>WNFD01003584.1_pt1 | contig 27769 bp, 26 predicted proteins | sample 5400491 | NCBI WGS metagenome assembly WNFD01 (sample SAMN13153343, study PRJNA577476) | soil metagenome | isolation source: 120 cm saprolite under Douglas fir tree site 2 hole 2 replicate 2 | place: USA:California | collected 2015-04-18
CGACGCTGCGGCGCTATTCGCTCGCCTCGATCGAGGTCCTGCGTCCGATGCCGGGCATCGCGTTTGCCCCGGTGGCGCTGCTCCTGTTCGGCTTCTCCCTGCAAATGGAGCTGATGGTCGTCATCCTGCCCGCGCTCTGGCCGGTGCTGATCAACACCATGGGCGCGGTCACCGGCGTTCATGCCCGCCTCCACGAGGTCGGCCGCACGTTTCGCCTGTCGCGCGCAGAGATCCTGCGCAAGATCATGCTGCCGGCGACGCTGCCCGGCGTCCTGGTCGGGGCGCGGCTGAGCATGACGCTGGCGCTGGTGCTTGCGGTGGTGGCCGAGATGGTGGGCAATCCCGCCGGCCTCGGCTATGCCGTGGTGCGCGAGCAGCAGGCGATGCGGCCGGAGCTCGTCTTCGCCTACGTGGTCGCGATCGGCGCGATCGGCATGGTCCTGAACGCGGCGCTCACCGGCGCCGTCCGTTTCCTGTTCCCCGCCGCCTCCGGGCGGCTGCGCGAGGCCGGCTGATGCGGTGGAAAGTCCTGCGGTCGAGCCTGCCGCCGGTCCGCGGATTGTTGCCGCTGATCCTGCTGTTGGTCCTTTGGCAGCTGCTGCAGTCGGGACCGTCGCCCTATTTCCCGGCGCCGTCGCGATGGTGGACCGCCACGCTGAGCCTGTTCGAGCGCGAGCATCTCGTCGCCGCCTTCGGCGCGACGACCGCGACCTTCCTCGCGGGGCTCGCATTGGCGATCGCGATCGGCGGCGCGCTCGGCGTCCTCATCGGCGTGTCGGATCGCGCCGCGCGCGCCTGCGAGCCGCTCTTCGAGTTCATGCGCGCGATCCCGCCGCCGGTGACGGTCCCGGTCGCCTCGCTGCTGATCGGCTACAACGAGAGCATGAAGCTCACCGTCGTGGTGCTGTCGGGGCTGTGGCCGATCCTGCTGAACGCGACCTCGTCCGTGCGCCAGATCGACCCCTTGCTCCTCGACGTCGCGCGCTCGTTCCGCCTCACGCCGATGGAGCGCATCCGCCGGGTCATCCTTCCCGCGATCGTGCCGGGGCTGCTGATCGGCATCCGCATCGCCATCCCGCTCGCGATCGTGGTGACGCTGCTGGTCGAGATGCTCACCTCGCTGCCGGGGATCGGCGCGGTGATGATCCGCTCGCAACGCAATTTCCAATCGGGCGAGGTCTACGCGCTGCTGGTGCTGGTCGGGCTGTTCGGCTTCGCGGTCAACGATCTGTTCGCGGTGATCGAAGGCGTGATCATGCGCCGATTTCCGCCGCGGGCTTAGAATGTAGCCCGCATGGAGCGAATGCACATGCAAGTCGGCTTCTTCTTCTGGCCCTATACGCTCGAGCTCTGCGAGCGGCTCGCCGAGCGCGCCGACCGCTACGGCTATGCCATGATCGGTATCGCCGACACCCCGGGGAACGCGATGGACCCCTGGGTGTCGGCGGCGGTGGTGGCGCGGGCCTCAGGCCACGCGCGCCTCGCGCTCTGCGTCACCAACCTGCTCACCCGCCATCCCGCGGTCAGCGCCGCCGCCGTCGCCTCGCTCGACCACATCTCCGGCGGCCGCGCCGTGCTCGGCATCGGCGCCGGCCACAGCGGCACCAGGAACGTCGGGCTGCCGCGCTCGAACGCGCGCGAGCTCGCCGAAGGGGTGACCTTCATCAAGACGCTGTTGCGCGGCGAGCCCGCGAGCCTGGGCGCCGCGACCGCGCATCTCCCCTGGATCAAGCGGGCGCCGCCGGTCTTCCTCGCGGCGTCGCATCCGCGGCCGCTCGCGGCCGCCGGGCGCACCGCCGACGGCGCCTTCGCCAATTACGGGCTGGGCGCCGACAACATCAGCGATTCGGAGGCGCTCATCGCCGAGGGCGCCAGGGCCGCCGGCCGCGCCGCCGACGAGATCGAGATCTGGCAGATCGCGGCGCTCGACTGCAGCGGGGACCGCAACGTCGCGCGCGGCAAGATCGGCGCCATGCTCGCCTTTCTCGCCGGCTACGTGATCGGCGACAAGAAGCTCGAGACGCGCGGCGTTCCCGAACCGTTGCGCGCACCGCTCCTGGAATTGCGCCGCCGCTACAGCACCCGGCCGGGCGAGGCCGACATCAGGCTGGTCGAGGAGCTCGGCCTGTTCGACTATCTGTCGCGGCGGCTCGCGATCTGCGGCGATCCCGACGACTGCCTCGCCCAGGCGCTCGCCGCCAAGGCCGCCGGCGCCAGGCGGCTGATGCTCACGGTCTCGCTCGCCGCCGATCCCGTGCGCACCGTCGAATTGTTCGGCGAGCACGTGCTGCCGAAGCTGTAGCGGGGCGAACTTCGATCGATTGGGATCACGCGTAGGGTGGGCAAAGGCGCCGGGCACAATGCTGACCCCAGACATGCTCGACCGCGGCGCCGTGCCCACGCGTCGGCATATCACGAGCCGGGCCGGGAACGCGTGGGCACGGCGCGCACACGAACGACCGATCTCCGGGCGCGGTCACGGCATTGCGCGCCTTTGCCCACCCTACCCTGCTGTTTCCAACTCACGCGAACACGCCCAGCAGCGCGAATGTGCTCTCCGCTGGCACTACTTCTTCAGCCGGTAGCCGGTCTTGAAGATCCACCACACCGTGGCGAGGCAGATGGCCAGGAACAGCAGGGTCATGCCCAGGCTGACGCCGACGGCCACGTCGGCGGTCTCGAAGAAGCTCCAGCGGAAGCCGCTGATCAGATAGACGACCGGATTGAGCAGCGCGAGCGTCTGCCAGACCGGCGGCAGGACCTTGATCGAGTAGAAGGTGCCGCCGAGAAACGTCAGCGGCGTGATCACCAGCAGCGGCACCACCTGCAGCCGCTCGAACCCCTCGGCCCAGATGCCGATGATGAAGCCGAGCAGGCTGAAGCTCACCGCGGTGAGCACCAGGAACGCCAGCATGAAGAAGGGATGCGCGATGCGCAGCGGCACGAACAGGCCGGCGGTCGCCAGGATGATCAGGCCGAGGATGATCGATTTGGTCGCGGCCGCGCCGACATAGCCGAGCACGATCTCGACATACGAGATCGGCGCGGAGAGGATTTCGAAGATCGTTCCCGTGAATTTGGGAAAATAGATGCCGAACGAGGCGTTGGCGGTGCTCTGGGTCAGCAGCATCAGCATGATCAGGCCGGGCACGATGAAGGCGCCGTACTCGACCCCTTCGATCTCGGTGATGCGCCCGCCGATCGCCGCGCCGAACACCACGAAATAGAGCGACGTCGAGATCACCGGCGACACGATGCTCTGCAGCAGCGTGCGCCCGGTGCGCGCCATCTCGAAGGTGTAGATCGCGCGGACCGCCCGAACGTTCATTGCCGCTGCCTCAGGAGATCGACGAAGATGTCCTCGAGCGAGCTCTGCGTAGTGTGCAGGTCCTTGAACCGGATGCCGGCGCGGTTGAGGTCCTGCAGCAGGGCCGTGATGCCGGTGCGCTCGCCCTGCGTGTCGTAGGTGTAGATGAGCTCGCTGCCGTCGGCGGCGAGCGCCAGGTCGTGCGCGGCGAGCGCGGCGGGGACCGCCGCGAGCGGCTTCTGCAGATGCAGCGTCAGCTGCTTCTTGCCGAGCTTGCGCATGAGCTCGACCTTGTCCTCGACCAGGATGAGCTCGCCCTTGTGGATGACGCCGATCCGGTCGGCCATGTCCTCGGCCTCCTCGATGTAATGGGTGGTGAGGATGATGGTCACGCCGGAGGCGCGCAGCGAGCGCACGACCTGCCACATGTCCTTGCGCAGCTCGACGTCGACCCCGGCGGTCGGCTCGTCGAGGAACAGGATGCGCGGCTCGTGCGACAGCGCCTTGGCGATCAGCACGCGGCGCTTCATGCCGCCGGACAAGGTCACGATCTTGCTGTCCTTGCGATCCCACAGCGAGAGCTCGCGCAGCACCTTGGCGACATAGTCGGGATTGGCCGGCTTGCCGAACAGGCCGCGGCTGAACGAGACCGTCGCCCACACCGTCTCGAAGGCATCGGTCGTCAGCTCCTGCGGCACCAGGCCGATCATCGCGCGGGTGACGCGGTAGTCGGCGATGATGTCGTGGCCGGCGACCGACACGCTGCCGGCGGACGCATTGACGATCCCGCAGATGATGCCGATCAGCGTGGTCTTGCCGGCGCCGTTCGGGCCGAGCAGCGCGAAAATCTCCCCGCGGCGGATGTCGAGGTTGATGTCCCTGAGCGCCGGGAAGCCGGACGCGTAGGTCTTCGACAGGTTCGAGATCGAGATGATGGGCGGCATGCGATGATAGCTGATGCAATACGACGGCCGACGCAAGCCGGGTCTATAAGTCAAAATGTGGCGGATGGAGGGAGGCGACCCGCGCCAACGATATGCCAGCGCCGCGGGCGGCGACGCGGGCGAAGTCCGTAGAACCGTAGGTTGGGTCGAGCGAAGCGAGACCCAACGATCTGCCGACGCTTGCCCTCAGCGACGTTGGGTCTCGCAAGAGCTCGACCCAACCTACGGCATCTCGGAGACGTGAAGCCGCGCGGACGCACTCGCCTCAAATCGCGATCCTGGTCTCGATCGCGTCGTAATCGGCCCGCAGGCCGCCGTCCGTGCTGTCGAGGAGTCCCGCCGCCGCCAGCGCCTGGACATCGGCATGGACATTGCTGTAGTCGCGCTTGAGCGCCTTCGCCAAGGCGCGGACGCTCGCGACCTTGTGACGGCGAACGTAACGCAGGAGCTCCATTCGCTTGCCGGTCAGGACGCGGGCAAGCGCATCCCAGCTCTCGAACGCCAGATGACGCTCGTTGAAGGATTCGCCGCGCTCCCCACGGTGCCAGGCATCCACGAACCGGCGGGCCGCTTCGTCCTCGATCGCGCCGCCGACCGTGATCTTCACCTTGCTCATTCTTCGCCTCGCACGGCCCGCACATCGGACCAGAAATCGACCATCAATTGCTCCACGCTTACGAACACGTACCGCGTCTCGACACCCCTGAAATGCCGATGATCACCCTTTCCGCGCTCGTTGTCGTAGCCCACCTCCCGCCTACCCGACCGGCCGTAGAACAGCGAGTACTTGAGCCCATGTTTCGTCGGGGGCACCGGCGTCGGCACCCGCCAGATCGCCATCTCCACGATCGCACCGTCGTCATAGTCGATGCGCTGGTGGAAAAGGAGTTCAGCCTTCATGGCTTAGCTGTTGGCCTAACAAGCCATATGGCATATAAGACTATATACATTCTCGAGCGCGGGGCAAGGCAAAAGCCTTGGGCGGTCACATAATGTGTGTCGCCGCCCGTCCTACCGCGCCGCCCGTGTGCGGATGTCGTCGATCGCGGCGAGCACCCGTTCCGGCGTCGCCGGCGCGTCGAGGCGGGGCGAGAGCCGATGGTCGGCGACGCCTGCGATGGCGTCGCGGATCGCGAGCCAGACCGAGATCGCCAGCATCAAGGGCGGCTCGCCGACCGCCTTCGAGCGGAAGATCGTCGCCTCGCGGTTCGGCGCATCGCTCAGGATGCGCGCGTTGAAGACCGGAGGCACGTCGCGGCTTTGGTGAGCCAGCCCATCCCCTGCACGAAGGCGCCCTCGATCTGGCCGAGGTCGATCGCCGGGTTGAGCGAGCGGCCGCAGTCCTGCACGAGCTCGGCGCGCAGCACCCGCGACTCGCCGGTGAAGGTGTCGATCGCGACCTCGGCGGCGGCGGCGCCGTAGACGAAATAGTAGAACGGCCGTCCGCTGCTGGTCGCGGCGTCCCAGTGGATCTTGGGCGTGCGGTAGAAGCCCGCGGCCGAGAGCGACACCCGCTTCTCCCAGGCGAGCGCCGCGAGCTCGGCGAACGACAGGCTGCGATTGCCGGCATAGACGCGGTTCGAGTCGAAAATGACCTCGTCCGCCGGCACCGCGAAATGCTCGGCCGCCACATCGGTCATGCGCGCCTTGATCTGCTCGCATGCGTTCAGCGCCGCCATGCCGTTGAGGTCCGAGCCCGAGGAGGCCGCGGTCGGCGAGGTGTTCGGCACCTTCGCGGTCGAGGTCGCCGACATCCGGACGCGGTCGAGATCGATCTGGAACGCCTCGGCCACCACCTGCGCGACCTTGACGAACAGCCCCTGCCCCATCTCGGTGCCGCCGTGGTTGAGCACCACGCTGCCGTCGGTATAGACGTTGACCAGCGCGCCGGCCTGGTTGAGCGCCGGGCGGTTGAACGAGATGCCGAACTTCACCGGCATGGTGGCGAGGCCCTTCTTCACCGCCGGGCTGCGGCGGTTGAACGCCGCGACGTCACGCCGCCAGGCAGCGAGATCGACGGCGCGGTCGAGCTCGTCGACGACTCGCTCGATGATGTTGTCCTCGACCGTCATGCCGTAGGGCGTCAGGTCGTTGCGGCCGACGCCGTAGAAGTTCCGCCGCCGCACGGTCTCGACCGCAAGCTTGAGCTCGCGGGCGACGAGCTCGATGATGGTCTCGATCGCCAGCATGGCCTGCGGCCCGCCATAGCCGCGGAAGGCCGTGTTCGACACCGTGTTGGTCTTGCACGGGAGCCCGCGCAGGCGGACGGTGGGCAGGAAATAGCAGTTGTCGACGTGGCAGAGCGCGCGCGTGAGCACCGCCGGCGTGTGGTCGGCGACGCTGCCGCCGTTGGCGGCAAGCGTCAGGTCGAGCGCGAGCAGATGCCCCTCGCCGTCGAAGCCGACGTCGTAGCGGATCAGGAACGGATGGCGCTTGCCGGTCGCGCGCATGTCGTCGTCGCGCGGCAGGCGAAGCTTGACCGGCGCGCGCGCCTTCCAGGCGAGCACCGCGGCGATGCCGGCGATGATGGTCGCCTGGCTCTCCTTGCCGCCGAAGGCGCCGCCCATGCGCCGCACCTCGACGGTGACCGCGTTGAGCGGCAGGCCGAGCAGCCGCGCGACCCCGTGCTGCACCTCGCTCGGGTGCTGGGTCGAGCTCATCACCGCGATCTCGCCGGCCTCGCCGGGGTTCGCGAGCGCGATCTGGCCCTCGAGATAGAAATGGTCCTGCCCGCCGCAGCGCAGTTCGCCGGCGAGGCGGCGCGGCGCCGCCGCGAGCGCGGGCGCGACCTCGCCGCGCGCGATCGTCTGCGGCGGCGAGACGTAGCTCTCGCGCGCCACCGCCTCCTCGATCGTCAGCACCGCGGGTAGCGGCTCGTAGTCGATCGCGACGAGTTTTGCCGCCGCGCGCGCCTGATCGAGGGTCGCCGCCGCGATCGCCGCCACCGGCTGGCCCTCGTATTCGACCACGTCGGCGGCGAGCGCCGGCTCCTCGCTGCGGATCGGCGCGACGTCGTTCCGGCCGGGGATATCGGCGGCGGTGATCGCGGCGACGACACCGGGGGAGGCGAGCGCGCGCGTGAGATCGATGCGGCGGATGCGGGCATGGGCATGGGCGCTCAGCACCAGGGCGGCTTCGAGCGTGCCCGGCACGGTCGAGATAGCGCGCCGCGCCGGTGACATGGCCAACGGCGCTGTCGTGACGCACCGCCGCGTGCGCGCCGCCGCGGACGCGTGCGAGCGGCTCGTTCATAACGCCTCCACCCGCATCGGCGCGGCCGCCGAAGTCTCGAGCTGGAAGCGGCGCAACAGCCCGGCCGCCGCGCGCAGCCGATAGGCGGCGCCGCCGCGATGATCGCCGATCGGCGTGAAATCGCGCGCCAGCAGGGCCTCGACGTCGGCGAGCCAGGCCGGCGTCCAGGGGCGACCGCCGAAGGCGGCCTCGATCTTCGCCGCCCGCATCGCGCGGGCCGCCATCCCGCCATACGCCGCCCGCAGCGCGACCGCCTTGCCGCCCTGCCGTTCCACGCGGAAAGCGCCGATGACGGTCGAGATGTCCTGGTCGAAGCGCTTCGAGACCTTATAGGCCGCGAACTCGGCTGTCGCGGCCGGCAGCGGAATGCGGATTGCGGCGATCACTTCGCCGGCCATGAGCGCCGTCTTGCGATAGCCCGTGATGAAGGATTCCACGGGCAGCGTGCGCTCGCCCGCGCGCGAGGCGAGCGTCACCGTGGCGTCGAGCGTGATCAGGCACGGCAGCGTGTCGCCGATCGGCGACGCCGTCGCGAGATTTCCGGCGATGGTTCCGAGGTTGCGGATCTGGCGCGAGCCGAGACGCCGCACGAGCGCGCCGAACGAGGGAAAATATTTGTCGAGGAGCGGCAAGGCTTCGGTATAGGTGACGGCGCCGCCGAGCTCGATCGCCTCGGCGCTGCTCGCGATGCGCTTGAGCTCGGCGACGCCGGCGGTCGCGATCACGGCCGGCAGCGGCTCGCGATCCTTGGCCACGCGCAGCCCAAGGTCGGTGCCGCCGCCGAGCAGGACGGCATCGGGAAATTGCGCCATCGCGTCGAACAGCGCTGCGAGCGAGCGCGGCGCGAGGAAGTCTTGGGCAGCGTGACGGTAGTCCGTGCACGCCGGCAGCTGGGCGAGCGCATCGGCGATCGTTCCCGCTTCGGCAGCGAAGCGATCGGCGGGCCCCGAGGCGATCCGCCGGCACGCCTCCACGATCGAGCGATAGCCGGTGCAGCGGCAGAGATTGCCGGCGAGCGCGTCGTGGACGTCCTCCGCCGGCTCGCCGCCGTGGTGGAAGGCGAACATCGCCATCACGAAGCCGGGCGTGCAGAAGCCGCATTGGGTCGCTTCGGCATCGAGGAGCGCCTGCTGCACCGGATGCAGCGAGCCGTCCGGCGAAGCGAGCCCCTCGACCGTGAGGACGGAGCAGCCGTCGATCTGCGGCAGCATCATCAGGCAGGCGTTCACCGCCTGGTATTGCACGGATCCGTCGACGCGCCGCCCGAGCACGATGCTGCAGGCGCCGCAATCGCCCTCGGCACAGCCTTCCTTGGTCCCGGTGAGACGGGCGCGGCCGCGCAGCCAGTCGAGCACGGTCATGGTCGGAGGGACGCCCGCCGCGCTCCATGGCTCTCCGTTCAACAAGAACCGCACTGCTGTCATTGCTCGACCGGCATGAATGGTGCATTTTCGGCGCCGGGCGGCCCCAATGGGGACGCGGACCGAGCTAGCATGGCGCTTTGCCCCACGCGCAGCAATCTCCGGGGAGCTTTCGAGGAGGCGAGATCATGGGACCGGACGCGCGCAAGCTGCGGGTGGTCGCCTTCGCGGGAGCCGTCGGCGCCCTGCTCGCAACCGGAACTCCGCAGCCCGTGTTCTCGCAAGCGGCGGAAAAGCTGACGGTCCGATTCACCTGGAAGCTCAAGGGCGAATATGCGCCGCTCTTCGTCGCCCTCGATAAGGGCTATTACAAGGCCGAAGGCCTCGACGTCGAGCTCGCCGAAGGTTCCGGCGCCCAGACCGTGCTCAAGCTCTTGGCGAGCGGCAACGAGAAGCTCGGCTACGGGCCGGCGGTCTCGGCGGCGCAGGCCGTGAGCCAGGGGCTTCCGCTCAAGGTCGTTGCGCTCTACCAGACCAGGGCGCCGATGGGCGTGATCTCGTTCCCCGACGTGCCGCTCAAGACCCCGAAGGATCTCGAGGGCAAGCGGCTGGCGATCTCGGTCGGCGAGACCTTCGGCGACATGCTCGTCCCGTTCACGCGCATCAACCACGTCGACGTCGGCAAGATCCAGCAGATCCAGATGGACGCCTCCGCCCGCACCGCCCAGTTCCTGACCCGCAAGATCGACGTGATGTCGGTCTATCTCAGCAACGAATGGCCGCAGATCGAGAAGCGCGCCGGGGTGAAGTTCAACGTGCTGAAGGTCGCCGATTTCGGGCTGAACCTTCTGGGCGCCTCGATGATCGTCGGCAACGCCTTCGCCGAGCAGAACCCGGAGGCGGCGAGGAAGCTCCTGCGCGCGACGGCGAAGGGCTATCGCGACGCCATCATCGATCCGAAGGACGCGGCCAAGATCATGGCCAAGTATATGAAGGTCCCCGAGGACCCGGAGGTGCTCGAGCGCCAGGTCGAGGCGACGGTGGTGTCGACCAACGCGCCGCAAGGCAAGCCGCTCGGCTGGCAGGAGGCGGCGGACTGGCAGGCCAACCTCACGCTGCTCAAGGAGACCGGCGGCATCGCCGACGTGAAGCCGCTCGGCGCGTACTACAGCAACGATTATTTGCAGTGATGTCGGCCGAGTGCTCGGCCGGCGCCTGTAGGGTGGGCAAAGGCGCGCGGCACAAGCCTGTCCGCGTGGGCAAAATCGCCTGCGCGCCGTGCCCACGCGTCGACGCCGCAGCACGCGATTTTGCCCACCCTACGGGCCCATTCGAATGTGGTGGTCGATCATGACAGTCGCACATTCTGCCACTTCGCCCGAAACGCCCAACCCCCTCGCCGGCTTTATCAACCGCAACGGCCCGGTGCTGGCGATCGTCGCGGTCATCTTCGCGCTGTGGGAGATCGCGGTGCGCGCGCTCGCCGTGCCGGATTACCTGCTGCCGAGCCCGTCGGTGATCGCAGCGAAGATCGTCGTCTCCTGGCAGCTCCTCCTCGTGAACGCCTTCGTCACCCTCGAGGAGATCCTGCTCGGCTTCGCGCTCAGCGTGCTGATCGCCGTGCCGCTCGCCGTCGCCGTGGTCTATTCGCGCATCTTCGAGCGCGTCGCGTTTCCCTTCATGGTCTCGCTGCAGACCATTCCCAAGGTCGCGCTGGCGCCGATCCTGGTGATCTGGCTCGGCTACGGCATCATGCCGAAGGTGATGGTCGCCTTCCTGATCTCGTTCTTCCCGATCGTCATAAATTCCGTCATCGGCATGCGCTCGGCCGAGCGGGAGATGATCTACCTCGTGCAGTCCATGGGCGCGGGCGAGCTCACCACCTTTCTCAAGATCAGGCTGCCGAAGGCGCTGCCTTCGATCTTCGGCGGGCTCAAGGTCGGGATCGGGCAGGCCGTCGTCGGCGCGACCGTCGGCGAGTTCATCGCCGCCGAGCATGGCCTCGGCTATCTGCAGCTCGTCTCCCAGGTCCGGCTCGACACGCCGCTCCTGTTCGCCGCGGTGGTCGTGCTCTCGCTCCTGGGCGTGCTGCTGTTCAACGCCGTGGCCTTGATCGAGCGGATCGCGCTGCCGTGGAGCCGCGTCGTCACCGACGTGGTCGAATAGGATGATCCGCGACCAAGGCGTCGCGGCGCCGGCGCGCGCGGGCGTGCCGATCACCATCGCCGGCGTGACCAAGCACTACCGCACCGCCCGCGGCGGCGACGTGCACGCGTTGAGCGAGATCGATCTCGCGATCGCCGCGGGCGAGTTCGTCTCGATCGTGGGGCCGAGCGGCTGCGGCAAGAGCACCCTGCTGATGCTGGTTGCCGGGCTGATCCCGCCGACCGCCGGCGCGATCGAGGTCGGCGGCGCGCGGGTCGGCGGCGCGGTCGGCAACGTCGCGATCGTGTTCCAGCGCGACGTCCTGCTCGATTGGCGCACCGTGCTCGGCAACGTGCTGCTGCCGGTCGAGATCAAGAAGCTCGACCCCGCGACCCATCGCCGGAAGGCGCGCGATCTCCTGCGCTCGGTCGGGCTGGCGGATTTCGAGGAGAAATATCCGGGCGAGCTCTCCGGCGGCATGCGCCAGCGCGTCGCGATCTGCCGGGCGCTGGTGCAGGACCCCGGCCTCCTGCTGATGGACGAGCCGTTCGGGGCGCTCGACGCGCTCACCCGCGAGCAGATGAATCTCGATCTGCAGCGGATGTGGCTGCGCGACCGCAACACCGTCCTGTTCATCACCCACTCGATCGAGGAGGCGGTGCTGCTGTCCGACCGCGTGGTGGTGATGTCGTCGCGGCCGGGCCGCATCGCCGATATCGTGGGCAACGAGCTCCCCCGCCCGCGCGGCGCCCATACCCGCAGCGAGCCAGGCTTCGTCGAGCACGTCGAGCGCATCCGCCGGCACTTTCTGGCATTGGGCGTGCTGTCGGAGACGTGACCGGCCGTTCACCTACAATTGCGTCGGCCCCGCGACCTGGCGGCCGGCCTTGAACACGATCCGCTCCGCCGGCCGCCGCGCCAGCGCGTCGTCGAACGACGACGCCTTGACGAGAACGAGATCGGCCGCCTCTCCCGCCGTGATCGCGCGGCGGCCGTCGCAGATCGCGGCGGTCAGCTCCGCCGGCTCGTCGAGATGCGAGGCGACGGCGGCGAACAGTGCGGTATCGAGCATGTCGCCGTCCCCGAACGGGAAGAACCAGTCGCGGACGTTGTCGGTGCCGAGGCGCACCGGCACGCCGGCGGCGACGAGCTCGCGCAGGAGAGTCACCCCGCGCCGGATCGGGCTCCGCGCGCCCCGGTCCTGCAGGAACAGGTTGGTCTCAGGGAGGGCCACGACGGTGATCTCGGCGCGGATGAGTTTTTCGATCAGCTCGCCCGCGACCTTGTCGTCGAGTGTCGCCAGCACGCAGAGGTGGCTGAGCGTGACCCGGCCGAGCAAGCCGCGCGCGATGACCGCGTCGGCGACCGTCCTCGCCAGCATCCGGCCCGGCTCGAGATGCTCGTCGAGATGGATGTCGAGGCGCAGGCCCGAGCGCTCGGCGAGATCGAGCAGCGCCGCGAGCGCGCGCGCGGGATCGGCGCTGGCATTGAGGCTCGCGCCGATGAGGTCGGCGCCGATGCCGACCGCGCTGTTCAACCAAGCGACCGCAGCGGGCTCGGCGAGATCGTTTTTGGAGGTCGAGAAGGCGATGACCTCGACGTCGATCCGGCCCGCCATCCGCCGTTTCGCCGCCAGCACGCCTTCCATCGAGCGCAGCGCGACGATCGGATCGACGTCGGTGTGGGTCCTCATCCGCGTGACCCCGTGCGCGACCGAGCGCTCGAGCAGCCGCGTGGCGCGCGCTTCGACGTCGGCGGCTGTGAACCCGGCGCGCGACGCCGTCGCGGCCGCGAGCGCGTCGGCGAACGAGCGCGGCCGGAACGACTGCACCGTATAGGCGCGGTCGGCATGGGCGTGCAGGTTGACGAGGCCGGGCAGCGCGAGCCAGGAAGCTTCGCCTTCGGCCGGGCGAATCGCCGCGATCGCTCCCGCGCGCAGCGTCACGCTGAACACGCCGTCGCGGCCGGGAATGGCGACCGCGGCTATTGTTGTGTCGTTCGACATCGTCGGCATTTTACCGTGCTGTCGTCCCCGCGAAAGCGGGGACCCATATTGCAGAGACCGCAGTGCGTGGCATGATGGGTCCCCGCTTGCGCGGGGACGACATGGTGGGCTGATTCAATACCCCTGCGGGCCGAACACCGCGATGCCGAACCGGCGCTCGAGCGCGCGGCCGAAGCGGTATTTCATCTCCGGTCCCTCGTAGGTCATCGGCGGGGTGCGCAGGAAGCCTGCTTCCGGCTCGACCCGCAGCACCGTGAACGAGGGGCCGTCCTCGGCGGCGATGCCGGGCAGCTGCCGGTCGAGCTCGTCCGGCGTCGCGATCATGCGCGCGCGCGCAAATCCGGCGGCGCGCGCGATCGCGGCATAATCGGTCCGCCCGTCGTTGACCATCGGCAGGCCGCCGACGGTCTGGTAGACGCCGTTGTCGAGCACGAAATGCTTGAGGTTCTTCGCCGCCTGCGCGGCCTCGGTGATGAGGCAGCCGAGATTCATGCACAGCGAGCCGTCGGCGTTGATCAGCCAGACCGGCGCCTGCGGCAGCGACAAAGCAAGCCCGAGCGCGAAGCTCGCGGCAAAGCCCATGGCGCCGTGCATGTAGAAGCTGTCCTCGCTCGCGGTCGCGGCCCACCATTCGTTCGCCGCCATGCCGAGCGCGCAGACCGCGACGGCGTCGCCGCGATGGCGCGCCAGAGCGTCGATCGCTTCGCGCGCCTTCATGTGGCGCCCTCCCCCTTCACCAGCCGCCGGGTCAGGAACAGCACGAACGGCCGCTTCTGCAGGCGGCAGGTCTCGAACGCGTCGGGAATGGAGCCGATGTCGTCCGGCCGGTCGACGACGTGATAGGGAAAATCGTAGGCCTGCAGCAGCGGGATGGTGCGCCGGCCCTGCACCTCCTGATAGATGCGATGGTCGTCGATCGAGCCGCGCTGGCTGACGATCAGGAACACCGGGATCTGGTGGCGCAGATTGAGGGTGGCGAGCTCGCCGGTGCAGGTGAGGAGCCCCGTGGCGCCCATCAGCGCGACCGCGCGCACGCCGCCGAAGAACGCGCCACTGCAGATCGCGATTGCCTCGGCTTCGCGCGCGACCCGCACGTGCCGGATGCCGTTGTCGGCGGCGATGCGCTCGATCAGCGGCGCCACCCAGTCGTCGGGCAGCGAGGCGGCGAGCCGGACGCCGCATCGCGTGAGCTGCGCATGGATTGCGGCGGTCGCGTCCATGGTTGATCGACTCGATTGATCCTTGTTCGGCGCGGCTCAAGGCGCCGCCGCGATCGCCTCGACCTCGACCAGGAATTCGGGCCGCGAGAAGCCGGAGACGATCATCAGCGTGGAGGCGGGCGGCGGATCGCCGATATACCGGTCGCGCACGCGCATATAGCCCTGCAGATGCTCGCGGCCGGTCACGAAGGCGTTGATGCGCACGATATCGGCGAAGCCGAAGCCCGCGTCCGCGAGCACCGCGCCGATATTGCGGAAGCAGAGGTCGGCCTGCTCCTCGGCGCTGGCCGGCACCTTGTCGTCGGCCGCGATCCCGAGCTGGCCCGAGCAGAGGAGGATGCGATGGCCGGGCGGGATCTCGACGCCGTAGGTGTAGCGCGCGAACGGCGGCCGGATGCCTTTGGGGGTGATGTGTCTCATGGCGCGGCACACGTCATCGTGGAGCGTGACAGGCAGGACTTCTGTTATACCATGCACCCGCTCCCGAACGTGAGTCCGCTCATGGCCCTGTCGCCGTCGCTGGCCCAAGAGTTGCGCAAGGACCTCGGCGACGTTCCGGTCCTCGCGGATGCGGGGTTGCTGCGCATGCGCAGCCGCGAGACCTGTAGGGTGGGCAAAGGCGCGGCGCGCGTACTCCGTGCTCGCCAAGCAGACAGTGCAGCGCCGTGCCCACGCGTTAGTTCGCACACATTTCTCCGCGTGGGCACGGCGCGCTCGAAAGACTTGTGCCGGAAACGCCGCGGCGGCAGGCGCGCCTTTGCCCACCCTACGGTTCGAGCGTAGCATGGCCGCCAAGCGCTTCTGGTCCGAGCTGAAATCGAGCGAGTTCGCCGCGCTCGATCCGCACACCACGCTGGCCATCCTGCCGATCGCCGCGACCGAGCAGCACGGCCCGCACCTGCCGGTCATGACCGATACCGCGATCGCGCAGGGCATGATCGAGACCGTCCTGGCGCGCCTGCCCGACGATCTGCGGGTGCTGTTCCTGCCGATCCAGACGATCGGGAAATCGCACGAGCATCTGCGCTCGCCCGGCACCATCACGTTCTCGGCCGAGAGCCTCATCCGCATCTGGTGCGAGATCGGCGAGAGCGTGCATCGCGCCGGCCTGCGCAAGCTCGTCATCGTCAATTCCCACGGCGGCAATGTCGACGTGATCGGCATCGTGGCGCGGGAGCTGCGCGTGCGGCTCGACATGCTGGTCGCCACCACGCAGTGGCGCCGCTTCGGCCTGCCGGACGGACTCTATGCCCCCTTCGATGCGACCCACGGCATCCACGCCGGCGACATCGAGACCTCGCTGATGCTCCATTTCCGGCCCGACCTCGTCGACATGAGCAAGGCCAAGCTGTTCCCCTCGCAGGCCGCCGCGATGGAGAAGGACTATCGGTTTCTGCGCCCGGCGGGCCAGCACGGCTTCGGCTGGATCGCGCAGGACCTCAATCCCGACGGCGCGGTCGGCGACGCCTCGCTCGCGACCGCGGACAAGGGGCGACTGACCGCCGAGCACCAGGCCGACGCCTTCATTGCGCTGCTGCGCGACGTGGCGCGCTTCCCGCTCGCTCGGCTCGCGTGAGAGGGACGCCATGCTTGATCTCGGGACGAGCTTCCTCGCCAGCGTCGCGCGCGACCCCGAGGCGCCGGCGATCGTCGACGGCGAGCTGCGGCTGACCTATCGCGCGTGGCTTAAGCGGATATCGGCGCTGGTCGCGGGCTTCGACGAGCTTGCGCTCAAGCCCGGCGATCACATCGTCACGCTCCTGCAGAACCGCTGGGAGGCGGCGACCATCCACTGGGCCTGCCAGCTCGCCGGCCTCATCGTCACGCCACTGAACTGGCGCGCGAGCGCCGACGAGCTCGACTTCTGCCTGACCGACGCGGACGCCAAGGCCATCGTGTACCAGGACGTATCGGCCGCGGCGGTCGCCGCCTCGCGCGCCTCGCAGCAGCGCCGCCGCATCGCGGTCGGCCTGCCGGGCTCGCACGACCTCGCGTTCGAATCGCTCATCGGCCCGCCCGCAACCGACGCCGCGGCGCGGGTCGACGCCGAGGCCTGGTCGGTGATGCTCTATACCTCGGGCACCACCGCGCGCCCCAAGGGCGTGCCGCGGCGCCACCGCGCCGAGCGCGCCGCGGCGCTCGCGCAGGTGGCGCAGAACCTCTACGGTCGCGGCGAGCGCACGCTCGGCGTGATGCCGCTCTATCACACCATGGGGGTGCGCTCGCTCCTCACCATGTCGCTCATCGGCGGCACCTTCGTCTGCCTGCCGCGCTTCGATGCCGCCCGCGCGCTCGAGCTGATCGCCGCCGAAAAGATCAGCAACCTCTATCTCGTGCCGACGCTCTACCACGACCTCGTGCATCACGAGCGGCTCGCGACGACGGACGTGAGCTCGGTGCGCAAGCTCGGCTTCGCCGGGGCGCCGATGACCGACGGCCTGCTGCAGCAATTGCGCGCGGCGTTCAAGCCCGACCTGTTCGTCAATCACTACGGCTCCTCGGAAATCTACACCTTCACAATCGAGCAGAACGCGCCAGGCAAGCCCGGCTCGGCCGGCCGCGCCGGCATCAACCAGATGGTCCGCGTGGTGCGGCTCGGCGCGCGCTCGGCCGACGAGGTCGCGGCGACCGGCGAAGAAGGCGAGATCATCGCGCTCGTCAAGGGCGACGAATCCTTCGAGGGCTATTGGCGCCGGCCCGACGCCGACGCCACGGCGCTGCGGGAGGGCTGGTACTTCACCGGCGATACCGGCTATTTCGACCGCGAGGGCGATCTGTTCGTCACCGGCCGGGTCGACGACATGATCATCACCGGCGGCGAGAACGTCTCGCCGGTCGAGGTCGAGAGCTGCCTGTCGCTGCATCCCGCGGTGTCGGAGGTCGCCGTGGTCGGGCTTGCGGACGACCGCTGGGGCAAGATCGTCGCCGCCTTCGTCAAGCGGCGCGCGCCGGTCGCCCCCGAGGCGCTCGATCAATTCTGCCGCCAGTCCGGGCTCGCCAATTTCAAGCGTCCCCGCCGCTACCTGTTCGTCGAGGCGATCCCGAAATCTCCCGTCGGCAAGCTCCTGCGCCGCAAGCTCATCGCCGGCGAATACGAGCTCGAGCGCGGCACCGACCCAGCCGCCCGGCAAGGAGCCGCATGATGAGCCCGGGCGATCCCGCGCTGACCGGTCTCGACGGCTTTCGCGTCGAGATCGATCCCGCGCGCGAGCGCGCCGACGTGATCCTCGACCGGCCGCCGCTCAACATCGTGTCGATGCCGCAGCGCGACCAGCTGCGGGGCGTGTTCGAGGCGCTCGACGCGGATGCGCGCGTGCGCGTGATCGTGCTGCGCGCGGTCGGCGAGCATTTCTCGAGCGGCGGCGACATCAGGGGCTTCCTCGAGGCCTCGCCCGAGCACGTCTCGAAGCTCGCCTGGAACATCGCCGCGCCGGCGCGCTGCGGCAAGCCGGTGATCGCCGCCAACCGCGGCTTCTGCTTCGGCGTCGGGTTCGAGCTCTCGCTCGCCTGCGACTTCCGCATCGCCTCGGAGACCTGCTTCTACGCGTTGCCGGAGCAACGGCTCGGCCAGATCCCCGGCTCGGGCGGATCGGCGCGGCTGCAGAAGATCGTCGGCATCACCCGCACCAAGGACATCGTGATGCGCTCGCGGCGCATTGCGGGGCGGCAGGCCTGCGACTGGGGGATCGCCACCGAATGCGTGCCGGACGATCGGCTGGAGGCGGCGACCGACGCGCTCACCGACGAGCTGCGCGCGTTCTCGCCGTTGGCGCAGCGCACCGCCAAGAAGCTCCTCAACGACACCGAGGATGCGACGCTGTCGACCGCGATCGAGCTCGAGGGTCACTGCTACGGCCGGCTGCGGCAATCCGACGATTTCCGCGAGGGCGTCGACGCCTTTCACGCCAAGCGGCCGGCCAAATTCAAGGGAAGCTGAAGGCAGAGAGGAATAGCCATGACGAATACGAAAGCCGGACCGCTCGGCGTTGTGATCGCGCTGCTGACGATCATCGGCGGCGGCAGCGCCGGCGCGGAAAACTATCCGACGCGGCCGATCCAGGTGATCGTCCCGTTCGCCGGCGGCAGCGCGAGCGACGTGGTCACGCGCATCCTGCTCGACCGGGCGGCCAAGTCGATCGGGGAGCCCTTCATCGTCGACAACCGGCCGGGCGCCGGCGGCAACACCGGCACGCTGGCGGCGGCGCGGGCGACGCCCGACGGCTACACGATCGTGGGCAGCGGCACCGGCCCGGTCGCCGCCAACAAGACGCTCTACCGCGATCTCGGCTACGATTCCGAGAAGGATTTCGAGCCGGTCGCGATGATCGGCGTGTTTCCGATCGTGGTCGTGGCGAGCGCGAAGCTGCCGGTGAGCACGCTTTCGGAACTGATCGCCTATGCCAAGGATCACCCGGGGCTCAACTACGGCTCGGTCGGCATCGGCAGCTCGCAGCATCTTGCCGGCGCCTATTTCGAGCAGCTCGTCGGCCTCAAGCTCACCCACGTGCCCTATCGCAACATCGCGCAATACACGCCCGACCTGATGGCGGGCGCGGTGCCGCTCGGATTCCAGTGGCTGCCGAACGTCACGGCGGCGATCAAGAGCGGCGGTGCCAAGGCGCTGGCGGTCGCGGCGAAGCAGCGAATGACGGCCCTTCCGGAAGTCCCGACCACCGTCGAGTCGGCGCTGCCCGCCTACCAGGCGTCCGGCTGGTTCATGATGCTCGCCCCGAAGGGCACCCCGAAAGCAATCGTCGCCAGGCTGAACCAGGAGCTCAATGCCGCCATGTCGGACCCGTCGGTGCGCGCCCGGATCACCGAGCAGGGCGCGGAAACGCTCGTTCTCTCCCCGCAGGAAGTCGCTGCGTTTCTCAGCTCCGAAGTCGCCAAATGGCGCGACATCATTCACAAGGCGGGCATCGAGCCGATCCAGTGAGGGCTCTGGGCGCGGGCGTGAGCGCAACGGCCTCGAGCAATCCACGAACGCATGGCCGTTGAAGACCGCGTCCTGATCGCCGGCGCCGGGCCGGTCGGCCTCACCGCGGCGGCCAATCTCATAGCCGGCGGCGTTCCCGTCACCGTGCTCGAGGCCGGGCCCGATCTGAGCGAGGAATCGCGCGCCTCGACCTTCCATCCGCCCACGCTCGACATGCTCGATCGGCTCGGCGCCGCGGCGCCGCTGATCGCGCAGGGACTGAAGGCGCCGCAGTTCCAGTATCGCAACAAGCGGGACGGCGTGCTGGCGCAGTTCGATTTCGGCGCCATCGCCGACGTCACCGGGCATCCCTACCGGGTGCAGGCCGAGCAATCGAAGCTCACCCGCATTTTGCATGACCGGCTCAGCGGCAGGCCGAATTTCGAGCTGCAGCTCGACGCGCAGGTGCAGGACGTGCGCCAGCACGGGTCGGGCGTCGAAGTCACGATCGCCCGCAAGGGACGGACCGAGAGGCGCTCCGGCCGCTGGCTCATCGGCGCCGACGGCGCCGGCAGCAGCGTCCGCCGGTCGCTCGGCATCGCATTCGAAGGCTTCACCTGGCCGGAGCGCTTCCTGGTCGTGAGCACGCCGTTCGACTTTCGCGCCGTCATCCCCGACCTGGTCGCGGTCAGCTACGTGACCGACCCTGTGCGCTGGCATTTCCTGCTGCAGATTCCCGGACTGTGCCGGGTGATGTTCGGGGTCGCCGCCGACGAGAGCGACGAAGTCGCGCTGAGCCCGCAATTCGCGCAGTCGCTCATGGCCACGGTGGTGCCGGGCCGCTCGCGCTACGAGGTCGCCCACGTCACGCTCTACAAGGTGCATCAGCGGGTCGCAAAAACATTCCGGCAGGGGCGCGTGTTCCTCGCCGGCGACGCCGCCCACATCAACAATCCCCTGGGCGGCATGGGGATGAACGGCGGCATCCACGACGCCATCAACCTGACCTCGCGCCTGATCGAGGCGTGGCAGGGAACCGAAGCCGAGCTCGACCGCTACGACCGCCAGCGCCGCCTGGTGACGCTCGAGCACATCGAGAAGCAGTCGATCGAGAACAAGCGCAACCTGGAATCCGACGGCGTCGAGTTCGGGCGCAGGCTACGCGAGATCGCCGCCGACGGGGCACGGACCTACGAGTATCTGTTGCGGGTCTCGATGATCGCGAGCCTGCGCCGCGCGCAGGAGCTCGGCTGAAGCGCCGATCACGTAGGTTGGGTCGAGCCTCGAGCGCATTTACGCGCGTCTTCGACGCGCCATGGCGAGACCCAACGATTGCTGTGAGCCGCTAGGCGTTGGGTCTCGCCAAGAGGCTCGACCCAACCTACGCGCTGTCGCTCACTCCGCGGGCGCGGCGGCGACCGCTTTCTCTTCCACCGGCAGAGGCGCGGACAGCGCCGCCGGGGCGCGGCTCAGTCCGAACAGAAACGCGGCCACGATCGCATAGGCGACGGCGACCGTCGGCGTGACGGCCAAGCCGACCGCCTCCCCGTGCATGAAGCCGAAGAAGGTGAGCACCGCGCCGGACAACGCGAACGCGGACGCCTCCACGAACTTCTTCTCGATGACGAACACGCCGACCGCGCCGAGCACCAGGCCGGTCAGAATCGATCCGCCGCCGAGGACCTCGAGGCCGCGGTAGAGCACGCCCACTTGGCCGAGCTTGTCCATGCCCACGGCCGCCGCGCTGGTTCCGGCGGCGCCGAGCGCGCCGTCCATCAGGGTCTTGCACCAGGCCGCCAGGTGCGGCGTGAGCGCGAGCACGATCGCCGGCGCGTGCTTGGCGGGCGTGGTCTGGAACGCCTGCGCGCCGATCAGCATGCCGATGTAGAGCAGGATCGGCGAGATCGCGACCACCGGCACCAGCGACAGCAGCACCGAGATGATCGCGAACCAGGACAGCGCGATGACCATGAGGCCGGTGGCGGCCGAATAGCCGATGCGCCCGCCCATCGCCTTCCAGCCGGGATGGCCGATATAGACCGCGTTGATGAACGGATTGCCCATCAGGCAGCCGATCAGGCTGACGACGCCGTCGGCGGTGAGCACGCGGGTGGTCGGATAGGCGTCGCCGGCCGCTTCCGCGCTCTCGACGTTGTCCATGGCCTCGACCAGGTCGTAGATGCCGAACGGGATGGCGGTCACCAGGATCACGCCGAGGAACTGGAAGCCGGAGAACACGTGGTCGACGGCCGGGATCGGCACCGAGAAGCCGAAATTGCCGAACGCGGCGCGCAGGCCATCGAGGCTCAAGCCGCCGTAGCCCAGGCCGAACAGGTTGGAGCCCCAGGCGATGATCATGCCGACGGCGATGGCGACGAGGCCGGCGGGGATGCCTTTCGGATATTTGACGCCGCCGAACCAGCTCACCATGATGATGGCGAAGCAGGTGAGCCCGATGATCGGGGTCATGTACATTTCGAGCGCCGGCCGCATGGAGATGAACGTGACGGAGACGCCGGCGAGCGTTCCGAGCAGCGCCGCCCGCGGCGTGATCCTGCGGATATAGGGGGCGATGAAGCCGCCGATCATCAGAATGAAGCTCTGGAAGAACACCCAGACCAGGCCGGCTTCCCAGCCTTTGATCGGATCATTGGTCGTGAGCGTGATCGGCAGCATGATCACGAAGGTGACGATGAACATGTGCGGCACGCTCACGCCGGAAGGCAGCGCGCAGACGTCGCTGCGGCCGGTCTTTCGCGCCAGCCGATAGGCGAGAAACGCGTAATACATCGTGGAGAGAAACATCATCAGCCCGAGGGCCGGCAGGATGCGGCCGAACACGAGCGCGTCCGGCATTTTCAACACGAAGCGCAGGAGTCCCGTGAGCACCAGCATGTTGACGAGAATGTTGGTGCCGAATCCGAAGAACGCGTTCCAATCGCCGGATGTCCACAACGCCGGGCGGGTCGTCATCGCACGCTCCTGTCGATCAAGGACCAAGATGGTCCGCCCCGCGCTCGTGCCGAGCCGGCCGGGCGGAGAAGCCGGACATCCCGAAACCAGGATCGTGGAGGTTCATGACGATCCGGCATTCGGGACATCCGGCCTCATGGGCAGAGCTCAGAAATTGAAGCCGAGGCCAGCAATCCAGGTCCATACGTCGCGATGCGCCGTCACGAACGATGTCGCCGTCCCGGTGAAGGTCTGCGCCAGCAGCAGGCTGTCGTTGATCAGGTGGTAGTATTGGAATCCGGCCTTGACGTACCAGTTGCCCCATCGGGGAGGGACCGCCTCGAGCGCCAGCTTGGCCGTGAGGCCGGTCGAGAACACGCCGGCATTGCTGAGCCCGCAGGGCGTCGTCGCCACCAGTCCGCAGCCGGTGACACCCCGGTTCCAGTACGTGGTCGGGCCGACGGTGACCCACGTCGGCGCCAGGAACGTCAGCGGGACGCCGTTCAATTTCTTGAGCGCGAGCGTCGGTATCATGCCGATCTCGACATCGTAGGTCCGGCCCTGCTTGCCGACCACGACGGTGGAATCGCCGGAGATCGCGTTGAACCATTTCACATAAGGATTGATGCTGAGCGCCGAGCCGGTCAGGCTGCCGTCGTCGAAGAACAGGCTCAGCTCGAGATTGCGCTCTTGCGCGAAGTTGCCGGGCGGGCTGAGGAACACGACATATTGGAGGCCCGCCTTCCAGTATTGAGCGAAGCCGACATTGACGCCGACGAACCAGTCGAACTCGTTCCACGACCCGACGGTCGTGCTGTTCTGCTGGCTCCACAGATCGTTCCAGGTGCCGAAATAGACCGATACGAGGTTGATGGCACTATAGCGGTCCTTGTAGAGATCGAACGCGAGGCCTCGTTCGAGAATGAAACGTCGAAGAAGCCGTGGATGTCGAGTGCGACCGGCGGCGGGGGCGGCGGCGGCTTGAACGCCGACATATCGGCGGCCGACGCGGCCGATTCCCACGTCGCGATCGCCAAGCTCAGCGCGGCTCCGACGACGGATGCCCAGCTCTTGCAAGACATGACACTGCCCCCTTTCGCCCCAGGTGTCCGATCCGTCGGTGCTCGGTCCGGTCGAAGGCAACAACGCCGCCGTTGCGCGCGACACTGGCCGTGCGCAACACCGCACCCGCACCGACGGAGTCGGCGATGGATCAACGCGATCGTTGCCGATTGCGCCGCCGTCACTCGCAAGCGATGTGCCAGTTGTCGCAGTGAAGTTGCCGCTGTCGCAAAACTGTCACGGCATCGTCAAAGAGCCGGAGATTTCATCGGCTTAGGGCGTGCCCTGAAATCGGGCACCGCGGACCGTGGCGCGCGCGCAACAGCCGGCGTGCCGCAGATTTAGGTGCAGCGCTCAATTCTGTATCGTTCCCGACACATTGCGATGAGTGAGGTCACCGCAAGCCGCGGAGCTCGCTTGCTTGCCGCGGGCATGCTTGCGTCAAGGCGCCTCCAGCGCCGCGATCGCCGCCGCCGAGGCGGAGACCGAGCCGAAGATTCCGCCCTGCGCCTTGATCATCTTGAGCCCGACTTCGTGGAACTCGGAAAAGTAGGATGCACAGCAATCCGCGAGCACGATCGAGCGAAAGCCGCGGTCGTTGGCCTCCCGCACCGTCGTGTTGACGCAGACCTCGGTGGTCACGCCGCAGACCAACAGGGTTTCGATGCCGCGATTCCGGAGCACGAGCTCGAGGTCGGTCTGGTAGAACGCGCCCTTGCCGGGCTTGTCGATCACCGGCTCACCGGCGACCGGATAGAGTTCCGGCACGATGTCATGCCCGCGCTCGCCCCGCACCAGGATGCGGCCCATCGGACCGGGGGCGCCGATGCGTAGCGCCGGATCGCCGCGCTCGACCTTGAGCCGCGGCGCGTCGGTCAGGTCCGGCCGGTGCCCTTCGCGGGTGTGGATCACGAGGATGCCGGCCCGCCGGGCGGCGGCGAGCACGGCCGCGCAAGGTCCGACCGCCGCCGTGAGCCGCGCGACATCGTTGCCGAGCGCGGCGCCAAACCCGCCGGGCTCGAGGAAATCGCGCTGCATGTCGATGATGATCAGCGCCGTCTTTCCGGTATCGACGGCGAGCGGCTCGGGCTCCGCCGCTATTGTCGTCAGGGGCACGTCCGCCTCGACTCCATCATCTTTCTCGTCGACACCGCGATGGCCTTCCGTCCGCTTTGCGGGCGGCAACCCATCCTGCGCGCTTGCTCCCGATAAAATGCAAGATTGGGGCCAGCGCTCATTCGCTGGCGAGAATGACGTTCTTCACCAGCGGATAGATCTGGCTGGTCCAGCGATTGCCGCTGAACACGCCGTAATGGCCGACCCCGGCCTGCATGTGGTGGCGCTTGCGGTAGGGCCGCAGCCCCGAGCACAGGTCGTGCGCGGCCGCGGTCTGCCCGACGGCGCAGATGTCGTCGCGCTCGCCCTCGACCGTCAGCAGCGTGGCGCGCTTGATGGCGCGCGGCTCGACCGGCTCTCCCCGCCAGGCGAGCGTGCCGGTCGGCAAGGCGTGGTCCTGAAACACCAGGCGCACGGTCTCCAGGTAGAATTCGGCGGTCAAGTCGAGCACCGCGAAATATTCGTCGTAGAACGCCTTTGCCACCCGCGCCTTCTCGTGCTCGCCCTTGGCGAGATTGTCGTAGAGCTCGCGGTGGGCCTTGAGATGCCGCTCGATGTTCATGCTCATGAACGCGGCGAGTTGCACGAAGCCGGGATAGACGCGGCGGAACGCGCCGGGGTAGCGCAACGGCACGGTCGCGATGAGATTCTGCTCGAACCATTCGATCGGCTTCGAGCTGGCGAGATCATTGACCTTGGTCGGGTTCACGCGGGCGTCGATCGGGCCGGCCATCAGGGTCATGCTGCGCGGCTGCGCGGCATTGCCGGCCTGCGCCATCACCGCCGCGGCGACGAGGACGGCGACGCACGGCTGGCACACCGCCACGACGTGGGCGCCCGGCCCGATCGCCTCGAGGAAACGGATCAAGTGCTCGACGTAATCGTCGAAGCCGAAGCGGCCGTGCATGACGGCGACGTCGCGCACGTTGTGCCAATCGGTGATGTAGACCTCGTGATCGGGCAGCATGGTGCGCACGGTGCCGCGCAGCAGCGTCGCGAAATGGCCCGACAGCGGCGCGACCAGGAGCACGCGCGGCTGCGGGGTGTCGACGTCCTTCTTGAAGTGCAACAGCGTGCCGAACGGCGTCGAGAGCGCCGGGTGCTCGCGAACCGCCACCTCGCGGTTGCCGACCGTCACGCTGCCGATGCCGAACGCCGGACGCGCATGGGTGAGCCCGGCCCGCGCGATCAGCTCGTAAGCGGCGGTGAGGTTGCGCAGCGCCTGGTTGTCGGCCACGCCCGCCAACGGCCGGCCGAGCGCCTGCAGGGCCGCCTCCGCCCAGTTGCGCACCGGCACCATGATGTCGGAATGGGCTTGGTAGAGCTGGTAGAGCATCCCCCGAATTCCGCCGGCCGCCCGCCGCGCATGCCGGCGAGCGTCGCTCCCGCGCTTTCTTCACAAAAGGCTAGTGCATTTCAGGTTGCATGGCCGACGCCATGTACGCGCCGGTGGTCACGCGCTTCCTCACTTACGACGTGAAGCTCGATTCCCGATGCGCCGCCTATTGCGAGGCCGTGATGGCGCTGCCGCTGATGCAGGAATGGATCGCCGCCGCCAAAGCCGAGCCCGACGAATTGGAGGAGCTCGACGTCGAGTTTTGAGATCGCCTTCGCTTTGCCGGGTGACGCTTTTGTCACCGTACGTCGCGCAAAGCTGCCCACGTTTGATGCACCGCACAATCCGAGAGGGCGCCCATGCAATGGGCAGGGCCGATCCAGGCGGCGGGCGGCGGGTTAAGGCGAAGGCGCCCAACCCGCCTACACGGGATCGATGCATTTCTCGGGCTGGCGGAACCTTCGAACCGTTCCCGGGTTGCGCGTTAACGATAGTTCCGCGTCCGGCCGGCCGAGAGGAGCTGGGGTCGCGCGGGGGCCGCTGGACCGACGGTCTCACAAGGAGGCTCGAAGGCCATGAGCATCAAGCGAATCCTGGTTCCACTTCCCGGCTCGGCGGATCACGCCGGCGAAATCCACGTCGCGTTGTCGGCCGCCGAGGCCCTCAAGGCTCACGTCGAAGCCCTGTTCATCACGCAACCGCCGCCGCCGACCCGCAGCGGGATCAGCGTGAGCGACATCGCCTATCGGGGCGGCGCGGTTGCCGCGGCGTCCGCGAATTGGTGGGCCGAGGAGCAGGACCGACTGGCGCGCGGGGCGCGCGAACGTTTCGCGCAGGCCTGCGCGGCCCGCGGCATTCCGATCCTGGCGGCGGGCGAGGAGCCGCGCGCCCTTCCGGTCGCATCGTGGCATGAGGTCGAGGGATTCTATCTGGGCGTCGCCGTGCAACGGGCTGCGGCGTTCGACCTGATCGTCGCCGCGAGCGCCGCGGTGATGGAAGCGCTCGAGGCGATCGCCGAGCAGGCGCTGCTGCGAACGCGCCGCCCCGTGCTGCTGTCGCCGTCGCACCAGCAGACCCGCCTGACCGACGCGGCCATGATCGCCTGGGACGAGAGCCCGGAATGCTGGCACGCGGTCTCGGCCGCCATTCCCTTCCTCAAGCTCGCCAAGTCGGTTGAGGTCGTCAGCATCGACCGGGACGCCGAGCATTGCCGCGCCTCCCACGCGGAGGTGCTCGCCTATCTGCGCTGCCACGAGATCGAGGCGACGGCGCGGGTGGTCGAACCACGTTCGACGTCGGTCGCCGACACGCTGCTCTCGACCGCCGGCGAGGACGGCGTCGGCCTCATGGTCATGGGCGCCTATTCCCACAGCCGCCTGCGTGAGATGCTGCTCGGCGGCGTCACGCGGTACATCCTGCGGAACGCGGCGGCGCGGCCGGTTCTCTTGGCGCATTAGCCAGCGTAGGGCGATTAGCGCAGCGCAATCATCACGCGGCCGGCCAGACGGGCGGGTGACGGCGAAGACGCCTATCCGCCACCCGCTCCCGCCGCGGTCGTCATTCGCCTTCATGCTCGCGTTTTCTGTCTTCGTCATCCTCCTCGAGAGCCATGCTCGCATGCGCCTCGAACTCCGCGGATGCGACTGGACCACTGGTCACCCACTCGTCGAGCGGAACCCAGACGCCCGCATTGGCGGCGGGACATTCGTGCAACGTGTCATGCTTGCAAACATCGAGCGAATAGATCGGATGGACCTCCCATAACGTACCACGGACCGACGAATCCATCGGGGTCGGCCCATCGCAAGGCCGGTGCGACGCGTCGAAGAAAAGCTGCCCGGAAATCCGAACCGGATGCTTCCGCCTGGCAATTGCAATCAGAAATTTGGGATCGAATACGTCCGGTCGAAAGTGCGGGATCATCTCAGCCACGATGGCCTTGCAAAGTGCCGCGTTGCGAGCGGCCCGCTTTTGCTCCTTGACGGCATCAGAATCGCTCTTGAGCGCCTTGGCAGGCGCCGGCGTTTCAACCAGATTGATATGAATGTCATTGTCCGCCGCATCGGACTTATGGCAATTGACATCCTCGCCTGCGCCCAAATCGGCGGCGTGGGGATCGTCCATGAAGGCCACGATTTGAACCTTGCCGCCTTC
>WNFD01001780.1_pt1 | contig 27762 bp, 22 predicted proteins | sample 5400491 | NCBI WGS metagenome assembly WNFD01 (sample SAMN13153343, study PRJNA577476) | soil metagenome | isolation source: 120 cm saprolite under Douglas fir tree site 2 hole 2 replicate 2 | place: USA:California | collected 2015-04-18
GCCATCGATCAAAGCATGTTCCATGACATGGCACATGTCCAAGTCGTCTTCAATTAGCAGTATGCGAGCCATAGGGACCTCACGGGGTCACGAATGAACGGCGGCGTTTAACGAGCGGTTCCAGCGACGAAAAGAACGGCCCCAAGGCTGCCTCTCTCGCCAACCCCGCATCCTCAGCGGGTCAAGCGCCCTAGCGCTCGGTTCTGTGCCGCACGCTCGTTCCTTGGCGTCAAGATTGCGGCACGGCGCTCGCATTCCTCAAGCGTCCCGACGAAGCGCACGATGCCATCGATGGCGACGGCATAACGGTTTTCATCGAGCCGCTGGATCTCGACGCCGGCTTTGCGGGCTTTCATCGCGATAGGGTCTACTCGAACACGCGCACCGGCAGGGTTCCGATCGTCTTAGTCTCGGCGTGCGCGACCCGAAACTGTCGTTAACAATGCGCTCAATAGTTTAATTAAAGGCAAAAGCGCCTCGAGCGCCACCGCACCGCTCGGTGCATTCCGTCAGCTCTTTGCAATCTCGATCGCGTTACCGATGGCCTGCTGCACAAGGTGGCGGGCGCCCGATCGGCCACAATGTGAGCCGGCCGATTTGGGGCGCGGCCATGGGGGCGGCACTTCACCACATTTTAAGTAAACGCACGGCAGTATGTCCGTCACAGAACCGAGGCTGAACGGACAACGGGGATGATCCGCGACATCAATATGCGCACCATCGCATTCCTCGCCGTCGGCGTCTTCGTCGCCCTATCGACCGCGACCATCGCCGGCGCGGTGGTGCTTCATGTTGTGTGGTATCACCAAGAAGAGGCGGCGAAGGCCGCAACGAAAGCCGCCGAAGACGCAAAGAAAGCCGCCGAAGAGGACTGGACTGCTCATCACTGCGACAACTGCCAAGAAAGTGAGGATACACGCGATTGTAAGCGCAGAATAAGGGAGGCGGCCGAGCAATTCGGGGTGCATTCTCCTCTTTGGGGTAGGAAATGCTGATTGGAAGCGTCGAGCTTTCGGGCGGCTTGATCGGCACTGTTGCACGCTGTGTTGCGCGGGTCCACCGTTCGCATCGTTCGCATGCCGTTCGCATCCGAAACGGCATAAAAGCCAGCCGCCTCAATGGGTTGTACGCATGTACGCATGAGTGCCCATCTTTCTTTCCTACCCCTATAATTTCTTCCTCTTCTACTAGGTTGATAGGTGATGCGTACATGCGTACAAGATGATGATATTGCAGGCGGATTTCCGATTTTCGATCCGTACGCCATGCGTACCATCCGTACGGGCTAGTGGCGCCCTCGCGCCTCCCGCTTCCGTTTCTCGTTTGCCCGATCTATCAGGGCGGCACCCGCTGCTTCCATAGCACTCGCCGACCTTCCACCCCGTAGCAGCATCCCAAAGAAACCGCGACGGCTACCGCCGACGTAGTATTCCACGCCATCCCGTTTGAGCGCGCCCCGGACCCGGCCGCGTTGGATCACCCTAGCGGCACCCTCAACCGCCCATGCCAATAGCAGATCGGGTTCCTCGGCAGCGATCCGTTGGCCGATATCCGCGATCTGCTCGCCATCGGGAATGGTGCGATGAAACTCGACGACCATGAGACGCCGCCGAACGCCGCTATCCATACCGCCTGCGAAGCTCGGTAGATCGTTGGCAGCAAAGACGTGTTGCGCCTCGGGACGGAACGTCATGCGATTGCGGAATAAGCCGCGCCCGGCTATCGGGTCGCCCGTGACGGTTGATTTGAACTTGTCGCTGGTGATGGCGTGTGACGTGCCCAGCTCGTCGCTCGTGTTGAGCAATTTGCCCTTCAATTCAATGCGCGCGTGCTGATCGCCAAATTCGCTCGGCGACACCGAGCAACAAGCGCTTGGCGGCAGAACTCCCCTCATAACGTCGAGAATTTGACCTTTGCCGTTCTGTGCGCCCGGCCCCAATAGCGTCACCGCCTTTGGAGCCTTCAACCTTGTGCCATGACCGGACGCCGCACAGCCCGTTACCTCCTGCAACAAGGCGATCTTTTCGTCGGCGTCGGGATCGTCCTTAAAGCAACCCGACAAGAGCTTGTGGAATAGCGAATCTTCGCTCGGTTCGCTCGCGGTCCCCTCTTCCCAACGGCCCGGCATCACATGCCGTTGTCGTTGTTCAGGCATATAGGACACGAAAATGCCCGATTGGATCTCGCATACCGTTGCGCTGATCGCCTTCGGCATTAGCATCGCGCTGTTGGAACCAGCAGGGAACCCCCGCCACAAAAGCTTGTTTTTCGGCTCAGCCTGTGGCGCTTCAACATCAACGCGCCCTCTTTCGCATGCGCCAAGGCGGATCGTATCGTCTACGGTGAGTTCCGCGATGAGGAGCCATCATGCTGACGGACCGATACGAACTTCCGCTGTCCACTGCATCGTCGGCCGCGCGGGACGCCTACGTAGAGGGTTGTGCGGCGAAGCTGACCATGTACCCCGGCGCGATCGAGGGGTTCGATCGTGCCATCGCCGCAGATCCCGGCTTTGCCGTTGCCCATGCCGCCAGGGCACAATTGCTGCTGGAACGCGGGGACGCGGCGGCGGCACGCGCGTCGATGGCGGCGGCCAAATCCCTCGCCGCCGGTCTGTCCGCGCGGGAAGCCAGCCATATCGCATTTTTCGACCTGCTTTCGGCGGGCGAGGCCGAAGCCGCACTCTCCGCATTGCCGGCGCACCTGAACGCCTGGCCACGCGACGCCCTGGTACTCGGCACCACCGCGTTCACCAACGGCCTCATTGGCAGCTCCGGCCGCGCCGGGCAGAAACGCGCGCTGCTGGCCCTGCTGGACGGTCTTGCCTCCAGCTACGGCGACGATTGGTGGTTCACGGCCCATCATGGCATGGCGCTCTCGGAGAATGGACAGCGAGACGCGGCCCGCCCAAAGATCGATCGGTCCCTCGCGCAAAACCCGAACAACCCCTGGGCGGCGCACGCCCGCGCGCACCTCTGCTATGAGGAGGGCGACGCAAATGCGGCCCGCGCCTTCCTGGCGTCCTGGCTCACTACCTATCCGCGTAACGGCTTGTTATACAGCCACCTGAGTTGGCATCTCGCGCTCGGCGACCTCGAGGCCGGTGATGCGGCGGCAGCGTTTCGGCTGTTCCGAGAGGCCTTCTCGCCCGATGTCCACAGCGGGCCGCCGCGCGGGAAGGTGAACGACGCGGTTTCCTTTCTGTGGCGCTGGGAACTCGCTGGGCATCCGCGTGATGCCGAAGCATGGCGCATGATGCACGACTTCGCGAACAGCGCGTTTCCGCGCGCCGGCGTGGCCTTTTCCGACCTGCACATCGCGCTCGCGCAGGTCGTGGCCGGCGATGAGGCGGCGCTGGGAGCGCGCGCCCGGCAGATCGACGATCTCGTGCGCAACGGGCGTTATCCATCCGGCCCCTGCATTCCGGCGGTGTCGCACGCCTTCGCCGCTTTCGAACGGCGAGATTTCTCCGCCGCGATCGAGGCGCTTCAACCGATTGCCCGCGAACTCGAACGTCTCGGCGGCAGCCGCGCGCAGCTCGACCTGGTGGAGTTCACGCTGTTGAAGGCCTATCTCGGCGCGGACCGCCCGGACGACGCGCGCCGGATGATGAGCGTGCGGCGTCCAGACGCCGCTGGTATTCCGGTTGCCGGGTTGGCGGCCGCGCGCTGATTGACGAAACGACGCTGACCCGGATCGATGCGCAGAAAACTCGTGACGCCCGCCCTTCGGCGTCGGGCGGCGGCATGATCATCGCCGTGCAGCTAATCCGCGAAGCTCGACCGCACCGCCACCGCCCAGCGTCCGCCGTACTCGGTGACGATCCACAACGAACGGAATGAGCCAATCACCGAATTGTCGGCGCAATAGCGGGTGAATTGCACGTCCAAGTGCACTTTCGCGGGCTCGGCGGCGATGAGGTCGCGAAAATCCCATTCGCTGTGGTGCCAGTCCGCCCCGGCACGGGCATGAAAATCGTCGAGGTAACCGCCGGGCTGATCCCACACCCGCATCCGGCCTCCGGCAAGCCTGTAATGCGGGAAATGCAGCGTCGCGAGCAAGGCCGGCTCGTCGCCGCCATTGAGCGCCGCCATAAAGCGGTCGAGGACGGCGAGCGCCGCCGCTACGGCGGCCTTATCGGGCTGGGCCTGAGTTTGGTTGATGATCGTTTCTTCCTCCGGCAGGCGTCAGCCGACGGCGGCGCGAAAGATGCGCATATAGTTGCCTCCGGCAATCTGCCCCGCTTCCTCGGAGGTAAAGCCGCCGCGCAGCATCGCCGCGACGAGGTGCACCCATTGCGTGTAGTCCTGCACGGTTCCCGGCGTGACGTGCTGGTCGGTGCCGATGCTGACATGCTCGACCCCGACGATCTCGACCATTTCCTTGAGCCCGTCGACGTATTTGTCGAGGCTCGCGAAGAAGTGCCAGATGCCGACCGAGCCGCCGGTCTCGGCAATCGCCCGCGCATGGTCGGGGGTGACCTGCCGCCCTTGCAGCGGCGTCGGCCCCATCGCCCGCGACCCGGATAGTGCCGTGTGCGACAGCAGCAGCGGCTTCGTCGCGATTTTGACCGCCTGCTTCACCAAGGCCTCGGTCGCGTGCGCGACGTCGCAGACAAAGCCCATCCGGTGACAGGCACGGATCACCTCGCCTCCGAATGATGTGAGACCCTGATGGGCAATGGCGCCGGTCTGGAAGTCGCCGATGTCGTTGGGCGTGTAATGTACAAGCTGCAGGTGCCGGATGCCGCGCTGATGCGCTTCCTCCAGTCGCTCGAGCTTCGCGTCGAGGAAGTCGAGCCCTTCGACATCGGCGACGATCGCCGGCTGCCCCGCTTGATGCGCAGCCGCGAGATCAGCCGCGCAAAGGGCGCGACGCACGCCATGGTTGGCAACCAACTCGTCCATCCAGGCGAGGCGCTCGAGATGATGACGATAGAGCTCTCCCGGCTCCGGCACGCGCACCGCGGCTAGAGCGCCTTCGGCATTCCTGGCGAGGATGGGGCCGTCAGGAACGTCGGCCAGGCACGCGACCGCGAGCGAGCCCGCCCGCATGGCGCTTGCCAGATCATCGCTCGGCGGCGCCTTTGAGGTGATCCCGGTCTTTCCGCCATGGCTATGGACGTCGACGGAGATGGTTTTCCGCAGGATTTCGAGCGCCGCAGAAGCGGTCTCCGCGGTTCGGGCGGCTGCCGTCGAACCCCGCGGTTCGGTGCCGCCGGCGAGCATCGCACCGACCGAGGTTACCGCCGTACTCCACAACCGGTGTGGCGGTGCGACGGCACGCCGGTGACCGCAGCAATCCATGCCACCCTCCCGAAATTTGGCCGGCAAGCGCCTCAGGATCAACGGAACCAGCGGTCGGACATGATCAGTTCGACCTGCTTGTTCTCAAGGGAATCACCCCGCATTTCGGTGCCATCGGGGTTGATGCGGCCGTGGCGGTCGACACCCTCGAAAGCCGCGGTGCCGATGCGCACCATGACCAGCGGCTCCTCGCTCGCCGCCTTGAACCAGTAAAACGTGCCATGCGGCAGCAGCACCCCTTCGTTCTTACCGATCGTGCGGGTCTCGTCGTTCGGCCCGTAGAACGTCGCCTCACCCTGCAGGACAACGAAGGTGTGGTCCTCGTTCGGATGGGCATGCAGGCCGTTCTCGCCGTCCGCCGCATAGGTCTTCAGCACGACCCACATCTTGTCCGACGCGGCGACCGGGATGTCGGTGCGGCCCTGCTGCGGCAACTGGGCCTCCAGCTTGAAGAAGCTCGGCTTACCTTCGGCGATTTGCGCCTTGACCTTGCTGCGGAGATCTTCGGGGCTTTGAGCGATCGTCGCGGTTCCGTCCGGCGGCATGGCGTTCTCCTGCATCAGAGTCGGTCAAGGCTAGGGCTGTACTCGGTTCGGGTCAAATCTCTGCGCAACTAAGCCGCCAGCGTGAGCGGATCGTTCGGTCCCAAATCGTCCCTTCGCTCTCAGTCGGCTATCTCACCTTCGGCGTCTCAAATCCGGCGCCGCGCTCGACATGACGGATCAGCGTGCTGATATCGTCATCGGCCGAACCCTCGAACATCGCGTGCTTGTAGACCAAGCGCGCGGCCTGACAGACCCACATTGGTATGCCCAATTCCTCGCCCTGCGCTATGGCGAGGTCGATATCCTTCATCAGAATATGCATCGCCGCACCGTAGCCGAACGAGCGATCCAGCACCGCATTCGGCAGCACCGTCAGCGTTGCCCCGTTGCGGCCGCTGCCGGCGTTGATCGCGTTCACCATCACCTAGCTTCAGCACCTGCGCCGCACCCGGCTTGTCGCCGGCGATGGTCAGCATCTGGCCCCACAGCGAAATCAGCGGCTGCACCTTCTCCACCGCCGCCGGATCGCCAGACACCATCACCGACAGGGTTCCCGCCCGCGCGCCGGCCGGCCCGCCGGAAATCGGACAATCGACGATCGTCACGCCGTTCGGCGCCAGCGCGGCCTCGACCTCGTGCAGGAACGGGACCCCGACGGTGCAGGTATTCAACAAGACTTTCAGCGCCCGGCCGGCGGCAAGACCCTCCGGCCCCAATACCGCGGCGCGAAACGCCGCCAGCGTCGGCAGCGACACGACGACGATCTCGCACTGGTCACCGACTTCCTTGGGGGAGGCGGCCCGCCGCGCCTGGCGCCGCAGCAGGGGGTCCATCGCCGCCTCGCTGATGTCGAACACGACCAGGCCGTGCCCGCCATCTAGCAGCTTCTCCGCCATGGGTTGCCCCATATTGCCGACGCCCAGATATCCGACCTGCATCGCCCTTCTCCCAACCGCTGTGTCCCCGAAAGCTGCCACAGCGCGCGGCCGGTTGCACGGCGGACGCTTTGCCGGCGGCACCGTCGGCGGCCTACACTGCCGATCCGGAACGGAGGAGGACGCGATGGGCCCGAAGCTGGTCGACTATCTGCTGTATGAACCCGAGGACAACGGCATCCTCTGGATCAAATTCAACCGGCCGGAGCGGATGAACGCACTGGTCGGCACCGCCGAGGAAAACGGCACGGTGGCGAAGGTCGGCGAATACATGCGCGCCGGCGACGACGACCCCAATATCCGCGTGATCGTGCTGACCGGGATCGGCCGCGGATTTTGTTCCGGAGCAAATCTCGGGTCGCGCGCCTCGCAGGACATCACCGGCGAGAACTTGCCCGGCAATCGCGGCGCCCATGATGGGCCCGACGCGGCGCGCCAGCACTTCTTCCACGGCTTCACCGACCTGCACCGCGACATTTCGCTGATCCGCAAGCCGACCATCGCGATGGTCAACGGCCCTGCGGTCGGTTCGGGCATGGACATGGCGCTGCATTGCGACATACGGATCGGCTGCGAAAAAACTCGCTTTATTGGCTATCACAACGCCGGGCAGATCATCGAAAACGGCGGCTCGTACTACCTGCCCAAGATGGTCGGCCTCGGGCGGGCGCTGGAATTTGCCTACACCGGCGAGGTCAATGCCGAGCGGGCCTACCAATGGGGCATGCTGAACCACCTCGTGCCGGCGGAAAAACTCGAGGAGACGACGCGTGAGCTGTGCGCGCGGATGATCGGAATTCCGCCGCTGGTGCAATGGATCAGCAAGCGCATCATGCGCGCCGCCCTGGACAGCACACTGGAAAACACCATGGTGATGACCTCCAACGCCGGCGGCATCCTGCAGAATTCCGAGGACGCGAAAGAGGCGCGCCGCGCCTTCATCGAAAAGCGCAAAGGCCAGTTCAAAGGGATTTGAGCCACGCCATGGCCTCGCCCCGCTTGCCCGAAGGGGCGGCTGCGGCTATAGCGGCAGCGCGGTGAGGATCCTTTTGACACGGGGAACCCAATGCGTCTGAAAGACAAGGTTGCGATCGTTACGGGCGGCGCGCATGGCATGGGTGAAGCAGAGGTGCGGCTGTTCGCCAACGAGGGTGCCCGGGTCGTCGTCGCCGATATTCTGGCGTCCGCGGCCGAGACGGTCGCCGCCGACATCCGCGCCGGCGGCGGCCAGGCGATCGCCGCCGCGGTTGACGTCACCAGCGAGGCGGCATGGCGCACGCTGATCGATCAGACCCTATCGACTTACGGCCGGCTCGACATCCTGGTCAACAATGCCGGGATTTCCGGCAGCTCGGTCGGCGACCCGGACGGGCTCGACGGCTGGGACCGTATCATCGCGGTCAACCAGACCAGTGTCTTCCTCGGCACCAAGCTGGCGGCCGAGGAGATGGCAAAGAACGGCGGCGGCTCGATCGTCAACATCAGCTCGATCATGGGGTTTGTCGGCGGCGCCAGCGGTCACCCGGCCTATTGCGCCTCGAAGGGGGCGGTGCGGATCTATACCAAAGCCGCGGCGGTGCGCTATGGCCCTCGAGGCGTACGGGTCAACAGCGTCCACCCCGGCTATATGCCGCCGATGTTGAACGCGACCAATGCCGGCGAGCGCGCCGACAAGATCGCGCTGACCCCGTTGCGCCGGCTCGGCGAGCCGATCGAGGTTGCCAATGGGGTTTTATTCCTGGCGTCCGACGAAGCCTCCTTCGTCACCGGCGCGGAACTGGTCATCGACGGCGGCTTCATCGCGCAGTAGCCATCAACGCGAATCGTCATTCCCGCGAAAGCGGGAAGATGGATTCACATTTGAAGTGCAACAGTTGAGAAAGGAAAGCCTCGGCGGGGGTTTGGAAGCCGAGGCACTTTCTGGGTGTGAGGTTGTAAGCGGCGGCACAGGCATCAAGGGTATCGGCGTCGATGGTCGCGAGGTTGGTTTTACGGGGCAAGGGGCGTCGCAAGCGTCCGATGGCGTTTTCGATGCCGCCCTTTTGCCAAGGGCTGTGGGTATCGCAGAAGAAGGTTTGCATACCGAGTTGGGTGCTGAGCTGATGGTGGAGGGCGAACTCGGTGCCGTTGTCGAAAGTGATGGTTTGGCGCAGCGCGTCGGGCAGGAGCTCGAGCCAGGCGAGCAGTTGCTGGGCGGTCGGCTGAGCCGCTTTGCTGGGTTGCTTGGCAAGCAGCAGGAGGCGGGATTTACGCTCGTGGGCAACCAGGATGGCCTGGCCATAGGTGGCGAAGAGCATCAGATCGGCTTCCCAATGTCCGGGCGAGTGCCGGTGCTGGACGCTGTTTGGCCGCTGGGCGATCGAGACGCGGTCTTGGATAAAGCTGGCGGGCGAGCCGCTTTTGCGGCCGCGCCAGCCGCGCTTGAACTTGGCTCTCGGCAGAAAGCGGCGCCAACTGCCGTCGTTGGTGCGACGGATCTGAGCGTAAATAAAGCGGTAGATGCTCTCGTGCGAGACCACGCGCGCGGCACGCTGGCGGGCGAGCCGGCCGGCGACTTGTTCGGGCGACCAGCCGCGGGCCAGGCAATCCAGCACCACGGTTCGCAGCCCGTCGTCGCGTTCCAGGCGGGATCCGGTCCAGCGCCGGGCGCGGGCCTGCTCCTGGGCATAAGCGGGTTTGTAGCCGAGCTGGGCGCCACTGTTGCGCGTCAGCTCGCGAGAGATGGTCGATGGCGGGCGATCCACAGCTGCCGCGATTTGCCGGATCGATTGCCCGTCGGCACGAAGCTGGGCAATGCGGCAGCGCTCCTCCAATGAGAGGTGCTCATAATGCTCTCCCATGGCAACACCTTAGCGAGGTGTTGCACTTCGTTTGTGAACTTAGGAGATCCACATTGCAGCGTTCTCGGCCGCATTAGACGAATTTGGTTCCCTCCTCCCCGGATATGCTCGCCGGCCTCTTGCCGATCCGTTACGGTTTGAAGAACGAGCTGTTGAAGTCGGCCTGCGGGACCCCGAGCAGCGTCATGAGGGTGCCGTCGGGCAGCGTGAATTGCGTGCTCGGCGTGCCATTGATGACGACCTGCGTCGAGGTCGCGACGATCGACGCGCTGGTACTCGACGACTCGCCCGGGTAGAAAATAAAGTCCGTCGGGGTGCCGCCGTTTTCGGCGAACCCGCCAACCGATACGCGGGCCGACGAGGCGCCCGCGATGGCGCTATTTACCGTTACCGCGCCGGCGGTGCCGCCGTAGGTCGCCGCGACCACCGCGTCATTGGTGCCGAACCCGATCGACGCGCCCGGGATCGTCGTCGCGTGCGTGAACAGGTCGGTACCGCTGGCGCCGGTTCCGACGCCGATCCGATCGCCCTGGCCGCCCCACACCGAGTCGCCGCCGTTGCTGGCGATGACCGTGTCGTTGATCGGCCCGGTATCGGTTCCGAAGGCATTGATCGTCGCGGCGCCGGTCGTGCCTGCCAGATTGATCAGATCGCCGCCGACTCCCGGATTATAGTCCAGGGCGGCCGCGCCGCCGGTGATGGTGTCACCAGCACCGGGCACTGTCGACCCGATGATGATGTCGGTTCCGCCCGACCCGACGGCGATCTTCATCCCGCCCTCGGTTCCGTCGGCATATTGGCTCACCGAGCCGAGGGCGACCGTGTCTCCGGTGCCGCCATACACCGATGCCGGCCCGGCGCCGAGCGTCACCGCGATGTTTCCGGCCGTCGCGTTGATCGCCGCACTGCCGGTTTGCGCGGCGAAGTCGACAATGTCGCCCTTTCCGAGGCTCTGGATCTGCACCGCGGCCGCGCCGCCGGTCAGAGTGTCGATCCCGGCCCCGGCTAAAGCCGAAATCGAGCCGATGATGATATCGGTCCCGCCCGACCCGGCCGCGATCTTCATCCCGCCCGCCGAGCCGTCGATGTACTGGCTCGCGGAACCGGCAATGACCCTGTCGCCGACGCCGCCATACACCGTCGTCGGCCCGCCGCCGAGTGCCAGGGTGATGTTCCCCGCCGTCGCGGCGATCACCGCACTGCCGGTTTGCCCGGCAAAGTCGACAACGTCGCCCTTGCCGAGCCTCTCGATCTGCACCGCGGCGGCGCCACCGGTCAGAGTATCGACCCCGGCCCCGGCTGCCGCCGTCGAGCCGATGATGATATCGGTCCCGCCCGACCCGACGGCGATCTTCATCCCGCCCGCCGAGCCGTCGATATAGGTATTGCCGGAACCCGCGACGATCGTGTCGCCGACACCGCCGTAGACCGTGGTGGCGCCACTGCCGCCGATGATCGACTCCGAGCCGGCGAGCGCATTGATCGCGTCCGGGCCGGTACTGCCGATGATCGTATCACCTACGCCGCCGGTGACAATTTGTGGGCCCGCGGCGAGCCTAATCAAATGCCCGCTCGCTGGCGGAGGTGGCGGAGGTGGCGGAGGTGGCGGAGGTGGCGGAGGTGGCGGAGGTGGCGGGGGCGGCGGGCTCAGCTGCGGCGCGCCCCAGCCAAGCGCCGCCATCTCGGTGAGGTCGGTCGAGGTCAGGCCGTTGATCTGGCCGGTCGGGCTGTTGTTGAGGAAGGCGTCCGCGCCGGCACTCGAGGCCCAGTCGCCCAGATCGCCGGCGGCAATGCGCGGGTCATTGAAGCTGCTGAGGTTTGTGAACCCGTTGTCGATCGAGAAATAGGCCGGGTCGCCGGTACCGGTCCTGCGGACGCCCGGCGCGGCATATCGGTAGAGATCCAGGATCCCGTATTCGCCGCGGGTGTCGAGGTAGGAATCCCGTCCCATGACCTCGGTGAACTCGTGTTCGATCACCCCAACCAGGTAATACTGGTTCATCGTCGGCGTCGCGGTCGGGCTGAAGCTCCATGAGTTGCCGTTCGATTGCTGTAGCTCGGCATCGGAGGCGATGCCGACCCAGCCATTGAGAGTGCTGCTGGTACCGATCAGGCCAAGCGCCTTCTCCTGCGCCGAGCCAACCTCGAGCTGGCCGCTGATCGGAGAACTCGACGGCAATGTACTGGTGCCGGATGCGCTGTCGTTGACGAGCGCTTGCGTTACCTGGGAATAGCTGGCCGAAACAATATTGTTTTGCTGACTCTCCCCGAGATATGACGTCAGCTGGGTGCCGTCATACGGGAAATCGCCGTAGCCGACTTCTATATTGATAGAAGCATTATTGATGAAGGTGGTATCAAATAAAGATACGACATAGTTGACGGCGGTGAAAAAATCGGACGGTGCTGTCGCCAACGTATTTGCATCATAGGTAACATTAACGTTCATCCGCGGGGTTCACTCTCGCGCAATCGGAAATTTCTGTTAAGGTTGAGGTTTCGAGTTTATCGAATCTTTCAGGATGATGGTTTAAATTTGGTAAAGAAGCTTCGTTGTGGCCTAAAGACTGTTCGAACGGTAGTGCAGGACCAATACTTGTTCGCCCCGGAACGAAGTTTTGATCGGAACCGTTGTACAGGTGGCTGGCGTCACGGAAAAGACCGGCTGATGAGAGCGGTTTCGGTCGCGGCCTTTGCGGGCATGATAATTTTGGCAGCTGGCCTTGCTCCGGCCTGGGCACTGCCGGTTTGCCCGGCTGTTGCAGCCGCCGGTTTAGCGGTCTCCCCGCCGGGTCTGCTGCCGGTCAGACACCATGGGCATCATTGGCATTGGCGTCGCCACGGGGGCTGGTCTGGCTTCGCCCCACCCTACGGCCCGGGGTTGGAGATGGGCGCGAGCGAAGCGCCGGCCCTGGGATACCCGCCCGCCGTCAGCGCGCAGCAGGTTCCCAGTCCCGCGCCGGCACCAAGCACGCCGGATCGCGGCGGCAATGCCGCGGTCTCGCGGCCTTCGATCGAGTGGGTCAATCCGGACCGCGCGGCGCGCTGACTTGCCGTAGCGGAGAGGTGGTTCAAGCCGCCGCGGGCAGGCCGCGTTCGAGCAGCGCGGCGAGACGGCGGGCGAAGGCCGGCGGATCGGGCAGCTGCTCGCCTTCGACGATGCGCGCCTGGTCGAGCAGCAGCCAGGCGAACTCGGACAGCTGCTCCGAGGCGCCGGTGTCGCCGACCGCGGCGGCCAGGCGCTCGATCAGGCGGTGGCGCGGATTGAGCTCGAGGATCCGCTTCGCAGCGCTGTCGAGCTGGCGATGCTGCTTCAACAGCCGCTCGAGGTGCATGTCGATATCGCCTTCTTCGGCGACGAGGCACACCGCACTTTCGGTCAGCCGCTCGGAGCTGCGCACATCCTTGACCGCATCGCCGAGCGCCAGCTTGAAGATCGCAATGAGGCTGGTGAGCTTGGCCGGCGGCTCGTGCTGGTCGGTGGCCGCCTTGGTATCGTCGCCCGGCGTGATCTTGTCGAGATCGGCGCCGCCGCGGGTTGCCGATTTGAACGGCTTTTCGTTGTAGGTGCCGATCGCCGACACCCAGAATTCGTCGATCGGGTCGGTCAGCAGCAGGACCTCGACCCCGCGGGCGCGAAATCCCTCGAGCTGCGGGCTTTTCTTCAACAGATCGAGTGTGTCGCCGGTGATCGTATAGATCGCCTCCTGCCCCGGCTTCATCGCCGCGACGTACTCATCGAGCGACACCAGCGCGTCGCGGGTCGTCGAGCGGAAGCGGGCGAGCGGCAACAGCGTCTCGCGCTGCTCGCGGTCCTCGTAGAGGCCCTCTTTCAGCACCGCGCCGAAGGCGTCCCAGAATTTGGCGTACTCCTCGGGCGCCTCGCTCGCCTTCTTGGCGAGATCGGTCAGCACGCGGCGTGTCAATTGCTGGCGCATGCGCGCCACCATCGGGTTCGACTGCAGCATCTCGCGGCTGACGTTGAGCGGCAGATCCTCGCTGTCGACGATGCCTTTGACGAACCGCAGATAGGCCGGCAACAGGTCGGTCCCCTCATCGGTGATGAAGACGCGGCGGACATAGAGCTTGACCCGCGGCTTCCTCTCGGGATCGAACAGATCGAACGGCTTTTGCGACGGCACGAACAACAGATAGGTGTATTCGAGCACGCCCTCGGCCCGGGCGTGCACGGTCAGCCAGGGCTCGTCGAAGCCGTGGCCGACATGATGGTAGAACTCCTTGTACTGCTCCGGGGTGATCTCCGAGCGCGGCCGGGTCCACAAGGCCGACGCGGTGTTGATCGTCTCTTCCTTGTTGCCGTCGGCCAAGACGATCGGCAGGGCGATGTGGTCCGAGTAGGTCTTGACGATCTGGCGCAGCCGATGCGGCTCGAGAAATTCGTCGTCGCCCTCGCGCATGTGCAGGGTGATGCGGGCACCGCGCGGGACATTGGGGGCGGGTTCGACCGTGAAGCTGCCCTGGCCGTCCGACACCCAGCGCCAGCCTTCGTCCTCGCCCGCCTTGCGGCTTAGCACCTCGACCCTGTCCGCGACCATGAAAGCCGAATAAAAGCCGACGCCGAACTGCCCGATCAGGCTCATATCCGGCTTGGCGTCGCCGCTCAGCTCTTTGAGGAACGCCGCGGTGCCGGAGCGCGCGATGGTGCCGAGGTTTTCGATCAGCTCGTCATGGTTCATGCCGGTCCCGTTATCGGCGACGGTCAGGGTCCGGGACGATTTGACCGGGGTCAGCACGACCCGGTAATTGGCATCGCCCTCCGCGAGCGACGGTTCGGTCACTGCGGCATAACGCAGCCGGTCGCAAGCATCCGAGGCGTTCGAGATCAACTCACGCAGAAATATCTCCTTATCGCTGTATAGCGAGTGCGCGACGATGTCGAGAAGACGGCTGACTTCCGCTTGGAAGGTTCTGGTCTCGGCAGCAATTTGTTCGGTCATGGGCGGCTGATTCGTGATGACGGGACTGCGCGAGATATGTGGCCCACGCCCCCCTCTCGCAAGTCGCCGAGTTGGCGCGGACTGCAAGTTTGTGGGGTGCTCAACCGACGATCGAGACCCGCGCCAGCCGGGACCAGGCGAGTCGCATCTTCCGTCGGAGCCGGAAGGTTCGGCACCGCTCAAAAGTCGATGATCGGCGGCCAGAGACACCTTGGCTCTTGCCCTGGCGCGCTCGGTACCGCACCTTAAACGGCATGGCGATGTTCCGTTCCGTACCGCGTCTCGTCGCGGTCCTCGGGCCGACCAACACCGGCAAGACGCATCTCGCGATCGAGCGCATGCTCGATCATCAAAGCGGCATGATCGGCTTTCCGCTGCGCCTCCTGGCGCGGGAAAACTACGACCGCGTCGTCAAATTGCGCGGCGCGCGCTCTGTCGCGCTGATTACGGGGGAAGAAAAGATCCTACCCCCAAACCCGTCCTATTTTGTCTGCACCGTTGAATCGATGCCGCTCGACCGGCCGGTCGAGTTCCTCGCGATCGATGAGATCCAGCTCTGCGCCGATCCCGAGCGCGGTCATGTGTTTACCGCGCGGCTGCTGCACGCCCGCGGCCTCGAGGAGACGATGTTCCTCGGCGCCGACACGATCCGGCCGCTGATGCGCCGCCTGGTGCCGCGGGCCGAATATATCAGCCGGCCGCGCCTTTCGACGCTGTCCTACACCGGCCACAAGAAGGTGACGCGGCTGCCGCCGCGCAGCGCCGTCGTCGCCTTTGCCGTCGCTGATGTGTTTTCGCTCGCCGAGCTGGTCCGGCGGCAGCGCGGCGGCACCGCGGTGGTGCTCGGTGCGCTGAGCCCCCGCGCGCGCAACGCCCAGGTCGGCATGTTTCAGGCCGGCGAGGTCGATTACCTCGTCGCCACCGATGCGATCGGCATGGGGCTCAACATGGACCTCGACCATGTCGCCTTCGCTCGGCTGGCCAAGTTCGACGGGCGCGGACCGCGCCGTCTGTCGCCGGCCGAGATCGCCCAGATCGCCGGGCGCGCCGGCCGGCACATGAGCGACGGCACGTTCGGCACCACCGCCGATGAAGGACCGCTCGACCCTGCCATCGTCGCTTCCGTCGAGGAGCATCGCTTCGAGCCCTTGACCCATGTTGCCTGGCGCAACACGAGTTTGCGCTTTGCGTCGGTCGGAGCCTTGCTGCGCAGCCTCGACGAGCGTCCGCCGGCGCCGGGGCTCATTCAGACACGCGACGCCGACGACCATCGCGCGCTCCAGCTCCTGTCTCGCAACGCCGAGGTGATGGGGCTCGCCACCCATCCGGGCGCGGTTCGCCAGCTATGGGAGGTCTGCCAGATCCCCGATTTCCGCAAAGTGATGAGCGACAGCCACGCGCGGTTCCTTGCCCATTGCTTTCTCCATCTCGCCGGGCCGGAAGGGCGCTTGCCGAACAACTGGGTCGGCGCGCAGATGGCACAGCTCGACCGCCTCGACGGCGACATCGACACGCTGATGGTGCGCATCGCCCATGTCCGCACCTGGACCTACATCACCCATCGCGGGGACTGGGTCGACGGCGCCGCCGATTGGCAGGACCGCGCCCGCCGCATCGAGGACCGGCTGTCCGACGCGCTACACGATCGCATCACCCAGCGCTTCGTCGATCGCCGTTCGGCCTTTCTCGTTCGCCACCTCGCCGGCGACGGCGAGATCCTGGCATCGGTCGACAAGGCCGGCGAGGTGCGGGTCGAAGGCACCTATGTCGGCCGGCTGAATGGCTTTCGCTTCGTGCCCGATGCCTCTGAGGGCGATGGGCTGCGCACCCTGGTCACCGCGGCCAACCGCGTGTTGCGCGGCGAGGTGATGGCGCGGGCGCGGCGGCTTGCGGCGGAGCCCGACGAGGCGTTCGCGATCGATGCGCGCGCGGCGGTGCTATGGCGCGGCGACCCGGTCGGCCGGCTGGTTGCGGGCGAGTCCATTCTGACGCCACGGGTCGAGCTGCGGGCCGGCGATTTTCTCGATGGCGAGACGCGCGAGCGGGTGCGCCAGCGCTTGCAGCTGTTTGTCAGGGGCGCGATCGAAACCCGCCTTGCGCCGCTCTTCGCCGCGCAGGTGCTGCCGCTTGGCGGACCCGGACGCGGCATGGTGTTCCAGCTGGTCGACTCGCTCGGCTGTGTCCCGGCCGCCGATGTCGCGGCCTCGCTGGAGGCGCTCGACCTGCCGGGCCGGCGCGCGCTCACCCGGGTCGGGATCCGCTTCGGCCGGGAGACCGTCTATGTCGAGCCGCTGCTCGGCCCCGAGGCCGTGCGTTTTCGCGCGCTGCTGTGGGCGGTCCGCCATGGCCGCGCCGTCCCGCCGCTTCCCGGCGCGCGCCACCGCGGCAAGGCGATCGCAGTCGACCCGGACCTGCCGGCGTCGTTCTATGCCGCGATCGGAAGGCGCGTGCTCGGCGGGCTGGCGCTGCGCCCCGACCGGCTCGAACGGCTTGCCGCATCGGCCCGCAGCCGCGCGCGCCTTGGCCGCTTTAAGGCCGATGCCGAGCTGGCGGCGATCGCCGGCGTCGCGCCCGGCGAGCTGCGCGGCGTGCTCCTCGCGCTCGGCTATCGCGCGGTGATCGAAGAGAGCGACGAATTCTTCGTCGCCAAGCCGCGGCGCCGCGGGGCCCAGCCGCGGAGCGGCGCGCGCCCCGGGCCGCCGCGCGAGGGCCATCCCTTTGCCAAGCTGAAGGAGCTCAAATTCGCTTGACCGCCATTGCCATCGCGCCGGAACGCGCCAAGACCCGCCTCGACCAGTGGTTGTGGTTCGCCCGCCTCGCCAAGAGCCGCTCGCTCGCCGCCCGGCTGTGCGCCGCCGGCGCGATCAGCCTCAACGGCACTACGGTCGCAAAGCCGAACCAGACCGTGCGAATCGGCGATTTTGTGGTGGTGCCGCAAGGCGGCGTTCAGCGCACCGTGCGGGTGTTGGCGCTTGGCGTGCGGCGCGGGCCGGCGTCCGAAGCGCGCGCGCTCTACCAGGAGACCGCCTCCGCGCGCCTGCGCGACATGGACCCGATCTGGGTCCCGCTGCTCGACGAGAGCGACGCGGCGGATCTGCCGTTATCGGCCCGCAGAGCCTAGCTGGGGCGAGCGGTTCTCCCGGGCTGAGGCTCATGCGACAGTTCGACCGCGCTGAGGTGATAGGACAGGTTGCGCCGATCGCCCCCCGTCCCGGCCGCGCTCGCATTGAACTCGCTGTCGCAGCGCAGCGTCAGCTCGAAATTCGTCCCGGCGGCGATCTCGGTCGGGCAGGAGAAATCGAAATTCCCGTTCGCCTGAAGCGAGAAGCCGAACCGTTCGCCGCCGATCGCGATCTCGAATGCCCGGCTCAATTGCGGGAAGTCATCGGGGATGAAGCCCTTGATCGTGATCCCGGTTACCGCCCGGTCGGCGCGCAGCCGCAGCGACACGTCCCGCGTCACCCATCCGTCGTGGAAGAGGCCCGAGCTGTCGCCGACCTGCCGTGCATAGCCGACGACCGGGGCTTTGACCGCCGCGAGCACCGAATCGAGATAGTGGCGGAGCTGCTCCATCTCCCGGCCCAGCCGCTCCTCCATGTGCTGATACATCTCGATCTGGCGATCGCGGTGGGCATAGGCGCCGCGCAATTCCTCGACATCCCCGGCGGAGAGCGTATGGCCTGCCGTGAACGTATCGGGGAGCGGCCACTGGACGTAGAAGGTGCCGTGCGGCCCGGCGATCTCGTCGGCCGGCCGCTCCGCCGTGTAGAGATAGATCGACAGACATTTGCGCGACAGGTGCAGCCGCTCCCGAGGCAGCTGGATCCGGCGGAAGCCGTGCCAGCTATACTCGTTCGTCTCAAAGATCACGGCGCGGTTGAAGATGACGTTGAATTGCTTGAACTCGTCAGCATCGGGCCGGCGCGGATTGGCATGCAGCTCGATCGCGCCGCCCCACGACGGGTCCCACTCCTTGTTCAGGTACAGCAGCAGGTTGGCGCGCCGGTGAAACCCGCCCTTGATCTGGAAATTGAAATCGACATGGCAGTCGAGCGCCTGTCCGTTGAGGTTCTCGTGGGTGCCGCCGCCGTAAAGCGTCGGGTCGCCGCGCAGATCCTCGATGCCGGTGACCGCCGACATCGCCGCCATGAATTCGGGCGAGTTCAGATAATCGTAGAGCCGGGCATAGAACGGGCTGATCCCCCGGATGTCGCTGACCACCGCCTTGCCGCCGACTTCGCCATACTCGTTGAGCGCAAATTCCCGGTCGAACGGCGGAAAATCGCGCAGCGAGGCTTCGGCCGCCGCACCGACAAAGAAATCGTCGATGCACACATGCTTGAACGGCTGCGCCGCTTGAAAGGCTTCCCGGTAGGTGGCAGCCTGGGCGATCACAGCCTGCGAAATCATCATTTCTTCCCTCTGGGAAGTTGTCGCGATGCTCGCGTTGCGAGCGAGGAACCGTCATACCGGTGCTGAAGGCTACGGACGGTGCCACGATTGCGCGACATTATGCCAGAGCGGCCGATCCCCCGCCATCGGCTCTTCCGCCGCCAACGCCCATCGGGCACGCTGAGCGTTCTGCTGTTCCTTGCGCTGGTCGCGTTGATCGCCACGGGCGCAGCCGCCGCGGCCGCCTCGCTCGGGGCCAACAAGTTCGACCTGATGCTCGACTATCTGACGCCCTCGCCGCCGGCCGGCGCCAACCCGGAAGGCTATCGCCGGGTGCGCCAGGCGATGGCGCGAAAGGCGATCGCCGATGCGCACGATGCCGGCCTTGCCTTTTTCCGGGTTGCCGTCACGGGCTATTCTCCGGTCGAATTCAACGCCAAGCAGCACGATTTGACGCTCTGGCAGAGCGATCCGCCGCGGTTTTGGATGGCGCTCGACCGGATGTTCGACGACCTCGATGCGGGAGGCGTCCGGCTGGTCCCGAGCTTTGTCTGGAACATCACGCAATTCCCGGCACTCGGCAACGACAGTGTCGCGACCTTCGTGCGCGACCCGGACGCGGCGAGCCGCCGGCTCCTCGCCCAATTCATCCGCGACTTCATCGCCCGCTACAAGGCGCGCCAAACGATCCTGTTTTACGAAATGGGCAACGAGATGAACCTCGCGGCCGATCTCGACGCGCACAAGAGTTGCAAGGGCGAGCCCTGCATCTGGGAAAATTTCACGACCGCCGACATGACCCGATTTGCCCGCGAGACGGTTGCCCTGATCAAATCATCGGACCCCTCGCGCGGGGTAACATCCGGCTACTCGCTGCCCCGCCCGGGAGCGACGCATTTGGAGCGCCGCCCGCAATTCGCCGCCGGCGGTCCGGACTGGACGCCCGATACGGCTGCCGAGTTCGACCGCTATCTGATCGCGACCGATGAGCCGTTCGACATCATCAGCATCCATGTCTACCCGGAGGATCAGACCCGGCCCTCCGAGCGAGCCGCCGGCGAGCACTTCGATCCCATAGCGGAGGCCGCCAAAGTCGCGCGGTCGGCCGGTAAACCGCTGTTCATCGGCGAGTTCGGCGACCCCGGCGGGGCGACCCCGTTCATGGGCCACGTCTTGGACGAGATCGTCCGCGAGCGCGTGGATTTCTCAGCCATCTGGGTGTGGGAATTCTACCAGATGTCGACCTATACCCCGGTGGCTCAGTTCAACGTCGAACCTGCCTACAGCGACGACATCATCCGATCGTTGATGGCAGCCGCGCGACGCATCGGCATCGCGGCCCCACCAAACATCACCGCAGCGCCGCGCGTGGTGCTGACCTGGCCGCTGCCCTGCGCCGAGATCGACCGCCCGATCGACCTCGCTGCCGTCGCCAGCGACCGCGCTAACGCCGTCAAGCAGGTCGAGTTCCTGATCGACGGCCAGCCCCTCGCCTCGGTGAGTGGACCGCCATACCGAGCCCACTTCGATCCGGCCGGTCGAGGATCGCGCGCGGCCCAGATCGAAGCCCGCGCGATTGCAGCCGCGGACACCACTGCGGGTTTCCGTAGCACCGTACGCCTGAATGGGGACAAGAGCCGATGCGAGCCCTCGGGTTGATTGCGAGGCTCGGAGGGCAGGTACAGATCGTTTGGGGAATACCGATTCCAGGGAAATAGTCCCTCCAGGGCTAAAATGACCTTGGGATGTTCCTGCTAGACCGCCTGAAAGCCGCGATGTATGAACCGCCGACCGAGGGCCAATGTACACCCTCGCAAGAGAGCTGGGCGACTTCTCGCGCAGTCGCGCACCAATGCACGTGACAGCGCGGCCGAAGCGGAGGCGAGGTCTTAGGGAATACGATGAGTTGGGAACTTTATAAACGCATCCGAGATTTGCACGACGCGGGAGATTTAGACAGCGCGCTCGCGCTCGTCACAGCCTCTCGGTCTGAGCTGACGGACATACGAAGCCATGTGGCCTGTGTGGAAGCGTCCTGCTACGAAAAAAAGGGCGACACTAAACTGGCAGTCCAAATCCTTGAGGAACAAATCAAAGCCCGCACCGAAAACTTCTGGGTTTACTACCAAATTGGCGAACTATACCGAAATGTCGGCAGACGAGACGATGCCCTGAATGCCTACCGCACGGCTCACGCTCTTCAGGGCTGGCGGGAGAGCGGGGAGAAAGGCTACGTGTTTACGCACGACTTTTTCTCCGGAAACATTCCGGTCTGGTTGCACTGGTTTGGCAAATTTATCGTGTCGGCGCCAATTCGGTGCCTTGAGATCGGGAGCTGGCAAGGGATGTCGGCTGCGTGGCTCCTCGACAAGATCGTATCGCAGCGTCAAGGTTTATTGACTTGCATTGATACATTTGAGGGCAGCTCGGAACACCAAGCTTGGCTACCCGGGCTTGGGCACACTCTAGAGGATTTTTTCGACCACAATATCAATGCCAGTGGTTATGCTCACCTCTGTCGTAAGCTCGTTGGCCGCTCACAGGACGTCCTATTCGACCTCAGCGACCAAAGTTATGATTTCGTGTATATTGACGGCGCTCACGAGGCAAAGTTTGTAATCCAAGACGCGATCCTGAGCTGGAGGATCTTACGGCCCGGGGGTTTCCTGATCTTTGATGATGTGGACTTTCACTTCACCTCGGCTCCAGAGCAGGACACGCGGAAAGCGATCGATGCCTTCACGACCTGGTTTGCCGACGAATTAGAGATCCTCGAAATAAACCGTCAAGTGTTGATACGCAAGCTGGATGGATTGGAGAGATCTGCCGATCGCCCCGACGATCATACGTTGGAGGCCCCGGGAACTGGCGAGGCCCTTGTCTCGACCCTATACAATCACCTATTAGGCCGTCCCCCCTCGGAGACAGACCTAGGGAAATGGGCCGAAACCGCCGCACGGATATCTCCGGCAAAGCTAGTCGAGAAATTTGTCGACACCGCCGAGTATAAGTGGCGGAGGGGCGTCAATACGGAGTGGCCTCCTGGCTTTTATCATTCGCCAGTTGTCGATCCTACAACTGTCCGCACCTACGTCTCTGAGCGAGCGCATACCCGGCCGGCGGATCTCCTCGAAATCCCGATCGATGTCGATGCGATGTGGCGGTTTTGGGATATGAACGTCGAGACTCTTCGGTCAGAGCCATTTTCTCCTAAACAGGTGACCGGTAAGCGGTTTTACCTGAATGGAAGCCTTTTCCCTGATGGAGACGCAATAGTTTTTCTGGCGATGCTCGGTCATTTCCGACCTAAGCGGATTGTTGAGATCGGATCGGGCTTTTCCACGGCCTGCCTGCTGGACTGCGCAGATCTATATCGCATGTCTGAACTCAAAATCACTTGCATTGAGCCATACCCGAGCCGGTTAAAGGAGCTCCTTCACCCTAATGACTACGATAGGCTTTCGATCATCGAAGCACCGTTACAAAGCGTTTCTGTTGACACTATCGTTAATGATTTAGACGTTGGAGACTTCCTTTTCATCGATTCAACTCATGTCCTGAAAACGGGCAGTGACGTTCATTACGAGCTGTTCCATATCCTCCCGACGCTGAAACCTGGCGTAATCATTCACTTTCATGATTGCCCGTATCCGTTTGAGTACCCTGACCGTTGGATTTTCGAGTTAAATTATTCCTGGAATGAGGCATACGCGCTCAGAGCATTATTAATGTATAATAAATCCTTTAAGATTGTGTTCTGGGGAAGTATGCTGCAACAAATGTTCCCACAAAAAGTGGGAGCGGAGGGTGGCCGATTCGGACGAAGCCAACATTCGTCCCTCTGGATTACTAAGGTACAATGATCTAACGGGTCCCGCCGCGATCATCGACGCAGGACGGTGCAATCAACGGCGACCCACCAGCGAGTGGATTAGGAATAATGGTCGCGCTAGGAGTTTAATATGCCTTTCGATGTGGTGGTCGTTGCGGATAAGGCGCGCATCTCCCTCGCAGCTGCATTAAATATTCTTATATCTCGAAAGACCTGTCCCGAGGCGAATTTCACTGTAGCAATTCCTGAGGATTCTCATTGTGAACATGCCGTCGCCGAAGAGGTAATACGACTATTTGCTTCGAACATTATTTCGATACCCACCCCGCAGCTCCTCGTTGAGGAAAAACTTTATAGAATTGAAAATAAGATCAATGCGTTGCGCGTCTTCGGGAACAAGCCGGTAATCGGCGCCGACGCGGATCTGATATTTGTAAGACCGCTTCCTGTCGATTTCCTATTTAGGCCAGTTCCGACCGCGGTTCCGGAGCACGGCCTGCACGTCTACCCGTGGGAGGAGCTGTATTCTACCTTGGGTCTGCGGTTCCCGGAGATCAAGGTGCTCTGCGCGGGCGGCGAGGTTGGAGCTCCATGGCTCAACGCGGGTTTCGTCGTATGTCCGGATGGTTCGCAGTTTGGAAATCTTTGGCATCGGGTTTGCCGGTTTATCCTACATTGCCATTGGGTTCCGGAACGATGGCCGTATCTCGACCAGATCGCCCTCCCTCTTGCGTTCGCCCACCTTTCACCCAATAGAACGGTAACGTTTGATAATATATTGCCGGCCCGATTTAATCAAAACCTGTTTTATTGGGCAACAGCTCAACATTATATCGATCACGGATACATAGCCCATCATCATTACAGAGTGGGGCTAATCCGTAAATACCTGCCGTCCCTTATCGAGTGGACAAGGGGCGAATATCCGATTGTTGATAAAGTACTTGAAGCGCTCAGCAGCTACGATGACCAACCGAATGATTAATCTGGCGCCGATCACACCGTGATCGTGCCCTCGAGATAGGGCAAGGCGCGGCCGGCTATGGTTACTCGGGCGCCGTTGAGGGCGCAGGTGAGCGCGCCGCCGCGGCGCGACAACTGGCGCGCGGCGAGGCGGGTCTTGCCGAGGCGCCCGGCCCAATAGGGGATCAGCGTGCAATGCGCCGAGCCGGTCACCGGGTCTTCGTCGACCCCGCGCGCCGGGGCGAAAAAGCGCGACACGAAATCAACCCCGCCGACTTCCGCCCCGGGCCCCGGCGCGCTGACGATGATTGCGAACCGGTCGAGCGCGGCGAGCCCGGCGAAATCGGGCATCAGCGCGGCGATGTCGTCGGCGCTCTGGTAGACCGCGAGGTAGTCGCGCGCGGCGAGGAGGGCGGCGGGACGCCGCCCGAGGGCGGCAACCAGCTGCTCCGACATCGCGCAAGGCTCGGGCGGACGCGACGGGAAATCGAGCGCCAGGAGGTCGCCGTCGCGCGCGACGGTCAGCGGGCCGGCCTCGTTGGTCTGGAAAATGATGCGGCGGCACTCGGGGCGGAGCCAGCGGAACACGACATAGGCCGAGGCCAAGGTCGCATGCCCGCACAAATCAACCTCGGTCGAGGGCGTGAACCAGCGCAGGCGATAGAACTCGCCCTCGGCCACGAAAAACGCGGTCTCCGACAAATTGTTCTCGGCCGCGATCGCTTGCATCACATCGTCGGGCAGCCACGCATCGAGCGGGCACACGGCCGCCGGGTTGCCGGTGAACGGCCCCTCGGCGAAGGCGTCGATCTGGTAGAGCGGGATCTGCATGCCGCCGGTATTATGCCCTCAGCGGGTGGGCGTGGTCGAGCGGCCCATGGCCGCGGCCGATTGCGGGGGCGCTGAGGATCGCGCGCCGGAGGTATTCGCGGGCCCGCTCGACCGCGGGCTCGATCGCGAGCCCCTGCGCCAGGCCGGCGGCGATCGCCGAGGCAAGCGTGCAGCCGGTGCCGTGGGTGTTGCGGCTGTCGATCCGCGGGCTCTCCCAAACGCGCAGACCGCCGGCGGTTGCCAGGACGTCGTACACGGTGCTCCCGGCAAGGTGGCCGCCCTTGAGCAGCGCCGCGCGGCAGCCCAGGGCGAGGAGCTCTTCCGCCGCGCCGCGCATCGCGGCGAGGCTGCCGATCGTGCGGCCGAGGAGGATCTCGGCTTCCGGCAAATTGGGGGTCAGCACCGCGGCGCGCGGCACCAGCCGATCCTTCAACGCCGCGATCGCGCCGGGCTCGATCAACGGCGCCCCGCCCTTCGCCACCATCACCGGATCGACGACGAGCGGCACGTCGGGCGCGCGCTCGGCGAGCACGGCGGCGACCGCCTCGATCACGCCCGCATCGTGCAGCATGCCGGTCTTGACCGCATCGGCGCCGATATCGTCGAGCACCACCTCGATCTGTTGCCGGATGAAGTCGGGTGCGATCGGCAAGACGCCGAAGACGCCCTCGGTGTTCTGTGCGGTCAGCGCGGTGACGGCGGTCGCGGCGAAGGCGTCGAGCATCGTCACGGTCTTGATGTCGGCCTGGATGCCGGCGCCGCCGCCCGAATCCGAGCCGGCGACAATCAGCACCCGCCCCTTCATTCCGCCGCCTGGATTTCCGACCCGGGCGACGACTCGGCCACCTGGGGGCCGAGCGCGACCGCCAGGATCACCTCGCAGATCTCGTCGACGACGCTGGCCAGGAGCGCCCCGTCCACGCCCTGCGCCATGACGCGGATGACCGGCTCGGTCCCGGAATTGCGGATCACCAGCCGCCCGGCGGTGCCGAGCCGGGCTTCGCCGGCGGCGATCGCGCGCTGCACCCCGCGCGATTCGAGCGGTTTACCCTGGTCGTAGCGGACATTGCGCAGCACCTGCGGCACCGGCTCAAAGACGCGGCATACCTCGCTCGCGCGCTTGCCGGTCTCGACGATCGCGGCCAGCACCTGCAGCGCGGCGATCAGACCGTCGCCGGTCGTCGCGTAGTCGGAAAGGATGATATGCCCGGACTGCTCGCCGCCGAGATTGCACCCGAGGCTGCGCATTTTTTCGACGACATAGCGGTCGCCGACCGCGGTCCGGTGCAGCCCGATCCCCTGCCCGGTAAGACAGCGTTCGAGACCGAGATTGGACATGACGGTGGCGACCAGCGCGTCCCCGGCGAGACGCTCGCCGCGCGCCAGGCTTATCGCGATCAGCGCCATCAGCTGGTCGCCGTCGAGAATGGCGCCGTGTTCGTCGGCCATGATCAGCCGGTCGGCGTCGCCATCGAGCGCGATCCCGATATCGGCGCGCCGCGCCAGCACCTCCCGGCGCATCTGCTCGGGCGCCAGCGCACCGCATTCGCGGTTGATGTTGAGCCCGTCCGGCGCCACCGCGATCGGGAACACCTCGGCGCCGAGTTCCCAGAACACGGTCGGGGCGACCTTGTAGGCCGCGCCGTGCGCGCAATCGACGACGACGCGCAACCCGTCGAGCCGCAGCCCTTTGGGAAAGCTCTGCTTGACGAACTCGATATAGCGGCCGGCCGCATCGTCGAGCCGCTTGGCGCGGCCGAGCTCGGTCGGGCTGGCGCGCCGCTTCGGCCCCTTGCCGAGAGAGGCCTCGATCTGACCCTCGAACTCGTCGGACAGCTTGTAGCCATCCGGTCCGAACAGCTTGATCCCGTTATCGGCAAACGGGTTGTGCGAAGCCGAAATGACGACGCCGATATCGGCCCGCAGGCTGCGCGTCAGCATCGCGATCGCCGGGGTCGGCAACGGCCCGACCAAGACGACATCCATCCCCATCGTGATGAAGCCGGCGGTCAGCGCCGGTTCCAGCATGTAGCCGGAAAGTCGCGTGTCCTTGCCGATCACGACGAGGTGCTTGTGCGCCCCGTTGCGGAAGCATTCGCCGACCGCCATCGCCACCTTGAGCGCCGTCTCCGGCGTCATCGGTTCGGTATTGGCGGTGCCTCGGATGCCGTCCGTCCCGAAAAACTTGCGCGTCATCGCGCCCCCAACCCCAAACCTTGCGTGGCAACCGCCGCTCGCAAGGAGCCGGACGGCAGCGATGATCCTAGCAGATAAAAGGTCAACAAATCGTCAGACCCGGGCTGATTTTTGCGGAACGCCTAACCGCCCGGCTGCGGCTCCGGCTCCAGCCCGCTCGGGCGCCCCGAAGGCGGCACCGAGCTGCGCCGGCCGGGCGACCGCGGTTCTTCGGCGGCCGGTCCGCTGGAGGCCGTATCGCGCACGATCCGCTCGCCCTTGATGACCCGGCGGATCTCGTCGGCCGACATCGTCTCGTATTCGAGGAGCCCCTTGGCCAGCAGGTTCAGCTCGTCGAGATGCGCGATCAGGATGGCGCGCGCGGTGCGCTCGCCCTCATCGACGATGTGGCGGATTTCATCGTCGATCACCTTCGCCGTCGCATCCGACACGTTTTTGCGCTGGGTGACCGAATGCCCGAGGAAGACCTCTTCCTCGTTCTCGCTGTAGCGCAACGGCCCGAGCTTGTCGCTGAACCCGAACTCGGTGACCATGCGGCGCGCCAGATTGGTCGCGCGGCGGATGTCGTCGGCGGCGCCGGTGGTGACCTTGTCTTCCCCGAAGATCAGCTCCTCAGCGACGCGGCCGCCGAAAAGGCTGGTCATCATCGCCTTTATCTCCTGCTTTGACTGGCTGTATTTGTCGCGTTCGGGCAGGAACATGGTCACGCCCAAGGCGCGACCGCGCGGGATGATCGTCACCTTGTGCAACGGCTCGTGCGCCTCGGCATACAGCATGCATAGCGCATGCCCGGCCTCGTGATAGGCGGTCAGCGTCTTTTCCTCTTCGGTCATCACCATCGAGCGCCGCTCGGCGCCCATCATGACCTTGTCCTTGGCGTGCTCGAACTCGCTCATCGCCACCGAGCGCTTGCCGCGGCGCGCCGCCATCAGCGCCGCCTCGTTGACCAGATTGGCGAGATCGG
>WNFD01001037.1_pt1 | contig 27738 bp, 23 predicted proteins | sample 5400491 | NCBI WGS metagenome assembly WNFD01 (sample SAMN13153343, study PRJNA577476) | soil metagenome | isolation source: 120 cm saprolite under Douglas fir tree site 2 hole 2 replicate 2 | place: USA:California | collected 2015-04-18
TCAGGGGACACTCCACCCGCCAGATCGTCCGGGAACTGCACATCTCCGTCAACACCGTGCAGGAGCACCTGACCGCCGCATTCGACAAGCTCGGCGTCCGCAGCCGCCGCGAGCTCGTCGCCGCCGTACTGACCGGACATCACTGACAGAATCCCCTGCACAGGCAGAACAAAGATCAAATCCAGGATTCCGAACGGGAGCGTGGTGACACTGCTCCGGGCCGTGGCTTCCCGCTTGCGTGCGGCCGGGTGAAGCGGCGCTCCATCGGAGTGCAACTCTCGGGTTGCGCCTGGAGGGTCGATGTGCAACTCTGGAGTTGCATCCAACCGGCGGCAGCGAAGGAGCTCCTCATGAGCGAGGACCGGATCGAACGCGAAACCCTGATCGCGGCACCCCTGGAGCGGGTCTGGCCGCTGGTGGCCGAGCCCGGATTCTGGGTGGCCGACAAGGCGAGCCTGCCCGGCACCGTGGCCAGGGAAGGCGAGTCGATGGTGGCGAAAAACGCCGAGTACGGCGACTTCCCGGTGCGCGTGGAGAAGGTCGAGCCGCCGACGTACCTGGCGTACCGCTGGGCCAGCGCGTTCCCCGGAGAGAATCTGCGCGAGGACAACAGCACTCTCGTGGAGTTCACGCTGACCCCGGAAGGCGACAAGACGCGGCTCCGCGTCGTCGAGAGCGGGTTCGCGGCGCTGGCCGGTCCCGAGGAACTGCGCGGCCAGGCGGTGAAGGACAACACCGGCGGCTGGCCGCAGGAACTCGACGCGCTCAAGACGCGCGCCGAACAGTCATCCGCGTGACGGACGAGCGTCGCGGCGCCGTCGAGACGGTCGACAGCGTCCTCGCCGCGCTGGCCGACCCGACGCGACGTCAGCTGCTTGATCTGCTCGCCGCGCGCGGCGAGGCCACCGCGACGACGCTCGCCGAACGACTTCCCGTCTCGCGGCAGGCGGTGGTCAAGCACCTCGCCGTCTTGGACGCCGCCGGGCTGGTTTCCGGCCGCCGGGCCGGACGCGAGGTGCGGTACGCGGTGCGCGCCGCGGCGCTGGACGCGACGGCGCGGTGGATGGCCGCGCTCGCGGCCGACTGGGATCGGCGGCTGGCAAACATCAAGCGCGTCGCTGAGGCAGCGGAGCGGGATTCGCGCTAGTGCTATCCCCTATCGAAAAGGAGAGAAACAATGACCGATCACAAGACCGGAACCCGTGACGAGTGGCTTGCGGCCCGGCTGGAGCTGCTCGAGGCCGAGAAGGCGCTGACACGGCGCAGCGACGAACTGGCGCGGCAGCGTCAGGAGCTGCCCTGGGTCCGGATCGACAAGGAGTACCGCTTCGAGACCGACGAGGGCACAGCGTCCCTCGCCGATCTATTCAGAGGACGCTCGCAGTTGCTCATCTATCACTTCATGTTCGGGCCCGAGTACACGGCAGGGTGTCCGTCCTGCTCAGCGATCGCGGACGGCTTCGACGGCTTCGCCGTCCACCTCGCGAATCACGACGTCACGCTCTGCGCGATGTCGCGGGCTCCGCTCGCGAAACTGCAGGCGTACAAGCGGCGGATGGGCTGGAGCTTCCCCTGGGCGTCTTCGTCCGGCAGCGAATTCAACTACGACTTCCAGGCGGCGCACACCAAGGAGGAGTGGGAGTCGGGAGCGGTCGAGTACAACTTCCGCAGGGCGGACCTTCGGCCGCCAGCCGGTCAGGAAAGTTCCGGGCTCGACGAGCTCGCATCGGGCCTCGTCGGAACGGACTGGGAGACGTTCAGGAGAGAAGGGCCCGGCGTGAGCGCGTTCGCGCTCGAGGATGGCGTCGTTTACCACACCTACTCGGCGTACGCGCGCGGGCTGGACGGCCTCTGGGGCATGTACCAGTGGCTCGACCGAGCGCCGCTCGGTCGCAACGAGACTGGCTTCTGGTACCGCCGCCACGACGAGTACGACAGCCAGTGACGCGTGCGGAAGCCTGCGCCACCGACCTCACCGCTGCGTGCGCAGTCGCGTATAGGAAGTCTCCTCCGGGTGTGATTCTGCGCCGAGCGGCAGCGCCTATGCGGAGGCTTCAGGGAAGCCCGACCCCCAGGGAGTGGCTTTCTGCGGTACTCACCGCCTGGAGATCAAGCGCGCCGTCCGGATCGCATGCTGCGAGCATTGCCTCGCCTGCGATGGTGACGCTCACTACGGCGTCGATGTTCCCCCCGTCGTCGGCGCTTCGTACGACATGGAAGCGGATAGTGAGCTCCGCGGAGGCATCCGCATCTTTATCTTGCTTTTCGAAATCTACCGTGCAGTTGGGCATGCCCCCAGGCGCGGTCAGAGTATCTCCCGCGTCGCCGTAGGCGTAGTTATCAAGCACTACAGCGGTGAGTTCCGGCATGGTCGTGATGTTCTGCGCGAAGGTAAAGAATACCATCTGTACCACTCCTCAACGTGGGAGCATTCCTCAATGCTCGCCAAGGGCCCGGCCTCATTAGACGCCTGCACCTGCCAGGGCGCTACCCGCGCCGGAGTGACAATACTGTCCGTAGCATCACGCGAACCCTGCGGCGCTCCCGCCAGGACGGCGACGCCAGCCCCGACCCGATGAAGATCACGTTCACCCCGTCAGAACTACAGCAGTGGTCCATTCACACAGTCAGGTGTGTGTGAATGGACCACTGCTGTAGTTAGGCAGGCCCGTCCGGCGGAGCCGTGGCGCCGGGAAGCGGTCCGGAATTAACCTATTGGTTGTTCTTTCGACTGATTTATTCCGATCAATTGCGCGAGCTGCTTCGCTGATGCCAAGGCAGCGGCACTGGAGTCCGCTGCCCCTCAGTGGAGGATGAGTGAAATCACGATACTGGCTCGCGCCGATTGCGGGCGCGGCGCTGGCCGTCAGCCTGACAGGCATCGGTGCTTCGGCATCACCTGGCCGGCTGGCTGACGCTAGCTCCAGCAAGGCGAGCGCGATGACAGCGCTCTCGAACAGGGCGGCCACGTCCGCACCCGTGGCCAGCCTGAACACCCCGATGGCCAGAACGGGCCACGGGGCCGCGACGGCACGGGTCGTCAGCGCCCGCGCGCTGTCCAGGGCCCGGCAGCTTCCCGCCACACCAGCCATCCGCCCCGCGCCCGCGACGATCCGGCCATTCACGGCGCCGACAGCCGTCACCTTCAACGTCGACGGTATCAGCGAGGGGACATCCGACTGCGTCGACTGCAACGTGCCGGACCCCAGCGCCGCGGTAGGCACCACACAGGTCGCGCAGGTCGCCAACTCGCAGCTAGCGGTATACAACAAGTCCGGGAGCCAGCTCTGCAGCGATCCCCTGAGCAGCCTCCTTGGCACAACTGCAACGCTGTTCGAGCCAAGGATCCAGTACGACAACGTCAACAGCCGCTACAGCATGATCGCCGACATTGAGATTTCTTCGCTTACGGCCTCCCCGGCCATGTATCTGGCCGCCAGCCAGACGAACGACGCCTGCGGATCGTGGTTCGTCTACCACATTGGGTTCAGCGGGGGTAGCTACCCGGCCGGAACGGCGGTGAGAGCTTACCTTGGGCAAGACCGGCCGGCCTTGCTGTTCTCCTCAGACAACATCACGCCGCCGGGGGACCCCATCAACTCGACCGTCTGGTCGATCGCCAAGTCCGCCGTTTACTCCGGCGCAGCGGTCAGCTTCGGCTCCTTCAACGTGGCCGAATTTACAGAGCCGGTCATCGTCTCAGGGAACCCGATACCGGCAACGACGAGCACGTATTTCGTCGCAGCCGCCACGTCGCCCAGTAACGCGGGGCAGGGCACCGGCTACGACCTGTACCGGATGACCAACAGCGCGGGCCCGGGTACCAGCCTGGTCTTGCAAGCTTTCATCAGCTCACCGTTCAACGTGCAGGGCAACGTCTTCCAGTCTGGACCGGCGGTCCAGTCCCACGGCCTGGTGTGGTTCACCCACGGATTCGAACTAGGCGACTTCCCCTCCGTCCGCTACGGCGAGATCAACACCGCTAACAACACCGCGACGGTCGCGGAGGCATTCCGCAGCGGGACCAGCGACGACTTCATCTCCTCCATCGGCATCTCCGACGCGGCTGGCGGCGTCTACGTCTGGCTGAACTGGGTCTTCACCGACACAACGAGGGGGGTAGGCGCCTCCGATACCGTCGACGTCCTCCTGCCCGGCCAGCCTGTCCAGAATCTGATCGGCACCGGCCTGGTACTGAAGAACAGCCTGACCACTTCCGTCCCCTTCGATCTCGGCGAGACTTCCTCGGTCGCGATCGACCCCGGCGGTCCGTTCCGTAGTCTGTGCGCGGCAGGTAAAACAGCGGTCGTCACGCAGGAATACCTCGCCGCCGACGGCAGCTGGGCCACCGATCTCGCCCGGGTGAGCTTCTGCTGACCAGGATGCGCCGCCGTGGCGGCCCCGTATCCCGGAATGCGCGATCAGCCCCACCCATCTGACCCAACATCACCAGCCGGGGACACCCACGAACGACCAGGATCATGAGAGGGCGGCGCGGATGGTGATCAGGGTCCACGCGCCGACGTGGATGCGGTCCCCGTCATGCAGTAGTACTTTGACCCCGGTCGCGAGCTCGCTGTCGTTGACCATAGTGCCGTTCTCCGACCCGGGATCCAGGACGGCCCAGCCTCCGCCCGGCTGGGCGATCAGGACCGCGTGCAGCCGGGAGACGCCGGGATCCGCGGGCGGCCCGGTCAAGTCGATCTCGGGTTCGAGCCCGCGGGACGCGCTCCGCCTGCCGATGCGCATCTCCAGGCCGGTCAGCAGGAAGCGGCGCTCAGGGCAGTAGCCGGGAAACTGGACCGTCGCCGCGTCAGGCCCGCCCGCGGCGATCACGTTGTCGTAGTAACCGCGGTCGGCAGCGACAACCGCCGTCCACGCCGCCCCGTCGGGGGATCCCGGCGCGGGGCTGTCACCGGTGCCTGCGGCGGCGGCACCGCCAGGACCCGTGACCGCGGGAGTCACGGGCGCGCCGGGCGCCGGGGCGGGAGGCGTCGAGACGGAGGAAGGCGGAGCGGGAGGCGCGGGGACGGGGGGAGCCGGGGGCGTGCCCGAGACGAAGTCGAATCCGCACGCCTCGCAGAACTGCCCGGACCTCGCGGTCCCGCACTGTGGGCACGGCTGCGCGGAGTCAGCCGGCTGGGCGGGCGGAGCCGGGGCGGCAGTACTTGCCGGGGGGGACGACCCCCCAAGGCCCCCCGCGGTACCTGCCGGGGGGGACGACCCCCCAAGGCCCCCCGCGGTCGCCGACGTCCCGGCAGCCACGCTTATCCGCATACCGCACACGTCGCAGAAATCGTCACTCGCCGAGTCATGACCAGCCGGACAGGTCGGCATCTGAGCCTCCGTATATTCTAGTCCGTGAATGGCACTTCCTGGCCTCCGGCGCAACGCAGCCATGTGACCGTCTGCGTGAATGCGACGCTGAGAGCGTTATTCAAAACCGACTCGCGGGTGCGGGCCCGGAGGGCCTGCGCGAGCGATCGGACCAGGTCAGGACTACGGTCAGGTTGGCACATAATTTTGAATAATGCGACTTTCGAATAAGACACTGAGTCTCTCGAGTGGATATATCTATTTCATATTTATGCCGAACGAGAGCGAGGTGGCACTCCCTCATCTGCCGACTCTCTTGCGTCAGCTGGTCCCACCCGGCCAGAATCAAGGCTGATACTATCCGGATTACCGAAATATCCGGATATGGTCCCGAAAGACAGCCAGAGATACGCCGCCGGAAGAAATGCCGGGGACGCGGGATAAGAAGACACCCCGGTGACCCGCACCCACCCGGAAGAATCCACGCTGATACCATCCAGATATCCGGAAATATCAGGATATTGTCCGAGGCGGCCCAATATGGACATGCTGGCTACTTCTTCGTCCGGACTGTCTTGCTTGACCTGGTGTCGAGTGCCATCTCATCGGCGTCATCGACCTTCTTCTTGAGCTGTACGGTTCCGGTGGCCGCGTCCACCACGTCGACCACCTTGGCGAGCAGCTTGGCGGTGCCCTCGTTGCCGGACTGCTGTGCGAGCGCGACCGCCCGGCCGAGCTTGGCCGTCGCCGTGTCCTCGTCGCCCGCCTTGCGGGCTTCCAGCCCCTCCTGAATCACCTCGGCGAGCTCCGCCTGGCCCGTGTAGTGCGCGACGTGCGAGTTGAGCCTGGTCGAGAGCGCCTCGTCGTCGGTCCAGATCGCCTTCACCAGCCCCTGGCCGAGCACCTGGGGGCCGGACGGCGAGTCGGTGACCAGGCTGACGCGGGCAGCGAGCATCTCCTGTCCGACGGCCCCGGGCGCGACGTCGACGCAGACGTGGTAGTCGCGGCTCTCTCCCCCGCCCCACGCGCCCGTCGGATAATCGCCGACCTGCGGTCCCGACTGGGTGCGCCGGCCCGTGACATCCTCCATGGTCGGCGCCACCTGCTTCACGAACCGGATCGTCGCATGCTGCGGCGTCCAGACGCGCAGCGCCACGTCGGCGACCTGCTTGCCCATCGCGTTTTCCATCATGGCCGCGAAATCGGCGGCGAGCCCAGCCGGATCAGGAACGATGTCCACCGTGCCGAGCAGCGCGGTGGAGATCCTGCGGATTTCCTTTACTTCCCAGTCGGTGCCCACGCCCCGGCAGTCGCAGCTGAAAACGCCCTCGCACAGGCTGATCGCCGTGTCGAGTTCCGCGGAGGTCTCGTGCTGGTTCTTCCCGTCTGTCAGCAGGATGGCATGCCGCAGCTGAGCGGGATGGGAGGTAAACAGCTGGTGGGCCAGACGGAGCCACTTCCCGATGGCGGTCCCGCCGCCGGGAAGCAGCCGGGCGACGGCACGCTTGGCCGACTCCCTTGTCTCCGGGTCCGCGACCGCCAGGCTGCCGTCCGACGGGAAGACCGGGTGCGCGCTCTCGGTCCCGGAGATCACCGCGAAGGCCACGCCGTCACGGATCACGTCCACGGCGGCTGCCGTGGCCTGGCGCGCCTCAGCGATCTTGGTGCGAGGTGCGCTCATCGACCCGGAGCAGTCGATAATGATGATCTCCGCGGAGCCCTCGCCGCTCGTCGGCCCCGCACTAGCCGACCCTGCACCGGCCGAGTCCGAGGACGTCACCGTCACGACGGCGTTGACGTCCCGTCCGCCTTCCGGGATGTACTCGTTCTGGAAGATGTCAACAGTGAAATCAGGCTGGCTCATCGCGGCAATTCTCCTGGGTTCAGCGCTGCGGGTGCCGTCCCCCCTGGCTGTACTGCGGGGGGGTCTGGGGCCGTGGGTCCGGGGGTCTCCTCAGGGGAGTGCTGCGTCTCCCCTGGCTGGGCTGCGGGGGGGCCTGGGGCCGTGGGTCCGGGGGTCTCCTCAGGGGAGTGCTGCGTCTCCCCTGGCTGGGCTACAGGGGGGCCTGGGACCGTGGTGGGTCCGGGAGTCCCCTCCGGGGAAGTACTGTGTCCCCCCTGACTGGCCTGCGGGGCTTCGCTGGGTTCGGCGGGCCGGGCGGGCGGGAATGGGGCAAGCACGGCGGTGATGTTGTCCTTGCCGCCCGCGTCGAGCGCGAACCTGACCAGCGTGACGGCGGCACCAAGCGGATCGGTAAGCGCGGCAGGCAGTGCCAGCCTGGCCAGCTCCGCGGCCTCGGGCTGGCAGTTCCACAGCCCGTCCGAGCAGAGCAGCAGCACACCGGGGCCCGGCGGCTCGAACACGGCGACGTGCGGTGCGGGCTCGCCGCCCAGGTCCGCGCCGACCCAGCGCGTGACCACGTGCGCCTGCGGCGACGCGAGCGCCTCCGTCTCGGACAGCAGCCCCGCCGTGACCATCTCCTCGGCGAGGGAGTCGTCCCTGGTGAGCCGCGCGGACGCGGTGGAATCCGTGGCCAGCCAGTAGGCACGGCTGTCGCCGAGCCAGCACAGCGTCACGGCTTCGCCTGTCATCACCGCGGAAACGAACGTGGCCGATGGCGCGTCAGCTGACGACCCGGCGAGCCCGACCACAGCCTCCTGCGCGGACCGGACCGCCTGCAGCGACGCCGCGCGCAGATCGGTGCCTGTCCGGGTGGCCGCGAGCAGCACGCGCGCCGCTGCCTGCGCCGCGGCGAGCGACGCCTCATCCGGGCGGTCGGACGTCGAGACCCCGTCGCACACCACCACCAGTGCCGCCGGGCCGCCTGGCGTGTCGGCGGTCGCGAGCGCCATGGCGTCCTCGTTGCGATGATGCCGGAGACCGCGGTCGGTCACCCCCGCAAGCGGCCCGAGATCGAGTTCTACGTGGTCACGGCCCGACGGGAGCTTGTGCCCGCATGACTCGCAGTAGCCGTCCGGCGTGATCTGCGCCGAGGAGCAGGACGGGCAGGTGACGGCGTGAGCTGGCACGCCGCCGCTGACCTCGCCGCTGCCGTGCTGACCCGTGCTGGCCTGGCCCGTGCTGGCCTGTGCGGGGTCAAGCTCCCTCCCGCACGCCTCGCAGAAGCTGTCTTCCCTGCCGACGGCCTCACCACACGACGGGCAGGTGCGGGCCGGGGCCGGGGCGGCCATCACGACCATGTCCTCGGGCGGACGTCGTTGGCCCGATCGACGAGCTCGATCCGCCGTGCCTCATCCGGTGCCAGCCTGGCCAGCGCCCGGTAACTCCGCTCGAGGCCGAACCTGAGCCCGCGCTCGGTCAGCTCACAGCCGAGCAGCTGGCCGTTGCCCGTCGCCTTCCCCGTCGTGACGCAGCCAAGTGCGGCCCGCAGGATCTCCGCCGTGAGATTCTGCTGCCGGGCCGCGTCGAGTGTCAGCCGGGTCAGCCGGCCGCCCGCGTCCCGCAGGTCATCGGCGCTAACCCGGGCCTGGTCGCGGTCGGCGACCTGCGTTCGCACCGCGGCGATCTGCGCCGCAACGTGATGACTGGATGTCTCGGGCACCGCGGCGAGCGCCGCGATCGCACCGGGCCGGTCGCCAGCCGCCAGCCTGACCCTGGCCAGGCCGAACGCGGCGCTGACGTAGGAACGATCGACGGTCCACACGAGCTGGAAGTACCGGGTTGCCGCCGCCCGGTCGCCGGCGGCCTCGGCGGCGAAAGCCAGCGCGAGCTTCGGCGCTAGCTCGCCTGGCAGCGCGTCGCAGACGGAGTCGAAGGCGGAGCGGGCGCCCGCAGGCGCGCCGGCGGCCAGCTGACGCAGCCCCTCATACCAGGTGGCGCGCCAGTCCGCGAAGCCGGTCGCGGCCAGGTCCGCCAGGGCGCTCGCCGCTCCATCCAGATCACCCGTGACGATGAGGGCACGGGCAAGCGCCAGCCGCGTCTCCGCCGATTCGGCCACCGCGGGCGGCGTCCCTGACTCGCCGGTGGCGGCCGCGAACAGCGCGGCGGTCCGCCGCGCCGGATCGAGCGTGCTCAGCGTCGCCAGGTAGCCCGCCGCCGGATCCGCGCTGTCCACCTGCGGCACGGGCAGGCCTGCGACGATCTCCGCGGCCGACGGCGCGGCTTCGCGGGAGAGTGCGCCGTCCGCCGAGGCCGCCGCCGCTGCACCGATCGCAAGCAGCTCCGGGCTGAACAGGGCAGAGAACGCTGGCCGTGGGATCTCGTCGCCTACGGCGAGAACCTCGCGCAGGACTCCGGTGAGCTGCTCGGCCATCTCGCCGGCCGAGGCGAAGCGCCGCTGCGGGTCCGGGTCTATGGCCCGGCGAAGCAGCCGGTAGAACGATTCCTGCCTGGCGAGCAGCGGAATCTTGGCCGGGTCGGGCAGGCTGTGCGCGTAGTCGGTCTGGTACCCGGTGAAGGGGAAGGTCATCACGGCCAGGGCGCGGCCGACCGTGTAGAGATCGGAGGAAGGGGACGGTCCCTCGGCCGCGATCTCCGGCGCCTGGTAGCCCACGGTCCCGTAGATCGGGCTGTCGTCGTCATCGATCCGCCGGACTCCGCCCATGTCGATGAGCTTGAGCTGTTCCTCGGTCTGGATGACGTTGTCCGGCTTGAAGTCGCAGTACACCATCCCCCTGCTGTGCAGGTAACCGAGCGCGGGCAGCACCTCGATGGAGTAGGCGAGGGCATGCTCGACCGGCACCGAACCGCCGTCCTTCCGCGCATCGAGCAGGATCTGCCTGAGCGAGCTGCCGCCTACGTACTCCATCACGATGTATCCGGCCGTCTCCCCGGTCAGCCGGTCCGCGTGCTGCACGAAGTTATAGATCCGGACGATGTTGGGATGGTCGACGGCGGCGAGGAACTGCCGCTCAGCGACCGCCGCCGCCATCGCGTCGGCATCGCCAGCGTTGAGCAGGCCCTTGAGCACCCGCCAGCTGTCGCTGACATTGCGGTCCTTGGCAAGGTAGATCCAGCCGAGGCCGCCGTGCGCCAGGCAGCCGAGCACCTCGTACTGACCGCCGACCAGCTCGCCGCGCTCCAGCTTCGGGCTGAACGAGAACTTGGCGCCACAGTTGCGGCAGAAGCCGTCCGTCAGGCCCGGGCGCCCGTCCTTGCCGCGCCCGACGGGCCGCTCGCACTTGGCGCAGAGTCTCTTGTTCTCGGCAACCTGCGGGTTCGAGAGCACCGCGCTCGACGGATCACGGGCCGGAATCGGCGGGACCTCCACAAGCCCCGCGCCGAGGCTGCCGCGCGACGACCGGCTGCCGCCCGACCGTGAGCCCCGGGTCCCTGAGCGGCTGCCCGTTGGCACCGAGCCCGAGACGGAGACCGACGCCGAGCCAGCGGTGCTCGACCCCCGAGCGCCCCCGGTGGTCTGGCTTGCAGGCAAGGCGGGACCGGGAGGAAACCCGCAGATGTTGCAGTAGCCGTCTTCGAACGTTCCGCCGCAGCCTGGCCGCTGGCACTTGGTGATCGCCCCCGCGGAACCTGCCTGGGGGGACACAGTCCCGCCCTGGGACAAGCCGGGAACGGTCGCCGCGGCCTGGACCGGGGCGAGGCCGCAGGCCAGGCAGTAGCCGTCCTCGATCGTTCCGTTACAGCCCGGCTGCTCGCACTTCGTCATCGCCGTTGTCCCCGCTCGGTCAGCGCCAGGATCGCCTGCTGGTAGCCGGTCACCGCGTCCGCGGCCGCCGCGAGGTCACACGGCGCCGTCCACAACAGCACTCTGGCCCGGTCATATCGCTCTGTCAGGTCCCGGTCCTCGGCGGCGCCGAGCCGGGAAGCCTTGGCCTGGTACGCGTCAAGCAAGCCGCGCAACTCGGCGCGCCTGCCAAGGAGTGCCACCGAGTCCCGTTCGGCATCCTGGTATTTCTGTAGCGCGGCCGCCGCATGCCGCTCGATAACCTCGAGCTCGGATGCCAGCCGCGTCCACCTGCCCGCCGCCCGCAGCCCGTTCAGCGCGGCCAGCCGCTCGCTCAGGCCCGCGGCCTCGGCCGGCAGCGGGGGCAGCGCGGTAGCGACGATCTTCTGCGCCGCACGGTCGCGCGCGGCGCGGGCATCCTGCCCGGCGGCAGCCACGGCAGCGACCGCCGCGGCTACGGCACCGATCCGCCGTTCCGCGTCATCGCGTAGCCGGGCAAGCTCATTGACCAGCGATACCGCCGCGGCGGTCTGCTCCCGCAGCCGCTCCAGTCGTGCGGTGTCGATCCTGTTCCCCTGCCGTAGCGCCAGCGGATCCGAGTTCAGCGCGTCGCGCAGGCGGCCGAGCTCGGCATCGGCCGCCGCGAGCGCCCCTGCCAGCCTGGTCTCGGACAGCCCGGCGTCGGTCCGTACCCGGTCGGCCGGCCCGGTGCCGACTGACCCGGTGCCAGCCAGCCCCTGCGCCCGCTGCCTGGCCGGGCCAAGCTCGGCGGCGACCCCGTCGAGCCGCTCGGCGACCTCGTTCCATACGCTCTCCGCGGCGGTCACCACCTCGGAGACCCGGGCGAAGGCATCGGTCATCTGCCGCACCGCCGCGGCCGGAGTGAGTTCCGTGCGTCCGGTGTCCGTGAGATCCCTGCGGCCGAGCGGCGCGGGCGCACGGGTCAGCTTGACCGACGGGCCGGTGAGCAGGGTGGAGATCTCCGTCAGCTCGGGGCGGCTCGAGCGGCGGGCACGGGCGAGCAGCCCGGCGGCGCGGTCCACGACCCCCGAATAGGCGGTGAACAATTCCCACAGTGCCGCCAGGTCGGCGGTCGCCGAGGCCCAGCGCTTCTGCGTGACGCCCGTCAGGTTCGCCCCGGCGAGCAGCCGCTTGCCGAAGCTGCCGTCCAGGTCGAGCAGGTTCGCCTGGATGCCGTCGCGCTGCGCGGTGGCGGTCGCCACGGCCGCTATCGCCATCTCGCGGGTCATCACCATCGCCATCGGCTCAGTTCCTGTACTCGAGCGGCGGCGGTGCCGGGGCCGGTCGCGGCCACCACGGCCGGGGCCGCCCGCTTGCGGTTCAGCGTCGTCGCCATGGGTTCAGTCCTTGTACTTGGCTGGCGGCGGCGGGGGGACCGGGGTTCCGATCCAGCGAGCGTAACTTGCGGCCCAGCCGCCATTGATGCGCAGCTGATCGAGCACAGCATTCACGAACCGGACGAAGTCCGGGTGCTGCTGTGAGATGGCCAGGCCGTACGGCTCGCTGGTGAACCTGGGACCCACAATCCTGGTTGAGGGGTCCTGGGCGGCCAGTCCGGCCAGGATCGCATCGTCAGTAGAGATCGCGGCCACGTCGCCCTGCTGCAGCTTTACCAGGCAGTCCGTCCAGTAGGCCGCCGAGACGGGGATCGGGTGCGAGGTCGCGGCGGCGACGTTGGCGAGGGACAGGGATCCCCTGGTCGCGCACACCTTCTGGCCGCCAAGATCGGCGATACTGCGGGCCGGCGAGTTGTTCTCCACCAGCACCCGCTGGCCTGCGACGAAGTAGGCGGTGGAGAAGTCGACGAGCTGGAGCCTCGCGCAGGTGATCGTCATCGTGTGGGCGACGATGTCGACGGCACCGGACTGGACGGCCGGGATTCGCTGAGCATCCGGGATGGCCTTGTACTGGATCTTGTCAGGGCTGCCGAAGATAGCGGCGGAGATGGCGCGCAGCATATCGATGTCGAACCCCTCGAACTGGCCGTCGAGAGGGTTGAGGAAGCCGAAGTGGTAGGTGCCCGGGTCCACCCCGGCGATGAGGTAGCCGCGGGCGCGGATCGCTGCCATGAACGAGCCAGGAGCCACCTGCGGCGACCCCGCCGGCCGCAGGCTCCGCGTCGGATCGTTCGGGTCGCAGGGCACGGCCGCGACCGGGAGCGCGTGACCCGCCTGCCCCGTCGTGACGCTGCCGGCCGCATCATTCCCGCCGCCCTGGGAGCCTGGCCGCGCATGCGGAGCCGCCGCCGCCAGCCCAGGCCCCAGGCCGCCCGCGAGCGCGGCGGCGATGGCCACCACGGCCGTGGCCGCCTGCCTTCGGGTCAATGCCGACATCATGGGTTCAGTCCTTGTAACGGGCTGGCGGCGGCGCCGGGACCGGGGTGCCGATCCAGCGGGCATAACTGGCGGCCCAGCTGCCGTCACCGCGCATCTGGTCCAGGACGGCGTTCACGAACCGGACGAAGTCGGGGTGCTGCTGCGAGATAGCCAGGCCGTGCGGCTCGCTGGTGAACTTGGGACCTACCACCTTGACAGCGGGATCCTGCGCGGCAAGGCCTTCCAGGATCGATTCGTCGGTGGAGATCGCGGCCACATCGCCTTGCTGCAGCAGCACCAGGCAGTCCGTCCAGTACAGGGCCGTCACCGGGATCGGGTGCGAGGGCGCGGCGGCGACGTTGGCGATGGACGTGGACCCCTTGGTCGCGCACACCTTCTGCCCGCCAAGATCACCGATGCCCCGGACCGGCGAGTCCTTCGCCACGAGCACCCGCTGGCCGCCGTTGAGGTAGACGGTGGAGAAGTCAACAAGCTGCAGCCGCGCACACGTGATCGTCATCGAATGCGCCACGATGTCGACGGCTCCGGACCGGAGGTACGGGATCCGGTCGGCGTCCGAGATCGCCTTGAACTCGATCTTTCCAGGGTCGCCGAAGATGGCCTTGGCGACCGCGTGTGCCAGGTCGATGTCGAGCCCCTCGATGTGCCCGGTCAGCGGGTTGAGGAAGCCGAGGTGATACTCGTTCACGTCGACCCCGGCGATGAGGTAGCCGCGGGCGCGGATCGCTGCCATGAACGAGCCAGGGGTCACCTGCGGCGGACCCGAGGGCCGCAGGCTCGCCGTAGGGTCGCATGAGGGGGCGCCCAGTGCCGCCGGGTCCCGCGCCGTCGCCTGGGCCATAAACGTCACCGGGCTGGCGGACGCGGGCACCATCCAGAAGGCCAGGGCCGCCGCCGGGAGTGCGAGCTGCAGTGCCTGCCTGGAGGGACGCAGTGCCCGCCGGAGCCAGGCCGGCGTGGTCACCGGTACTCCGCGAGCCGACGGGTCAGCCCCCACGCGCACCCGGCCGCCATCAGCAGCGACAGCACGATCACTCCTGCCTCCAGGCCGGTGAACGCGTCCCGGCCGCTGCGCGCGCTGGACTGGAACACGACCTGGTCTGAGCTGATCGCCGAGGTGAGGCCGGCGTCCAGCCGCCCGAACAGGGTGCCGGAATCAGCCGGGCCGGATCCGGTCGCCGACGCCACCGCGTCAGCGTGCTTCCCGTTGTCGTCGAGGGAGCGCACTTGCCGGTGCGCGGCATACCAGACGGTCGCGTCCGTCTCCGCCGCCGCGGCAGCCCCCGCTCCCGGGCTGCCGCCGGACGTCGCGGCCGCGACGGTGAGCAGCGTCCCTGGTCCGGGTCCGAGCTTCTTCTGCACCGCGAGGAAGTCCGCCTGGGACGAGTCGTCACCGCTGTCGTTGATCAGGGTCAGGCTCTCATCAGCGTGTGCCTGCAGCGCCGCGATGTCCGCCTGGGCGAGCGCCTCCACCGGAGCCGACCCGTTATTCTGCGCCCGCAGCAGGTCGTAGCGGGCGATGGTGAAGGCGGTGATCAGCCATAGCAGCGAGACCGCGCCTGCCACGGACGCGACGAGCAGGCCGCGGTTGACCACCCGGTGCGTGCGCCGGGACAGCCACCGCTGTGCCCGGTAGAGGATGTACCCGGCCACGATGGCGATCACGACGGCGACGGCCACTAACGGCAGCCCGGTCGCCTGCCCGCTCGCGGCGGCCAGCCGCGCGTTCTCCCGCGTGTAGACATCGCGGGCCGCGGGGAGCAGCGTGCCGCGCATCAGGCTGGACGCCTCCCGCAGGTAGGCGGCGCCGAGGGGCAGGCCGAGCCGGTTGTCGGCCCGCGCGGTCTCCACCTCACCCGTGTACACGGGGAGATCCGCGGACAGCGTGGCCAGCTGAGCCCCCGCGCCAGAGTCGCCGGCCGCTGCCGTGGCGGCCTCCAGGCGGCCAGCGGCCTGCGCGATGTCGGCCTGGTAGCGGTGACGCGCGGCGAGCGGCTCCAGGCCGCCGGAGAGGAACGCCGTGGCCGCGGTCGCATCCGCGTCAGACAGCGACCGGTAGATCTGCTGGGCGTCCAGGCTGAGCGGCTCGCTCGTGGTGACCACGTCGCCGGCCGCGGATGCGTGCTGGCTCACGGTCCAGGCGGCCACGCCCCCCCAGGCCAGGCAGAGCGCGACGAGGCCGGCGATGAGCAGCCGCAGCTTGCCAGGCGTGGACGCGGGCTGGAGGAACCGGGCAGGCGAGCGGCGCGCCCGCGGCTCCGCCCTGGCCTGCGGCGGGCTGCCGACGGCGGTCACCGCCGGGCCTGCCATCGGAACCGACGCACCATGTCGCCGCTCCTTTCCCCAGTTCAGCCGAGGAGGCACACAATCGCACGACCCCCGCTCGGGCAGTGCCGCACACATCCTAGTTTGAGCGAACTGCCGGCGCACCTTGTCCATCCGGCCGGAAATGACCGCTCGAAATGCGGCAAATGCGGCACGGAGACCGCAACCGGTTACGGCGCGCCTATGGGGATGCTGGCACCCCGCTCTCGTTCGGATGCCTGCTGCCCTTCGAAGACACCGGTCTGCCCCCGCGCGCGGGGAGGGCCGCCCCGGCGACAGTGGTGGACGTCGGAGGCCCGCACGAACAGGGGCCGGACCCCCGGCGGCAACGGCGAATACACCCCAGAGGAGAGCCTGTCGTGTTCACCAAGATCGCATTCGGCGCCATCGCGCTCGGCACAGTCGGAGTGACCACCCCAGCGGTCGTCATGATGACGAACGCCTCGCACCAGGGAAGCGACCGGACCCTGAGTGCCGGCGCGTCGGGCGCCAAGTCCGGCGGCTCAGGCACGCAGGCCAGCGAGCGGCGCGACCGCGACCATGTCCACGTCATCCTGCGGAACGCACGCGGCGGCGGGATCGGCTACGTGGACCTCACCTCGAGCGAGGGCGCGACGCAGGTTTCCGTCCGGGCATGGGACCTCACGCCCGGCTTCCACGGATTCCACATCCACGCTGCCGGCGTGTGCGACCCGGGCGGCACCGCGCCGTTCGCGAGCGCGGGCGGCCACTTCAACCCGACGGGCACCGCCGAGGGCATGCAGGCAGGGGCCTTCCCCGTGCTGCTGGCCGGCAAGGACGGCACGGCGTCCGCGGACTTCCGCGACGGGAACGTCACTCTCAGCCAGCTCTTCGGCCCGTCCGGCACCTCGATCGTGGTCCACGCCATGCCCGACAACTACGCCAACATCCCTGCCCGCTACACGTCCGGCGGCGTGGCGGGCCCTGACACGGAGACCCAGATGACCGGCGACGGCGGCACGCGGGTCGCATGCGGCGTCATCGCCGCGCCGACCGCCAGCCAGCCGGGCTCTGGCATGACGGCCCCGGCCGCGACGCCCACGCCCACGCCCACGATGCCCGCACAGCAGATGCCGGGGATGCCCACGCCGTCGCCCTCCCAGCCGGCCCCGGCAAGCGCCAGCCCCGCGCCGAGCAGCTCGCAGCCCGCGCCGGCCAGCTCCGCACCTACCCCGGGGCCGATCTTCGGGACGCACTTCTGACCGCGCCGCGGGAACGACCGGGGCAAGCCCTCGCGGACAGGACAGCCGGTCCTGGAGCCGACGCGGGGACGAGAACCGGACCGGCCGCCGCCCTCCCCCCCAACCCCCCGGGAGGAGGGCGGTCCGGCACGTCTGCCCCGCGCGTCTACCCGGCCCGGCCGAACTCGCATAGGGTCGGCTCGCACAAATCTCCCGAGGCAGGGTTGCGGTCATGTCCAAGGCCTGGTGGTTCACCGCTGGCCGGCGCGACGGCGGGACACCGCGGCCGCGGGCGGCCGGGCAGGGCACGTGGCGCAGCCGGGGCCCGCTGCGCAGCAGCCTTGCCCGGACCTGCCGTCTCACGATGCTCGCGGCTTACGTCGCCGGTGTCTACCTGGTCATCGTCGTCGGGCTCGGCGCGCTTTTCCCCTGGTCGGCGGACTGGCGGCGCGCGCTCGGCCTAGCCGCCGTCGTGGTCACGGCGGGCGGATTCACCTCGGTCAGGCACCGGGTGGACGCGGTGGTCAACCGGTTCTTCGTGCCCGCCGCGCGCCCGTACGAGATCCTGGCACACATCGCGGATCAGCTCGGGTCGGCTGGCTCACTCGAAGAGGCGCTCCCGGGACTCGCCAGGCTGGTGGGCGAAGGGACCGCGGCGCTCCTCGCCGCCGTGTGGCTGTCCACCGGCGGCGGCTTCGTCCGGGCGGCCACCTGGCCCGCGTCGCCAGATCCGGGCGGATCCGCGTCGGCGGCCAGCTACGAGCTGCTGGCCGCCCGCGACGACGTCAACCTCCTTTCCGGCGTGCGCGACGGCGGTGAGCTGCTCGGCGCTCTCACCGTCGCACTCCCCGAGGGCCGCTTCGCTGTCCCGCTCGACATCCGGCTGATGGCCGACCTGGCCAACTCGGCGGGATTCCTGCTGCGGAACACCCTGCTCACAGCCGAGCTCGCCGAGCGGCTCCGCTCGGTCTCCGCCCAGGCAGACGAGCGGCGTGCGTCACGTCGCCGCCTCGTCGCGGCGCGCGACATCGCCAGGCGGCGGCTCGCCCAGGAGATCACCGCGGGCGTGCGGGATCCGCTCGACGCCATGCGCGGGCAGATCGCGGCCCTGCGGCCGCTGGCCGCGGCGGACGGCGGAGCGCAGCAGGCGCGGGCGTTCATCGCGGCCGCGCAGTCGGAGATCGACTCGCTGGTGGCCCGCTTCCGTTCGATCGTGCACGGCATCTATCCCCCTGTCCTGTCCGACCACGGACTCATCGCGGCGCTCGAGAGCCTGGCCGCGACGCTGCCGCGGGTGACGCGCGTCGAGGGCGACGAGCTGCCGCGGTACCCCATGGACGTCGAGTCGACCGTGTACTTCTGCGCGGCGGCCGCGGCGCGCGCGCTCGCCGCGCGCGACGGCGGCACCCCGCTGCGGATCCGGCTCGCCGCGACCGCGCCGGATCTCGTCCTTACCGTCACGGACGAGTCGCGTTCCGCCGGCCTCGCCGATGACGAGCTGGCCATGCTCGAGGAGCTGAACGACAGGGCCGGGGCACTGGACGGCACGGTGCAGGCGGCAGCGGATGACGGCGGCCTGCGGGTGCGGGCCACCGTGCCGCTAGCTGGCCCGGACCCAGGGCTGGCGGCGGCGGGCGGCGGCGAAGAGCAGCCATGAGCCGCGACGGTGACCAGCGCTCACGTGGCGACATCGCCTTCTGGGTGGCCCTTGCCCTGTACGCGGCCTACACGGCGGGGTGGCTCGTGCTCGGCCTCGCGATCGGCATCGTCACCGACGTGCCAGCGGCGCGTCATGCGGCGGTGCGGCTCACCAGGCCAGGGCATCCGGCGTGGCTATCCGACGTGGCGGCCGGACTGATCGCAGGGATGCCCAGGAGCTACCCGACGGGTGAGGTGATCCTCGACTACGCCTTCAGCATCCTCAACGTCCTCATGGCGGTTGCGCTGCTCCGGCTGGGCCGCCGCGACTGGACGGTACGGCTGCTCGTCGTCGCGATGATCGGGTCGGCCGGGGCATTCAACCTCCAGGCGCACGCCGACATCGATGCCGTCCAGCGGATGGCGGGCATCGGAATCGGCTGGTGGCACTCGCTGCTGCTGCACGGCGTGGGCGGCCTCGCCTACGTGTTCGCCCTGCTCCTGTTCCCCACCGGGAGGCTGCACGGCGGCGGCCGGTCACGCTGGACGGGCAACTCGCTTGCGCTTGTCGGGCTGGCCGGTGCCCTTGCCCTGCTCAGCGAGTCGACCGCGCAGTATCCGCACACCGTCAGCTTCATCATCTTCTTTGGCCTGCTGACCCCTGTCGTCGGCATCACGGCGCAATGGCGGCGGTTCGTCCAGGCGGCCACCGCGGAAGCGCGTCAGCAGTCAGGGGTCCTGCTCTGGGCGCTTTCCCTCGCGTTCGGTGCCGCGATGCTGCTCAGCATCGCGGGGCTCGCCATACGGCTTGTGCACCTGCCCGGGTTCAACGTGGATCCGCAGGCGCTCGTGTTCTGGGTGTTCCGGGCCGTGTTCGCCGTCATCCCCTGCGCGCTCCTTGTGGGCATCTTCAAATTCCGGCTGTGGGATGCCGAGCGGCTGTTCAACCGGACCCTCGTCTACGGGCTCCTCGTGCTGCTCATCAGTGTCTTTTATGTATTTCTCGTCGTGGCCGCCGACGTCTTGCTCGGCCTGCCCCAGCGGCCAGGTCCCGTCATCCAGGTCGGCGCCACGGCCACTGCCGTGCTCGCCTTCGCGCCTGCGCGCACCATCCTGACCCGGTTCGCCGACCGGCTCGCCTACGGAGCCCGTCCCGCCCCCTACGACGTGCTCGCCCGGATGTCCTCGCTATCCCAGGCCACCCTTTCCGGTGTGGCGACCTTGCCGTCGCTCGCGCTTGTGGCCGGCGAAGGACTTGGCGCACGCGCTTGCGAGATCCGGCTTGTCCGCCCCGACGGACGCCTGGAGATCGCCTCATGGCGCGCGGACGGAGCCGCCGCCGGAACTCCCCTCTGCGTTCCCGTCGTCCATCGCGGCGCCACGATAGGCGAGATCCGCGTCGAGCCTCCGGCCGGCGGCCTCGCCCCAGCCCAGCGGGACCTCCTCGCCGGACTCGCCCGCGGTGCGGGCCTCGTCCTGCACAACGCGCGGCTCGCACTCGAACTCGAGCGCCGGCTGGCCGTCATCAGCGAGCAGGCCGCGGTGATCTCCGCATCGAGAAGGCGCATCGCCGCGGCCCAGGCGGAGGAGCGGCGGATGCTCGAGCACAACCTGCATGACGGCGCCCAGCCTCACCTTGTCGCCCTGCGGATGTCTCTCGGCCTTGCGGCGCACAGCCTGGCCGGCGGCGGCAGCCCGGATGCCGACGCCGTGCTCGGCCGGATCGCGGCGCAGGCCGACGGCGCCCGCGCGAGCCTCGGGGAGATCGCACAGGGCCTGTTTCCGCCCAGGCTTGTCGGCGAAGGCCTGTGCGCGGCGCTTCGGGCGCACGCGTCAGCGCTCGACGGCGAGATCACGCTCGCGTTCGACCGGCGCGTCGAGGGCGCGCGGTTCACCGCGGATGTCGAGGCCGCGCTGTGTTTCGCCTGCCTGGAAGCGCTGCAAAACGCGCGCAAGTACGCGCCGTCGGGTGAGATCCGCTGTGCGCTCGCCCGCGACGGCGAAGGCGTGCGGTTCACCGTCGCCGACACCGGCCCGGGCATCGGCCCGGACGCGGAACGCGGGTTCGGACTGCAGAGCATGGAGGACCGCGTAGCGGCGATCGGGGGGACGCTCGAGTTCCGGTCCCGGCCAGGCGAGGGAACAATCGTCTCCGGCTGGGTCCCCGCCGACCCCGCACCCGGCACCCCGAGTCCCGGCGCCCCTGCGCCGTCCGAGCCCACCCGGGCACGGATGTGACATCGGGGACAACCGCGACGAGCCTCCCCGGTCTAGACCGGTCTAGACCGGTCTAGACCGGCTACGCTGAACGCGTCGCCCGAGACCACTCCGGGTTTTACGGCGCGCTTCCGGTCCGGGCGTCGAGGAAGTGCAGGACCGCGGCGACACGCCGGTCAAGCTCCGGGGTTTCTCTCAGGCCCAGCTTGAGGAAGACGGAGTTGATGTGCTTCTGCACGGCCCGCTCGGTGAGGACCAGGGCCCGCGCGATGGCCGCGTTGCTCCGTCCCTGCGCCATCTGCTCGAGAACCTGACGCTCGCGGGGGCTCAGCGTCGCCACCGGTGAGTCGCCCTGCCGCTCCCGCCGGACGACGAGGGCCTCGACGAGCTCGGGATCGAGCGCCGTCCCGCCGGCCGCTACCTGGCCGAGCGCACGCGTCAGCTCGTCGATGTCCGCGATGTGCTCCTTGAGCAGGTAGCCGACCCCGGTGGCCCCGCCACGCAGGAGCTGGTAGGCGTACTCCGGGTCGGCGAACTGGGTGAGCAGGATGATCCCCGTGCCGGGATGGTCGGCGCGGATCCGCTGCGCGGCGATCAGTCCCTCGACCGTGTGGTTCGGCGGCATCCGGATATCGGTGATGACAACATCCGGCCGGTGCTCGGTCACGGCGGCGAGCAGGCCGTCGAGATCACCCACGCTCGCGAGCAGGCGGACCTCGGGGACCGCGCCGAGCAGCGCCGCTGTGCCTTCCCTGAGCAGGTAATTGTCCTCGGCAAGCACGACCCGGATCGCCACCCGCCGCCTCCTTCCGACCGCAGCTCCTGGCTCCTGCCAGCGCGACATTCTTGATCATCCCGAACGGGAGCGCGGTGACGCCGCCCGCTCAGACCGTCACGCCGTCAGGTGCGCCAGTACACGTTGTAATGCTCGTGGTGCATCCTCGCGATCGGGATGAGCGTTACGGTCTCGTTGTCCGCGACGGCCTGGAACGCCAGCGGCCGCGCCGACATCAGCGCGACCGAGGCCGGTTGCAGCTGCGGCATCGACATGGCAGAACGGCCGCCGTAGCCGCCGCTCAGCACGATTGGACCATAGGTCAGCGCCTGCACGCCCGGGTCGTCGGGGGCGGGATTCATGGTGAGCCGCATCGGCAGCGTTACCTCGACCCAGTCCCCTGGCTGCCAGTCCCGCTCGACAAGCAGCCAGCTGCCGGGCGCGAGCGGGGACCCGGGCGTGGTGCCGCCCTGGGAGGACGACGCTTCGCGCCCCCCAGAGCCCCCCGGAGGCGGACCGTGGATCTGCGCACCGTTGAGCAGCACCCGGGGAGCCGCGGCAATCCATGACGGGATGCGCACGCGCAGCGCCATCGTGGCGGCCCCGGACACGACCTCGATCCGGGTGCGGGGCTCGTCGGGAAAGCCGGTCGTCTGGCGCAGCGTGATCCCCTTGGCCGCCCAGGTCACCTCGGACGGGATGAACAGGTTCACGAACAGGCAGTTCGCGTCGTGCGAATAGATGGTGTCGGCGAACTTCGCCTGGGTTTCCATCCCGGTGGCATGGTCGCACGAGAAGTTGTCGTAATCGGTGGAGTATACGTTCGCGTCGGAGCCCATGAAGGACGGCTGCTGCTTGAACGCGGCGGCCGAGAGGCCAGTATAGTACATATTGAATCCGTGCGCGGAATCCGGGTCCTGCTCGCCGAGCATCTGATTGAACAGCGTGCGCTCATAATAATCGAGCAGATCCGTCCGCTCCGGCTGGTGGAAATGCAGCAGCCTGGTGAGCTTGAGCATGTTATAACTACAGCAATTCTCGCAGGTGAAGTTGCTCAGCTGGCCGGCGATCACGTCTGGCTCGTGCCAGTGCTCATAATTGCTGGTACCGCCGATCACGTACGAATGGTGCTGTGTGACGATATTCCAGAAATTAACGCCTATATCATGATAACGAGCATCGCCCGTCTCCTCCCAGATCCGGATGCAGGACGTCATCTTCGGGATGTTGGCGTTGGCGTGGTTCCCGGCCAGCTTGTCCTCGCCGAGCGCGAGCGGATCGAAGACACGGGCGTGATAGAAGCGCTCCGCCGCCCTGAGGTACTTCGCGCTGCCGGTAAGCCGGTAGATATTCGCCAGCGACTCCGCGATCCCGCCGTGCTCGTTCTCCAGGGTCCGCTGCAGCTGCGCGTACGACAGCCGGGAGGTGCGCCAGTCCACCCAGTCGGCCAGCCGGATCGCGACATCGAGCGCGCGGGCGCTGCCGACGAGCTCGTGCTGGTCGATCAGGCCGGCCAGGAACTTGTGGATCATGTAATACGGCGCCCACACGGGCTGGCCCGCTTCGAGCCGGTCGAAGAAGCTCTCGGGGAAAGCCGACAGGTAGCCCGCGCTGAAGCCGGCCGACGGGCCAAGCGCCTGGCACTGGGCGAGCACGTCGACGATGTAGCATCCCTTCTCGGCCACCGCGTGATCCCCGGTGCTCGCGTAGGTGAGCGCGAGCCCGGACAGCAGGTTCCCCGTGCTGTGGCCGCGAATCTCGGACGTCGGATGCTCCCAGCCGCCGCACGGCTGCGCCGGGGACGGCAGGCCGACGTTCAGCCGGAACGTGTGCAGCAGCCGGTCCGCGCTCACGAAGGTGAGGTAGTCCGTGTTGCGCGCCCGGTTCGCCTTGAACGCGCTGTCGAGCAGCTTCACCGCCGTGAGCGGGAACGCCGTTACGAGCCCGGCGACGCCGTCCGGCGCATAGCCGCTCGACAGGGCCCCCTGCCCGGCTCGCGCGATCGTCGGCAGGTCTCCGGCCAGCAGGGCTCCGGTGGCGGTCCCGCCGACCGCGGCGAGGAATGCCCTCCTGCTGACCGGACGGGAGGTCATCCTTCCTCCTCGACGACCATCTCGCGGGGATCGCTCACGGATTCACCAGGCCTGGAAGGATCACAACGCATGCGGGCAAAGGTGTCAATCCCCTCCCATGGCCGTCGGCTACTCAGTCAGGATCACGGCTCGCGTACCACCGGCCGCGCGCTGCGGACGGTCACCACGCGTCACAAGAACTCCGGAAGTTTCATCCCGGGTCAGCTCACCGGCCCGGGTCAGCTCACCGGCCTAGGTACGCGAGGGCGACGCCCGCGTAAACGGCGGCCCCGCGCACAAGCGCCGCCTCGTCGATGATCATGCGGGCGGAGTGGTTGCCCGGGGCGTCCGCCGGGTCCGCGCCGGGCGGGCAGGCACCGAGGTTCGCCATCGCGGCGGGAATCTCCTGGGCGATGTAGGCGAAATCCTCGCCGCCCATGCTGACATACCGCTGATCGGTCAGGCCGCCGGGGCCGTACAGGCCGGTGATGGCTCCCCTGGCATGCTCGACAACCGCCGGGGCGTTGAAGAGCCTGGGGGTCACGCCACCCCAGTCGACCCTCGCGGCTACCTCGTGGGCGGCGGCGATCCCGCCCGCGATCCGCGCCGTGGCGGCGACCAGCGCGTCACGTACCTCCGGATCGTGCGTGCGGACCGTTCCGCGGAGCACGGCCTGGTCCGGGATGATCGTGGAGGACGTGCCCGCCTGGATCGAGCAGACCGAGAGGACAGCCGTGTCGAACGGGCTGACCCGCCGGTTCATGGAGGTATAGAGCGCCTGAACGATCTCGGCGGCGGCAGGGATGGGGTCGAGCGCCGCCTGCGGCCGCCCGCCATGGCCGCCCCTGCCCGTGACCGTGATGACGAACTCGTCGCAGGCGGCCGCCGTCGGGCCAGGCTGGAGCCTGAACGTGCCCGACGGCAGGTTGGCCGTCAGGTGCAGCGCGAACGCGGCCTCGGCGGGCGGGCCGGCCGCGGCGAGCACCCCCTCGGCAAGCATGAGCGGCGCTCCCTCGGCCGTCTCCTCGGCAGGCTGGAACATGAAGATCACCTGCCCGGAGAGCTGGTCACGGCGGCTGGCGAGCAGCGCCGCGGCCCCCGCGAGCATCGAGGTATGGCCGTCGTGACCGCAGGCGTGCATGACCCCCGGCGTGCGGGAGGCGAAGCCGAGCCCGGTCTCCTCGTGCACCGGCAGCGCGTCCATGTCGGCGCGCAGCAGCACCGTGCGGCCGGGATCGCGGCCGCGAAGGACGGCGACCACGGACGACAGGCCGTCACCGGTGGTGATCTCCATCCCCAGGCCGTCAAGCGCGGCGAGCACCGCCCGCTGGGTACGCGGCAGCGCGCAGCCCATCTCGGGGTGCGCGTGGATGTCCCTGCGAACGGCGACCACCGTCCCGGCGAGCCGCTCGGCGTCGGCGCGCAGCCCGTCAGTGTGCATGTGCCGAGCCTGCACTCGCTGAGGCCCCCGCCGCGCATGACGCTATCCACGACATGTCTGGTGATTATGCCGAACGGGAGCGCGATGACAGCGATCACCACGGTAAGCCGCGCACCGTGGCGCGGCTGCCATCGCGCTTCCGTTCGGCATAAATCTCGAAACTCACCCGGGCGAGGACTCCCTGGGTCCGCGGGACCGGCCAGCACGGCTGAGCGTCCGCGTCAGCTCCAGATCGTGACGTAGACCGGCGGGCGGAACCTGGAGGGCGGCACTCCCGCCGCCGGCGAGCGCATCAGCTGCATGGCCTCGGGGGTGCCGAGGAAGTGCCGCAGCGAGCTCGCAGCGGGGGTGCGGCGCTCGCGGTGCAGCGTGGTCGCGTACCAGCACGCGTCCACCGGCGTGGCCGGGACCTCGACCTGCGACAGCTCGCCGCGGCGCAGCTGCTGGGCGACGAGGTACGCGGCGGCCGGGGCCACCCCCGCCCCGTCGGCGGCGGCGGCCCAGGCGGCGGTCTGGTTGGGGAACACGCGGATGCGCGGCTCGGGAACGCGCAGCAGGCGCAGCAGCCTGCCGGTATCGCCGGCCGGGTCGGTGCCCGACGGATCCACCAGCCACCGCCACTGGCGGGCGCTGCCGGGCGGCCTCGACCGTCCCGCGGTCACCACGATGAGCTTGTACCGGAAGATCGGCTCGCTGACCAGGTGGAGATGCGGGTCCTTGCCCACGTTGGGGCCGAGCGCGACCTCGGCGAGCCGGTTCGCCACAAGGACCGCCATCTCGCCGCCCACGGCGACGCCGGAAGACACCTCGACGTCGCCCGCGAAGCGCCGGGTGAAGGCTTCCATCAGCGGGCTCGCTACGAACTCCGCGATCGTGGACGTGGCCACGACGCGCAGCTGCTCGGGCGCGCCCTGGGCGGCGCGCACCGCCGCGTGCGCCTCCGCGCCGAGCGCGACGATCTGCGACGCGGTGGCGAGCAGCCGGGAACCGCCCGGCGTCAGCGCCATACCGCCGTTACCGCGCGCGATGAGGGGGTCGCCCAGGTGCTGGCGGAGCGCGGCGAGCGCCTGCGACACGGCCGGCTCGCTCACGCCAAGCGCGTTCGCCGCGGCCTTCACCGATCCAAGGCGAGCGACGAGAACGAATGCGTTCAGCTGCGTGAGTGTCATAGGAAGGGCCCGTCGTTGCGCGTCGGCGCGCCCTTCATCATTCCACGGGGCGGGGACGGAAGATGATCGCCGCCCCCGGCGGGACCGGCGGGCCGCATAAGCGTCTGGTTATCTGGCCATTGCGGGGCCGCCGCACCGGCGCGAGGATCGCGGGATGCAGGTTCCCGCACACTTCGAATATGAGCGTGCCACCAGCGTCGATCATGCCATCGCGCTGCTCAGCAGGTCAGGCCAGGAAGCCAGGGTGCTGGCCGGCGGCCACAGCCTCATCCCGATGATGAAGCTGCGCCTCGCCCAGCCCGAGACGCTGATCGACATCAACGACCTCACCGAGCTCTCGTACCTGCGGGTCGCGGACGGCGAGCTGCGGATCGGCGCGCTGACCAGGCATACTGAGCTGCTGCACGCTGCGGTCGCAGGCGAGCACTTCCCCCTCCTGCGGGACGCCGAGCGGGTCATCGCCGATCCGGTCGTGCGGAACAGGGGCACGGTCGGCGGATCGCTCTGCCAGGCGGATCCCTCGGAGGACCTGTCCGCGGCCTTCGCCGCCGTGCGCGCCATCATGGTGATCCGGGGCCCCGCGGGCAGCCGTTCGGTGCCGGTGCGGGAATTCCACACCGGACCGTACGAGACCGTCGTGGCGCCTGCCGAGATGCTCATCGAGATCAGGATCCCGATCCAGCCGGCCGGCAGCGTGAGTGCTGGCGGGGCCTATGCGGCCGGCAGCGCTTACGAGAAGGTGGAAAGGCGCGTCGGGGACTGGCCGGTGGGAGCCGCGGCCGCCGCGGTCTGGCTGGACGGCGACACGATCGCCGAGGCGGGGGTCGGGCTGACGGCGGTCGGCGCGGAGCATTTCGCCGCCCCGGAGGCCGAGGAGTTCCTGCGCGGCGCACCGGCCACCTCCGGCAGCTTCGCGCGGGCGGGCGAGCTGGCCGCGGCACACTGCGCTCCCGTCTCTGACCAGCGCGGCCCTGCCGACTACAAGCGGCATCTCGCCGCCGAGCTGACCACCCGCGCGCTGCGCCGCGCGGTGGCACGCGCGGTGGATAAGCGCGACAATCGCGGAAGGGAGGCCTGACATGCAGGTCACCATGACGGTCAATGACACCGAATACACCAGCGAGGTAGAGCCCAGGCTGCTGCTCATCCACTACCTCAGGGACGACCTCGGGCTGACCGGCTCGCACTGGGGATGCGATACCTCCAACTGCGGCGCCTGCGTCGTCTGGCTCGACGAGACGCCGGTCAAGGCCTGCACCGTGTTCGCCGCGATGGCGGACGGCCACCGCGTGCGGACGGTGGAGGGCCTGGAGCGCGGCGGCGAGCTCGACCCGGTCCAGCAGGGGTTCAGCGAATGCCACGGGCTGCAGTGCGGGTTCTGCACGCCGGGAATGATGATGACGGCCCGGTGGCTGCTCGACCAGAGCCCTGACCCGTCGCCAGCGGAGATCCGCGAAACGCTGTCCGGCCAGATCTGCCGGTGCACGGGCTACGAGAACATCGTGCGGTCCGTCCGCTGGGCCGCAGAGCACGAGGCCGCTGCACGGGAGTCCGCAGAGCACAGTGAGGTGCCAGCATGAC
>WNFD01001116.1_pt1 | contig 27738 bp, 14 predicted proteins | sample 5400491 | NCBI WGS metagenome assembly WNFD01 (sample SAMN13153343, study PRJNA577476) | soil metagenome | isolation source: 120 cm saprolite under Douglas fir tree site 2 hole 2 replicate 2 | place: USA:California | collected 2015-04-18
CTAGTACATCGTCCAAATAGTTATTTACATTATTGTGGTTTTCGGCTAGAGTTGTTGGCGCATGCCGAGAGTCGCTCCCGCTGTCTCGCTCGACCACGCTACCAAGGCCACGCTGGACCGCCTGGTACGGTCGACGTCCACTCGGCACGGCCTGGTGCAGCGGTACCGCATCATCTTGGCGGCCGCTGCGGGCAAGACGAATCAGCAAATCGCTGGCGACGTGCAGATGCCGGAAGTGACGGTGAGTAAATGGCGCCGCCGATTTGCCAGCCGCGGTTTGGAAGGGCTACAGGATGCAGCTCGTTGCGGCCGGCCTGTCAAACACGGGCTGGAGATCGTACAGCGGGTGCAGAGGCGAGCCTGCCAGCAACCGGAGCACTACAGTCGCTGGAGTGTGCGAACGCTGGCCCAGGACTTGAGGCTGCCACGCAGCACTGTGCACCAGATCCTGGTGGCCTCCCATCTGCAACTGCATCGGATTCGCACCTTTACCTTCAGCCCGGATCCTGATTTTGAAGCCAAGTTGCTGGATATTGTCGGCCTGTATTTGAATCCGCCAGAAAACGCGCTGGTCTTGTGCGTCGACGAAAAGACCGGCATTCAGGCCCTGGATCGCACCCAGCCGCTGCTGCCCTTGAGCGCCAAGAAACCGCGCAGCTGGAGCAACGAGTATGTCCGCCACGGCACGCAGACCTTGCTGGCGGCTCTGGAGATTGCCAGCGGCCAAGTCGTGGCCCATGTGAAACAACGCCGCACTTCGGTGAACTTCCTGCGCTTCCTCAAGGATGTGATCGCAGCCTTCCCCGAGCATGAGTTGCACATGATTCTGGATAATCTCAACATCCACAAAAACGAAGCCGCACGCCGCTGGTTGCAACGGCATCCCCGCGTGCACTTCCATTACACCCCGACCCACGCTTCTTGGGTCAATATGGTGGAATGTTTCTTCAGCATTCTGGGCAAGCAGGCGCTTGAACTACATCGCCCGCAACAACGAGAATCCCAGGCCGTTCGTATCGACCAAAGGACCGGAGAAGCTCCAGCGTATTATCGAGGCCACGAAGGAATATCAAGCGGCGCACCCGCGCAAGCCAAGGAAGCGTCGACGAACTCATAATACTATAACTAATTAACAGGACGACGTACTAGGTGCTGGCGAAGAGCAAGATTCTCCAGCATCAGGCTTCGGCGGGTGTGAAAGATGCGAAGGACGACGCCAAACCAGAGCCGCAGGAGCTCGAACATGGTACCAGAGTTATAGCAGATCGGATTTTTACCCGCATTCCGATGTTGTTCATTTCAAAGCCGGACAGAATTGTGGCGAGGGACAGGGACTGTTTGCAAACAAACCTGCTACCCAGCCGCGACTAAGAGGATGGTGAGGTGCAGCATGAAGCCAAGGGCGGCGAGAGCAGTCGTGCTGGCAATGGCCGGATACATTTCTCAATCGCACAGAACTCAAAACCTGTCCGCGTCTCTTCTAGAGTCCGGACCTAGCCCCTCTTGCTGGGAAAAAAATGAGCGCGAGCAGCGGTGTTTAGGCGCTTCCAGTTTGCCCTCTACAAACCCTTCGTAGATGACCACCTTCGCGGTGACGTCCGTCAATTCCCTTCTCTGCCAAACCTCCACCCGCTTTCGCATGGGCTCGAAGTTGTGCTGCATTCGGTCCACTCCAACCGAGATGGAATCGATGAGCGAAAACGACTTTGAGTGTTTGGCAAGCACAGGCCTGAACACGCCAGAGACGATGTCTCCGAGCCTCTGATGTTCCATCTGTTTAGGACGTTCCAACTGAAGAATGCGGATTGCCGCAAGTGCTTAAATCGGACGTGTTCCGCCGGTAGGACTCAAAACCCTACAACCCTCCGGTTAACAAGTGCAGCAGCGCCAAAACTGCCAATTACCGTATCACTGGGTTGCCGCCGGGGGCGCTTGTTCTATTAGTGCCTGGAACTGTTTCGGACGGCGATGAGCGAAACCTGCTCCAAATCAGGGTAGTGCTCTTCTTTGTCGGGGTTGCGTTCCGTAGGCTCAATCTGCTGGATGGTGATTCTTGCAGGCGGCATACCGCGGAAATACTTTACATACACTTCGTCAAATGAACGCATGTCTGCCAAATTATCGAGGTAAACATTCGTGCACACAACCTGGTCGAAATTCATATAGGCTTCTTCAAGATTGTCCAGGAGGTTGCGCATCGTCTGACGGAGTTGGACGGCCGTAGTAGAACTATAGACGCCGCCGTTAGGTCCGGGGATAAAACCACTCTTCGCGGAACAATACAAGGTATTGCCGGCAAAGACGCATGGACTCGCGGTGGGGCTGGGCGGCATGTTCTTGGGACGCACGGCCCTCCGTTTCTCTAGGTCACGCACAGCAACGCCTGTGAACTCGACGTGGGCGCCGCCGGGCAGGCTCAATACCTCGATCGTGGCCCGCGCCGGAGTGTTGCCGAACTCGAACCGACGCGCATAGTGCTCATTCATGACCTGCAACGGGATGTGCATGGTCAAGTAGGGATTGACGAAAACCATGTGGCTGAGGTCGAGCCCGGCTGCTTCCACGACCGCCTTCATGCGGTCGAGTGCGAATTCCACCTGGGTCGCCAGATCGTCCGAAACACCCGGGGGGACCTTACCAGGCATGGCAGAAACGAACAAGCGATCGTGAGTGAGAATGCCCGGTGAAAAAGGCTCGTCCGACTTGTAACTCAGCGGATAGACGGCCCGCCTGTCCGAAAGACTGCGCACCACGACCGCACTGATCTCAATAGGGGGATCAGGAAGCCCGGCAACGCCGAGCACAGCGCGAGCTGGCGGAATCTTCCCAAAGTGCCCACCGAAAACACTGTTCATTTCTCCATATCGGCTGATGTCCGTGAGGTAGACGGTGGTGTAGACCACGTGATCCATGGTCAAGCCCGCGGTCTCGACGACCGACTTCAAGTTATTGAGCGCCTGCTGGACCTGGGCCGCGAAAGTTGCAGGCAAAGCGCCATCTGCGCCGTGCGGCCCCTGCCCGGAAATGTAGATGTAGTCTCCCGCATCCACACTTGATGGGTCGGCACGATGGACCCCGGAGGATTCTTGGGAAGGAACGGTCGCCCCCACCTGTGCTTGCAGGCCGACGGCAGACCAAAGCAACAGTCCAACGAGCAATAATTTCATTCGAGCTTTCCCCTTAGTATTTGAAACGGGAGCGCTCTAGTCCAACCCCGCTTCTAAGCTGGCGGCTTGCTTTTTGTGCTGCGCCCAGAATGGCGCGCAATCTTTGTCCCACAAGGATTTCTTCTCCTGGCTGGATAGTCATCGAAACTAGTTCAATATGGTCGGCTTCCGTCCGCTCTTTGCTGCTCGGATTCGGTTTGCCCTCGCGAACAGCTGTTACCAGACTAGGATTATCCGCACTGAGCACTTCGATGACCGGGTCTCCCTGACGTAGGGTCCGCACGCAGTCAGCGGTGGTGAACCCCCAGGCCTGCTGATCCCAAGAGAGTCTCAGCGTGGGGTAGCGGTTCCCATCTTCTGGAATGTGGATTCTTGTCTCAACACCCGGCACTGTCTCCACCAGCTTCCTGACGTTGTCCACACGTTCGTTCCACTCGCGGTACAGCTTCTTACCATCCAACTTCAGCCAGGTCTCCAGGGCGGTGAGGCAACCGACCATTTCTTCTTTTCCAACCTTCATGGGACGGCACACGGCGCCCTCCCGTGGACTGGAGTTCATGACGGCTGCTTCGATCAGATCTTTTCGGCCCAAAAGCACCCCGCTGCACTGGGGCCCGCGCAGGCCTTTCCCGCCGGAAAAGGTGTAGAGGTCAATCCCCATCCGGGCATACAGCTTGGCATTGTCAACCGGGGGGATGCCCGCTGCATCATCGAGCAGCAGTGGCACCTTATGGTCTTTCGCGATCGCCAATTCCCGCTGCAGCGCCTCACCCAGGTGCGTGGTGTAGATCATGGCGGTGTTTTCGTGGATGGCGTCGGCAAGTTCTTCCGGCGAATAGGCGAGCACCAGCTTCGCGCCGGTCAGCCGGATCGCACTATCGAAAGCGCTCCGGCCGCCAGCCATGATCACTTCATTCTTGAGGCCAGTTGTATCGGGAAGTTGCCAGATGTAATGGTCATCGGCGCCCGCCATGCATCCTGCGGTCGCGACGGCCATGGCGCCTGCGGCACCCGAAGTGATCATTCCAGACTCGGCGCCGGTGAGCTCCGCCAACCGCCGCCCAATGGCACGCTGCAAGTCCAGCACATTTACGAAATACTGCGCCGCTTCGGCCTGGGCTTCGCGAACTTCAGGAAACTCCAGAGACCCACTCAGGTAAGTCCACGTACCTCGGCAATTGATGACGGTCTTTACCCCGAGGCGGCTGTAAACATTTTGTCGAGGATCCCTGCCTACCGCGCTGGCAGCCTTCGCGCAAAGGTCACTCACGGCGATCTGTCCCAGCAGCGGAGCGGCCGTTACCCATTTTATGAATGATCGCCGGCTGGATTTCAGCACATACACTCCGACACCTCCAGGATGAACTGTCCTCGCCCTAGCACTCCGCGCATCCTCAACTGCAAATTACTGGCAAACTCTCACTCCGAAAGAGGCAGCTCAGCGCTTGCCTAGTCTGCATCCTCATGCAGTGGGATCCGCGATCGAACGGCCAAAATAAACGCCTTGGCCCCTGGCTTGTCTTGGTTGTAAAACCCGACCGTGCAGTTGGGGCGAAAGTAGTAGGCGTCTCCCATTTTGGCGGGATAGCGACCTGCGACGCCGTCTATGCCGCTGCCAGCAACCATCTCTCCCTCGCCCTCTACCACTAGATAGATTTCTTCCGCTGTCTCGTGGTGGTGGGGAAAGTTCGTGCCTCCCTGCGCAAAATCCATCCAGAAGAAACTAGTCACCACGTAGGCCTCATCAATCACGTCCCGCTTGCCGGCACGTGGACCCACCAGAAGTTTGTACAAAACCGAGGTGGGGTGACCCTCGACAGTTTCCTCCTTGGCATCCCCCAGGTTTGCGACCCTCGGGCGTGGCGACGAGGCGCTGATCGAAATCGATGACGGGACTTTGAACCCCATGACAAGCACGCACAGCGGCTGGTTCGAGTGGTTAGAGATCGAATGTTTCATGCCCGGAGGCAAGTATGTGAAGTCATTCTTGCGCAGCGTTTGGATCTGATTCCCGTAGTGCAGAACGCCTCCGCCTTCGACGACGAAATAGATCTCCTCCTGGTGGTCGTAGAGGACGGTCTGGCAATTACCGTACGCATCCAGAGTGACTTTCCCGAAGCGGGTTACGCTTTGGAGGAGTCGATTCTCTCTGTCACCCTCTCCGAAAATCGCTCGGTAGCGGCAAGTTTCAGAGGTGAGATCGCCCTTCGTCTCAGCTAGCTCGGGAACGTAGCGATGCAACCATGTGGGATCCACTTTCCGCTCTTGTGCCCTTAGCCCTTGCGCAATCAGCAGCGACAGCAGCAGGAGTTTTTTCACCTTCGGTGCTCCCGATTCCGCGATATTCCGTTCCTGGCCGTGCTGCCAACAGAAGACCCAGCGGCACAAGAAGGTCCCCGCAATCGATTGCCGGGCAGTCGGACTTCAATCCTGGGTGTGAGGCTCCTCGTCCTTTACGGAAGGCGATGAGAGGAGGTCCGGGGCGCGGGCCTCCCGCAAGATGTAACCGACTAGATCATCAAGCTCAGTGGTGTTGAGTCGCTGCCCGTAATCGACAGGCATGGGAGCTCCGGTTTGCCGCTGGATAGAGACCAGGTTGGACTTCATGAGCAGGTAAAACCGGCCATCTCCGTCCTGCAATTGCAGAGAGGAGTTGTCTTCGTTCCGAATCATACCAGAGAACTTTCGACCATCCCGGGCAACCGCAGTCGCGGCCTCTTGCTTTCCTCCGGTGAACGTCTCCGGTCTAAGAATTGCGTCGCGAATCTCACCCGACTCATGATCTCGCGCAAACCCTGTGACATCTCCGGCGATGAGCTGTCCTCGGCCCCTGATCATGTGACAAGCTGAACATCCGGCTTTTCCGAAGAAAAGGCCCCGGCCCCGGACTGGGTCGCCTCGTATGGGGTCCCCAGCGGCCTTGCCTTGCAGGAAGCGCAAATAAGTGATGACCGCGTCGCTCTCTTCTTTCCCCATATCGCTGAATCCTGGCATTCCGCGTTGGGGAATCCCGTCGTGAATAACATTGAACAGCGCCTGATCCGAGAGCGCCCGCACCGTGGGCCGGCGAACGACGTCAGGCGCATGCTCACCGCCGAGCCCGTCGAGTCCATGGCAAGTCGCGCATCTCAACTCGAAAATGCTTTTTCCCCTGAGGCCCGGCTTCAGGCCGGGAGTGGACCCTTCGTGGCTCGAGTTCTGGCGAAGGGCACTACCGATCGCACCGAAAAAAATCAGGACCAATCCAACCTTGGGAACGATTCGCCAGGTCACGTCACACTTCTCGTATCCGCACTTGCGAAGTCAGCCGCGGCCAGGGCGTCGCATGCATCCCAACTCACGGAGGGTAGGTTCCCGAAGAAGGCAGCACCAACAGCGCACTTGATATACCACAGAATCTGCTTGACGCAAATCAAATTATTTCGTTTCATTGTATTTTATTTCGTTCTAGGGCCTCGTATATCACAAAGCAAAGCAACCGTCTAAGAAATACTTGTGTGCGGATTACAAGGTCCTATCGTTCACGGGAGTCGAGGTATCATGGCATCGTGGTGCAGGATGAGGGCCTGATGCGGCGCTTCGCGGTGGTTTTGCTTCTTTGGTTCTTGGACCTGAACGTTGCTCCTGCCCAAGCTCCGGGTGAGCCGAACCAGCCGAGTTCGTCTTGTCGCGTCGAGGCCACGAATTACAAGGGTTGGAGCGCCCAGCAGCTTTCCAACCGCTGGGTCAAGCTGGAGGTCGTACCGCAAAATGGCGGACGACTAATGCAAGTGATTTTCGCCGGGCATCCTTTCCTCTTCGTGAATTCCAAGTATGAAGGAAAGTACCTGCCGCCCGACCAATCCCAATGGTTTAACTATGGAGGCGACAAGCTCTGGCTTTTGCCCGAGGGAAATCACGATGAACAGCATTGGGTGGGCAATTCCGATTTGCTCGATGACGGCCCTTACACCTTTCGAAAAGTTTCGGAAGGAAAAGCGTGCGAGATCGAGCTGATTGGCCCCGCTGATCCGCAAACTGGGATTCAGTTCCGGCGCACGATTCACCTGGATGCTGATTCCCCGCGAATCCGCTTTCACGCGACTATGCAAAACAGGACGGGGCACGTCATCCAGTGGTCCATGCAATCCGTTTCGCAGTACGATACCGCAGATCCGGCTGTTCCCTCACGAAACAGCCACAACTTCTGGACTTTCGCCCCGGCGAATCCATTCAGCAGCTATCTCAACCGCTACCACGTGCGGTTCGGTCCGGCACAAAATCCAGCAGCCTCAGTCAGGGACGACGGTCTCTTTGCGTTGCACTATGTGTACCTCGCAGCCGAACTGTGGCTGGACTCGACGCAAGGCTGGCTGGCGGTCGTTGATGGCGATAGTCGGTATGCCATGGTCGAGCGCTTCCGATACGAAGAGAACGAAACCTATCCGGGCAAGGCATCGATTATTTTTTGGACGAATGGCCCCGAACTGAAGTTGAATTCCGACGGCATGCCGTCCCTGACTTCCGGGAACCAGGGTGAATCTCCTTATTATCTGGAGGCCGAGATCAATACACCTCTCGTCCGGCTGCGTCCAGGGGAGACCCGTGATCTCGACGCGGAGTGGTTTCCGACTCGCGCCGGTGGCGAATTCCACGGCGTGGAGGATGCAGGTATAGTGGTACATCCTCTTCAGGCCACCAGTCTGGAGACCGGCAATATCCGGCTGTCAGGTTCCTTTGGAGCGTTTTTCGCGGGACGTTTGGTCGCGCACTTTTACGGCGAACACGGTGTCAGCTTGGGAGCCATGCGTCTGGCCCAGGTGGATCCAGCGGTTCTCGTCCTGCTGGAGATGGAGTTAACGCCTCCTGCGAAGCCCTGCCGTATCTCGCTTCATCTTGAAGACGAGAATGGGCTGGACCGCGGTTCTCTTCAGGAAGTTCGAGTCTGCGCGCTCGAAAGCCCCTGACATGAAGGCATTCAGTAAAGAATTCACCGGGGTCGGACTGGCGGTTTTCAGCCTTTTGTGGCTTTCCGCCACAGGACAACAGGGGCAGTCTCCCGTCGTGGCCGATGTGAACGTGAGCGCGGACGACCTGCGGACGCAGCCCGCCGGAGCAAACTGGACTTCCTATAACGGCGATTACACCGGGCGTCGCTACTGCGGCTTGCACGAAATCACTGCCGCAAATGTCAGGCAGCTCCGCGCATCGTGGATCTTCCATCCTTCCAATTCCGACAAGCTCGAAGTGACGCCTGTGGTCGTCAATGGCGTGATGTACGTCACCTCGGCCAACGATGCATTTGCGCTCGATGCGCGCACGGGTCGGGTTATTTGGCATCACGAACGGCCGTTGAGCACAGGGTTGCTCGATGATGCTGCTGCTCATCACAACCGTGGAGTCGGAGTCTGGAGAAACTTCGTCTACATGGAAACCGATGACGCCCACTTGCTTTGTCTCGACGCTCGCTCCGGACGCCTGCTATGGGATGTGACCTACGCAGACAAGGCGAAACACTATGGCGCAACCAGTGCGCCGCTTGTTGCAAAAGACGAAGTGATCGTCGGGACGTCCGGCGGTGACTCCGGCGTGCGAGGCTTCCTGGCCGCCTACGACGCGGTTACGGGCAACCGGAAATGGCGTTTCTGGACTATTCCCGGGCCGGGAGAATTCGGCTCTTCAAGTTGGCCAGGTGATTCCTATCTCCATGGTGGGGGCACGACGTGGATGCCCGGTACCTACGACCCTAAACTAGACACGCTGTACTGGACAACCAGCAACCCGGCACCGGATTTCGTGGGGGATTCCCGCCCCGGTGACGACCTGTACACAGCTTGCGTCCTGGCGCTAAACCCGGCTACAGGCGCGTTGAAATGGTACTTCCAGTTCACTCCTCACGACCTGTACGATTACGACGCCAACGAAACACCAGTGCTGGTGGACGTCGAAGAGAACGGAGCAACGCGTCACTTGCTGGTGCATGCCGACCGTAACGGGTTTCTTTATGTGCTCGACCGGACCGGCGGTAAATTCCTCAAGGCGACGCCGTTCGTTGAGAAGCTGAACTGGGCCAAAGAAATCGACGCCTCCGGCCGCCCCGTAGTGTCGGGACGAGCGCCGAGCGCGCAGGGCACGTACATTTGTCCCGGCATCAACGGAGCCACGAATTGGTATTCGCCTTCATACAATCCCGACACCGGATTCTTCTATGTCATGGCGCTTGAGAGTTGCAACGTCTTCTTCGCTCACTTGCAATCATTTGCCCAAGGCGAGACATTCTACGGTACGGGCACGAAGCTTCCGGCCGACGAGCACGCTCAAAAGATTCTGCTGGCGTACTCCGTGTCAAAGGGGAAGATCGTTTGGCGCTATCCTCAAGTCGGCCGAGGCGATTCCTGGGGCGGGACGCTGACAACGGCGGGCGCATTGGTGTTCTTCGGGAATGATACCGGAACACTGGAAGCAGTTGAAGCGCGGACCGGCCGTGCGCTCTGGCAATTCAACACAGGCCAGACCATCCACGCTTCGCCCATGAGTTATGCAGTCGATGGGACCCAGTACGTGGCTATCGCCGCGGGAAGTGATGTTATCAGCTTCTCGCTTCCTCATTAATGAACTGTTTCTGCGCGCGAAGCGGCGCGCACGTTGCCCAGACTCCTTGGCCAATACTGGCATGGAACAAACGTAAGCTGGGGCACTACTCTTGTAAGTTCCTCGGGGGATCTTGCTGGTCTTGGATCTTGTTGGTCTCCACACCGACCAAGCAATGCTCATTCAAAGGCACGCGCACGGCGTTAATGTGCCAGCTCACCTGAAGCCGCGACCTGCGAGATGAACGACTTTCTATTTGTAGAGATCGGAATGGGAATAGGGGCTTCGAGTTCCCTGGCGTCCATCCGAAGAAGAAGTGCAAGCGGCCGGCGCCGGAATGCCGAGCCGCCCGCACTCCTCCCAAACCGGGTCCAGCCGCGGATCGTCCACGGCAATCAGCTTGCCGGTCTTGTCCTTTACGCCCAGGTCGAGATCCTTCATGACCTTCAGCCCTCGCGCTCCTCGGGATACAGCATCGTCAAGCTGCGCCACCATCTCCTGGCTGAAATTGGCATCGTCGATTCTGAACCAGTCGATCTGGGTAAAGACCATGAACCGCCGTGGATGTGGCTTAAGCATAGCGTCGATGACTCTCTGGAGCGGGATCATCGATTCCCTGCGCGTCGTTAACGTGATTGTGCACGTCGATTACGTAATACTTCGCTCGAACCACTTGACGCCCGCCGGCATGAATCATCGAAGTCGGGTTGAAGTCTTTCAGCAGCAGTGTCTCTTTCTGGTCCGCATCATTCGCGTACTTATAAACGATCTGGGGAGATGTCCGCGCGGGAGAGAGATTGCTGTCTTGTGCGCCGGCTAACGCAATCAGCGTAAGGAAAAGCAGGGTAATGAAGTGGCTTTCGGCGTTGGGCTCCCCAACCAGGATGTGATTTTCAGAAGTATCGCCTCGGCAGCAACACTCAGCGACCTGGTGTGGACAAATGTGGACAGAAACTTCAAGGCGCGAACAGCGGGATCATGGTTTCGTTGCAAGCAGCAAGGTTTCGAACTCTTTCCATTCTTGGCAAGAGCGCGCTGTTCCCGTCGCCAGGCTCCCGGCGTCGATTCCGCACTCCCTCGCTCCTGACCACATTGGCGTGACATCACCGCGGCACTATGCCAGTCTGTCTCAGCGAAACTCTACGACTGCCACAGCCTGGACCGATCGCCTAGGGAGCCGGAGTCCCGCTTTTTGCCTTGACAACGGTTAGGTAAACGAAAGTAAAAGTAAGGGTTTGGAGCTATACAGCAAAGTTCCCCTCGAGTGGAAAATCGGGTTAGGCGCGCCCGCCTCGGTTTGCGGATTTGACTTGACTTTCGCCATAATCGAAAGCAATAGTATTGACTCGTAATAATATGAAAGCCACGTACGTAGGGGGGCTGCCATGCGTTTCTGCCGTGGTTGGTCTTCAGCACTGTGCGCTGTTGCTCTCGCCGCTCAGGTGTTCCTAGCGACTGCTCTCTGCGGGCAGGCCAGCTACACGGCCCAGATTCGCGGCGTCGTGAAGGATCAAAGTGGCGCGCTGATTACGCATGCCGCCATCACCATCACCAATGACGCCACCGGAATCTCCGCCACGGCACACAGCGACGACCACGGCCTGTACATCCTGACCGGCCTTCGCCCGGCGGTGTACACGATCAAGGCGGACGCTGCGGGATTTCGGCTAGCCGAGGAAAAAAATGTCGTGCTGCAGGTTGACCAGCAGACCACGATTGATTTCACGCTGCATCCGCTGGGCGTAATCACGACGGTGGAAGTCACGACCGCTGCGCCCTTGTTGGACACGGAGAGTGCCTCTCTCGGCACGGACGTCACCAACGAGTACGTGCGCGACATTCCACTCTACAGCCGCAGCATGTTCGGGCTGGTCTTTCTGGCGGGTGGGGTGACGGAGACCACGGGTGCCGGGATCAACGACAACTATCCCACGGGCACCAACTTCGTTTCCAATGGGCAGCGGAACGCCACAGCGCAAATCACCCTCGACGGCAGTTCTCTGAGCGCGCCGGAACAGGGCGAGGGCGGCAACTCCAACGTCTACTACCAGCCTTCGGTCGAGATCGTGCAAGAATTCAAGGTCCAGAACAACGGTTTCTCCGCCGAGTTTGGCAACAACGGCGGCACCATTGTAAACATGGTGCTGAAGCAGGGTACGAACGCCTTTCACGGCAGCGGCTGGTGGTACGGGCAGAGGGCAGCCTTTGACGCCCGCGACTACTTCAACACGGGCGCGAAGCCCGACCACGTGCGGGATCAATATGGCTTCGCTCTCGGCGGTCCCCTGAAGAAGAACAAGACCTTCTTCTTTGTCGATTTCGAAAAGGTTCGGCAGCAGGATCCCATCAACCTGGAAGGAATCGTCCCCACCGACGCCGAGCGTACGGGCGACTTCACCCAGGATCCGGCGAACAGCGCCGGTATCTACGACCCCTGCGCTGGAAACCAGGGATCTTCCACTCCTTGTCCCCACAACCGATTTTCCGATGGCGGAGTGTTCGACAAAATCCCTGCCGCCAAGATCGATCCCATCGGGCAGGCGATTCTGAATCTGTATCCGCACGCCAACATAACGGGCGCGGTCTATCCTGCGCCCAACTTCCGTAAAGTGATTTTGAGCACCGATCCGGGCTGGCAGTTCGACGTCAAGCTGGACCATCAGATTACGGCCAACCACAAGATTGGCGCACGTTACAGTCGTCATCACGACACATCTACCGCACCCACCGTCCTTGGCAATAACGATGGCTATATCTACCCGACGACGGCACAAAACGGTGGCGCGGAGTACAACTGGGCCATAACTCCGAGCAAACTTTGGACCAGCCGCTTCAGCGTGGACCGCGCGCATGCCCCCGGCATCAGCAACAACTACCCAACCCTCAGTTCGGTTGGCCTTTCGCCGGTCCTTGCCGCCAACGGGCTTAACCGCATGATCACCGTCGGGGTCGATGGTGGTTTCACGTCGCTCTTTACCCAGTGCTGCGTCGATACGCACTTTGCTCACACGCTGTTCAGCTACTCCTCTGCGCTGCAGTGGGTAAAAGGAGCGCATTCGTTGAAGTTTGGTGGGGAGCAGCGCATCTTCTTCAACAACTTTTGGCAGCCGGACAATCCCACCGGCATCTTCAACTTCTCCCGTGATGTAACCACCACGAACCCCAACGATCCGAGCTTGGGAAGCCAAAATCAGGGGAACCCGTTCGCCACCATCCTGACCGGGTATGCACTTGGGGCTTCGCTTCACCTGGTGCCCCCGGTGGCGGACAAGTCGAAAGAAACCGCCTTCTACGTGCAGGATGACTGGAAGGTCGCGCCCAAGTTGACGCTCAATCTCGGCTTGCGCTACGAGTGGAGCACTCCCTACACCGAGCGCTTTAACCATCTCCAGTTCAGCGACTTCAGGGCCAGTACGGGAATCAGCATTCCGCTGAGCCGCAACCAGGACCCCAACCACCCGGAGCTTGACTTTGGACAGATTGGCAACATCGTGGGGACCACGGTCTTCCCAACTTCCGGCCATCGAAACTCCCCGGTGGATCGCAACAATTTTGCCCCGCGCCTGGGTTTCGCCTATCAACTTGGCTCCAACACCGTGCTGCGCGGTGGCGCGGGACTTTTCTACGGGATGAATGTGGCCACCAACTTCCAGTATGCCGGCCCCTCATTCTCGAAGACAGCGGTCATGTATTTCACCAAAGACGCTTACGCAACCCAATACGCGTGTCTGGGACCTTCCCCGGTGCAGCCCAACTGCACCAGCCCATTTCCTGCCGGCCTGGCGCCGCCGCAGGGAACCAAGTATGGAAATCTTGCGCAGTGGGGCTTCGGCAACTCGAGCGACCTGGACACCGGGACGGCGCGTAACGCCGAGATTTATCAATGGAACCTGGGCGTTCAGCACATGTTTCCGGGGCAGATCGTAGTGGGTGTGGACTACTCCGCCAACCGCAGCACGCATTTGCCCTGGGCCGGGGCCGGCGGCATCACCACCCGCAACCGAAACTTCCTCCCCTCGTCTATCCGTAACGCGCTGGTGGCGGCGTTGAATCCTACCCACGATCCGACAAGCACCGCGGTAACGGACTATCTAAATACGGAAGTGCCCAACCCCTTCCAATGCTTCTTCGCGGTCGTAGCCTCGCCGGGCTCGTATTGTCCGGCAACCCCGACTTACAATGCGGCTGACGTGGTGGACTCACGCTACGTCGATGACACCATTCCCCAGGCTCTCCTGTTGGAGCCTTACCCACAATTCGATGGCGGCTTCGAGGGTCTGCCGACGCTGAATGCCAACTCCTGGTACCATTCGCTGCAAATTCGTTTCCAGAAGCGGGCCAGCCATTACATCAGTTTTGAGGGCAACTACACCTTCTCCAAAGCGACCGACGATTCCTCTGCCGGACGGAACGCCTGGCTGGGCAACCTCTGGCTGGACAACCCGCAACTGCTCGACGATCTTCGAGCCGAGCATGGGATCGGTTCCAGCGATGCCCCTCACCGTTTGACGGCGGCCATCATTTTGGATCTTCCCTTCGGGCGGAACCGCTGGATCGGAGGCGCCATGAACCCCGTCCTGGACGGCATTGTTGGCGGGTGGTCACTCAACACCGTCGTCACCGTGCAATCCGGGAACCCGCTGGCTGTCTACAACAGTGTTGGGAATCTGGCCGACGGCAACCCGCGGCCGCAGATAATCTGCTCCCAACTCACGACCGGCTTGAGTTACCGCCAAGCGGCCGCATCGGGAGGAAACCTCTCTTACCTGAATCAGAATTGTTTCGCCGATCCGGGTGACAACATTCCCGGCGACACACCCCGGCACTTCTCCAATATACGAGGGGACGGTATCCGCAACCTGGATCTTTCTCTCTCCAAGGAATTCAAAGTTCGCGAAGGTAAGGTTCTACAGGTGCGCGCCGAAACGTTCAACGCGTTTAATCATCAGCGCTTTGCCTTCCCGGATACCGGGTCCGGAGACGGCGCGTTCGGCACGGTCACTTCCACCACCAACAACTTCCGCAGAATGCAGTTTGGAGCGCGCTTCCAGTTCTGATACGCGGCTGAACCGGTTCGGTCGCACTGCTTACGCGCTGAAGGTCCGTTCGGCGCGCGATACACACACTTGTGGACAACTTATGATGCGAAAAAGCTGGGTTGCACTTTTCTCCGTTTTACTGTTCGTCTGGGCTGGCAGTGCCACGCCCGAAGTCGAAAAGCAGAACTGGACGAATTACGTCCGCATTGGCGCCTATGGGTTGAAGGGCGGCGACGCGCTGCAGATTGTGCGCAAGGCGCAGGAAAGCGGCGTGTTTGGAATTGAAGTCGACAACGACATTGAGGGTCGGTACGAGAGCTTTCTTCATCCGGAAGAGAAGCTGAAGGCGATTCGGGATGTGGCCGAGGCTGCCCATAAAGTGGGCAATCATGCGTTCGTCTACATTGCCGGGACGGAGTGCATCACCGCGCACGGAGATAAGGTGGCGCACACGATGGCGAAAGACCATCCGGACTGGCTGCAGCGGAAGATCACGGGCGAGCCAGCGATTTTTGGCGGAGGGACTGCGTTCTGGATCAAGGCTGGCGATGAGGATGTTTGGGTGAGCCCGTACGCGCCGGAGTGGCGCAAGATCTACATGGACCGCGTGCGGCAGATTGCCGCGACGGGTATTGACGGAATTTATGTCGACATTCCGTATTGGATGACGCATTTCGAAGGATGGGAAGACACGTGGGCGAGCTTCGATGACTACACCGTCGCGGCGTTCAAGAAACAGACGGGGCTGGATGCAAAACATGATTTGAAGCTGGGAGATTTTTCGGATCCTGCGTTTCGAAAGTGGGTCGAGTTTCGGATTCAGACTTTCACTGACTTCATGAGCGAGATTGACCGCAACGCCAAGTCGGTGAGTCCGCAGATCAAAACCATTCCGGAAATTTATCCGGGGATCGAAAAAGAGTCGGTGCGAGTCGGCGCCGACGTCTACAGCCTGTATGCCGTCGTGGATGCCATTGCGCACGAGTACGAGTTCGGCGAGGGCGACCACATGGCGTCGTCACGAACGCCGCTGGACTGGTTCCGCTATCAGGTGGGGATGCATTCCTTCCGCGCTTTTGCGCAAGGAAAGGCGACCTGGATACTCAACTACTCATGGGATGGCGATAAGAAAGTGGACGCGCGCGAGGCCATGATGAATCTCGCCATGTCGGAGGTCATGGCCGGCGCGAATTTCTGGGACGCTCCCGGACACTCCATGGCTGGGTCGAACGACCTGCCCACGAGAAGGGAAATATTCTCGTGGATTCATGCCCATGAGAAGACCTTCCATTTACCGCGCCGCCCGATCCATCCGATCGGAGTTTACTTTTCTCCGGCAACCCGAAATTTCTACGCTGAGGATTTTGTTCGTTCCTACCGTGGAATTCTGATTCTGCTGATGCAGAAGCACGTGGAATTTCAAATCGTCACTCCTCGAACGATTATGGACTTTGAGGGCGAAACGCTGATTCTCCCGGATGTGCGTATCTTCAGCAATAGCGAGAGAAAGTGGGTCGAGGAATACATCCGGAACGGTCATACTCTGGTGGTCACGGGCGCCGATGCCACGCAACTGGGCGAAGGGAACAACAATGTTCGATTCCCCCGATGCCCAGGGAAAGCTTATACAAACGCTTTGGAGACTGACTTCGAGCATGCTGCCCCCGATTCGCAAGAGTTTTTCCTGAAAACTCTGAAGAATGCGACCGCTCTCGAAATCGCAGCTTCACCGCATGTGGCTACCTCAGTCGCCCGTGTGGACGGGAAGCTCCACATCTTCTTCGCTAATTTTGCCGGACTTCGCGGCGGGGTCAATCCGGTTCAGAATCCAGAGACCGGAGTGCGTGTGACTATTTCGGCGAAGTCTAAGGGCAGAGGATTTTTCCTGCCTTTTCTTGGTGAGATACAGGAGTTGAACGGTGTCCAGGCCGATGGCCGCGCCTCTTATACGTTACCCCCAATTTCCAAGGGTGCAGTCTTCTGGTATGAACCGATCGCCCAAGGTGCCCCAATGCTCTGACCGCGGGTGGGGCAAACTCCACGATCTCGCTTGAAGTATTGACACGACAATCCTTCAAACGCTTCGTGTGGTTATTCGTTCCATCCGACGCGTGGATGAGATCCGAAAATCTCCAATCGCCACGCAGCGGGTCGAAAACACGGCTGCGCCCCACACGGCTACCGGTTGATCGTATCTGTGAGCGACGTACAAATTCATCTCTGACGACCTATGCGGCAATCATCAGCTGCGTCGGACGCGATGCACTCGCCAGGACAGCTTCATTTTGGCGCAGTTCCGTCAACTCCTTAATAAAATTTCCTTTAAAAACTCTTTGTCATGCACGGTGCGGGCAAGGTGTTTTGGAGCTTCCAGTCTGCCCCCGATGAATGCCTCGTAGATGACCACCTTCGCCGTGACGTCCGTCAGTTCGCTTCTTTGCCACGCTTCCACCTGTTTTCGCATGGGCTCGAAGTTCCGCTGCATTCGGTCGACACCCACCGAGATGCAGTCGATCAGCGAGAACGACTTCGAGTGTTTGGCAAGTACGGGAGTGAAGGCTCGGGAAACTGCCGAGAGCCACGGGGCTCGAACCCGCGGCCTCCTGCATGAGAGGCAGGCGCGCACGCACTGAGAGAAAGTCTCTGGTTGAGAATAGGCGATGAAAATTAAGACCTGGTGAAGAAAAAAGCGATTTGTAAGCAGCATGCGTAAGGGTCGCAGCGGTAGTAATCCGTGCTTTGATTATAAGGGCATCGCCTCCAGCAGCAGCGCCGCAAGACCCGCGTGCGTGGCAACGGGGTTCAGCATTGCAGAAACTACCTAAAACTGTGTCTCACTCCTCGGGTGGAGATGCGGACGCTGAGGCTTCGGTAGATTTCGGCTGACCCGCGATGATTGCCTGCCAGTTGAGGAGAGTGTTCCAAAGCAGACGCTGATCGCCGCGGTTCAAATCGCGATGCATCGGGTTGAAGTTGAAACAGACGACGTGCCCCTTTCCCACCGGCACGTCTAAAATTGCAGGCCGGCCGATCAGGTTTTCTTCTCCCCATGACTGGCCGCTTTCGACGAATGGTTCCCCGTTAGTATCCCCCCATTCCATCACCATTCCGCTGCGATCTTCGGGACCGTCCAGGCACGTAGTGCAATAGGCCATGCGCAGCCAGCGGCGCGGGAGGTCATACAGCGGGAAGTTTTGTCGGAAGACGTAAGTGTGCACGGGATAGCCGTACGCGATTGGATGGTTGGCACGGTGGAAAGTGACCCGGACATGGGCACCGGGAGTCCGCGTAGCCGCTTGCTGCGACGCGGCTGCCGAGGCGGGACCGCCTCCCGCCGTGCTGCGCGGAACCCCTCCGGAAGACCGGCGGACGAAGCGCACAAGTCCGCCTTCCAGCGCCAACATGCTCCCGCTTCCAAGCGTCACCATCAGTCCTCCATCTGCGATGAAATGTTGGATCTGCGCGAGTCCTTCGTAGCCAATTCCTCCAGTAATATCGTCGGATTCGGCGGGAGTACCGAAACTCGGTGTCTGAGGGGTCTTCTTGAAAGGCATGGGCGACCAGATCTTCGGTAAACCCTCAATCTGCTCAGCCAGTTCGAGATCGACGTGTCCGTAAAGCAGGACGTCGATGCGCGTACGTAGATTCCCGGAACGAATGTCTTCGTCGCGAAGATACGTGTAAGGAACTTTGCGCTGATCCAGCGAGTAACGTATCCACCCGATCGAGTCGGTATCAGCCCACGGAACCCAAAGGCCAATGCGCGGCGCCTTAGCTTTGTGGCAAGGGACATCCGGTGGAGTGGAAACTTGCGTAAAGTCAAGGCCCAATTCCGCGGCCGTCGACAGAATGACCTCGTGCAATCCGGCTTGACTGGCAAGAATCCATGATCCGGCGGGAAACTTCGTGCCGCTTTCCTCGAAGTCACGTTCGGCGATTTGAATTTCGAAATTAGCCAGACGATAACGGGCGGCGAGAAACGATTCTTGTCCAGTGTCCTTCAGCAAATAAATAGGGCCTGTGCCGGTGACGCGTCCTGTGGGATGCGGCGCTTCGGTCAGCCGAGTCAGCGCAACATCACGGATGGACGCGTCGGCCGTTGGTATCGCCTGCAAATGGTAGTTGGCGGGGAGTTCCCAGGAGACATCGTCGTAAGGCGCTTCTCCATCTTTCGGGTAGTGCTGCGGTGTGAGCAAATCGACAACGTAGTTGCGGTAGGGCTGATCGAGGCGAACCACGTAGGTTCCTGGCGGAAAACTGCCCTCCTTAATCTGAATAACGCCCTGCGCTCGGGCAACTTCGATTTGCTGGCCCATGAGCCGTCCTATGAGTTGTGCCACCCGGGCCGGGTCTCCCTGATTTTTCGGAATCAGAAATGCGTAGGGTGGCTGCTTCAGCCCTTTTTGCAATGAATCCCATGCCTTCCGGTAGAAATTGCGCAACATTTCTTTCGACCGGCGTGCCGTATCGTCCAGTGCTGCAAGTGCGCCCGTTTCCTGGTAGTTGAGATTGTCGCGTGCCGACCAAGTGAGTTCGCGTGGGGCGGGAAGAGGACGGTACCACTCCATTACTGTATCGGATCGAGAAACCGAGCGACGTTCAGTTTCCGCGCTGCCGTTGCCGAAGGTCTCGTAACCGCGTCCAATGCTGTTGTGATTCATCGCTACGGAATCGAGATAGAGGTGTGCGAATGCTTCCCCAAAATTCCACGTCGAAACGCCAGGCATTCCCATCGCCGTCATGGCCTCGACTTCGTGAAAACTGAGTTCCAGAAATTCGCTGTAGGTGATGGGGTCAATGTTGGGGTTATAGGGACCTGTGCCGTTCCAGGTCATCATCAGGGGCGTGCCTTCGTGCAGATCGTGCACGACTGTGGGATGCCACTCATGAAACATGCGGTGCACCGCCTTTGTGGTTTCGTGCGTTTGCTGGTGAGTATCACGGTTGATGTCCACGAAGGTGTATCTCGACCAGTAGGGCGGCGACTGGCGGGGCAGAGTGGGGCGGTCAGTTTTGCCCTTGAGGTAGCGGTAGAACCAGTCAACCATTTTGTCCCGGCCGTCGGGATTGGAAATGGGATTGATCAGCACGACAACCTGTTCTCGGATTTGCTGGATCATTGGCTGCTCCGATACGGTCAGGCGGTACGCAAGTTCGAGCATGGCTTCGGTTGACCCGGTCTCATCGGAATGGAGGGCAGCATTGAAGTAATAAATAGGTCGAGAAGCTTGGATCAATCTCTCGGCAGCCGCTTCATTGGTACGGCGCGGATCTGCTAAGGCCGCAGTGGCGGCTTTTAAACGATCGAGATCGCGGACACCAGCCTCGTCTGCGATGACGAGCATGAGGATCTCGCGCCCTTCCTCACTATGCCCAATCGTTAACACGCGAACTCGGGGGCTCGCAGCAGCCAGGGCGCGCGCGTAAGCATAAGTTTTCTGCGTACCCAACAGTTCTCCTGGAGCGCCCATGATCCGGCCCAGAAACTTCTCGGGAGACGGAACGGTACTTGATTGGGGAACATAGGAGACCCAAGGTGACACAAAATGCGGATCAGTCGTAGCCGCAGCGATGTTCTCGACCGAACCGGGTTCGGGGAGGTCCGGACTTTGCGCAATCGCCGCTAGCGTGAACCATGCAAGCAGCAACGCAAGCGAAGATATCCACACAATCGTGAATCGGAACACGAAGCCTCCTGAGGTCGATTAAGGGCGAAAGTTTAGCACGCCCCACTTGCCCGCGGCATAAGGCAAACCTCGATCCATCGGAGTGCAGCGTCCGCATCCGCGAGCGGTTGCTGTTTGCCTGACTATAGCGACTGAATCATGGCCGCAGCGGTGCGGGAACGTTCTGGGCTGCGGCACGTTCACGTTGCGCGTCGAAGGTTCTGCCTGACTGCGCGTAGGCATCAGCCAGGAAGGAATGGGCCTCACGCGAATCAGGCTGAACCTGGGCGGCTCTCTCTAAATTGACAATGGCGGCTGCCGGATTTCCCTGCAATGACAGAATTCTCCCGCGGAGCAGGTTGGCGCGATAGTGGTCCGGGGTCAGGCCTAGAGTGGTATCGAGTTCGGTCATTGCCTCTGGAACGCGATCGATGCGGGCATAAACGGCTGCAAGGGCAAAATGGGCATCGGCCCAGCGCGGCGCACGTGCCACCGAGGCTTCAAACTCGGGCGCGGCGGCCTTCCAATTTCCGGTTTCATACAGTGCCAGGCCAAGTTCGTAATGGCCCATGCCATTATCGGGGATAAGCTTTGTGGCCTTCTGCAACGGGCCCAGCGCCTTGTCGTAGTTCTTCAACCGAGCCTCCGCCATTCCGTATTGCATGTTTGCCACCGGCATGTCCGGCTGCTCTTTCAATACCCGCTCCAGCAGCGGGACTGCCTCCTCGTAGCGCGCGTCTTCCACGTCGAACATGGCGTCGTGCAGCAGGTTGGACACCTCGACCTTAGTCTTGGGATCCACTCCGCCAGGTAGCTGGTTGTCATGAGCGGCGGTTGAGTCTGAAGCTACATAGCCCAACGCCTGCAATTTCTGCGCTTGCTCGGGATCTGGCTTGGCCAGCTCTACCAAAGTCTGGCTGGTTTTTCGCCGAAATTCATCCAGCTTGAAACCCAATGTATCTGCGACAGCTTTGGTGCCGGCGGCGAGATTCCGTGTCTCCGCGGGGTCGGTGCCCTGATCATAAAGTTCGCGTTCTGGCGCCTGGACGTAGAGGTATTTCCCGGTACGCAGGGCCCGCAGCGAGCTCCAGCCGAATGCGCGATGCGGGTAGTCCGTCTCGGCGTAAGCCGGACGGTCTTCCTGGGCGACGGTGGCATCGCGTCCTGCAGGCGGGGCAGGCTTTAACATTCGTAACAGCGATTCGCCCTGCACGTCTTTGGGAATCGCAGTGCCCGTTTCCTGCAGAATGGTCGGCGCAACATCCACCAGTCCAACGCGAGTTTCGACCTGCTTACGCGCAGCGCGGTTCAGAGGCAGTTTGATCAGAAGCGGCACGTGGAGGGTTTCGTCATAAAGAAAAATGCCGTGAGTATTTTCGCCGTGAGCCCCCAACGATTCGCCGTGATCGGCCATCACGGCAATCATCGTCTCATCATAAAGGCCATGATTGCGCAATGCGTCCAACAACTTGCCGACCGCGGAATCGGCATACGCAATCTCGCCATCGTAGGGCTGCGAGGCATAACGAGTTCTGAACGGTTCGGGCGGATCGTAGGGATCGTGTGCATCGTAAACATGAACCCAAAGGAAGAATGGGCCGTTCTGCAACTGGCTGAGCCAGGCCAGCGCATGCTGCACGACGTCGCCAGCGCGGCGTTCCACCGTCTTGTAACGATCGGCACCGTGTCTGCGGAGGTGGAAGCCGGCGTCGTAAACATCGAATCCACGGTCGAAACCCGGCGCCGTGCCATCGAGCGGATCGAGAATGAGGGATCCGACGAATGCTCCCGTATGATATCCGTGCTGTCGCAGCAGATCGGGCAAGTAAGGAAGGCGCTTGGAGAGTGGAATACCGAAATCATTGACGTGATTGAATTGCGGGTAAGTCCCGGTGAGGATGGTGGTGTGCGAGGCGGTCGTAAGGGGAACGTGCGAGTAAGCGCTCGAGAAAACTACGCCCTGTTTCGCCATCGCGTCCAGATTGGGAGTAAGCCCGCGGGTCGAGCCTAGAAATCCCATGCGGTCGGCGCGGGTGGTGTCGAGCGTGATGAGGATGACGTTGGGACGAGGCGCGGCCGCCCCGAAAGCAAGCGCGGAGTAGAGACACAAGAAGAGAGCCCACCGCCGAACTGCCATAGAAAAAGGGAGTCTACCATGGGCAGACTCCCTAAATTGCAGAGGCCTTCTAGAATTTGAATTTCAGACTGAAGTTCATGTTTCTCGGTCCACCCTGAGCAATGACCGGGTTACCAGAGGCCACGTCCGAGGTTTTTACAAACGTGGCGAATGCGTGCAACGTTGGCTCGCAACCGCCAGCAATTGGGCTCGCGCAACTACCCAGCACATTGTTGTCGGTGAAGTAATGGAAGTTTCCGTGATTCAGCAGGTTGTACGCCTCCCATCGAAGCTCCACGCCCAGCCTCTCGGTAATTTTTGTGGTCTTGCTGAAGGAAAAATCCCACTGGCTTAACCCGGGTCCGATCAACTGATTTCGCCGCGAGTTACCAACCTGCCCGTCGCAGGGAACATAGAAGGGGGAGACTGGAATGTTCGTACCCGTTCGTCCGCACGGATCGGTTCCTCCATACTGTTCCACGATGTAATTGTCCGGGTTGCGAGTGTTGTAGTGGACCGGCGTGCCGTCCCATGAAGCCCGGATGCTGTTGCCGATCAAGCCCTGGCCTGAGTGCTCCGATCCTCCCCCCAGGATCGCGCTGAATGGCCGTCCGCTGATTGCGGTATACACCGTGCCGATTTGCCACCCCCTGCCCATGCGCTCGCCCAGAAAGTGGACGGCGGGGATATCGTAAACACCGCTGATGTTGAAGTTCAGGCGGACGTCGTGGTCGCAAAGGCCGCGGGAGTTGCGGAAGTCGGGATGAGAGAGAGCGGTGCTGCCCACCGGGTTGTCGTTGTTGATTTGCGGATAATCGCCAGCACCGCCCCGATTTACAGAGTTATAGTCGAAGCACTTGCTCCAGGTGAGGTTGTACTGCGTGTCCAATCCGTGCCAGCCTCGCTGGTTGTATGAAACTTGCAGGCTGTCGTACTGGGACGTCGCCTGGTTGGTAGCTTGTATCACGTGCCTGAAATTAGGGAACGAGGCGGCAAGTGGTCGAAAAGTATCGCAACCCGCGGGACTCAAACAAGGAGTGCCAATCGGAGATGCGTTTATATCGCTGTAGATGATCAAATCCCTTCCCCTCTGCCCGGAATAGGTGACAGTCAGAACATTGTTGTGGAATAACTCGTTCTGCAGGCTGAGGTTAAAGTTGTGGTAGCGCGGGGTCTTGAAGTTTTGAACCACGGAGAAAGCGTTGAATGGCGGGGTTCCCGCCGGATTGGGACCGAACAGCGGGCCGTTCACCGCTTGATCGAAGCAGATGTAATCTCCTAAGTGGGCCGTCGGGTCGTAACAGGTGGCCGAGGGATCCGTAGGTGCAACCAAGTTGATGCCGGCACCGGCGTCAGATGCGTTGGACACGTTAATGAAGCCAAGATTGGCCTGCGTGAACACCCCAGTATGTGAGTGTGCGAAACTGTAAGGCGAAGCCAATGCTCCGAAATTGGCCACGTCAAACGAGAGAGAGTAGCCACCGCGTAAAGCGGATCTTCCGTTCCCGAAGATGTCCCACGAGAACCCAAGGTGGGGGCCGAAATCGTGGTAATCCACGTTGTGTATCCCCCCGATCCCCTGGCCGACTTTTACTAGGCCCGCCCCGCCCGGAGGTGGGATAAAGACTGCCTCATTGTTATTCGTGTCTCGGACCGTCCCATTGATCTCATAACGCAAGCCGTAGTTCAGGGTGAAACGAGGCTTGATCTTCCAATCATCTTGCGCATAAAAACCGACGGAGTTCTGCGTGATGTGGCGGTGCGTATCACCAAAGCTGCGATCCGCCAGGTCGGCCTTGCCCAGCAACAATTCTTCGATGTCGTTCTGAACCGGGTCCCCATTCAAATAGCCGGTGTAATAAGCGAAATACCCAACGGTAAGACCGGTGCGAGCGTCATTGCGGATACTGTTGGTGTAGGCTCTCTGGAAGTTTCCTCCCATCTTGATCGTGTGGTTGCCCTTGACCCACGAGAAATGCTCGGACCAGTCCCAGGTTTCATCGGGCCGAGTTGTGAGAGGATAGGCTTGAACACCTCCGATATAGCCACCGTAGCCGAGGTGATACATGTAGACATACGGAACTCCGAAATCGGCAGGAGTCAGAGGGCCCGTATCGATGCCCAGACTCTTGGGATCGATCTTGTTATTCACATCGATCAGCTGTGAAAAGCGCGTGAAACCCAGGCGGCTTTCGAGGATACGATTATTGCCGATATTCCAGGTCCAGCTCACGCCGGCCATTTGCGCGCGCGAAGGGGCAATGGAATTGAAAAGATTCGGCGGATTGCTTCCGCCTGCGGGAAGCCCGGCAAAGGGTGGGCCGCTCTGAAAGCTGTCGCCAAAAATGTAGCGGGCCGCCAGCGAATGGTTATTGCCAATCTTGTAATCGAACTTGACACCAAACTCATTGTTGCTGGCCGTACTCGGAATTTGCTGGATGAATCTCGTGGTTGGCGAAGTCGGGAAATAATTCAGAAGCGCCTGTCCCACGGGATCAATGCTAAGGCCATTGGCTGCGATATCCGCTTCGGCGCCTGCGATTTCGTCAGGCGATGGAACCTTCCTGCTGCTGACTGAGAGAGATTTATTTCTCTGGCCTTCATAGAAAAGGAAGAAGAAAGCTTTGTCTTTAATAACGGGACCGCCGATGTTGGCATGGAATTGATTGTTGTGAATCGGAGTCGGCTTGCATTCTCCCGGCGACGCACAATTATCGGTGTTGTGGTTGGAGAAATAGTTCGCGGCGTCGCCCAGCCCACTGTGGTTGACCCACGTTGCCCCGCCGTGCCAGCTATTGGTTCCGCTCTTCATGTTGATCAGAATGGGCGCGCCGCCACGCACTCCGAACTCTGACGACGGAGTCTCCTGCACGCTCAGTTCTTCGATCGCGTCCGGAGGAAACGTGACCGCGGGAATCCCCAGGATGCCGGTTTGGTTGATTGCGGAGTCGCCGTAGTAACGGTCGTTGTTGTAAAGACCGTCAATGAAGTAATTGTTTGAAGTGGTACGCGATCCGTTGATGCTGATGGCCAGAAAGCCGCCTCCGGGAGCGCGCTGCACTCCGGGCGTCATTGCCAACAGGGAGTTAAAATCGCGCCCGTTGAGGGGAACGTTTTCAATCTTCAAGCTGTCAACGTAATTGTTTTCATTGGGGGAAAGCTCAACCAACGGCGCCGACCCCTGCACCTCCACGACTTCAGAGCGCTGGCCAACCGCCATTTTGAAACTGGCCTGCGCAATGGCTCCGGCACGCACCTCAGCAGCCTGCACCGCCGTCTTAAAACCCTGGGCTGTGGCCGTAATTTTGTACTGGCCGATGGGGAGGTCGGGAATGCGGTAGTTGCCGGTGTCGCTGGTCGTAGCTGAACGGGAAAAATTCGTTCCGCTGTTTACTGCGGTGACCGTCACCTTGGGGAGCACCGCGCCCGTGCTGTCGGTCACCTGGCCGGAGAGATCGCCAGTAATCGTTTGTGAGAAGGCCGGTCGACAGTTGACCGCGAACAAGCCAACAACAAGCAGAACCGAGGCGTATGCCACAAAATGTTCCCTTGCCATTTGAGCTCCCCCAGGAAGCTGACTGTGAGCGAGGTCACACGACGAGTGTTAGTGTGCATTTTTGATTGTGGCGGGATCGTTAGTCAAGGAGAATGTGACTTTGTGATTGAGGGTCATATTCACATTTTCATTCGCATGGGCGATGGTTGCCAACCTGCCCAAAGTGCCTGGTTTTTCCCAAGATCCCTCATTTGTCCAAGCGGCCCATCGCACCTGTGGTGCGCAAGAATTCCCTCGTTGGAGAGCACCAATTTCCGCGCGATCATGACAGTCATCTGTCGCTCGAAAGCTCACAGATCGTCGTCTACCAGAACCCGGCCGTAGTCGTTGTTCCCAAAAGAAATCGCTTCGCGTCTCAACCTTTCAGAACATACCGTGAAGAATCACGTTCACCGCGTTCTACGCAAAACCGGGATATCCGATCGAATCGCGATCGTGGAACACTGCCACGGAGGAAATGGCTCATCCCTCTCCCACCCACCCATTGCATTGGGAAGCCTTGCCTAGCGCTGAAGCCCCCAAAACCCGCTCATGACCATGCTGCCAACCGGCGAACCTGAACCCATTCTCTCTTTGCTCTAACATGCTTGGTAGACTAGTTAACTTGGCGTGGGTTAAAAGTTCGCGTGCACCCACAATAATCTGACGTAGACATGACGAATACTGCCCAGAATAAGCGCGTCTTCATGGGTGTAGATATTGGTGGCACAAAGATTGCCGCTGGCCTTGTGGATAACCAAGGGGCGATCCTTACACAGCTACGGACGCCCATGATCAGCAACAGCGACGCGGTTTCAGCTCTGGCAAGAGTAAGATCGGCGATCGAAGCTGTGTTCGCAGAGGCCGACAAGTATTCGGTTGATCAACGCTCTGTCGCTGGCATCGGCATTTGCGCGCCAGGTCCGTTGGATCCCAAGACAGGAATCATCATTAATCCACCCAACCTTCCCTGCTGGCGGAATTTCCCTCTGGCTTCCGAGATTGCGCAACACTACGGCGTTCCAGTGGTCGTCGATAATGATGCCAACGCCGCTGCACTGGCCGAGGCTCGATGGGGTTCTGGACGCGGATACCGCAACATTTTTTATGCCACCATCGGTACGGGCATCGGTACCGGAATTATTTTCGACGGACATATCTATCACGGCCGTACCGGCGGTGCCGCCGAGGGTGGGCATATGAGCATCGACTACCGCGGCCCCCGCTGCGGATGCGGAAAGCTTGGATGCATCGAGGCGCTCGCAGCCGGTCCCGCCATCGCAAGAAAAGCGCGCGCCAAGCTTGCTGCCGATTCCTCAGGGAGTTCGGCCATTCTCGGCCTGGCTGGTGGCAACCTCGATGCTGTAAGCAGCGAAATGGTCGGAACAGCTTATGTGGCCGGTGACCCACTGGCAAAACAGGTTCTGCATGAGACAACGGAATTATTGGCGCTGTGGCTGGGAAACATCGTCGATCTGCTCGAGCCAGACGTGATGATTGTGGGCGGCGGAGTTGCGGCGATGCTTAATCCATTCTTTGATGAACTGCGGCGACTGCTCCCGGACTACTGCGTCAACTCGCGCGTCCAGGAGATCCCGCTGCTGATGGCGCACTATGGCGCGGACGCAGGCATTGCCGGAGGCGC
>WNFD01013640.1_pt1 | contig 27698 bp, 24 predicted proteins | sample 5400491 | NCBI WGS metagenome assembly WNFD01 (sample SAMN13153343, study PRJNA577476) | soil metagenome | isolation source: 120 cm saprolite under Douglas fir tree site 2 hole 2 replicate 2 | place: USA:California | collected 2015-04-18
CTGCTTATAGGAGGAATCATGCTCCTCATCCACCACGATCAGCGCGAGATTTGAAACCGGAGCGAATACCGCCGAGCGCGTGCCCACGACGATTCGCGCTTCGCCGCGGCGTATGCGGTGCCACTGCTCCGCGCGTTCATCGCCGGTGAGGGCCGAGTGCAGAATCGCGACTTCATCGCCGAAAACCTGATGCAGGTTGGCGGCCGCAGCCGGCGTGAGGCCGATCTCAGGCACCAGCAGGATCGCCGAACGCCCTGACTCCAGCACCGACTGCATGGCCGCCAGATAGACCGCGGTCTTGCCCGAGCCGGTCACGCCGTGCAACAGGCTCACCGAAAATGTATGGCTCTCGGAAGCCCGCTGAATGGTGGTGAGCGCGGCCTTCTGCGCCGGGCTGAAGATGAAATCCAGATGCGCGGGACCGCGTTTCTTCATGGTGCTGACGTTGAAGTCGGCCGCCTCTTCCGCCAGCTCAACAATGCCGCGTTTCACCAGAGTCTGCAGTGTGCTGCGCGGGACGTCCGGAGTCAGTTCGCGAAGGACCTCCACCGCGAGCCGTCCCTCGGCCGCGGTCTGCAGCGCGGCCACCAGCGCCTGCTGATTCTCGTTCAGCCTGCCCACCGCCTCTTTCAGAACGGCCACCTGGATGGTGCGCCGCGCATCGCGCGCAGCGGTGGCGTCGCGGCGGGAGATCCATTTCTTTCGCAGCAGATTTTCGAGCACCTGCCGGTTGGCTCCGGTTGCGGAACGAATCGTTCCCTCCAGCACCTCATCGGACATCGAGAGATAATTCAACACGTCATATTCGAGCAGCTGCGCATCGATTTCCTGGTGCGAGCGGCGCGACGAGCCGACGGTGGCCGAAGCGTGGAGCGCTTCGTGGCCGGTCTCGGTGATCTGGTAAACCCTGGCCTTTTTGATCTCAGCCGCCAGCGGCAGCATAGTGCGGAACACGTCCCCGATGGGCGCGAGATAGTATTGTGCGATCCACTGGCCCAGTTGCATGAGGGCGTCGTCGAGCACAGGTTCGGCATCCAATACCTGAAGAACGGTCTTGGTTTTTACCGTCGGTTCCCGATCGTGCAGAGCGGTCACCACGCCCGAGAGCCGGTCGTTCCGGAACGGCACGAGCACGCGCCCGCCGATCACCGGCTGCTGCTCGGCGATCTTATAGGTGAATGCCATGTCCAGAGGGACAGGCAGGGCGACGTCGCAGAAAGTTGGCATGGACAGTTTTGATTGTAAGGGAAGAAGAGTAAAAGCTTCACCACAGAGGCGCAGCGCGACGGAGCCGCAACCAAAACCCCTCACCGCAGAGGACGCAGGGGGCGCAGAGGACGCAGGGAAAAGCGCAGGCAGGGGGTTGTTTTTCTGAGTCAAAATCGTCGCAAGCTGCGAAGACTTTCATGATTAGCACTGCGGAGGCACGGAGAAGCGATAAAATAAAAGGCCGGCGATTCCGACGACCGGGGGGATTCGATGACCAGGCAACGATGCCATCGTGGTTTTACGGCTTCATGCGTTCTGATCCTATTGCTATCGCAGGCGCCCGCCCAGGACCAAACATCACCGCTCAAACCACAGGAAGGGCCTCTGCCGGTGATAAAAGCCACTACCCGGCTGGTCGCAGTGGATGTGGTGGCCCTCGACAGTCAGGGCAAGCCGGTTACCGATCTCAAAGCGGGCGACTTCACCTTACTCGAAGAGAACAAAGAGCAGGAGATCAGGGTCTTCAGCTTTCAGTACCCCGCGCCTGCCGATGCGGTCTCCGATCGTCCGAAGCTGCCTCGCAACATGTTCACCAATGCTCCGTCCTTCCGGTCCAACAGTTCATTCAACGTCCTGCTGCTCGACGCGGTGAACACCCAGTTCGAAAATCAGGCCTACGCTCAGCAGGAGATCCTGGCCTTTCTGAAGAAGATGCCTTCCGAACAGCCGGTGGCAATCTACTCGCTGGCGGGAAACAAAGTGCAGTTACTGCAGGACTTCACCACGGACATCGGTCAGCTGGAGAGCGCGGCCAAAAAATTCAGAGGGCAGAACTCTCTGCTGCTGAGCCGGCCATCGGATACCGCCGATAATCCCCGAAGCGGAAGAGCAGGGGGAGTGACAGGCGGGATGGCGGGTGTTATGCAACGAGTGGAGGCGGACAGAATCAGATTTCGCGTGGACTACACGGTTGCGGCCCTGACCTATATTGCGCAAAGCCTTGCCGGCTATCCCGGCCGCAAAAACCTGATCTGGATCTCGGAGGCCTTTCCCTTCGACGTTCGTTCCGACCTGCAGGTTTCCGGGGCCGTAAACCTGGAGAGTCACGACGAAGACGTGGCCAAAGCCGCGAACGCGCTCATCAACAGCCAGGTGGCAATCTACCCGCTTGACCCGAGAGGACTGTCAGCCCCGTCATTTTTCAGCGCAAGCAACAGTGGCCGCGACAGCAACGGGCAGGCCCTGAGGGGAGCCGATCTGCAAAATGCGCTCAGCGACGAATCTAACGCGCTGTGGGAAGACCATGGCACGATGAATGAGATGGCGAGCAGGACCGGAGGCCGGGCCTTCTACAATCGCAACGACCTCGCGGAATCCATCCGCCGGAGCATCGACGACGGCTCGACGTACTACACGCTTGGATATTATCCCGACAACAAGAAGTGGGATGGCAGGTTCCGCAAAATCCATGTGAAGGTAAACCGCGAAGGAATCAAACTGCGCTATCGTCTTGGCTACTACGCGGTGGATCCGCAGCAACGTCGCGAGCCGGACCCGAAGAAACAGGAGATGGCCTTCATTCAGGCACTGAACCTCGAGGTTCCGGCGTCGGCGTCCGTGATCTTCCAGGCAGGTGTCGCGGCCCGCTCCGCCGCCACGAAAGATAAGCTGCCCGTGGATTTCACCATCGATCCCCGCAGCGTGGTCTTCGATCAACAGGCGGACGGAGCGCAGCACGCCAAAGTGAATTGCGGCGGCCGGGTCTACACCGACAAGGGAAAAGCCCTGAGACTCCAGTCCTCGACCGTGGAGGTCCGTCTGTCGCCCGAGTCGTTCCTGAAGGTGATGCAGTATGGTCTTCCCTGCAAACTCGAACTCGATCTGCCGAACGGCAGCTACCTGGTGCGCCTGGGCGTCATGGACAATCGCAGCGGATTGATCGGAACGACAAACGCGAAAATGACTGTTCCGTAGGAACCAAAGACATTGGCCGCTGATTTGCGCAGATGAACGCAGATAATTTTCAGATAACTCCTGGAAATCCATTTTTGATTTTTATCCGCGCTCATCTGGCAAATCAGCGGCCAATGCTCTTGTTTTTTTCGTTATAATCAGCCCGTCATGAAACGCGTTGCAGCAGCCACTCTGCTCCTGATGGTCTTCCTGGCGCCCGCCACGACCGAGGCAAGAGAAAAACGGCTGGTGTCGACGGAAGAAGTTGCCGAGCATCTTTTACGCTGGGTCAAGCCCGCCTATCCTTCGCTGGCGCGGGCGACCCGTCTGCAGGGCGAAGTCGTCATCCTTGCCGTCATCTCCAAATCCGGAGTGGTCGGCGATCTGAAGGTGAAATCCGGGCATCCTCTGCTCGCTCCGGCGGCCATGGAGGCGGTACTCCGCTGGCACTTCCGTCCTTTCATCGAGGAAGGCAAGCCGGAGCCGGTGCAGGCGCTGCTCAAAGTCCAGTTCCCTCCGGGCGATGCGCCGGGCGAGTTCCTGGCAACCCCAAATACGGTCCAGCAGTTCAATACCAGCCTCGAAGCCTGCCGCGACGAGGCACGGGAAAATAATTTCACCGACGCCGAAGCTCTGTGCGGGAAAGCCATCGATCAGGCCGCGGCCCTCGACCAGCATCATCGACTGGAACGTATGGACGCATTCCAGCAGATGGGACACGTATTTTTTCTCCAGAAGAAATATGCGCAGGCTCTTGAGTACTACCAAAAAGAGCTGGCCGTCGCGGCCGAAGCCATCGAGCCCGGCGAAGTGGAACTGGCCACGGCCCACCAGCACGTCGCCGCCGGATTCTGGGCCACAGGACACCGCGAAGAAGCCCGGGTCGAATACGAGCAGGCGGAGAACACCTATGAGCAGGCCCGCGAGCACACGGACTCGGCCTTCCTGAAAAATGACTACGCCCGCGGCCTGAAGGGCGTCCTGCACGACCATGCCGCGCTGCTGCGCCAGATGGGGCTGAAAGACGAAGCGGCCTTCGTGGAAGCGAAATCGGCGGCGATTGTAATCAGACAGGCGGAAAAATAAATTAACCGCAAAGGCGTGGACGGCAAAACCTTTTACCGTTCTCCTTACGTCTCCGAGGAAGCTTTCGGGGGCGGTTTCAAACCGAGAAATTTCATCACCATCTGCAGGTCCTTCCACGTCTCGGCCTTCTGCCTCGGATCGCGCAACAGATAAGCCGGGTGATAGGTAACAGCCAGGCGCGCGTCTTTAAAGTCATACCATTTACCGCGCATCCGGCCCAGCGAATCGTTGACCAGCAGCAGGTTTTTGGCGGCTGTCAGGCCCAGCGCGACGATCACCTTCGGCTTCACCACCTCAATCTGGCGCAGAAGGAAGGGTGAGCAGGTGTCGCATTCATCGGGCTCCGGCGTGCGGTTACCTGGCGGACGACACTTCACAATATTCGCAATGTAGACGTCCTCCCGCCTGATGCCCATGGCGGTAATCATGTTGTTGAGCAGCTGTCCGGCGCGGCCCACGAAGGGTTCGCCGCTGGCGTCCTCGTCGGCTCCCGGGCCTTCGCCCACGAACATGAGGTCGGCATTGATGTTGCCCACGCCGAAGACGATATTGGTCCGGTGTTCGTGCAGGCGGCAGCGTTTGCAATCGCCGATATCTTCGCGGATGACCTTGAGCGCTGTAGCTTTACTTCGAATAGTGGGCATGGGGGAATCGACTGGTAAGTTCTGCGCAATCGCGCTCGGAGCGGTCTCGACTCTTGCTTCGGCAGCGATCTCCGGCGATACGGATTTTGCCGCCGCCAACAGATCATCCAGCATGGCGGTGTCTGTTCTGCGATAAAAGTCGTAGATGCCCATGTCTCGAAAATAATTCACGCGTGAAGCGAGTTGCCGCGCGGCTTCGGGACTCAGTTTGATGGACATTTGGAGAAAGTATAACAAAAGCGTTTCTCGGAGTTTCCCGCGTTACCGCCAACCCTCTTGTCATCCTGCACGAAGCGCGAACGCATGTGAGCACGCAGTGAAGGATCCCCAAAAAGTGTCGGTATAAATTGCTCTGTCAGGATAGAGTTTCGCCGGCCCTTGAATGTCCCGGTTCCAGTGTGCATCCTCGGGGGCTTCACTGCGCGTTCGCATGCGTTCGCGTTTCGTTCAAGATGACAAGGGTTTTGCGGTAACGCGGGAATCACCGGATGACGACGAATCCGCCCGCGCCGCCTTGATGCGCACCAGGGCGTCGAGCACGCGATGGGCTACTTCGCCCTTGTCGGCTTCGAGGACTTCTGTGACATGATCGCGGCTGATGATGGTAACGGCGTTGCGTTGCGAATCGAAACCGATGCCGGGCTGCGAGACGTCATTGGCCACAATCGCGTCGAGCGATTTGGCTTCGAGTTTTTGGCGGGCGTTCTCCAGGGTGTTCCGCGTCTCGGCGGCGAAGCCGATGACGATACGAGGGCCCTTGCGCGCCGCGATTTCTTTCAGGATGTCGGCGGTGGGTTCGAGTTCGAGAGTCATCGCGCCGGTGCGCTTGATCTTCTGATCGGAGGCGTCGCGTACCATGAAGTCGGCCACGGCGGCCGCCATGATGACCGTGGTCGCGCGTTCCAGTTCGCGCATCACGGCGTCGCGCATTTCCGTGGCTGTCTGTACCGCAACAACCTCCGCGCCGGCGGGCGGTTCGATCGCGGTCGGTCCGCTGATCAGGATGACTTTCGCGCCGCGCCGCATGGCGGCCCCGGCAACGGCATAGCCCATGCGTCCGCTGGAGCGGTTGCCAATGTAACGAACGGGATCGATGGGTTCGCGGGTCGGCCCGGCGGTAATCAGAATCGTCTCATCGGCCAGGTCCTGAGTCGCGCCAAGCGCATGCATCACGGCATCGACGATGGCTTCGTTGGCGGCCAGACGGCCCGCGCCAACCATTCCGCATGCCAGGTAGCCGCTGTCAGGTTCGACGATGTGCACGCCGCGCGCCCTGAGTTTTGCCAGGTTTTCCTGGGTGGCCGCGTGCTCCCACATGTTCACGTTCATGGCCGGGGCCATCACCACGGGCGCGGTCGTGGCCAGATAAAGCGTTGAAAGGAAGTCCTGGGCCAGCCCGTTGGCGAATTTCGCCAGGGTGTCGGCGGTGGCCGGGACAACCACCAGCGCATCGATCGACTGGGCCACGGCAATGTGCTCCACGGCGGAATCGATGTTCGGATCCTGCGCGCCTTCGCCGAAGATCTCGGTGATCACTTTTTCACCGCTCAGCGCGGCAAAGGTCAGCGGACGGACAAACTCCTGCGCCGCCCGGGTCATGATCACCTGCACGCGCACACCTTTATCCTGAAGCAGGCGAAGGACCTCGGCTGCCTTATAGGCGGCAATTCCGCCGGAAACGCCGAGCGCGATCTTCATGGTCAGATTGTAATCCTTACCTGGCAGGGGGTACAAAGAGCGGTAACCACGAAGGGCACGAAGAAAAAGCAAGAACTTTGCCGCTGATTTACGCGGATGAACGCAGATAAAAAAACAAATGCGGTAAAAACCAAATCCAAAAAAACAGAATTTCTTCCTATCTGCGTTTATCTGCGTAAATCAGCGGCGAATGCTTTTGGTTTTACGTCCGCGGCACGGAGACATCGAACGAGGCCAGGACAGGTCCGGGCGATTTCGACGTATTTGGATTCCTCGTCGGAAAGCGGCTTTCCTGAGCGCTTCAGGCGTTCGCCCAGCACGATGGCCTGAAGGCGGTCCACGGATTCTTCCAGATGGTCGTTCACCAGGATGTAGTCGTAGTTCGGATAATTTTCGATTTCCCGGCGGGCGGTATCGAGGCGGCGCTGAATGATCTCTTCGGAGCGCACATTGTCGCTGATGCTGCGCTTGCGCAGACGCGACTCCAGTTCGGCGCGGCTGGGAGGCAGCACGAAGATGCTGACGGAGTCGGGCATCCAGCGCTTGACCTGGCGCTCGCCCTGCACGTCGATGTCGAGCAGCACATCGTTGCCCCGCCGGGCGGCCTGTTCGAAGACATGTTTGGCGGTGCCATAGTAGTTGCCGAAGACCAGCGCGTGTTCCAGAAACTCGTCACGCTCGATCATGGCTTCGAAGGCGTCCCGGGAAATGAAATGGTACTCGCGGCCGTTCTGTTCGCTGCCGCGCGCGGAGCGAGTGGTATAGGAAATGGAAAACTCCAGGCTGGGCACAAATTTGCGCAGCTCGTTGACCAGCGTCGATTTTCCGGAGCCGGAAGGGGCCGAGATGATGTAAAGGATTCCGCTCATTCGATGTTTTGGACCTGCTCCCGGCATTTTTCGATTTCGGATTTCATCAGCAATCCGAGTTCCGTGATCCGCAGGCCTTCCCCGGCGACGCCCGAGGTCTTGGAAAGCAGAGTGTTGGCTTCCCTGTTCAATTCCTGGAGTAGAAAATCGAGTTTCTTGCCGACTTCGCCGCCCTGATCGAGCAGGCTGAAGAAATGCTGAATGTGTGTATCGAGCCTTACCAGTTCTTCCTGAATGTCGCTGCGTTCCGCGAGCAGCGCGGCTTCCTGCAGCACGCGGTCCTCATCCACGTTGCCCAGCAGTTCCTGCAGGCGGGACCGGACTTTTTCCATGTAGGCGCGGGTCACCTGGGCGCGAAGCTTCCCCACTTCCTGGGAGGCGACGGTAAGAGAGTCGAGGCGGCGGCGCAATTCGGCTTCCATGCCCCGGCCTTCCTCTTCGCGCATCACGTTGAGCCGCTCGATGGCCTGATCGAGTCCGGCCATGACAGAAGGCGCGAAATCTCCGTTGAGCGTCGCCGCCCCGCCCAGCGCGCCGGGAATCCTGAAGATCATGTTGAGATCGGGCTCGCCCACGGTGCCGAATTCGGCGGCCGCCTTGCGGAAGGCCCCGACGTATCCGGCGACCAGCGTGCGGTTGAGCTGGAAGCCTTCACCCTCGCGCGGCACCACGTTGAGCGTGACTTCCACGTGCCCGCGCGCCAGGCGTTCCTTGAGAACACGGCGAATCTTCATCTCCAACTCTTCCATCTCCGGCGGAAGGCGAAGCTGCGGATCGAGAAAACGGTGATTCACGGACTTCAGTGACAGGGTGAACGAATTGCCGTCACTCGCCTGTGACTTTACCTGCGCGTACCCGGTCATGGAGCGGATGGCCATAAGTGTTTGGACCTGAGTCGTTTATCCCTGCGTTGTCCGGAATCCGTTGTCTGAAATTAAGATACAACCTTGCATCGGGTACCGCAAACTATCTTTGGGGCGGCTCCGCGGCCGTCAGGCCGGCGGGCACATCGCTTCGGGCGTCAAGATCCAGAAACTGCAGTTCATAAAGCTTGCGATAGGTGCCCAGACGGGTGAGCAGGTCTTCGTGCGTGCCCGAATCCGTAATCCGGCCCTGCTCAAGGACCACAATGCGATCGACCCTGCGAATGGTGGTCAGCCGGTGGGCGATCACGAACACCGTGCGTCCGGTCATGAGGTTCTGCAGCGCGGCCTGCACCAGAGACTCCGACTCGTTGTCGAGCGCCGAGGTCGCTTCATCGAGAATGAGAATGGGAGCGTTCTTCAGCAGCGCGCGCGCGATGGCGATTCTCTGGCGCTCACCTCCGGAAAGCCGCAGGCCCTTCTCGCCGATGATGGTGTCGTATCCGCAGGGCAGCAGCTTGATGAAGTCATGGGCCAGAGCGGCGCGGGCGGCCTCGATCACCCTCTGCTCTTTCACATCGGGCTGGCCGTAGGCAATGTTGTTGCGCACCGTATCGTTGAACAGGATCGTTTCCTGGGTCACGATGGCGATCTGTCCGCGCAGCGACGCGAGCGTCAGGTCCCGCACGTCATGGCCATCCACGGTAATGGAGCCGGCGGTCACATCGAAAAACCGGGGAATCAGCTGCACCAGCGTGCTCTTGCCCGCGCCGCTGGAGCCGACGACGGCCACAATCTCTCCCGCCCGCACTTCCAGGTTGACGTGGTGCAGAATCGCGGAATTCCCGCTGTCTTCGCCGTACGAAAAGCCAACGTCGTTGAAGCGCACCGACTCGCGGAAGGGCGGCAGCGCGAGCGCCGCAGGCTTCTCCTGGACTTCGTCCACTTCGTCCATGAAGGTGAATATCTGCGACGAGGCCCCCATCGACTGGCGAAAGCTGTTATTGAACACCGCAAACTTTCTGATCGGATCGTAGAGCCGGAAGACCGCGAAGATGAAAACCAGAAAATCGCTGCTGTCGGCAAATACGTCCTTTTGAATCAGGCCGCGGCCCAGCTTGAGGAGAGCCGCAATGCCGATGGCCCCGATTACTTCCATCAGAGGAGAGCTGAGCGCCTGGGCGCGCACGGAGCGCAGGTTGGCCTTGAACAGCTTGCGGGCCGCGTCGTAGAAGCGCCGGCTTTCCCACTGCTCCATGCCGAAGGCCTTCACGATGCGGTTGCCGGTAATGGTCTCGTGGAGAATATTCTGAATGTCGGCGAGCTTGTCCTGGCCCTTGCGGGTGGTTTGCTGCACGCGCCGCCCGATTCTGCCCGAAGAAACCACCACCACGGGGATAAACAGCAGCAGAACCCAGGCCAGGCTTCGTCCTTTGACTATCACCACTCCCGCGGTAAAGATCAGGGTAAAGAACTGCTGCAGGAATTCCGCCATCACGATGGAGAGCGCGACCTGCACCTTCTCCACGTCGTTGATGACCGTCGAAACCAGCATTCCCGTGGGATTGCGCGAATAAAAACTGGCCGACCGGGCCAGTATTTTGCGATACAGATCGTTGCGCAGGTCGGTGATCAGGCCCAGTCCGGCGTAATTCACCAGATAGGTGCCGAGATAATCGCAGATGCCTTTGATGATGGTGGCGCTCACCAGCGCGAAGGCCACAGCGCTCAGAACATTGTGAAAATATGACGGAATAAACTGCTGCAGATAAACAACATGGTTCCAGCCGGGAAGGCTCGAAATCAAGGGAACAGAGCTGGTTTGCTTCGAAGGGGTCAGCACCGGCCCGAGAATGGGCCCCATGAGCAGCAGGCGGAACGCGTCCATCAGGCCAACCACGGCCATCAGCAGAACCGACACCAGAAACGGCGGCAGGTACGGACGCATGTACGCCAGCAACCGCATCAGTTGCCGCATGATTCACCCATGATTGCTGAAAACATCGAGCCCCATTCTAATTGAGCGCCCGGAAAATCCGGCGGGAGCGCAGGGTACGAAAGTTAAGTATTGTTAATCACTTAGGACTGTCGCGGTGCGTCACCTTCATTTTATATCCGCTGCGGCCAAGGCGCTTTTTCACCTCTTCGGCGATCATCACCGAACGGTGCTGACCTCCGGTGCAGCCGAACCCGATGGTGAGGTAGCTCTTCCCTTCGCGCATGTAGTGAGGAATCAGATACACCAGCAGGTCGGAGATGCGGTCGATGAACTCCTGCGTCTGCGGGAACGAGCGGATATATTTCGCGACGCGGGGATGGCGTCCGGTCAGGCGCCGGAACTCCGGCACAAAATGAGGATTGGGCAGAAAGCGGACATCAAAGAGCAGATCGGCTTCCACCGGCACACCCGCTTTGTACCCGAAGCTGACGCACGAGACCAGAATGTTTTTGTCGGCGCCGCCGGGCGTGAATTTCTCAGTGATATGCGCGCGCAGTTCGTGAACATTGAAATTGGTGCTGTCGACCACAACGTCGGCCAGCGCGCGGATGGGCTGCAGCAGCTTCCGTTCACGGGTCAGCGCAGCTTTTACGGTGGCGTCCCGCCCCAGCGGATGCGGACGGCGGGTCTCACTGAAACGGCGCAGCAGAACTTCTTCCGACGCCTCCAGAAACAGCACGGTGGTGGGAAGACTCTTCTTCAGCAGCCGGATGATAGCCGGCAGCCGGCGCAACTGAGCGCCTTCGCGGATATCCACCACCAGCGCCGTCTTTTCAATCTGCGCCGATTCCCTCGCCAGATCGGCAAAGCGATGAATCAGCTCCACCGGCAGATTGTCGACGCAGTAGTAACCCAGGTCTTCAAAGGCCTTGAGCACCGAAGCCTTGCCCGATCCCGACATGCCGGTGATCATCACAAGTTGTGTAGCGGCGGCGCGCGTCCGCGGCGCTGAACCATTGCGGGAATTTTTCGCCGGTCTGGAAGCGAGAGGTTTTTTCACGAGAGGACCATGAAATGACTGGTTCCATTATAACGATTGCTTTGGCCGCGAATTTAAAAGACAAAACAAAACCTGAAAACGCAGAGGTAGCGGAGGAAACGGAGGTTTTCAGGGGACTTGTCGCGGAATACAACAGTAACTTTTTCCGGCACACGAAAATGGCCGATCATCGCGCCCCCCCCCCCCTGAAAACCTCCGTTTCCTCCGCTACCTCTGCGTTTTCAGGTTTTGTTTTTTAAATTCGCGGAGCTAAACCGACGACCGTACTTCAAATTCCTGAGGGCTGGAGTGCATCGTCGCCCAGGCTCCGGCCAGCATGCGCGACTCCATCTGCGCTTTCCATTCCATGGCTTCCCGCTCCACCAGGTCTCTGACCGGGTCCTGGGGTAGTTCACGAACGCTGCTCAGATAGCTGTTCAGCATCTCCCATGCGTTAAAGGGAGTGCCGCCGGCCCAGCGCAGGGCGATTTCAAGGCGACGGCGCTGCAGGGGCGGCAGCCATCCGGGATGGCCGATCTGGGCCGCCCAGAACTCTCCCCGCGATGAGTTGTGCCGAAACCACGCCTGAAAAACCGCGGCCTCCAGAAAAAAGCGGTCGCGCAGAGAATCCGAACAAAAAGCCGATCCCTTCAGCGCTTCTTCCAGATAGCGCGTGGCCACGGTGAGATCATGCCGGCCGGCGGCCCACAAATAGGCCAGCCAGTTGGCGACCACGGCATCCTGCGATTCGTCATCTTCACCCAGGGCCTGCGCGATCGTCTTTTCATCCCACTCCTGGGCGGGAAGACCGGAATCCAGCGCGCTTTGCAGCCGGACGATCGCGCACCAGCGGACCGCCCGCGCTCCGTTGCGCACCAGCATAAAAATCCGCGCTCCGTCGGAAAAATTGCCTGCCCCATCGAGGTCGGGCAATAGAGAGGAAATGCCATAGAGCGCCGACAACGCCGAAAAAACATGCACCGTGAAAACGGCCAGCAGGTAACGCTGACCGGTCCCGGCGGGAGCGATGTAGAACGCCGATTCGAGGACAAGAGGCACGACCAGGCTGGTAAGCGGGCCGGAAATCGCCAGGATCATCAGCCGCCGCCGCAGGTTGTCCGTGCGGCGCGGACGGAGCATGGCGCGCCCCATGAACACGGTCTGCTCGGTCAGGCTCTCACGCGCCCCTCGGGTGCGAAGCCGGAAGGGGCCGATTCTGATCCCGACCGTTTCAATGCCGATCGCTTTTCCCACCAGAGCATGACCGGCGCTGTGCAGCGCCACGCTCAAAAACAACGCGACGACGGGAACGGTCAGGAATGCCACCCAGTACGCAACCGCCGACTGCCCGGCCACACCGTCGAGCAGCGAACGAATCAGCGTCAGCTCAAGAAACGCCAGAATCACCGTGCTGCTGATAAAGAAGTAATCTCCGGTGCCCAGACGGTCGAGCGGGTTCTGCGGCACCGCGCTCAGCAGATCGAGCAGCGGCGTGGATGTCGGGAAGTGCTGCTCACCGCCGGCGGGTTTGTCGGAAACCGTTCCCATGGGACCTGTTCAATCATACAATCCCTGGCAATGCCGACAAGAACAAAGTCAAAACCAGAAATCCTGAAACACGGAGGAAACGAAGGAAAAAACCGGAGGAAAAATCTGAGGAATTCAGGGGGTTGTGAGGCATTGCCGGCTCTGTCGTGTTCCTGCGGGATTGCGGTGCTGTTGAGCGCGCCTCACAACCCCCTGATTTCCTCAGATCTTTCCTCGTTTTTTCCTCCGTTTCCTCCGTGTTTCAGGATTTCTGGTTTTGACTTTGCTTTTAGTTTTTTGCCGGCCTGACCCGATACTGCTAATCTGTCAGCCACTATGGCAATCACGACTCGGGGCAAGCTTCCTCACATTCTGCTGACCAAGGGCCGCGTTGAGGCTCTGACCGATGGAATCTTCGCCATCGTGATGACCCTGCTGGTGCTTGAACTTAAGGTGCCCGACCTGCCGCACACGGCGGGGCGGGATGAAATTCTGGCGAAGATGAAAGATCTGCGTCCGTTCTTCTTCAGTTTTGCCATTACGTTTGTGCTTTCCGGATCGTTCTGGTTTTTCCATCACGTTTTGTTTCATTTCATTTCATCCGCCAGGTCACCCGTCCGCTGGTATGGCTCAATATTGTGTTTCTGATGTTCGTGTCGCTGCTGCCGTTTTCCACGAACTTCATGGGACACTTCATCCGCCAGCCCATTGCGGTGATGTTTTACTTCGGCAACCAGTTTGTCCTGGCCCTGCTTCTGAAGGCCCAGTGGATTTATGCCGAGCGCCAGGGATTGATGAATCCTGAAGCCAACTCGGTCTGGAAAAAACACTTCGCCGCGCGCACCAACGCCCTCATCCTGGGCTACGGCGCCGGCTGGGCGATCGCCTTTCACGATCCGGAATTCAGCTTCCAGGTGATGGGCATCATCATGGCCGGAGTTCTGGTCCTGATGAGAATCCGCCAGCGGCGGGAAATGCGGCTGGAACAAGAATCACTGGCCGCAACGGACCGGAGTGGATTGGGTAATTGAGTAATTTGGCAATTTGGTAATTTCAGGGCAATCGATACCAATGCCGACCACAAAAATCAAATCACCCATCAATAACATCGCGCCCTGCCCTTCGCATGGAATACGAAGGAAAGGACGCGATGATCATGCATGAAGAACAAAACGGCGACGGTCGTGCGCCCGATCACCAGATTACCCGATGTCCGGATGTCCCGATTTCCCGATCTCTAAGGCTTCATCCTCCACGACTCTCCCCCCAGCCTGATCTTCACTCCGGTGCGGAAGGTCAGCGGCAGGGCCGGGAATCCAAAAGCCTCGTCGTAGTGCTCGCTTCCCAGATTTTCGACCGCTGCCTCCAGGCTGAACATCGAATTCAGCCGATAGCCCGCGTTGAAATCGATCTTTTGAAAGGCGGGGGCGAGGTTCCGGTTGGGAAGAAGCATGGTGCTGCCGAAGGAGGAGTCGCTGAGAAATGTGCTGTCGTCGCGGCGGCTCGAAAGATATCCGCTGACCGAAAGCGTTGTCCGGGATTTTGAATACAGGACCAGAAAGCTGCCGGTATGCGGCGCGCGCCTGAACGGGCGATTTCCCACCAGCGGAGAAAACGCTCCGATAGGAATATCGGGGAAGGCCGGATTGAACGAGGGGAAAAGAGCGTCGCTCGAAAACGAGCGCTTTACCACCGCATCCAGATATGTATAGGTGGCCCGCGCCCTGAAGCCGTGGCCGATGTCGAAGCTCAGCTCCGTCTCCGCTCCCAGAGCACGTGTGTCTTCGGAGTTCACGGTTGCGCCAAAAGGCGTCTGCGCCGCCACGGGATGTTCCCGAAGCCCTGCTCGACTCCGGCGTCGAAGCTGCGCGAGCGCACGGCCCCGATGGGCCTGACGTGAAACTGAGAAATCAAAGCGGGCCCGTTGGGAAGCTGCGACAGCAGGCCGAAGAGAGAAGACGTCTCTTCAAAGATGGTGGGCTCCTTGATTCCCTGGCCGTAGTTGAATTTGAGTTTGGTGCCGCTCCACGCGCCCTGCGAGTGCGGCTTAAACAGATAGTAAGCCAGCGAGACGCGGGGCGTCGCCGCCACGCCGAAGATGGCGTTGTCTTCCACGCCCACGCCCACGGTGGCATAGGCGCGTCCCCACAGGCTGCCCTGCAACTCCGAGGTCCAGGTGAAATTGCTGCGGCGGGTCGGGGTCCGTGTGTCGGCGGCGAAGGTGAAGCCGCGTTCGTTCTCATAGCGAAAGCCGAACAGCGCCAGCAGATGACGATTGAACGTATAGTCGCTCTGCGCCTGGATGAAATCGCGCTGGGCTGAGGAACTCGACAGCGAAGGATACACGCCGCCGAAATCGAGAATCGCCTGGCCGGTGGTGCTGAAGCCGTTCGCTCCCTTAATGGTCACGGTATTGCCCAGAAAGTTCGGCCCGAACCCGAAGGGATCGAACGGAATACCCGTGGGCGTCGGATTGTCGAACTGGGTGCGCAGCCGCGAGGCGCCGTAGCGCACCAGGTTGTGCCAGCGTTCCGTCGTCTGGTTTTGCGCCGTCACGCTGATGTAAGAATCCTGGTCGCGCTGCTGCGAATCGTCGGGAATTCCGAAGAACTCAATCTGCCCCGCCACACCCAGCGCCGTGTCGGTGTGACGCGCGGTCACGCGAATGTCGGTGCCGGCATTCGGCGTCCAGCCGAAATTGATCGAAGCGCTGCTGTTATGAAATCGGCTGTTAGGCAGGCCATTGCTTGTGTCGAAGCGCGAATAGTCGCCGAAGTAATCAAACTGACGGTACGCGCCGCCGAGGGAGGCATCATGGCGCAGCTGGCCGAAGTTGCCTGCGTCAAAGCTGTAGGTGAGTTCAGGCAGAGGAGTCAGGCCGCGCCGAGTGGTCAGGCTCACAACGCCCGCCAGGGCATCCGCGCCATAGAGGACGCTGTTGGGCCCGCGCAGCAACTCGGCCTGCTCGATGCCGCTCGACGAGAGGATACCGAAATTCGCCACGCCGCCAATGTTGTTCACCGGAACGCCATCGAGCAGCACTTTGGCGGCGTTGCTTTCAGCGCCGCGGATAAACATCGAAGACGCCGTACCCTCGCGTCCGCTGCGCAGGGCCTGCACTCCGGCGATTTCCCGCAGAGAATCCACGGCATCGAGGCCTCGGTCCAGGTCTTCTCTGGAAACCACGCTGATGGAAGCGCCGGATTGCGATTGCGGCACCTCGGTTCCCGAAGAGGAAACCACAACCTCCTGGGCGACAACGCCGATGCTCAGCACCAGGTTGATCTCGGCGTGATCGCCGCTGCCCGCATAAAGCTGTGGCGTAGTCCGGGGCGCGAAGCCGGCGGCGGTGGCGCGCACGCGGTAGCGCCCCGCCGTGGTCAGGGCAAGGCTGTACCTGCCCGCGTTGTCGGTGGTGGCGGAGCTTACGGCTTTGCCATCCTGCAGCAGTTCGACTTTAGCGCCGGCGACCAGCGCTCCCAGCGGATCGCTGACGGTGCCGTAAAGATTAGATTTTTCGGCGGCTTGAAGAGTGAGTGAAAACAGCGCCAGGGCAGACAACAGCGCCCCGGCCAGGCGGGCATAATTCAAATTCTTCATGAATCTCCTTCCCCTCGGAGGAGGGATACATCGTTAAGCGGCCCAGGCCGGTCTCCTGACTTGCGATGTTTCTCCAGGGCCTTCCCGCCGAAGCAGTGGCTGCGCTGAAGACGAGCAATATCGCTTACAGTTGCGGGGCAGTAGCGGAATCTCACCGCTTTCCCGAACGCCTGTGTCGCGTTGGTTTACACAACAAGAGAGGGATCGATACAGCGACGATTTTGCGAAACGAATGCAGGGAATCGGTCCGGCCCTCCCTCGAGGCCGATAAAACCCAAATGATGGGTATCCGGGCGGTCTCCTGACTTACGCCTCATACGATGTTGGGCGCCTTCCCGGGGTTTCCCCAGTGGCTTCCGCTCAACATCTAAGCGCTTACAGTTGCGGGGCAGTGGCGGATTCTCACCGCGCTTCCCATTACCAGATCATCAGAGTTATAGCTGAGGGCGAAGGAAGGGGTCAAGCGAGAGCAAAAGCAAGACCTTTGCACCACGGAGGCGCGGAGCCACGGAGAAAGGCCAAAGATCATCCGCGCAAAATCCGCGGTATGGTTCTTAATCAGTGTTCATCCGTGCTTTTATCAGTGTTCATCCGTGGTAAGGTTTTTGCCTGCGCCACCCCTCTCGCAATATTTCCCAAACAAATTTAGGATGTGCGGTTCCCTCTGATTCAGTTTAGGAGAATTTTGCCATGTCACCCGTCCGGTCATTTTCCATACGAAGCCTGATCGCTCTCATCGCCGTTCTGTCCCTGGCCTTTGCGCTGCCTGCCCAGGACAAGGAAATCAACAAAAAGAAAGCGAAGCCCGCCGCGGAGCAGAAATCGGCGCAGCCCTCAACGGAGAAAGCGGAAGCCAAAGCCGAACCCGACGCCGAAGACAGCGATAAGGACGAAGCCAAAGGGCCGTGGCACGGTCTCAGCTACCGCCTGATCGGGCCCTTCCGTGGCGGACGCGCGCTGGCCGTCTCGGGCGTCATCGGCGACTCGCATACGTATTACTTCGGCGGTGTCGGCGGAGGCGTCTGGAAAACCACCGACGGCGGTCTGAGCTGGCGTCCGGTGGCTGACAAGACAAAGGGCATGGCGGCTTCCATCGGCGCCATCGCGGTTGCGCCTTCCGACCCCAACGTCGTCTACGCCGGCACAGGAGAGGTAAATCCATCGACGCCGGCAAGACGTGGAACTTTGCCGGCTTGCGCGACACTGTCGCCATCGGCCGCATGATGGTCCACCCGAAGAATCCGGATATCGTCTTCGTCGCCGCTCTCGGTCATCCCTTCGGAGCGAACAGCGAGCGCGGTGTCTTCCGCACCACCGATGGCGGCAAGACCTGGAGTAAAGTTCTCTTCAAGGACGAAAACAGCGGCGCTATCGACATCGCATTCGATCCCACCAACGCCAACGTCATGTTCGCCGGGCTGTGGCAGGCGAAGCGCTCACCCTGGAGCATGGATAGCGGCGGCCCCGGCAGCGGACTGTATCGCTCCACCGACGGCGGCACAACCTGGAAGCGCCTCAGCGGGCACGGCCTGCCCGAAGGCACGATCGGCAGAATCGGCGTGGCCGTCGCCTATGGCAACGGCAACCGCGTCTGGGCCCTGATCGAAGCCGATAAGGGCGGACTGTTCCGCTCCGACGACGGCGGCAACTCCTGGACCCTGGCCAACAGCGACCGGCAGTACCGGCAGCGGGCTTTCTACTACACCCACGTCTTCGCCGATCCGCGTTCGCCCGATGGCGTTTACATCCTCAATACCGGAATGTACCGTTCCAACGACGCGGGTAAGAGCTTCCGCCCGATTCGCACTCCCCATGGCGACAACCACGGCCTGTGGATCGACCCGAGCGATCCCGACCGCATGATTGAGTCGAACGACGGCGGCGCGGCCGTGAGCACCAACGGAGGCGCAAGCTGGACCACCGAGGGCAACCAGCCGACCGCGCAGTTCTACCACGTCGTTACCGACAATCGTTATCCCTACTTCGTCTACGGCTCGCAGCAGGATAACAGCAGCGTTTCCATTGCCAGCGCGAGCGACGGCGGCGGCATCGATCGTCCGGACTGGTACTCGGTGGGCGGCGGAGAGAGCGGCTACATCGCGCCCGACCCGCGCGACCCGCTGATCGTCTACGCCGGTTCCTACGGCGGCACCATTACCCGCTACGATCGCCGCAATGAAACCACGCAGAACGTAACGCCCTGGCCGCTGAACCCCATCGGCTCGGGCGCTGACGCCCAGAAATATCGCTTCCAGTGGACGGAGCCGATCGTCTTCTCGCCGCACGACCCCGGCACGCTCTATTTCGCCTCGCAGGTGCTGTTCAAAACCACCGACCAGGGCATGCACTGGTCGATCATCAGCCCCGATCTCACTCGCAACGAACTGAGCAAACAGGCGTCCAGCGGCGGCCCGATCACCAAAGACAACACCGGAATCTCTGGACGGGCTCCGATGACGGGCTGGTGCAACTCACCACCGACGGCGGCAAAAACTGGACGAACGTAACCCCCAAAGCCCTGCCGGAATGGGGCACGGTCAGCATGATCGAGGCCTCGCCGCACAATGCGGGCACCGCCTATGTGGCGGTCGAGCGCCACCGTATGGACGACAGCGCGCCTTACATCTTCAAGACCTCGGACTCAGGCAAGACCTGGACCAGCGTTGCCACGGGCATTCCCGCCGACGCTTATGTTCACGCCGTGCGCGAAGATCCGAAGCGCCAGGGACTGCTCTACGCCGGAACCGAAAAGGGCGTCTTCGTCTCCTTCGATGACGGCGCAAACTGGCAGTCGCTGCAACTCAACCTGCCGGTGTCTCCCGCCAACGATCTGACCGTCCATGACAAAGACCTGGTGGTCGCCACTCACGGACGCGCATTCTGGATCCTCGACGACATCTCCCCGCTGCGGCAGTACACGCAGCAGGCCATGGCCGATGACGTCCATATCTATCTGCCTTCGCCTGTCACCCGCGCCAGCTTCGGCGGCTTCGGAGGCGGAGGCGCCATCGGACAAAACCCGCCTTCCGGCGCGGTCTTCTACTACTCGCTCAAGACGGCGATCAAAGACGGCGGCAAGCCCGAGGAACACAAGGAAGGCGACGCGGCGAAGAAGCCGCCGATCACACTCGAAATACTCGACAGCAAAGGCCAGGTGGTGCGCAAGTATCCGCCCAAACCCCAGCCGCAGGAAGATGACGACGAGGGCTTCGGACGCCGCGGTCCACCGCCGGGACTGCCGAAGGAAGCGGGGCTGAACCGCTTTGTCTGGGACCTGCGCTACGAAGGCTCCAGCCGCGTTCCTCATTCGCCCCTGTGGGCCGGCTCCACCGATGGCCCGACCGCTCTGCCGGGCAGCTATCAGGCGCGCCTCACGGTGCAGGGCAAGACCTATACAGCGCCCTTTGAAATCAAGGCCGATCCGCGCGTGCACGTCAGTCAGCAGGACCTTGAAAAACAATTCGATCTGCTGCTGAAGCTGCGCGAACGCATCACGCAGACCCACGACGCGGTCAACCAGATCCGCGACATCCGCGGACAGGTCACCGCCCTGAACAAGCGTCTCGAAAACGATCCGCACGGCAAGGCGGTCGCCGAGGCGGGCAAACAACTCGACAAGAGGATGACCGAGGTCGAAGAAGCCCTGATCCAGACCAAGGCAAGAAGCGGTCAGGACGTACTCAACTATCCGATCCGTCTGAACAACCAGCTGGTGGCCCTGGGCGGAGTCGTGAGCAGCGCGGAGTCGGCCCCCACACAGGCGTCTCTGGATGTCTTCGACATGCTGAGCAAACAGCTCGACGAGCAACTGGCCAAGTGGAAGCAGATTCTGGCGACGGATGTGCCGGCCTATAACGATGTGGTGAAGAAGCAGGAAGTGCCGGCGATCGTTCTTACGACGAAGGAAGGATCGTAGTTCGTCGTACGTTTTGAGTAACGAGCCTCGTCCCGTTTCACGGGACGGGGTTTTTTATTTTGGCTTCAGCCGTACAACCGAAAATCCTACCGCGGAACCATCACCACCGGAGGCGGACCGGCCTTCTTGCTGTGCCACTCCTGCAGAGAGCGCACGCTGACCGCGTTACGCTGCAGGGCCGAGATTCCGTCAGCCACAGCCCAGGCGGCGGCCAGCGTGGTAATGGTGGGAATTCGATGGGTCACGGTCGCCCTGCGAATCGCTTTCTCATCGAACCACGGCTCCAGCCCCTGGGGCGTGTTGATGACCAGTTGCACGCGGTCGCCCTTAATCAGATCGACGACATGAGGCCGGCCTTCCTTGACCTTATACACGCGCTCCACCTGAAGTCCGCCATCCTGCAGCCAGTTGGCGGTGCCGTTGGTGGCCACCAGGTTGAAGCCGAGTTCCACAAAACGCCTTGCCACCTCAACCGATTCTTTCTTGTCGTTGTCGTTGACGCTGATAAAGACCGTTCCCGACTTCGGCAGAAGCTGCCCGGCTGAAATCTGGGCCTTGGCGAACGCTTCGCCGAAGGTATCGGCCGAGCCCATGACCTCGCCTGTGGATTTCATCTCGGGCCCCAGAACGGTGTCGACTCCTGGAAACTTCGACCAGGGGAAGACCGGAGACTTCACAAAATATCCCGAGCCGGTGGAAAGGTCGGCGGAGCGCTCGACGTTCTCAGGCAGGAACTCGCGCGCCAGGGGCACGCCGGTGGCCTTGGAGACGAAGGGCACGGTGCGCGAAGCCCTGGGGTTCACTTCAATCACATAAACCTTGTGGTTCTGCACCGCGTACTGAATGTTCATCAGCCCGATCACCTTCAGCGCGCGCGCCAGTTTGAAAGTGTATCTGTGAATATCTTCGAGGACATCGGCCCGCAGGTTGACCGGGGGCAGCACGCAGGAAGAGTCGCCGGAATGGATACCCGCTTCTTCGATGTGCTGCATGATGCCGCCGATGACCACGTCTTCGCCGTCGGAGAGCGCATCCACATCCACCTCGATGGCGGATTCCAGGAAGTGGTCCACCAGCACGGGGCGCTCCTGGGAGTACTCCACGGCTTCCTTCATATAGCGGATCACGCTTTCATCGTCATAGGCGATGACCATGGCCCTTCCGCCGAGCACGTACGAAGGGCGCACGAGGACGGGATACTGCACGCGCCTTGCGCCCGCCACGGCCTCTTCCACGCTGGTGACAATCGCTCCCGGGGGCTGGGGGATATCCAACTCGTCGAGCAGCTTGCCGAACCGCTTGCGGTCTTCGGCGAGATCGATCGATTCGGGCGAGGTGCCGATGATGGGCACGCCCGCGGCCTTCAGCGGCAGGGCGAGATTCAGCGGAGTCTGTCCGCCGAACTGCACGATCACGCCCACGGGCGCTCTGCCGCTCGCTTCATGCTCGCAGACGGCCAGCACGTCTTCAAAGGTCAGAGGCTCGAAATACAGGCGGTCGCTGGTGTCATAGTCGGTTGAAACCGTTTCCGGATTGCAATTGACCATGATGGTTTCGTAACCGTCGTCGCGCAGCGCAAAAGCGGCGTGACAGCAGCAGTAGTCGAACTCGATGCCCTGCCCGATGCGGTTGGGCCCGCTGCCGAGGATGATGACTTTCTTTCGGTCGGTGGGCGGCGCTTCGTCCTCTTCCTCATAGGTCGAGTAGAAGTAAGGAGTGTGGCTTTCGAACTCCGCGGCGCAGGTATCCACGAGCTTGTAAACCGGGGTGATGCCGTGCTTCATGCGCATCCGATGCACATGCGCGGTACTGGTCTTCAGGGCCAGACCGGCGCGCTCGTCGGAGACGCCCATTCTCTTGGCTTCGCGCAACAGCTCCGGCGGCAGAGATTCTTCCGAATGCTTTTCCAGTTCCATAAGCATGTCGGTAACGTCCTTCAACTGATACAGGAACCAGAGATCGATGCCGGTGAGCGCGTTCAATGCGCGGGGCGTCATGCCCTGGGTCAGCGCATAACGCAGATACATCAGTCTTTCGGGATGCGGCGTCACCAGCCGCTGGGTGAGAATGCGCGGCTCGACTTTCTCCGCGCCAACCCTGCGCCCGGTCTCCAGCGAGCGGACACCCTTCATCAGGGCTTCCTTGAAGGTGCGGCCGATGGCCATGGCCTCGCCCACGGACTTCATCTGCGGCCCGAGGCCTTCCTCCGCGCCGGGAAATTTCTCGAACTGCCATTTGGGAATCTTCACCACCACGTAATCGATGGTGGGCTCGAAGCAGGCGGGCGTCTTGCGCGTGATGTCGTTGGGGATTTCATCGAGCGTGTAGCCCACGGCCAGCCGCGCGGCAATCTTCGCGATGGGGAAGCCCGTCGCCTTGGAAGCCAGAGCCGACGACCGCGAGACGCGCGGGTTCATTTCGATCACCACCTGGCGTCCGGTGAGGGGATGAACGCCGAACTGGATGTTAGAGCCGCCTGTTTCAACGCCCACCTCGCGGATGATCTTGATGGCCGAATCGCGCATCTTTTGATATTCCCGATCGGTCAGCGTCTGCGCCGGGGCGACGGTGATGGAGTCGCCGGTATGCACGCCCATGGGGTCGAAATTCTCGATCGAGCAGATAATGATGACGTTGTCGGCCAGATCGCGCACCACTTCCAGTTCGTATTCTTTCCAGCCCAGCGCCGATTCTTCGATCAGCACTTCGTGGACCGGCGAAAGATCGAGGCCCTTGGCGAGAATCTCCAGCAGCTCTTCGCGGTTGTAGGCGATGCCGCCGCCGGTGCCGCCGAGGGTGAAGGATGGGCGAATGATCACCGGGAAGCCGATCTTGCCGGAAAAATCCAGACCGTCCTTCAGATTGTTGACCAGCGCGGATTTCGGGATGTCCAGCCCGATCTTGATCATTGCGTCTTTGAACAGCAACCGGTCTTCCGCCATCTTGATGGCTTCGAGCTGCGCGCCGATCAGTTCGACGTGGTACTTGTCGAGGACGCCGGCGTCGGCCAGTTCCACGGCGAGGTTGAGCGCGGTCTGGCCGCCCACGGTGGGCAGCAGGGCGAACTTGCCCTCGCCGGTCATCATTTCACGCTCCACGCGGATGATCTCTTCCAGATAGGTGCGGGTCAGGGGCTCGATGTAAGTGCGGTCGGCCATCTCCGGGTCGGTCATGATGCTGGCCGGGTTGGAGTTACACAATACCACCTCGTAGCCTTCGGCCTTGAGCGCCTTGCACGCCTGCGTGCCGGAGTAATCGAACTCCGCCGACTGACCAATGACAATGGGGCCGGAGCCTATGATCAGGATCTTCGAGATGTCATTTCTGCGAGGCATCAGTGGATGGATTTCAAATTTGAAATTTGAAATTTGAAATCTCGTTCATCGTTTCTTTCGCCGTTTTATCCGGACCATCAACCGCCCGTGGTCTCAAATTTAAAATTTCAAATTTAAAATTTAAAATCTTCTCCCTCACTTCTTCCACCCTTCCATCAACTCCATGAACTCGCCAAACAGATAATGCGAATCGTGCGGCCCGGGCGCGGCCTCGGGGTGGTACTGCACACAGAACAGAGGAAGCGTCCGGTGGCGCAGGCCTTCGAGCGTTCCGTCGTTGAGATCGATATGCGTTTTCACGACTTCCGATTCCTTCAGTGAATCGGGATCGACGGCGAAGTTGTGGTTATGGGCGGTGATCTCGATCTTGCCGCTCTCAACCTGCTGCACCGGATGATTGCCGCCATGGTGCCCGAACTTCAGCTTGTAGGTCTTCCCCCGCAGGGCCAGCCCGATCAACTGATGGCCCAGGCAGATGCCGAAGATCGGCGTCTTACCCATCAGGCCGCGAATAATCTCATGAGCGTACGTGCACGGCTCGGGATCGCCGGGGCCGTTCGAAAGAAACACGCCATCCGGCGCCATCGCCAGCACGTCTTCGGCGCTGGTCATGGCCGGCACCACCGTCACCCGGCAGCCGCGATCGACCAGCATGCGCAGGATGTTCTGCTTGATTCCGTAGTCGTAGGCCACAACGTGTTTGAGCGGCCGGCCTTTGTCCTGTCCGGCATCCGCAACCCTGGAGTCTCTGGCGCGCACGATTTGCGACTGCGCGGGAAAAGTAGATCCCGTCGCCCAGTTGTATTTCTGTTTCGTGGTGACCACCCTGGCCAGGTCGGTGCCATCCATTTTGGGGATGGCGCGGGCTTTGGCGACCAGTTTATCGGCATCGGTTTCAACCGAGGAAATTACGCCCCGCATCACGCCGTGGGTCCGGAGGTGCCGCACCAGAGCGCGGCTGTCGATGCCTGAAATCGCCGGGACCTTGAACTGCTCCAGATATTCTCCCGCAACCTGCTGGGACCGCCAGTTGGAACTGATCCGCGAAAACTCGCGCACCACCAAACCTTCAATGTACGGATGGCTCGCTTCGTTGTCTTCAGGATTGGTGCCGTAGTTGCCTATTTCAGGATTGGTGAGAACGACAATCTGCCCGGCATAGGAGGGATCGGTGAAAATTTCCTGGTAACCGCTGAGAGAGGTATTAAAAACGACTTCCCCGCTGCATTCGCCTTTCGCGCCGTGGCCTTTGCCGCGGAAGATTCTGCCATCTTCCAGCGCAAGGATAGCCTGCATTGTGTCTCCGGGGAGTGGATTTTGAGAATTTTATCACGTCATGCGGTGTTCTCCTGCTAATTAAATGAAAGCCCCGCAGGCGAAGGATGTGGGTTTCCTGAAACTGCACCAGAAGTTCGACAATGCCGACGGCAACGCCATAAACGAAGAGACCGCCAATTCCTCGTCATGAACGCCTCGCCGCTAACCATTCTTCGGCTTGTAAAATCCTTCGCTCTCAAAACCGAACACACGGTTCGACCGCGCGCGATAGTTCTCCCATGAGATCGCCGCTGAGAGTTCCACCAGTTCCGGAGTCGAGAACCGTTTTTGCAGCCGCGCCCGCAACTCCGGGGTCACGCGGGCGGGAGTGGCGGTAATGGCGTCAGCGAATTCCAGCACCAGCTTTTCATCATCGCTGAACAACGGACTTTCCTGGTACCAGTTGAGATTGCGAATCTGATCTTCGCTGAGTCCGGCCACTCTGCCTCCGGCAGAGTTGATGTCGATTCAAAACGGGCATTCAACGAGTTTGGCCGCCCGTATCTGGCCCAGTACCTTCAACCGTGAGGGCACAAGATGAGTTTTATCGAGGGCCTGGCCGAAGCGCGCGTAGGGCACAAGGACAGCCGGATTCGTGGCCAGGGTTTCCAGAGGGGCGATGTCGCGGCCCAGGCGCTTTCGCGCCATCTTCCTGATCAGTGTCACCATCAGCTTTTGAAACATGCTGGTTCCGATAACCTCAGTGGACCGTGCCCAGTTTTTCCATGGGCCAGTAACCGAAGACCGCTTTGCCGTAGATGTTGGCGCGCGGCACCGGGCCAAACTCCCGGCTGTCATTGGAGGCCGAGCGGTGATCGCCCATGACAAAATAGCTTTCCGGCTTCACCACAATCTCGGAGCAGGAACGCGAATCGAAGAACTCGTCCGGGACATAGGGCTCGGCGAGGGCCTGGCCATTCACAAATACATGGCCGGAGACGATACGGACGCGGTCGCCGGGCACGCCGATCACTCGCTTGATGAAGCTCTTGCGCGGATCGCGGGGATAGCGAAAGACGACGATGTCGCCGCGATCGATGGTCTCGACGCGGTAGACCAGTTTGTTGATGAAAATCCGTTCCTGGTCTTCGAGGCCGGGCTCCATGCTGCCGCCTTCCACCTTGACCGGCTGATAGACGAACAGCACGAACACAATGATCAGCAGAGCGAAGGCGAGGTCGCGGACACCCGTTCGAAGGGCCTGCATTCCGTCATTTCGGGGAGCGTCATTCCGGCCCCTGGGCGCTCCGGAATCAGCGGTGTTGGGTGCCACTGGCGTTTCGTCAGGCATAGATGCATTCATAACGATGCATTGTCATTATACGACCGATTTTTGCCAGGATTGGCACGGTGAAAACAGGAAATTTGGAGTAAAATAGTGGGGTTATGAAAAGGCTCCTGTTGACTCTCGCCATTATCGGGGTAATCGCCATCACTCAGGCCAGACTCTCAGCCGCTCCGGGCGAAATGCCGGCCTTCCACGAAGGGCCGCCCGCCAAGGGAGAGGTTCTGCCGGCTGTATGGAGTCAAAAGCAGCTAACAGATGCCGGTTACACAGCCGCCGCGCAGATGGAAGGTTACAAAGCCGCCGCGAAAGCGGGGGGCGTGATGTATCAGATGCCATGCTTTTGCTTCTGCGACCGCCAGCACGGCCACACCAGCCTGCGCTCCTGCTTCGAGAGCAATCATGGCGCCAACTGCGGCACATGTCTGGCGGAAGCCCTGTATTCCTATAAAATGTCGAAAAAGGGCTGGACCGCGAAGATGGTTCGCGATGGCATCGTCCGGCATGAATACGAGCAGATGGACCTGCAACATCCCGAACCGGTATTGTGATTTTCTGCGCCCGCTCTGGCGCAGTTGACGCACTCACAGCTTTCTGCGTATAAAGGGCTGCTTCCCGTAAGCAAACGATTTTGCTTACGGATGGCTGCTGATTTCCACAGCCATGTTTTGCCGCTGTTCCAGCGCCGGCCCATAAGGACGCAATACAATGAAGAAGAAAGTGGCAGCAAACGTTAAACGTTCGCGCCCTAAACCTAACAAAATAAACAGAGTTGCCAGACCAAAAGCCATGACAGCGAAGAAATTGCCTGTGCCCCCGCCGAGAATGACTTTCAAGCAGGACCCCTCTTATGCACAGGCTGTGCAAAATTACGAAGGCGGTTTGAAGGCACTGCAAGAGCACAAATTTGAGAAGGCAAAGCCCCTTCTGGAAAAGGTCATTGCCAACGGCCCCAGGGAACTGGCGGACCGGGCGCGCCTGCATCTGAGTTCCTGCAACCAGCAGCTGGCCAGCGGCGCCACCAGCTTCAAAAGCCAGGACGAACACTTCGACTATGCCGCCTCTCTGATGAACGCGGGCCAGTACGATCTGGCGCGCACCCACATGGAAAAGATCCTGAAGCAGAATTCCCGCGCCGATTTCGCGATGTACGGGCTGGCGGTGCTGGATTGCCTCACCGGTCAGGTGGAAAGCTCGCTTAAGCACCTGCGCGAAGCGATCCGTTTGAATCCGCAGAACCGTTTCCAGGCGCGCAACGACTCCGATTTTCAGCAGATGGCCGACGATCCGCGGTTTACCGAACTGCTCTACCCGGAGCCGGGCGAGTCCTCCGTCTCCGACCAGAAAAAGCGCTGATCTCCGTCATGCCCGGCCCATCCGATCTTGAAACGCGCGCGGCAACACGCGGTCTGCGCGTG
>WNFD01001039.1_pt1 | contig 27685 bp, 28 predicted proteins | sample 5400491 | NCBI WGS metagenome assembly WNFD01 (sample SAMN13153343, study PRJNA577476) | soil metagenome | isolation source: 120 cm saprolite under Douglas fir tree site 2 hole 2 replicate 2 | place: USA:California | collected 2015-04-18
TGGCCCAGGCGGAGCGGCGCCTCGGCATCGCCGACCGACTCGCCCGGGTGATCCCCGACGAGCGCGATGCAGACCGGGTCGTCCATCTGCTGCCCGATATCCTGCGCGCGCGCATCTTCGCCATCGCCTGCGGCTATGAGGACGCCGATGACCTCGACGCGTTCAAGCTGGCGTGTGGTCGCTTACCCGATACCGGCCGGGATTTGTGCTCCCAGCCGACCGTCTCGCGCTGGGAGAATGCGCCGAGCTTGCGACTTCGCCGTCCACAGGCACGATGCGCCCCTCGAAGCGCGCCGGCAGCTCCTCGCGGAGCCACGCGTCGAGCCGGCTGCGCCGGCGGCCCGGAGCCAGCCGTTCGACCCCGAAGGGATTTCGGCGAGACTGATCACGCTCAGGAAAATGCGGTCCTCATCCACTTCGTCGAGCCAGCGCACCATCCCGGCATCGGGCCGAGGCTTGATCCATTCGGAAACGATATCTGTATCGATCAGCCAGCCTCGGTTCACAAATCGACCTCGCGCGCTCCCCCTTGCGCGCGTTCCATCGAGGTCCGAACCGCGCAGCGGAGAAGCTGCAAAGAATTCCGCGAGAGTGCCCTTGCGCCCGGTCTTACGCGCCCATTCCTCGATCGAGACGACGACCACTGCCGGACGGCCATTTCTGGTGATCGCCTGTGGCCCTTCCTTGAGCGCCCGATCAATGGACTTCACTCAGCCGAGCCTTGGCGCGCGCTACCGACCGAGCCGCTTTCTCGGATATGCTAGCCTCGCCGGTTTCTGACCATATTGGTCATCATCGTCCGAAATTGCGCGTCGCCGTAATCCCTATACCCGCGGGGTCTGAGGCATAACGATTGACAAATCCTCATCAATATGACAAATTACGGGATTAGCATGTCGTGAGCTCGATCGGCTGGTCACCATGGATTCGCTGCGAAGACCGCTTTTTGTCAAAAGATCGTCAAAGCCTCCCTGCTGGCGGGGTAATTTCACGCTGCCTTCGGTATCTAGCTATTTGATTAAAGGGGGTTTTACGGTCGGAACTGGCGCCGCGCAGCGATTTTCTCCCTCAGCTTCCCGGTTAGCAGGGAGGAATCGATGAAGATCTCCTCCCTGCTAACCTGCCGCGGTCGTGGCGTGGGTGCCGCAGGTCGGGCATTCCGGATCCTTGCCGATCCGGATCGAGTGAAAGCGGGCGCGCAGCGCATCATAGAGCAACAGCGTGCCGTCGAGGCTGTCGCCGAGTGCCAGCAATTCCTTCAGGACTTCGACCGCCTGCAGGGTGCCGAGGACGCCGGCGATGGCGCCGAGGATGCCGGCGGTCTCGCAACGTGGGACGAGGTCGGGGGGCGGCGGTTCGCGGAACAGGCAGCGGTAGCAGGGATGGCCCGCGCCGAGATAGGGCCGGAAGGTCGAGATCTGACCCTCGAAGGGCGATAGCGCCGCCGCCACCAGCGGTTTTTCGAGGCGGCAGCAGAGATCGGTCAGCAAATACCGGGTGGCGAAGTTGTCGCTGCCGTCGGCGACGAGGTCGTAGCCGCCGAGCATGGCCTCGGCATTCTCGGGCCCCAGGCGCACCGGATGGGCCTCGACGCGCACGCCCGGATTGACCGCGGCGAGTGCCTCGCGCGCGCTCTCGACCTTGAGCGCGCCGACGCGCTCGGTCGCATGGACGATTTGGCGCTGCAGGTTGGTCAGGTCGACCCGGTCGGGATCGGTGATCCCGATCGTCCCGACCCCGGCGGCCGCGAGGTAGAGCAGGAGCGGCGAGCCGAGACCGCCGGCGCCGACGACCAGGACGCGCGACTGCAGCAGCCGCAGCTGGCCCTCCTCGCCGACCTCGTCGAGGATCAGATGGCGCGCGTAGCGCTGAAATTGCTCCTCGTTCAGTTCCATCGGGCTCAGCTCCATCGGCTCAGCTCCATCGGGCCTCAGACCCCGTCGAACAGTGCGGTCGAGAGATAGCGCTCGCCGAAATCGGGCAACACGACGACGATCGTCTTGCCGGCCATCTCCGCCCGCGCGCCCACTTCGAGTGCCGCCGCAAGTGCGGCGCCGGCCGAGATCCCGACCACGAGGCCTTCGAGCCGGGCCGCCTCGCGCGCGGTGCGAGTGGCGGTGTCGTTGCCGATGCGGATGATCTCGTCGATCAGACTGGTGTCGAGGATCTCCGGAACGAAGCCTGCGCCGATGCCCTGGATGCGGTGCGGGCCGGGCGGCCCGCCGGACAAAACCGCGCTGTCCTCGGGCTCGACCGCGATCATCCGCAGCCCGGGCTTGCGCGGCTTCAGGACCGAGCCAACGCCGGTCAAGGTGCCGCCGGTGCCCACGCCGCTGACCACGACATCGACGGCACCCCCGGTATCGTTCCAGATCTCCTCGGCGGTCGTGCGGCGATGGATCTCGGGGTTCGCCGGGTTGCGGAATTGCTGCGGGATGAATGCGTCGGGCAGCGAATTGACGATCTCCTCGGCCTTGGCGATGGCGCCGCGCATCCCTTGCGCAGCCGGGGTCAGCTCGAGTTCGGCGCCGAGGAGCTTGAGCATCTTGCGGCGTTCGAGGGACATGCTGTCGGGCATCGTCAGGATCAGCCGGTAACCCTTCGCAGCGCAGACAAAGGCGAGCGCGATCCCGGTGTTGCCCGAGGTTGGCTCGACCAGCACGGTGCCGGGCTTGATCCGGCCGGCGGCTTCCGCCGCGGCGATCATTGAGAAGCCGATGCGGTCTTTGACCGAGGCGAGCGGGTTGAAGAATTCGCACTTGCCCAGGATATCGGCCTTGGCCCCGGCGTCCCGCGCCAGGCGGTGGATACGGACGAGCGGGGTCGCGCCGATGGTCTCGACAATGCTGTCATAGACGCGGCCGCGAAACTCGGCGCGCGGCGGCTCGGCTGCGATGGCGGTGTCCATCCGGTTCTTTGCACTCCTCTCAGATTTCGAAATCGCCGCATTCGGCGGTTCGGCCGGTGATGCCGGCGCGGTGCGCGCGGCCGCACAGCTCCTCTAGGGTCAACGCATCGAGCCGCCCCATCATCTCCTCCTGCAGTTCGACCCACAGCGGCCGCACGACCTGGTGGCCGAGTGCGCTGCCGGCCGGATCGCCGATCGGGTCCTCGGCCGTTTCGAGCCCTCGCACCGTGCGGACGATGTCGCCGAGGCTGATCCGCCGCCGCTCTCGCGCCAAGCGATAGCCGCCGCTTGGGCCGCGGATCCCGAGGAGAATCTTGTGGCGGACCAGCTCTTGCAGCACCGGTTCGAGATAGCGGCGCGGGATCCCTTCGCGCTCGGTAATCTCGGACGAGCGCACCGGCGCCTGGCCACCATTGTAGGCGATGTCGAGCACCGCCTCGATCGCGAAAAGTAGCTTCTTGGTCAGCCGAATCATGTCGTCCAGGCCGCCATCCCCGTTGGTCAAGTTTGATTGTCACGAGTGTCGCGCCGGAAGCGGGTCCGGACAAGCGGCCTCGACGCCGGTCGATCCGAAACCCCCTTCCTGTCGGCTCCCGCTCGCGGAGAACGCCGGCACGATCGCCAATAGCGGTCGCACGACGCGCGTGAAGACAAGCTGGGCGATGCGGTCGCCGGGCTGGACCCGGATCCCCGCGCCACCGGAATTGCGGTTCCATGCCGAGATCAGACAAGGTCCTTCGTAATCGGCGTCGATGACCCCGACCGTGTTGCCGAGCACCAACCCCTCTTTGTGGCCGAGACCGGAGCGCGGCAGCACCAACGCGCACCACTTCGGATCGCCGATGCGAAAGGCGAAGCCGGCGGAGATCAGGACCGCGGGCGTCTGCGGCTCCAACAGCAGCGGACTGTCGATGCAGGCGTGCAGGTCAAGTCCGGCCGCCAAGTTCGAGCCCCAGGAGGGGAAACCCCAGCCTGGCAGTCTCGGATCGAGAATTTTGAGCTCGACTTTCACAAGTCTCGGGGGGACGAGGCCGGCAAGTGGTGGGCGATCCGATCGGCGAGCCGAGCGGCGACGTCGCGCTTGGTCATCACCGGCCAGTGCTCGATCCCGTCGGCGTCGACCAAATGGATCGTGTTGCTGTCGCCGCCGAAGGTGCTCGTCCCGGGCGCGACATCGTTGGCGAGGATCCAGTCGCAGTGCTTGCGCAGGCGCTTTTGCCGAGCGTTTTCGACGACGTTGTCGGTCTCCGCCGCAAAGCCGATGACCAGTGCCGGCCGCTGGTTGCCTGGCCTGGCGATGGAAGCGAGGATGTCTGGATTCTCGGCGAGGCGTAGCACCGGTGGGCCGCCACCGTCTTTCTTCAGCTTGCGCCCGGCGGCGGTCTCGACCCGCCAGTCAGCGACAGCCGCTGCCATGACCGCGATATCAACGGGGAGGGCGGCTTCGCAGGCGGCGAGCATTTCCGCGGCGGTCTCGACCGGCACGAGCCTGACCCCGGCCGGTGCCGGCTCTTGCGTAGGCCCCGAGACGAGCACCGTGTCGGCGCCGAGCGCTGCGAGCGCGGCCGCGATCGCGTGCCCTTGCTTGCCCGAGGAATGGTTCGAGATATAGCGCACGGGATCGATCGGCTCACGGGTCGGCCCGCTCGTCACCAATGCCCGCCTTCCGGCGAGCCTGGTGCCACCGGCCAAGAGGTTCTCGATCGCGGCGGCGATCTCCAGGGGCTCGGCCATGCGGCCCGAACCGACCTCGCCGCAGGCGAGCTCGCCGGAGCCGGGCCCGACTCGCGTGACGCCACGCTCTTCGAGAAGCGCTAGATTGGCCTGGGTCGCCGGATGCGTCCACATCATCAGATTCATCGTCGGCGCGACCAGCACCGGCTTGTCCGAGGCGAGCAGCGCCGTCGTCGCAAGGTCGTCGGCCAGCCCCGCCGCCATCCGCGCGATCAGATCGGCGCTCGCCGGTGCGACGACGACGAGGTCGGCCTCGCGCGACAACCGGATATGGCCCATCTCGCTCTCGTCGGTCAGCGACCAGAGGTCGGTATAGACCTTGTCCTCGCTCAACGAGGCGACCGACAGCGGGGTCACGAAATGATGCGCCGCCGCGGTCATGATGCAGCGCACCGCCGCACCTCTCTCGCGCAGCCGGCGGATCAGCTCGAGGCTCTTATAGGCGGCGATCCCGCCCGAAATGATCAGCAATATGCGCCGGTCCTGAAGCAAATCGATCCTCCGCCGCGGTCAGGCAGCTCCAGTATGCTACCGCCCGAAGACAAGGGCGAGAGCGATCGCAACCAGCGCCGCCGTGATGACCCACACCGGCAGAAGGAGGATCGCCAGATGGCGCGCCCGCTTGGCTGCCTGGGCAGCCAAGGTCTCGGCGTGCATGATGACGCCTTCCCGCGACCAGTCGGCGACCAGTGTTTCGAGGCTGCGTATCAGCCGCGGCATCCCGTCGATCACCTCGGCGAAGGTATCGAACCGCTGGCGCAGCCTCGCCTCGGGCCCGCGATTGTCGCGCATCCACGCCTCGATCAGGGGTCGCGCAAGCGTCCAGATATTGACCTCGGGATCGAGCCGGCGGCCTAGCCCCTCGACCTGCACCATCGTCTTCTGAAGGAGCAGAAGCTGCGGCTGGGTCTCCATCTCAAACTGCTCGGTGACCTGGAAGAGCTGGGCGAGCAGGCGTGCGAACGAAATCTCCTGTAACGGCTGGCCGAGGATCGGCTCGCCGATCGCGCGGCAGGCCTGGGCGAAGGCGTCGACCGATCGGCGCGGCGGCACGTAGCCCGCGGCGAAGTGGACCTCCGCCACGCGCCGGTAGTCGCCGGAGAGAAAGCCGATCAGCATGTCGGCGAGAAAGAAACGTGTCGCGCGGTCGAGCCGACCCATGATGCCGAAATCGACGACGACGATCGCCCCCGAGTGCTCAACGAACATGTTTCCGGGATGGATATCGGCATGGAAGAACCCGTCGCGGAACACCTGATTGAAAAAGGCGCGGGTGGCCTTTCCCAGCAGCTTGTCGATCCGGTGCCCGGCGGCCGTCAGCGCCGCACGGTCGTCAATGCGGACACCCGAAATCCGCTCCAAGGTCAGCACGCTGCGGCCGGTGCGCTGCCAATCGACTCGCGGAACGCAAAAGTCCGCGTCGCCGGCAAAATTCCCTGCAAGTTCCGAGGCCGCCGCTGCCTCGAAGCGCAGGTCCATCTCGAACCGCACCACCTCGGCCAAGGTCTCCACCACTTCGACCGGCTTTAGCCGCCGCAGCATCGGCTGAAGCCACTCGCCCAACGCGGCAAGCCACAGGAACAGGTCGAGATCGCGCGCAAACGCCTCGATGATCCCTGGCCGCAACACCTTTACCGCGACGTCGTGCCCGTCCGTGGTGCGGGCAAAGTGGACCTGGGCGATCGACGCGGCCGCGACGGCGGTTTCATCGAATGACGCGAACAGCGTCTCGATCGGCCGGGCGAATTCGGCCTCGACCAATGCCCGTGCTTTGCCTCCCGAAAACGGCGGGAGCCGATCTTGCAGACTAGCCAGGTCGAGGGTGACCTCTTCGCCGAACAAATCGGCTCGGGTGGACAGGAGCTGGCCGAGCTTGATGAAGCTCGGGCCAAGTTCGGTGAATGCCGCGGCGAGCCTCTGACCGGGGCGTGGCGCGGTACGATTTGAACGGCGCACCAGGGCACGGCCAATGCGCACGACCGGACGGGCGGCAGGGACCACGTCCAACGGAAACAGCGCGTCGTGCCGCGCGAGTGTGACCCCGATACGGATCAGTCGGGCAAGATTGCGGGCAATCCGCAGAAGCCCGAACCCAGGCCGGATGGCCTCAAAGGCGCCAGGCCGAATGGAGCGCAGCGACACCCCCCGTGAGGTTGCGAAACCGCACCTGATCGAGCCCCGCGCGCGCAATCATGTCGGCAAGTTCGGTCTGTCGAGGGAAACGGCGGATGCTTTCAGCGAGATAGGCATAGGCCTCGCGATCGCCGGTGACCATCCGGCCGAGCCGCGGCAGGAAGTGGAAGCTGTAGAGATCGTATAGAGGTTGGAGGAAGGGCGTGATCTCGGGGGTGAATTCAAGACACAGAAAATGCCCGCCGTGCTTCAGCACGCGCCGCCCTTCGGCGAGTGCGGCATCGATCCGGGTGACGTTCCGCAGCCCGAAGGCGATCGTGCAAAGATCGACACTGCGGTCGGGTGCAGGAAGCCGTTCGGCGTCGGCGCACACCCACTCGATCCCGGTCAGAATCCCTTGGTCGAGAGCGCGTGCGCGCCCGATTTCGAGCATCCGCTGGCTCGTATCGCAGACGACAACCCTACCGGCGGTGGGCGCTCCCGCGGGAGCGAGACGAGGAAGAGCCCGCAACGCGATGTCGCCGGTGCCGCCGGCAACATCGATAAGAACCTGACCGGGGCGCGGGTTCAGCCAGGCGGTCATCTCAGCCTTCCACCAGCGGTGGATGCCGCCGCTCATCAGGTCGTTCATCAGGTCGTAGCGAGGCGCGACGCTGTCGAATACGGCGCGGACCAGCGGCGCCTTCTCCTCTTCCGGCAAATGCCGCGCACCGGAGTCCAAGGTGCCGCTTGTCTCATTCTCGCTCATCGGGCAGGAAGATAACCTTAAGGGATCGTGCGCGCCACGGCGCGCCGACCTCGGCGTACCCTTGTCGGCGGAGCGATGCCCGAGCTGCCTGAAGTCGAGACCGTCCGGCGCGGCCTGGCGTTGAGGATCAGCGGGCGACGGATCGTGCGCGCAGAGCTGCGCCGGCCCGATCTGCGGCGGCCGTTTCCGCCGGAGTTCGCGGCGCGGCTCGACGGTGCCCGGATTGGCGCGCTCGCCCGCCGCGGCAAGTATATTCTGATAGAGCTCGATACGGACGGCATCTTGCTGCTCCATCTGGGAATGTCCGGCCGTATCACCGCCGGCAGCGCAGCATTACCCGCCGCCGCGCACGACCATGTCGTCCTGACGCTCGACGACGGGACTGTCGTTCGCTTTAACGACCCCCGCCGCTTCGGCCTGATGGACTACGTCAAACGTGGCGAGGCGGCGCAGCATCCATTGCTTTCCGGGCTGGGCCCGGAGCCGCTCGAGCTCGGCTTCGACGGTGCCTACCTGAGTGGGGTGTTGGCCGGCAAGTTGACGCCGATCAAGGCGGCGCTTCTTGATCAGCGGATAGTCGCTGGACTCGGCAACATCTATGTCTGCGAGGCACTCTATCGCGCCGGGCTGTCGCCGAGACGCCTCGCCGGGTCGATCGGTCGGGGACGGGCGGACCGGCTGATCGCGGCGATCAGAACGGTCCTGACCGAGGCCATCGCGGCAGGCGGGTCGTCGGTGCGCGATTATGTCCAGGCCGATGGCGAACTCGGCTATTTCCAGCATCACTGGGCGGTTTATGGCCGAGAAGGTGAGCCCTGCCCCGGCTGCAATTGCGCCGAGGGCGTACGGCGAATCGTGCAATCCGGCCGCTCCACGTTCTTTTGCGCGAAGCGGCAGCGCTAGGGAGCCAATCGATGAGCGAGCACGCAGGCTATCAAAACATTTTGGTCGAGCGGCGGGGGACGGTCGGTATCGTCACCCTGAACCGTCCCCACGCGTTAAATGCGCTGAACGCCGCACTGATCTCCGAACTCGGTTCGGCACTGGATGATTTCGAGGCCAACGCCGCGATCGGAGCGATCGTCCTGACCGGCAGCGAAAAGGCCTTTGCCGCCGGCGCCGACGTCAAGGAGATGGCATCAAAGAGCTACCCCCAAATCTATCTCGAGGACTTCATCACGAGGGGCTGGGAACGGGTCGGACAATGCCGCAAACCGGTCATCGCAGCAGTTGCCGGCTTCGCCCTCGGCGGCGGCTCCGAGGTCGCGATGATGTGCGATATCATCATCGCCGCTGACAATGCCTGCTTCGGGCAGCCCGAGATTACGCTCGGCACGATGCCGGGGGCCGGCGGAACGCAGCGTCTCGCGCGCTTTGTCGGCAAGGCGAAGGCGATGGATTTGTGCCTGACCGGGCGAATGATGGACGCGGCCGAAGCAGAACGGGCAGGGCTGGTAAGCCGTGTGGTGCCGGCGGCAGAACTCCTCGCCGAGGCCGTCAAGGTTGCAGAGCGCATCGCCGAGATGTCGCGGCCGATCGCGATGATGGTGAAGGAGGCGGTCAACCGGGCGTGGGAGACGACGCTCGCCGAGGGCGTGCGGTTCGAACGGCGGCTCTTTCACGCCACCTTCGCCACCGAGGACCGGAAAGAAGGGATGGCCGCCTTCATCGAGAAGCGAAAGCCCGTCTTCCGCGACGGCTGATACGGCAGCGGGTCCAGGTCAGGTCGCCTCTTGTTGACGGACCCAGAGCCCACCGATATAAGCCCTCCTTTCGTTCTCAGTATGGGCGAGCATGGCCACTCATAAATCGGCGGAAAAGCGCATACGTCAGACCGCCAAGCGCACCGCAATCAATCGCGCCCGCACCAGCCGTGTGCGCACCTTCGTCAAAAAAGTCGAGACGGCGATCGCAAGCGGCGACAAGGAAGCGGCGCGCTCGGCTTTTCAGCTGGCTCAGCCCGAACTGCATCGGGCCATCACTAAGGGCGTGCTTCACAGGAACACGGTCTCTCGGAAGCTGTCCCGCCTCGCCACGCGGATTAACGCGCTCTGATTGCGTTGGCTGCCGCAGACTGCGGCAAGATGTCGCGCGGTGGTATCTCCCTTGCGGTGTTGAGCCTTTGCCGGCGCGGTGCGCGCGGTTGTTTTGACCGTCGGTACAAAGCTCAACCACCGTTCTCTTTTCGATCCAGTTGCCACGCTTGTGTCATATAGCCTAAAATCCTGAATAACGGGGCCGCAATCACGCCGTTCCCGTGTAAATACCGATGAACGTGAAGAAAATGTTCTTTTCTTCACAGAACACAGCAGTAATTGAGCTGGCAAGATGAGGAGTCTGCCTGCGCAGGACGGTCGCGCGGAGCTGACCAATCAACGATCTGTCAGTGTGATTATTGCCAGCGAGAAGCCCGGCGGCGCTGCGGGCCTGCATTTTGGGGGGTGGGGCGGTGACAGAAGAAAATGGGGCGGTGACAGAAGAAAATGGGGCGGTGACAGAAGAAAATCGCGGAGATGGCGTTGATCCATCGGCAAGTGGTTGCAGGCGTGAATGGACAATGGTTCTGAACCACCTCAAGGGGGAGGTTGGCGAGGCTGCCTATCGCAACTGGCTGGAACCGATGTGCCTCGAGCGGTGCGACGACGGCCACGCGATCGTCACTGCGCCGACCCGCTTTCTGCGCGACTGGGTCGCGACGCATTACGCAGATCGGCTTCTTGCGCTGTGGCGGACAGAAAATCGGCTGGTCCGTCGCGTTTCGGTTGTCGTGGCGGTAATGCCGAGGCGCAACGGCATCGACGATCCGGCGGGCCCAGGCGGGAGGAATGGAGGCCTTCCCCAGTCCGCTTCTGCCCTCTCCGAGCTCCCCGCGGGAGCGGAGATCGGCGAGGACAAGGCACAACTCTCGGCCCTCGACCAACGCTTCACTTTCGAGAATTTCGTCGTTGGCAAACCTAACGAACTGGCCCACGCAGCGGCCAGGCGCGTCGCCGAGGCCTGCGTCAACCCGGTACACACGGTGCCGTTTAACCCTCTTTTTCTCTATGGCGGGGTCGGTCTCGGCAAGACCCACCTGATGCACGCCGTGGCCTGGCACGTCCGCCGTCATGCCCGCGACCGCAAGGTTATCTACCTCTCGGCCGAGAAGTTCATGTATCGGTTCATTCGGGCATTGCGGTTCAAGTCGACGATGGACTTCAAGGAGCAATTCCGTTCAGTCGATTTGTTGATGATCGACGATGTCCAGTTCATCAGCGGGAAGGAGTCGACTCAAGAGGAGTTCTTTCACACCTTTAATGCACTGGTCGATCAGAATCGCCAGATCGTGATTTCGGCTGACAAGTCGCCTTCCGACCTCGAAGGACTCGAAGAACGCATGCGCTCCCGGCTCGGTTGGGGGCTTGTCGCCGATCTGCATCCGACCACGTACGAGCTGCGTCTGGGCATCCTGGAATCGAAGGTCGAGCAGAGTGGCATAAGGATCCCGCGTAAGGTGATGGAGTTTCTCGCTCACAAGATCACTTCGAACGTCCGAGAACTCGAGGGCGCGCTCAATCGCATCATTGCAGATATGCAGCTGATCGGGCGCGAGGTCACGCTGGAGAGCGCACAAGAGCTGTTGCGCGACTTGCTGCGCTTCTGTGAGCGGCGGGTAACCATCGACGAAATCCAGAGGCGCGTCGCCGAGCATTTCAACATCCGTTTGAGCGAGATGACCTCCGAGCGCCGGGCTCGTGCCGTCGCGCGGCCGCGCCAGGTCGCAATGTATCTCGCCAAGCAGTTGACGACGCGCTCGTTGCCGGAGATCGGCAAGAAATTCGGTGGTCGCGATCACACCACGGTCATGCATGCAGTGCGCAAAATCGAAGAACTCGCGCTCGCCGATGCGGCACTCGCCGAGGACGTCGAGCTGTTGCGCCGGATGTTGCAAAGCTGAGCTGCAGCAGCACCCTCCAAGGGCGTCCCGAAACCGATGCTGAGGCCGGCGTTGTTTGGTGCTACACTGTGGTCCCGTCGCCCGGCCCCCGGAGGGTGAGGTGACTGGGGCGGGCCCTTTCTCAGTCCCCTAGGGCTTGGGGTGGGCCTGCGCCGACCCGTCAACCTGCGTGTAGCAATCATGAAACTGACCATCGAACGGGCGGCTCTCCTGAAGACGCTGAGCCACGTGCAGAGCGTCGTCGAACGCCGCACGACAATCCCGATATTGTCCAACGTATTGTTGCGGGCCAGCGCCGGGGGACTGGCGTTGAGCGCAACCGACATGGATCTCGAGATCGTCGAGCGCGCGCCCTCTCAGATCGAGCAGGACGGGCGGACAACCGCGCCGGCGCACACTCTTTACGACATCGTCCGCAAGTTGCGCGAGGGGGCGCAGATCGAGATCGAGGCAAGCGGCGAGCGCAATTCGATGGTATTGCGCTCGGGGCGGTCGATCTTCACTCTCCAATCTCTGCCCCCCGAGGACTACCCGGTGATGGCGGGCGGCGAACTGCCGCACAATTTCGCGCTGTCGGCAACCGAGCTTCGGACCTTGATCGACCGTACCCGATTCGCCATCTCGACCGAGGAGACCCGATACTATCTGAACGGCATCTATCTCCACGCGACGAAGAACGACGGGGTGCCGGTCATCCGCGCGGTCGCGACCGACGGGCATCGACTTGCCCGGGTTGAATTGGTGCTGCCCGAGGGTGCGGCCGGGATGCCGGGCGTCATCGTCCCGCGCAAGACCGTGCTCGAGCTGCGCAAGCTGATCGAAGAGGGCGAGGAAGAGGTCCAGGTCGCACTCAGTCAGACAAAGATCCGCTTTGCCATCGGCGAGGCGGCGCTGACCTCCAAGCTGATTGATGGAACCTTCCCCGACTATGATCGGGTGATCCCGTCGAACAACGACAAAATCCTCGAGGTCGACTGCAAATCGTTTGCCGAAGCGGTGGACCGGGTGTCGACGATCTCGACCGAAAAGAGCCGGGCGGTTAAGCTCGCCATCGAGAACGGTAGTCTCGTCGTGTCGGCGACGAGCCCCGAAAACGGCACCGCCGTCGAGGAACTCGAGGTGCGCTATCTCGCCAGCCCATTGGAAATCGGCTTCAACTCCCGATACCTCCTCGACATTGCCGAGCAAATCGGTGGTGAGGGCATGCAATTCGTGATGTCGGATGCCGGCTCGCCGACGATCGTCCGCGACAGCGCCGATGTGAGCGCCCTCTACGTCCTGATGCCGATGCGCGTGTGACCAGGCCCCAAATGCAGCCCGTTGCCGGCGTGCGGGGGAGGGGGAGGGTGAGCGCCCGCAGGTCGGCTCCTTAGGGCCGACAAGAGCGGCCGAATGCTGGCAAGAGGGCGTCCTCGACCCCATATAATTCCGATGTTGGCCGAGGCACAGGAAGCCCGCAGCAGTGCCCGTGCCGAGGGTCAGCGCGTCGGTGTGACGCGGCTCGTATTGACCGATTTTCGCAATTATCGCGAGGCGAGGCTCTCCCTCGGCACCGAGCCCGTGGTGCTCACCGGGCCGAACGGCGCCGGCAAGACCAATCTGCTGGAAGCGCTGTCGCTTCTTGCACCAGGCCGCGGGTTGCGCGGCGCCAAGCTGACCGAGATCGATCGCCGCGCCGAACGAGACGGCGAAGCGCCAAATTCGGGTTGGGCCGTCGCTGCGGTCGTCGCCACGCGGTACGGCACGATGCGGGTCGGCACCGGCCGTGACGCGGCAGCGGGTGAGCGGCGGGTCGTGCGCGTCGACGGAGAACCGGCGCGCGGCCAGATGGCGCTCGGCGAGCGGCTTGGGGTCATCTGGCTGACGCCGCCGATGGATCGGCTCTTTCTCGAAGGTCCGAGCGGCCGGCGACGATTTCTCGACCGGCTGGTGCTCGGGCTCGACCCGCAGCACGGCTCGCGCGTCGCCGCCTACGAGCAGGCGTTGCGCGAACGCTCGCGGCTGCTGCGCGATGGCCCTGCCGACCCGGCGTGGCTTGCCGCACTCGAGGAGGTGATGGCGGAGCAAGGTGTTGCGGTCGCAGCGGGCAGGCGCGATGCGGTGCAGCGGCTCGACCGCGCCTGCGCCGAGGCCGACGGCTCGTTCCCGCGCGCCCGGCTGAGGCTTGTCGGCGCCGTCGAGGGGTGGCTCGAAACGATGCCGGCGCTCGCCGCCGAAGCCCAACTTGCCGCAATGCTCGCCGCCAATCGACAAATCGATGCGCAAACCGGCGGTGCTGCGATCGGTCCGCATCGGTCTGATCTCGCCGTTGAGCTGGCCGAGAAAGGGATCGCCGCGGAATTCGCCTCGACCGGCGAGCAGAAGGCGCTGCTGATCTCGATTCTGCTCGCTCAGGCCACTCTGCAGCGGGCGATTCGCGGGGAACCTCCGCTGTTGCTGCTCGACGAGATCGCCGCCCACCTCGATGCGAGCCGGCGCGCGGCATTGTTCGAAGCGCTGCTGCGGCTCGAGAGCCAGGCCTGGCTCACCGGCACCGACGAAGCGGTGTTCGCGCCGCTGCGGTGCCAGGCCCAGTTTCTGTCGGTAAATGACGGAACCTTGGCCGCGACGTATTTTTGACCCCGGAACTGCAACCTAAGGACGATATGGCGAATATCCCCGCATCCGATTCTGTCGACCCGAGGCGTACCGCAACCGTGCCGAACGCCGCCGCCGGTCACCCCGGCAATGGCACGGCCAATGGAGAGGATGCAACCTACAACGAGCAATCGATCGAGGTATTGCGCGGGCTCGACGCGGTGCGCAAGCGGCCCGGAATGTACATCGGCGACACCGATGACGGCTCCGGCCTGCATCACATGATCTATGAGGTCGTCGATAATGCGATCGACGAGGCGCTGGCGGGCTACTGCGACACCGTCACGGTGACATTGAACCCCGATGGCTCGTGCACCGTCGCCGACAATGGCCGCGGGGTCCCGGTCGGCATTCACGACGAGGAGGGGGTGTCCGCAGCCGAGGTCATCATGACCCACCTGCACGCCGGCGGCAAGTTCAACCAGAACGCCTACAAGGTCTCGGGCGGGCTGCACGGCGTCGGCGTATCGGTCGTCAACGGCCTCTCTGCCCGGCTCGACATGCGCATTTTCCGCGGCGGGTCGGAATGGTTCATCCGCTTCCGCGACGGCGTGCCCGAAGCGCCGCTCGCCGAGGTCGGTCCGGCCCCGCCTTTGCCGGCGGGCACGGCCCGCGAGGGAACAGCCACCGGCACCGAGATCACCTTTCTGCCGAGCCCGCAGACCTTCACCAACACGGAGTTCGACTTTACGACCCTCGAGCATCGGCTGCGCGAGCTCGCGTTTCTGAACAGCGGCGTGACCCTGGTGCTGAGCGATCTGCGCGGGGTCGAGCCGAAGAGCGTCACGCTGCATTTCGAGGGCGGGCTCGAGGCTTTCGTGCGCTATCTCGACCGCTCCAAGCAGGCCTTGCATACCGCGCCGATCGTGATCCGCGGCGAGCGCGACGGCATCCTGCTCGAAGTCGCGATGGAGTGGACCGACAGCTATCACGAGACGATGCTGTGCTTCACCAACACCATCCCGCAGAAGGATGGCGGGACCCACCTCGCCGGCTTCCGCGCGGCCTTGACCCGCACCGTCAACGCCTATGCGAACGACAGCGGCATCGCCAAGAAGGAGAAAGTGGCGCTGACCGGCGAGGACATGCGCGAAGGGCTGAGCTGCATTCTGTCGGTCAAGGTGCCGGACCCGAAATTCTCCTCGCAGACCAAGGACAAGCTGGTGTCTTCGGAGGTCCGCCCGGCGATCGAAGGCATCGTCGGCGACAAGCTGACCCAATGGTTCGAGGAGCACCCGGCCGACGCCCGAAAAGTCGTCGCCAAGGTGGTCGAGGCGGCGGCCGCACGCGAGGCGGCGCGCAAGGCGCGCGACCTGACCCGGCGCAAGGGGGCGCTCGACATCGCCAATCTGCCGGGCAAGCTCGCCGATTGTCAGGAGCGTGATCCGGCGAAGAGCGAGCTCTTCATCGTCGAGGGCGACAGCGCCGGCGGCTCGGCCAAACAAGGCCGCGACCGGCGCTTTCAGGCGATCCTGCCGTTGAAGGGCAAGATCCTCAATGTCGAGCGCGCGCGCTTTGACAAGATGCTGGGCTCGGCCGAGATCGGGACCCTGATCGCCGCCCTCGGTACCGGGATCGGCCTCGAGGATTTCGACCCCGAGAAGGCGCGCTATCACCGCATCATCATCATGACCGACGCCGATGTCGACGGCAGCCACATCCGCACGCTGTTGCTGACGTTCTTCTTCCGCCAGATGGCGAGCCTGATCGACAAGGGGTTTCTCTACATCGCCCAACCGCCGCTCTATCGCCTGCAGCGCGGCAACGCGAAGGCCGTTTATCTGAAGGACGACACCGCACTCGAGGCCTATTGCATCGACGCGGCACTGCGGGACTCGGTTTTCACCCAACATGACGGGGTCGAGCGTAGCGGCCTCGATCTTCGCGACCTCTCAGAGCAGGCACGGGTGCACCGCCGCTGGTTGCAGCCCTTGGCCGGCAAGGTCGGCAGTATCGAGGTTGTCGAGCAGGCGGCGATTGCCGGCGCCTTGTCGAGTTCATTGCTCGCCGACCCGAACCGGGCGATCGAGGCTGCTCACCGCACCGCCGAACGGCTCAATCTTCTGGCGCCGGAGCACGAGCGCCTGTGGCAGGGCGAGGTGATCGCCGGGGAGGGGCTGGTATTGAGCCGCACCCGCCAGGGGGTCGCCGAGCGGCACCTGATCGACGCCGCATTGCTGCGTTCGAGCGAGGCGCACCGGCTCGACGCCGACGGCGAGAGGCTGCGCGAGGTCTATGACCGCCCGGGCAGCCTCGCCGCGCGCGACAGGACCCGCCCGATCACGGGACCGACGAGCCTCGTCGAGGCGGTGATGGAACTGGGCCGCCGCGGCATCGAGGTGCAGCGTTACAAAGGGCTCGGCGAGATGAACCCGGAGCAGTTGTGGGAAACCACCCTCGACCCCGAAATCCGCTCCTTGCTCCAGGTCAAGATCAGCCACGCCGATTCCGCCGAGGAGACCTTCTCGACCCTGATGGGCGACCTCGTCGAGCCGCGCCGCGACTTCATCCAAGCCAACGCCCTCAGTGTGGCCAATTTGGACGTGTAATACCGGGCAGCGGGCAATTCCGCGCTCGCCGTCCAGAAAGTCATTCCGGGATGGCCCAGGGGCCAGCCCCGGAACCTATGAATACCGGCCGAGCCACAGTATTCACAGGCCCGTGTTCGTGGGTTCCGGGCTCGCGGGCTGTGCCCGCGCCCCGGGGAAATGACGACAATTTGGCATTTTTTCGCACGCTCGAAGGCCGGGGATCCATACAGCTATCGGCGGCCGTCACACGGGCCCTCCCCAAGGTGATGATGCCGCGGCGTCGTGGTGCTCCAATTGCTGCAACCGCCTGTCGAAGTCGTGCGTATCTATCGCTTTGAGGAAGACCTCGATCAGCTTCGCCAGACCGACCCCTTCCCGTGGCGAGATCTTGCCGCGCGCGGCTGCCGCCATAGTTGTCGCATCGCGGCCGTCAAGTCGCCGGCGCCGCGGACCGGCGGCAAAGCGAGCGGCACCACCCGGTCGCGGCGCGAGGGCATGAGGCGATCGAGGCACGGCCGCAACACCGCGGTGTCGCCACCGAGGGCGAGTTCGACGGCCTTGCGGCCCAAGGCTTCGGCCTCACCTTCGAGTGCCAACCGCACGGCAATTGTCGAGCCGTTCCTCGGCCTGCGCGGGCGCCCGGCGGGGTTTGCCCGACCGGCCCTTTACAAAGGGGCGACCCCGCTGCTTTTGCTGCATTTGCAGGGAATTATCAGCAGTCATTAACTTTCCCTCCGCAGAAAATCTAGCTTTTGGGTGCCGTGACGAATCAAAGAACAGCGGGTTCCGGCCGCGCTCCGCCGTGCTTATTGACGAGATTGCAAATGTCGTGAGATCCACCACGGCGAGCGGCAACACACATTCACGATGCAAGATCGGAATATTATTATAATCGCATGAAGAACGCAATTTGTCAAGCGATAACCGCTATTTTCGCAGCGGCTCAGAGGTCCGGGGTGCTGCGTCTGGAACCGCGGCGCCCGACAAAGATGCTACGCGGCCTTCGCCGGGATGACGAGGGCATTGGCTCCGTGGGCGTGCGACTTGGCTAGTCCATTGGATTACAGCCGGTTTCGCCGGAGTGACGAGAGAGGGGGGCGGTGGCTCTTTTGAGCCCCTAGGGAATCTCGTACACGGCGAGCTCCTCGGCGATGCCGCGCAATGCGCGGCGCTGCGCCACTGGCATGAGCCCGCTGGTTGCGAGCAAGCTCGAAGCCTGCGGATGTTTTACGACCGGCGCAGTCGCCAGGATCGAGCGCGAATCGGCGAGACCTTGCACGCGTGCGGCAATATTAACGGTCGTACCGAAATAATCTTGGCGGTCGTTGAGCACGACCGCCAGGCACGGCCCCTCATGAATGCCGATCTTGAGCAGCAGATCGTGGCCGTTACCGTTGCGCCCGTCATTGAGGCGGTGCATCGCCTCGCGCATGCGCAGGGCAGCGGCAACCGCGCGATCGGGGGTCGAGAAGGTCGCCATCACCGCGTCGCCGATCGTCTTGACCACGGCACCCGCCTCTGCGGCGACGATCTCGTTGAGGACCTGGAAATGCGCTCTCACAAGGTCGAAGGCGACCAGGTCGCCGACGCGCTCGTAAAGCTCGGTGGAACCTCGCAGATCCGTAAACAGGAACGTCAGGCTGGTGATCTTGAGGCGCTGATCGACGTCGATCGTATCGGTGCCGTAGACATCGCGAAAGACCTGGTTCGTCAGCAGACGCTTTGCGGTCAGGAAGGGCTTGCGCCGGCCGAGGAGCTCGTGAAGCTTGTCGCCCGCCACCCACAAGCCCGGCAGCACCCTCGTGTCGGTGCGGTTCTCCAGCGACAGGCGCAGCGGTCCGGGACGCAGTTCGACGGTTTCGGTCGGCGACAGCACTTTGTCGAAGACGAGCGAGAGGTTCTGGCGTTCGCGCGTCGGCTCGCCCTTCACATCGAGGAATTGGGTCGTATGCGTCACCGGGTCGATGACGATCACGAACTCCGCCGGCAGCTGCAATGAAAGCAGCGCTTTCTCGCCCGGCGGCAGCTCGACCGCGTCGAGCACGATTTCCTCGATCAGCTGCTCGAAATCGTCCGGAACGTCGATGCCCGAACCCCAGAACACCTGGCGAAAATACTCGGCGAAGGGGAGCTCGTTCGGGTCGTGCGCCGCGATCCGGCGCACCCGCCGGCTGACCGTGAACGTCACCTCGACGATCTCGTCGAGCGTCGGCGCGTAGCCGGCGGCACACCAGGCGCAGGCGTATTCGTCCTTCTTGACGCTCTTCAAGGTGGTACTCGTGTCGAGCACGCCGCCACAACCCGGGCACAACACATTCCAGGCCAACTCGAAAATCCCGAGCCGGGCGGCGTGGAGGAAGGCGGCGACTGCGCGCTCTTCGCCGAGACCCCGCTGGGCGGCAAATTCCAGCACGTTGATGCGGCAGAGTGCGCGATCCGGAGCTTCCTCAACCAGCTTCTCGATGGCGTCCACGGTGGCGGGATCAGCCGACTGGCGCAGAACCGAAAACAGATTTTTGGCTTCGCTCATGGTCCAATCCTATGCCGCAACGTTGCGGTGAGGCCCCTTTAAGCTTCAGGCCTAGTCATGTCATCGTCGTCCGAGAGATATTTGGTAACGAATCGGAAGCGCACCAGCGGTGCCTGCCGCCACATGCTGCCATCATGCTGTCAGCATCGTCAGGTGATAATGGATCATGAGACGCGCCGACCGGCTTTTTCAGATCATTCAGATCCTTCGGCGCACGCCCAGGCCGATGACCGCCGAGGCGCTCGCCGCCGAACTCGAGACCTCCAAGCGAACCGTCTATCGCGACATCGCCGACCTGATCGGGCAACGGGTACCGATCCGGGGCGAGGCCGGCATCGGCTATGTGCTGCAGGCGGGGCTGGACCTACCGCCGCTGATGCTGACGCCCGATGAGATCGAGGCGGCCGTGCTAGGCGCACAATGGGTCGCGCGCCATAGCGATCCGGCGCTGGCACGGGCGGCCCAGGATCTGATCGCCAAGATCGGCGCCGTCGTACCGGAGCGGCTGCGGCCCTATGTGCTCGAGCCGGTGACCGAAACGCCGCCGGCGCGGAGCCTTGCCGCCGACGGCCTCGACATGGGACGCGTGCGCGCGCAGATTCACGCGGGCCGGAAAATCGCCCTGCGCTATCGCGACGAACAGGGACGCGACAGCGAGCGGGTCGTCTGGCCGGTGACGGTCGGCTACCTGGAGACCGTCCGCCACCTCGTCGCCTGGTGCGAGTTGCGCCAGGACTTCCGCAGCTTCCGGACGGACCGGGTGATTGCGGCCGGGTTCCTCGACGAGCGCTACCCGGAGCGGCCGAGTGCGCTGCGAGCGAAATGGCGGCGGACCCTGACCCGCTCCGCAACGACGATTGGCGAGGCGGCCGTCGGCGGACTCCCTCCGCAGTCTGTGGTCAGCACGTCGTACAGCGCCCCGGCCCGCGACGAAATCAGCAATGCGCCGGGCGGTCAGCCGGTTGCTTCGAGCGGCGGCGCAGCAGGCCGAACGCGAGGAACCCGGCCGCGAGAACGGTGATCGAGGATGGTTCGGGGACGAGCTGCGCGGTACCGTTAAGATTGGTGATGTCGGTGGCTCCGGTGAGATCTATCTCGAACAGCTGTTTTGCTACCGCGGTGCTGCCGTCGCCGAGGCTTTTGCCGTCGCGCTCGTCGACGAGGAACTGATAGTTGTTGATCGCGACGATGTCACTTACCCCCGAACCGATCCCGCCCGGAGGTGTTCCCGCTGATTTCGACACTGCCTTGAGACGAAAGCTTGCTGACATAGAGGTTCGCCCAGGCTATTGAAAGCTCTTGATGCGCTGACCCGTTGCCCTGTCGAACTGGCAGACATAAGGCCCGTATTCATCGGAGATGAACGTCTGGTGCCCGCCGCTACGGGCGCCTGCCGTTCGTGAGGTCGCCGTTGCCGGCGGCGGCGTGCTCATGGAGTCGAGCCATGGCTGTGATGCCGATTGCCCAGCGGCCCTCGCCATTCCGCAGCACCTGGCCGGCTTCCTCCAGGCGCGTGAGCGCCGTTTGCGTTCGCTCGATATTGTAATCGATCGCCTTGGCGAGCTGGCTTGCGGACATGACCTGGCCGGAAAACGACAGTTCGCGCAAGATCAGGTGGGGGATGCGCCGGCGTGCGCGGCGCCGGCCAGGCTCTTCGGGATCCACTTCGGCATTGTCGACGGGATTTTCCCTGCCGAGCAGCTCCATCGCCGCTCGAAACCCTTCCTGCCGGGCTTGGATCAGCTTGGCCTCTTCGGCTTTTTGTTCGCTCAGCGCGAGCGCCGCCCGTCGATCAGCTTCCAAAGCGTCCAGATGCGCAAAAGCTTTCTCAATTTGAGTCTGCATCGAAGATCACCCCTGTTCCCTGAGTTATCCTCTCCTTAAGGGATCAACTGGTAAAACACTCGTCTAATTCGTGGGTTCCGTATGCGACTGCGTGTCGCAGGTATGCCAAAGGCCATTTCGGTTGCATGGCGAATACTGCGTCTTCCGAGGACGCGTCAGGCCGTTCAGCACGATGGCGCAGCATTTTTCGCGGTGCATCCGAGGTCGACATGAGCAACTATTGGGCCATCCCGCGCGTACCTACCCACGCTCGCGGTTTGTCCACCGGCCGATATCGGTGCCGCCTCATAAGCTTCGGCACGAACAGATGGAATTTGTACTGCAGGAGTTGCAGGATTCTCAGGAGTTCGGGGTAAGGCGGGCGGCCCGATGGTCCCGTGGTGCCGGCGCGGTAGCTTCCAGTGCCTGCTGTGCTGCCGGCCTCGGGATGTCCTCGATCAGGATGAGGAACAGATCAGCGCCGACTAGATCCGTCGAGCCTGCCGTTAGCCGTCACGGTCTGCAGCCGACGGAACCTGCGCCGGCGTGCTCCCGCGGCGCCGAGCTTGGCGCCATTCAGATTTATCACGTAGTAGCTGTGAATAGTAGGTTCCTTTGCCATCAACTCCTAGGGCGTGGTGCCGCGACGCGGTACTATGACCTGAGCCTAATTGAACGCTGCTGGACTTACTCCTACTCTCGTGTCCGGTACGTGAGCCAGCAAATGCGTCCCCGATTGGGGCATAGACAAGCAACAGCGTTAGTGCGACTAAAGCGAGAAGACGGTGCATGGCTCACTGCTGATCCCGCCCATCAGCAGCTCAATAGGCGGGTAAAAAGGATGTCAGCCGGGCTGGCGTGCGCCGCCGATCTCTGATTAGCCGGAGATCGTAGCGGCGCCGCCAACAATCTGTTGCGATTACTCGGCCGCTTCGGCCTTCTGCAAAGGCAGCGGCTCGGTGCCGGTCCAGGGATGTTCGGCGACGTCGAAGAGGACGCCTTCCGGGCCGTAGAACTTGACCTCGAACCCGCCGATGCGCTCTGCCTCGGCCTGATCCATGTAATGCTTGCCGCCGAGGCTCTCGAGTTTCTTTGCGACGTGCTCGACATCCTCGACGAGGATGCCGAAATGGTGCAGCCCGGTATAGTCCATACCCTTGCCGAGCTGGTCGGTTTTGAACCGCAGGATCGCAAGATCGATCGTGCCGTCGCTCAAATGGTGGCCATAGGCGAGCGGCCCGTCGTTCGAGCGGACGATCTTGAAGTCAAACGCCTTTACGTAGAACTCGGCCATCGCGTCGGGATCCTTGGCGGCGATGGCGATGTGGCGAAGCTTGGCCATGGAGGTTTCCTCTGGTTATTGCGAATTATTCGGCTGCCTCTTTGACCTCGGCAGGAAGCGGCTCACACCCGGCCCAGGGATGCTCGGCGATGTCGAACAGCACGCGCTCGGGGCCGTAGAATTTCTTTTCGAAATAGCCGGCGTTCGGCTCTTTCTGGCTGCGGTCGATATAATAATCGGCACCGAGCGTCTCGAGCTTTTTGGAGAATTCGGCGACATCCTCGACCAATACGCCAAAATGATGGATCCCGCGATAGTCGAGGCCCTTGCCGAGCTGGTCGGTCTTGAAATTGAGGATCGCTATGTTGAGCGTGCCGTCGCTCAGGAACACGCCGTCGGCGAGCGCCGAGTTGGGCCGGCCCACCTCCTTGAAGTCGAAGGCCTTTTTGTAGAACTCGGCCATCGCTTCGGGATCTTCCGCGGCGATGGCGATGTGACGCAGCTTGGGCATGCCGTTCTCCTCGCATTGCTGACCAAGACACCCTATCACGAGCGCCGCCTCAACCCGAAGCGCCGCATAACGTGTCGCGCGGGATCCCCGTCAAAACCCGCGCAAGATTTTTGCCGACGCGGGTGAGCGCATCGTCCCACAAAAACAGCCCGAAGCGGTCAAACTCGGGCAGCAAGGTCCCATTGGGGAGCGAGAAATGTGAACTGCAGGCAAGGCGGCTCGGATCGGGCAGCTGCGGCCGCACCCAGCCGAAGAGCGCCAGATCCTTGCCGCGCAGATACGGGTGCACACCGAGCGCGACGAACTCGTCCGGCGACGCTAGGAGACCGGTTTCTTCACGCAGTTCCCGCGCTGCGGCATCGGCTAAATTCTCGCCGGCCTCCGCGACCCCTTTCGGAATGTCCCAGCGCGGCGACCGCGTCGCATGACCGAGCAGGAGGCGCTTTCCGTCGGTGACGATGACACCACAGCTCGTCTCTCGCCGGGTCACGGCCGGGTGCCGCCGGCCGAAACGCCGCCGTAAAAGCCGCCGTGTTTGTCGCTGTCCGAGGCGGCGCGATCATCGGTGCAGCCGGCGGCGAACAGCGCCAGCAGGAAGGCAACCCGAACCCGCCAGCGCGGAGGATTCATGTTATCCGCCGCCCTTCTCTTTCATGGATTTCTGATCCCACAGCTGCAGTCGGTAGCCGTCGGGATCACACAGCTCGGCGCCGTAGCCCCAAAACACCTTCATCGGCGGATGAACAAAGGATATGCCGACGGCGACGAGCGCCTCGTGCCTGGCCTCGACATCGTCCACCTGAACGGTAAACGAAATGCCGGGACAATTCGTGACCTCTCCTTCATAGAGAAAAATCGTCAGGTCAGCGTCGTCGCGCATCGCCGCCGTCTTCCGGTCGGGGATTTCGAACTCTACTTCAAAGCCCAAATGATCTTTATACCAATCGCGCGATTTCCGCCAATCACGAACTGGCAGAGACAGATGATCGAGTCTAGGCATTATCGCCGACTCCCTTCATTATCTGCGCATGCCGCAAATTAGGATGCTGCCCGCCACCGCTGCAAGCCATGAATAGCAAGGGAGATCGCAGATGACGGCTGAACCGCGCTGCTATCGGCCGCTAATAATCGGAAAGCGCGGCGCCGTCGCAGCGAATCATCCGTTGGCGGCCCAGGCGGGGCTGATGGCGTTGCGCGCCGGCGGTAACGCCGTCGATGCGGCGGTGGCGACGGCGGCGACGCTCGCCGTGGTCGAGCCGATGATGTCGGGGATCGGGGGCGATGGATTCTACCAAGTCTACCAGCAGGCCGCCGGGCGTGCGGTCGTGTTCAACGGCTCCGGCCCCGCTCCTTTAGCCGCAACCCCCGAACGCTATGCCGGCGGCATACCGCGCGTTGGACCGCGGTCTGTCTCGGTCCCGGGCATGCTCGCCGCGATCGAGGCGGTGCATCGGAGCTTTGGCCGGCTGCCGTGGAGCGATCTCTTCGCCGAGGCCGTCAGCTTTGCCCGCGACGGCTTCGCCGTCACCCCTCACTACCGCCATTTCGCCGAGGAGTATCGGGCGACGCTCGCGATCGACCCGCGCGGCACCGCACTCTTCCTGGAGGGTGGCAAACCGCCCTCGGTCGGCCTTCCGATCATACAAAGCGACCTCGCCCGTTCCCTCGAGGAGATTGCCGCGGACGGGGCCGAAACCTTCTACCGTGGCGCTTTGGCGCGGCGGCTGATGGCCGGTCTCGAGGCGGCCGAGGCCTTGGTGTCGGCGGCCGATCTCGCGGATTTCACCGCCGAAATTCAGCAGCCGATCGCGATCGACTACCGCGGCTTCACGGTGCTCGAGGCACCGCCGAATTCGACCGGCTTCGTGCTGCTGGAAGAACTGAAGATCCTCGAGCATTTCGATCTCGCCCGGATGGGTCTCCTGTCGGCCGACGCGGTCCATGTCATGGTCGAGGCGAAGAAGCTCGCCTTCGCCGACCGCGAGCGCTGGGCGGCCGACCCGCGTTCGGTTGACGCGCCGCTGGTGGAACTGCTCTCTGCCGACTACGCTGCCCGGCTCGCCGCCCGCATCGACCTGCGACGTGCGGCTCCGACCGGGATGGCCGCCGCGGCTGACGGCGACACGACTTATTTCTGCACCGCCGACGGTGAGGGTAACGCGGTCTCGGGTGTGCAGAGCATCAACAGCGGTTTTGGCTCCGGCATCATTGCCGGCGATACCGGCATCCTGCTCAACAATCGGATGAGCTATTGGCACCTCGATCCCGGGCATCCGAACCGGCTGGTGCCTGGGCGGCGGGTGCGGCACACGATGAACCCGCCGCTCGTGCTCAAGGACGGCGTATTGTGGTGCGTCTTTGGCACGCCCGGCGCCGACAACCAGGTGCAGGTCAATCTGCAGGTGTTGACGGCGATGACCGATTTCGGTCTCGACCCGCAGCAGGCGGCCGAGCTGCCGCGCTGGACGTCGAACGTCTCAGGCCAATACGCTAACTGGCCGCATGACGGCGAGGATGTACTGACGATCGAACAACGCTTTCCCGCAGCGGTGCGCGGCGAACTTGCGCGCCGTGGTCACCCGGTCAAAACCATCGGCGATCTCGAAGGGCCGTGCAGCGTCGAGATAATTCGCCGCGATATCTCGACCGGCATGCTGTTCGCCGGCTCCGACCCGCGTCGCGACGGTTGGGCGCTCGCCTGGTGAGTATGGGTCCCCAATCGTTCCGGTTCGTTCGTGGCCGGCCTTGTGCCGGTCATCCACGACTTACGAGAGCCGATCGTAGAGGTCGGCCCAGTCGGGGTTTTGGGCGAGGATCAGGTGCACTTTCCAAGCGCGGCGCCAACGCTTCATGTTTCGCTCCCGCTGCCTTGCCGCGCGCATGTCATCGTAACGTTCGGTAAATACGAGCCGCCTCAATCCGTACTGCTTGGTGAAGCCCTCGACAAGGCCAGCCCGATGTTCACACGCACGTCGGGCGAGGTCGTCGGTGACGCCGACGTACCGCGTGCCGTTAGGCCGGTTCGTCATGATGTACACCCACCCGCTAGGCACCTAAGATCTCCGCGGGAAGCGAAGTCCTCGTGGATGCCCACGGAACTAGTTCCGTGGGCTGAAGGCCCACGGCACAAGGCCGGCCACGAACGATAGATAGGCCTTCACTGTTAAGAAATTTTGCCGAGAGGGGCGCCGTGAAAATTCGGGATATCGAGGCTTTCCAGGTCAGCTGGTCCCCTGGGGACAGGCCGGAGCAGCGCAGCGCCTGGGTCAGGATCCGTGGCGATGACGGCTCGTTTGGCCTCGGCGAGGCGTCACCAATGCAGGGCGGGCTTGCGTCGCTCGGAATTATCGCCCGCAATCTCGCGCCCGCGCTGATCGGCAAGGACCCGCTCGATCACGCGGTCCTGCTCGACACTCTGCTGCACACCTTCGTCAAACTCGGACCCGAGGGCGCGCTCAGTGGCGCGCTCGCGGCGCTCGACATCGCACTGTGGGATTTGAAGGGCAAGCTCTTTAATCAGCCGATCTACAAGCTTCTCGGCGGCGCCTGGCATACCAGCCTGCCGTTCTACGCCTCGATCGGCGGCAATGGCGAGCGCAGTGTCGATGACGTGCTGCGGGTTGTCGAGGTGCGGCTCGAGGACAAGCCCGCGGCGGTGAAGATCCGCTTCGACAATGACCGAACCAAGCCCGATATCGACATTCCTGGCGACATCGCCAAGGCGCGCGCAGTGCGGCGAATGGTGGGCGACGGTTTCCCGCTCGCCTTCGACGCCAATAACGGCTACTCGGTCGGTGGTGCCATCCGCGTCGGGCGTGTGCTTGAAGAACTCGGCTATTGGTGGTTCGAGGAGCCGGTGCAGCACTACCATGTGAAGGCGATGGGCGAGGTCGCCCAAAAGCTCGACATCACAGTCTCCGCGGGCGAACAGACCTATACCCTCTCGGGCGTCGCGGATCTGATCGCGGCCGGGGTCCGCATGGTGCAGCCCGACATCGTCAAGATGGGCGGGATCACGGGCCTGATGCGGTGCGTCGCGCTGGCTCATGCGCACGCCGTCGAGCTGGTCCCGCACCAGACGCAGCCGACCATCGGTCATATGGCGAATTTGCATCTGGCGGCTAGCCAGCTGCACGCCACCAAGCCATGCGAGCTCAATGATCCATCTCCGCGTCAGCACGGCGTGTTCGAAAATCCCCCAAAGCCGGAAGGCGGCCTATTTCATCTGCCCACCGGACCGGGCCTGGGTCTGCAGGTCAACGAGGCTGAACTGGCCAAGCGGCGCGTGCCGATCGCGTGATGCGAGGCGGGTGCCCATGCAATCGACGAGGTGATCCCTTGAAGCGCGTTCTGACCGCCCGTTTCATGCACGAGACCAACACCTTCAGCCGGGTGCCGACGGACATGGCGATGATGCGCCGTCGCGACTTCCATCTCGAAAACGAGATTCCCTCGGCGTTTCGCGGTACCCGATCGGCCTTTGGCGCCACCTTCGAAGCGGCCGACAAATTCGGCTGGAGCCTGGTTCATCCGGTCTCCGCCAACCCCAACCCCTCCGGCACCGTCACCGACGACGCGTTCGAGCAAGTCACCGGGATGATCCTCGACGCGGTCGACACCAAGGGCCCGATCGACGGCGTGCTGTTGCATCTCCATGGTGCGATGGTCAGCGCGAGCCACGAGGACGCCGAGGGCGAGTTCCTAGCGCGGCTGCGCCGGCGGCTCGGCCCCGCGGTGCCGGTTGTGGTCACTCTCGATCTGCACGCCAACGTTACTGAGCGGATGGCCGACAATGCCAGTGCATTGATCGCCTATCGCACCTACCCGCATATCGACCAGCACGAGCGGGCCTGGCAGGGCGCCCAGCTACTGGAGCGGGCAATGCAGGGTGAGATCCGTCCAAAGACCGT
>WNFD01003446.1_pt1 | contig 27672 bp, 26 predicted proteins | sample 5400491 | NCBI WGS metagenome assembly WNFD01 (sample SAMN13153343, study PRJNA577476) | soil metagenome | isolation source: 120 cm saprolite under Douglas fir tree site 2 hole 2 replicate 2 | place: USA:California | collected 2015-04-18
AAGGTTTGGTGGTACATCCCTTCTATCGGATGGAGAAGTCGTTGCCCGGCAGGCGCGCCGAACCGAAGAATGTCCATATGATGACGATTGCGAATGACGCGAGAACCGAGGTCAACTGAGGACTTTTAGATAATCTTCAAGGTTACAGACGGCGGCGTAGACGCCAGTGATGCTATTACGCGTCACTCACTACGAACACAGGACGTCACCTTTTGAACACGGGCGAGACCCATAATCTTTGCTCGCCGGCGACAGCTTCGTGAACGTGGCACCCGTCAGGATCTGCCCTGTGACAACCCTCATGCCTGGATGATGGCTGTCACGCAGGGTGAAATTCCGTTCGGTGCTGGCGTCGGTCGCTTGGCGCCGATCGCCGAATCGGGTCGTGCCGATGAAGATGCCGCGGATTCAAGGAAGGCTGCCAGATCGCCCGGTTATGCGCCGCCAGTGATGTGGTGCCACTGGATGTGCCGACTGCATGAGCCTGCTAGCTAAATTAGCGGCGTGCGGTTACAGCAGGGTTACACTCCGGCCTACTCCGCCGCCGCGTCCTCATTGCGTTCGGATCCGGCCAGATCTGCCGGACGAACTGCTGGAGGGCGTCCAGGTGCGGCTGAGCCTGGCTTGCCATGCCTGGCTCCATGCCGCCGGATAGCTGTTTCAGCTCCTGAGTTGCCTGCCAGGCGTCGCGGGCGATCTCCATGGGCTCAGGCTCATCAGGCTCGTCGGTAATCGTCCAGGATTCCGCCAGCATTGCTGAGCCCTTGCGGCTGACGCCGTCCCGGAAGATGAGTTCTTCGATGGTGTCGGCGGGGGGCTGCAGTGCTATCGGTAACCCCGCTTGAGCAGGTACTTGGCTCCTGCCTCGAAGCCCTCGGGGCTGAGCAGTTCGAAGCCGAAGGCGTCGGCGAGCCGGTCGGTCGTGTTGAACGCGGCGCAGACCGCCAGCGCGTCGTCGACCTGCTGGCGTGAGACACCTGCGGACAGCACTTCCCGCATGTCCCCGGCGCCCACCTTTCCCTCCCGGGTCAGCTTGCCGAGCATCCGCAGCGTTGCCCGGAGCCCGTCCTCGACGGGGGCCGATTGCAGGTCGGCCAGCACCGCTTGAACCTTCGCGCCGTCCTGGTACGCCTGCCCCGCGGTCGCGGTGTGTGCGCCGACGCAGAACGCGCACTCGTTTACCTTCGACACGAAGGCCGCCATCAGCTCTCGGTCAGCTACCGACCAGGCGGAAGGCCCGCGCATCGCCTCGTGGGTGAACTTCTTCGCCCGGGCGCCGTAGAAGCCGGGCCGGTAGAAGACCAGCTTGGCGGCGTCTGGTACTGGGTGCCCGGAGAACACCCGGATGAGCGCGAACAGCAACTTGGTCCCGGGGCCGTAACCGCGGTTGAGGATGTCAAGTCGCATTATCCGGCCTCCCCGTTGACGGTTGCCTCGGCCAGGGCTGCCAGTCCCGCTTCATACAGCCGGGCTGACTGGCCGACCGCAGCGGATATCACCAGCTCGAAGAGCTGGTCCTCGCTGAAGCCCGATGCCTTTGCCGCAGCGAAGTCCGCGTCGGTGACCTGCGCCGGCCCCGTGGCGACCTTGCCGATCAGCGCGTGCAAGAGCGGGGGGATGCCGGCGTTGCTGAAGGCACGGGCTCGCTGCTCCGGAGATGCCCTGCCCTCTCCGTTCAGGACGCGATCCCCGCTGGTTCGTCCCGGCGTGACTGCAGCATGTTCAGGCAGACCCGGGCGACGACCGTCGTGAGCCATCCGCCGAGATTATCGATGTTGCCGGGGTCGGTGCGGCTCAGCCGCAGCTAGGCTTCCTGGACAGCGTCGTCGGCGTCGCTGGCCGAGCCGAGCGTCTGGTAGGCGATCGCCCGCAGCCGGGCCCGGTGGGTCTCGAACCGTTCGGCGAGCAGGTCATGTTCGTCCATCGGTCACATTCTCTTGTCGTGGTCGGACATAGAAGTGACCGTCCAGACCCCGCCGATGTGACAGGAGGCCGGCTTGGTGTTCAGTGTCCCGGTTCAGCCGCGGCCTACACGGAGGAACAATCGTTAATTGGCGTAAGGAGAGCCCATGGCCTCGCCCGTCCTTGTCACTGGCGGCACCGGCCGCCTCGGGAAACTTGTCGTCGCGCGGCTACAGGACAGCGGTTGTGACGTCCGCGTGCTCGCCCGGCATGACCGGCCCATCCCGCAGGGCGTCACTTTCTTCACCGCAGACCTCCGGACCGGCCAGGGCATCGAGCCGGCCGTGACCGCAGCGGCGGCCATCATCCACTGCGCGACCAGCACGAGGGGCGACGCCGAGGCAACCCGCAACCTCGTGGCAGCCGCGTCCCGGACGGGGTCTGCCCACCTGGTGTACGTGTCGATCGTCGGTATCGACCACATCGCCTCCTGGGGATACCCGAAGACGAAGCTCCAGGCCGAGCAGATCGTGGCCAGCTCCGGCCTGCCCTGGACGATCCTGCGAGTCACGCAGTTCTACGACTACTGCCTGACCAATGCGCAGAAGCTGAGCCGGTTCCCCGTGGCGCCAGTGCCAGCGGGCTTCACCGTCCAGCCGGTTGATCCCCGCGACGTGGCGGGCCGGCTCGTCGAGCTGGCACTGGGCGAGCCCGTCGGCCGCGCGCCGGACATGGCCGGACCACAGGTGAGCAACTGGACGGACCTGCTCCGGGGGTACCTGAAGGCCAGCCATCGTCGCCGATGGGTGTTGCCGATTCGGATACCGGGCACCCGGGCAGTCCGCAACGGCGCTCTGCTGCCACCGCCGGGACACACCGTCGGCTGCCGGACCTGGGACCAGTTCCTCACCACCCAACTGCGGCAGCAAGCCACCACAACCGCCTAGCCCGACCCGCAGGCCGGCCACCACCGTCGACCGCACCATCCGCCATCCCTTCCGACATCACCGAGGCAGCAAAAGGAGCGCCGCAATGCAAGCCCGAATGAAGAACCCGGGAGTTGTCATTCCGGACGCCATGACGGCGATCAGGGCGCTGAACGAGGCCATCAAACAGGGCGGCGTACCACCGAGGACACTCGACCTGGTACACCTGCGAGCCAGCCAGATCAATGGTTGCAGCGTGTGCGTCGGCGCGGCGGCCAAAGCCATTGCAGCGTGTGCGTCGGCGCGGCGGCCAAAGCCAAGAAAGACGGCGAGACCGACGAACGACTGTTCACCCTGGTCGCCTGGCGGGACACACCCTTCTTCACCGACGCCGAACGCGCCGCACTGGCCCTCACCGAGGCCGTCACCCGGCTCAGCGACCGGACCGACCCGGTGCCCGACGAGATATGGAACGAGGCGGCCCGCCACTACGACGAGCCAGCCCTGGCCGCACTGGTTCTCTGGATTGCCGTGGTGAACGTCTTCAACCGCGTCAACGTCGCCACCAGGCAGGTCCCCCGCAAGTACCCCGGCTAAGTCCGAGCGTGCGGGGCGACGTGTGGACCTACCAGTGCGATACCACCCGTTCCACGGTGGAGTTCAGCGATGGCAACCGGATCCAGACCGTCCGGCACGAGCGCGCCGACGACGGAAAGACCTACTCAGCCTCCATGAAGGTCACCCTGATCAAAAGTGGAATGAGAGAACCTCCCCCCGGCGTCGAGATCGCCGATCAACCTGTTCGGTGCTGCACGGAGAGGTGCTCGCCAGGCGGCCAAACCCGTGCAGAACGGCGGCTCGGCGTGCGGGGCCCTCACCAGGGGTCAGCCACGCTCCGTGACCGCTGGCTCTCTCCGGCCCAGCCCCGCGGCAAGGTCGTCCCGGGGCCGACCGACGTCGGCGAAAGTACCTGCGGGGTAGTGCGGGGTCTCCGCGACCGGCTACCGGGAAGCGAGGCCGAGCGCTTCGGAATGGGCCCGGCGGTAGTGCCCGGTCAGGACCTCACTGAGGTTGCCGGGGCGGTACGCGACGGTGCGGTGGCAGATCTGGCAGCGGGTGACCGGAAGATGGGTAACGGTCACAGGGAAACGGCGGCCATGTGACTTGCTCATCACCTCTATGATGCCAGGGCCGCCGGAGTGACCTTTCCCTGTGCTTGCGCCGCACGCACGCCGCCACGCGGCAGAAGAGTAAGTTTTCAGCCCACGGTGACAATGCATAATTATGCAAGCTGGTCAACCGTCGGTCGGATCGAACCCGCGATCGCGGGACCGCCGATACGTGTAGACCTCTTACTCCGCGTGCGCCTATCTGCCGTTCTGCTCGGGGCGTCAGCTCGGTGTCTATTAGGGGCCGACCTTCCGGACCCGGGGACTCTGTGCGGCTGCGAGCTGGCGATGGCCGGGATCCCTAGTCGGCGCCCAGTTTCCCGGGGCGGTACAGGGATCACGGCTGGCTGGACGTGGGCGATGCCGCTGATGGTGACGGGCTGGGCGCAGGCGACATGGTGGATGGTGACGGGCTGGACGTGGGTGAAGTAGTCGGCGTGGGCGAACGGCTCGTGCGCGGCGTATGAGACGGGCTGGCTGACCGCGCGGGGCTGGGAGCAGACCGCGCGGGGCTGGGCGTGGAGGCAGGACTGGCGGCCGGCCCGGGCGATGCTGCGGGCGCAGGTACCGGGCGCACCAGGATGTACAGGGCAAGCACGGCCAGGAACAGCCCGGTAAGCACGACGGTCGAGGTGCGAGGCCGCCCGCTCACGAGGCGCCTCCGGTCGCCCGGCCGGTTTCGAGGTCAGCGGAGACGTTAATGCCCTCGTAACGGAAGGCCGACGCGACCCGCGCGCGAAGTTCGCGGCCGACCTCGAACTGCGCGCCGGGCAGCGTCCGCGCCACCATCCGCACCGAGAACGTGTCAACCTCAATTCTTTCAACGCCCATCACGGTGGGCGGGTCGAGCATCAGCTTGCGCAACCTGTCGTCACCATAGGCATCCTGGCCGACACGCCGGAGAATGTCGGTGACATGGCTGACGTCGACAGAAGACGGGACAGGAACGTCGAGGACAGCCCGCGCCCAGTCACGCGACAAGTTAGTGACCTGGACGATCTGGCCGTTGGGCGTGGTGATGACCTCGCCGCTGACCGACCGGAGGCGCGTGACCCGCAGGGTGACGTCCTCGACCGTGCCACTGGCCGGCTCCGACACGCCGGCGACCTCGATGCGGACAACGTCGCCGAAGCCGTACTGCCGCTCACCGGTGATGAACAACCCGGCGGCGATATCTTGGACAAATCGCTGCAGGCCAAACCCGAGCGCGGCGCTGAGCAGGGCGGCGGGTGCAACCAGGCCCGCCAGGGGCACGCCAAGGCGCTGCACCACCAGCACAGCGGTGACGACGTACATGACTGCCAGGACCGCCCACGTGACAACCTGCGCGACGACCTGGCGGTGCTTGGCGCCCTCAGAACGCACCAGCTCATCGGCCTCGCTCGCGTGGGCATCAATCTGCGCGATGACCCGGCCGCGCACCCAGTTCGCCAGCCGGGTAAGCAGAATTGCCCCCAGCACCAGCAGCACGATCACCAGCAGGTCGCCGCGCGCCCACCCGCTAAAGCCAGTCAGCGGAGCGATTGCGCCTATCAATGAAGCCCTCCTATATCACGACCTACCTCATCAGGACGCACACCAGGGTAGGCGCTGGCGGGGACCAGACGGGGAGTCGCGCGGCCGAGGCCAGCGTTTCGCGGCCGTCACGGAAACACCCCAGGCCGGCACAGCGGCTAGGTAACGACAGGCCACACCACCACGTTAGATGCATGCCACCCGGCAGGTACGCCAGTCGGCCAACGGCGATGGCAAAATCGGCTGTTCTGTGCCACTCGCCAACGGCGACCCCTCCATCGACAGGGAACGCCTAGTCGGCGCGCTCTGGCTCCCGAGACGCATCCTGATGCTGCGTCGCAGTCCCTGTGAAACTAGGCCAAGTCGTCGGACTGCGGGTGAGTATGCCGTTCAGTGCATAACTATGCGTCGAGGCGATTCGCTCACATCGGAATGTGAGCGAGGCGCCGATGTCCGGTGCCAGGCAAGTCGGCTCTCTGCCAGTCAAACTGGCCCAACCGGCTTCCTGCACCGCTGTACCTGGCCCAGAACGGCTACTTGACCAGGTCGCTGGCTATCGAGACATTGCGCGCTGGGCCAGGTTCGATGGCGAGATCTGCACCAAAGCGGGCCTGCGGACCGACTTGGATAGAAACCAGTGGGTTGATCACTTGCCACTCAATCAGGCCCGCCCAGGTCAACGCGCAGGTGGCGGGCCGACATATCCGTCACGGGACAGCCGAGCATCAACCTCGGCGGGAAGGCAACAGGCGCTGGTGGCCACCCGAGCGACAGAGTGTTCATTCTGGCACGCCGTGGCGGCCATGCTGACCACGTACCAGAACGCACATAGCGGCGGGTACGCGTGCGGCTGCCACCGGCTGGTTGACCACAACCTGTGATCAGCATCGGGCACGTGGCACGGATGTGCGGCGCGTTGGCATCGCGGGCATCCGCCCAGGCTTACCTGGCGGCCGAGGACTTTAGCCACGCTCCTGTTGCTTCGAGTAGCAGAATTCCACAGGTACGCGCTTGGTAGCCCGGGACGTATCTCATCGCGGCATGGGCGGGAGTCACATGGGAAGGCGTCGATCGTCTCGCGAGCCCAGCTAGCGCCCGGCGTGCGGCGCCAACCCACAAGGGCATCCCTGGAACCGGTAGCCCGTCGTGGGCGTCGGAGCAGTATGAACCGGGTGGTTCCTCGCGCTCTTGCCGTGGGGTCGGTCCTGATCGTGGTGGCAGGTTGTGTGACGTCCGGCCGCGCGGCCCGGCCGCAACGGCCGGCCGGGCAGGCAGCGTCCGCAGCGGTGGCGGCTACTACCTTGCGGACTGGCCGCTGGTCAGCGCTACCGCGCGCGCCGATCAGCCCGCGAGACGGCGCATCTGCCGTGTGGACCGGCCGCGAGCTGCTGGTGTGGGGTGGTGAGTCGGGGACGGACGGCGAGGATCTGCACGCGGACGGGGCGGCGTATGACCCGGGCACCGGCCGCTGGCGCACCCTCCCGCCGTCCCCGCTTTCTGCCCGCGCGGGACAAGCGGCATCTTGGACCGGCACCGAGATGATCATCTGGGGAGGTTATGACCGGGTGTCCGCCCACCGGTTCGCGGTGACAAGCTCTGGTGCGGCATACGATCCGGCCACCAGCACGTGGAGGCGGCTGCCGCCGGCCCCGCTGTCCCCGAGGGCCGGCGCGATCGCCGTCTGGACCGGCAGCGCACTGATCCTGCTGGGGGGCCAGCCCGCGGCCCTGACCGGCACCGTCCACAGTTACGGCGACGGCGCGTCATTCAACCCGGCCCTCAACCGGTGGCAGCACATCGCACCTCCCGCACCGCCGAACGGCCACCCGCTCACATGGCGCGCCGCCGTGAATGCCAGTACTGAGCTGCTGGCGTGGTCAGAATGGGCGCAGTCGCGCCGGACGGGCCCGGACACCCGGACCGACAGCGGCGGGGTCGACCTGTTCGCCTATCGCGAGGACACCGGGCAATGGCGGCTGGTACCCCCCGCGGCGGGCATGCTGCCCGACGCCGGAGAGGTGCTGTGGACCGGCCAGTTCGCCCTGGTCCGCGGAATCACCTACAACTGCGGAGTCTGCCCTGGGCCCTTCGTCCCCGAGGCCACCGACCTGTACAACCCGCTCCGGAACACCTGGACCCGGCTGCCGCCCGACCCTCTCGGAGGGTCGAACCTGGTGGCCGCCCGGACCGGCACCGCACTCATCTCCTTTAATCCCGGCGGCCAATTCGGCCGGGTACGCCCCGGCGACGCCAGCGTCTACGACGCTAAGCTCAGGCGATGGAGCCGGCTGCCGGCCGCCCCGTTCGGGTGCGACACCCAGGACTCAGCGGCCTGGACCGGCATGCAGCTGCTGCTGTATTGCCCCCGGCCGCCAGGCGGCCCAGGCGCCGGGCACGACGGACTTGGCTTCAAAGTCAGGCCCTGAATAGCCAGCGGCGGCACCGCGCCGGGCACCACCTCGCCCCGGGCCGCCACCAGGCCCCAACTCGCCGGCAGGGCACTTCTCACGCTGCGGTATTGGGTCCTGGAGGCACCGGTTATCGCATCATCCGGCCTTTGCCACGGCGAGGATTCTTGGTTCCGTCCGAGGCGACCGCCCCCCGAGCAGGTGGCCGATCTGGCGGTCGGCTGTCGAATGCCCGCCGCACTGACGCGTTCCGCCTGCAGACGAGCTTTTGGACACGACCGCTCATCGGCAGGTGCGGTAAACCGGCCTGCAGGCCAGTGAACTCGAGCATGCACACGAACTGGCGGCGCGCGACAGAATGTTCGTTCTGTCGCGCCGTAGCGGCCATCTAGCCCGGCCACCAGAACGCACATAGCGGCGGATATCGCGTGCCGCACGACTTTCGAGCTATCACCGTCTGTAACGAAACGTCAGTACCTGGGGCAAGGATCAAGGTGTCCGGCGAGCTCATCCCGGCCGACCGGATTCGCCACAGCACCATCACCGCGTCATCGTGATCATCGCCCAGGGAATACGGTCGGGCTCCGATTGCTCCGCATCCATCTGGAGTGACGTTCGATGTTCATAACGAATGACGCGTAACAGTGATGCCGCGCTGAACAACAAGGCTGGTCAGTCAGGAGGGCGCCGGTGCGGGTGGGTCCGGGTACGGGTGCTCGCGGGCGCTGATCTACCGTGCGATCTCGCCCAGGCTGGGCCCGGCGAACACCGGTGTTCCCGGGGGATGACCACGTACGTGGCGCCGATGGTGAGCAGGTCGAATCGGAAGTACAGGGCCCGGAAGACGATCGAGGTCAGCTCGTCGGGCCGGGGCGGGGACGGGACCTGATGGCCCGTCACCGGCGGGCTCCGTTGGCCTGCTGCACGCGGGCGCGTGATTCTTCCTCGGCCAGGACCCCGGCCAGCGATTCCCGGAGTTGCGCCGCGACCGGGGCGTTGCCGATCACCTTGTCCTCAAGTGCGTGCTCAAGGTGGCGCCGGTAGTCCCGGAGCTCAAATGTGGTCAGCGCGTGCAACGGGTGCCTGGGCTGGGCGACGGGCACGGGTCGGGCAGGCACCGGCGGGTGGCTCCTAGCGGGCTGGCCGGGGCTGGTCACGGCGCCACCTCCCGGGAGACGGGGCAAGCCCAGTCCGCGCGGATCAGCTCGCGCAACGCGCCGGGGCCGGCGGCGCTGAGGATGACGGCGAGGTCGAAGTAGGCACCGGCGCCCACCTGATCGCTGTCCGTGACAGCAAGGACCCCCACGGCCCCGTGCTGGCCTTCAGCCCTCAGCAGTGGCGCAGGTTCGCCACCGGGGTGAGGGCCGGGAGGTTCGACCTGGCCTGAGGGCCGGCCCTTAAGGCCGAGCACCTTATTGAAGGGGGCGTTCTCGTGTCCGGGACCGCCCCCTTCCGCGTGCCCGGGCTGCTTCCTCGCGCGCCGGCCTCTCCGGGGCGCGGGGTGCCGGCGGGGTGCTGCCCCGGATTCCGCCGGCGGCGGGGCCCGCGCGGTCTGCCCGCGGGCCCCGCGGAGCCGGCGCCCTGGGCACCTTCCACGGTCATGTGCGGCGGTTTTGCTTGCACCTTCCCCGGCCATCGGTACGGCGGGTCACCCTCAGTGCGATTTTGGATTGGTCTCCCCTCTTGCATGTTATGCGGAGTGGAGTTGGAGTGATCCTGACCTCACCCTCGGGTCCCCTCGGGGTGGGGGTGAGGTCAGGATCACGGAGACGGAACGCAGCGAGCGCGTCAGCGCTGGCAGGAGGGGGACCGGGCCGGTGTCCTGTGACAGTTGATCTTCCTCTTTGTCATTGAATCTTGCTCGTCCCGAGTGTTCTGCCACTACGGTTTGCGGGGGCGTGCCTCGCCGATAACCCAGTCATTGCCGTCCCGGCGGATGCAGCTCTGCCAGCCGAGCTGGTGCAGCCGGGCGCTCATCTGGCCGGGGTGGACGAAGACTTTGACCAGGCGGTACTCGGAGCCGTCGCCTAGCCGCCGTTGGATGATTTCCTCGCTGCCGGCGGCATAGGCCTCCTTGCCGCAGACGTCCGGATGCTCGTCGACGAAGAGCACCCGGCCATGCCCGGTAACCAGGCCTCGCAGCTGCCGCCAGAATTGCTCGAACCGGCTGGCTGGCATGTGTGACAGCCAGAACGCGAAGAAGACGGTGTCGAACCGCGCTGCCGCCGCCCAGGAGAACACATCGGCGACCTCGAACCTGACGTTGGCGGCCTTGACCCGGCCGCGCGCGATGTCGACCGCTTCGGGGGCGGCGTCGATCGCCGTCACCGTCGACGCCACCCCTGCGAGCACGCTGGTCCACAGGCCCGTCCCGCAGGCGATCTCCAGCACATTCCCGGCGGGCCGCAGCGCGGCCACCACCCGGGTGATACGGGCCCGCGCCGCGTCCACATCCCCATAGGCTGTCACGTCGTACTCGCTCGCCCGGCGGCGGTAGTAGGCCACCTGCCCCGCGAGCAGATCATCGCCAGCCGCCACGTCATGGCCTTCGGGATGTGGCACGGCACCGGTCACAGTCCGCACGATAATGGCCGGGCACCATGAACCGCTCACAGAGCTCGCCGATAGCCACCCCAGAGTGAGCAAGGTTCATTGGCGAACCCACCCGGCAACCTGGCCAATACCAGCTCCTCGCCGGGCAACAGTCCGCCACCCAAGATTCCTCACCCCAGGTCGGAGCCCGGCTCCGAGGACGATCGCCTGACACGGACAGCCGGAATCGCGGCGCACAGCGCCCGCATGAGCGGGCGCAGCGGCTCGCCAGACGCCGAGCTATACCAGGCGTTACTGAACGGTGAGTACGCCGACGGCCGGGCATGGGAAGGGCTGGCACCTGAGGCGGCCGGCCTTCTCAAGGGCAAGAGCGCGGACGACGCGCGCGAGTGGATCGCATCCCCATTTCGCCGGCGCGGGCCGGCCGGCCGGCGACCCGACCGTGAGATCCTCGCGCGCGGCGTGCTAGACCCCGCTGCCGCGTTCTTCGTCGCAGACGCCGGAGAGGTCTTCATGCATGTGGACGCCTCAAGGATTCCTGACGATGTAATCGAAGCTGCCCGCCGTGTTGCGGCCGGCGCAGATAGCGATGGCCCTCTGCGGGAGATAGCTAAGACCAAGCAGGCAGCTTAAATCGCAAGCTATAGTCCGCCAAAACCTCCATCAAGCCCGAATCCTCCACGATAGATTTCCTCTGAAACCGAACAGGTGAGCGAATATTGGGCCGATGGGGTCAATGGGACCAGTGAGCTACCCAGCGGCGCGCCCACATACGGCGGTCAGCGGCTCAGAGGGCGATCTCGAACCAGACGCAGGTGCCGGCCTGCTCGCGTTGGAATCCCCAGCGCTGCGCGATCTCGTTGACGAGCTGGAACCCGCGTCCGCCCTCGTCCTGCCCGTTGGCTTCGCGCCAGTGCGGGAGCCCGATCTGGCCGTCGTTGATGACGTCGACGTGCACGACCGAGCCGCGGCACATCACCGCGACGGTGACCCTGGCGGCGTCGGTGGCGTGCTGCACCGCGTTCGTCACGAGCTCACAGGTGAGCAACTCGGCCTCGAACGCGGCGGGGTGGTCGGCCAGGGCGTCCCTGATGAACCTGCGGGCGACCGGAACCTCGTCCGCACGGCGGTCGAAGCTACGGGTAGCAGCCACGGGCGTCGCATATGCCGCGCTTCGCAAATCATGCGTATCGGCGACAGTGAAGGGCGCACCCGGCATATCGGCCTCCGCCTCCCGTGCAGCTACTGTCCGTACTAACAATGTAACTCTAAGTTGACAGTAGGTCACCTAGGGCGCGGGCCGCGGTGGTAAAACTTCGGCAACACCTGTCCCGTTACTGACTGAGGGTGGTGTTCTGGCCGCTGGCGGTGATCTGGAGTCCCTGCTGCGTAACGCTGATGCTCTGAATCGCCACTCCGGCCGGGAGTTTCGGGATCGTGACGGTGAAGTCGGCCAGGCTGCCGAGGACATCAGGCGGCAGCCCGCCAAAGTCGGTGACCTTGATGTTGATCTTGCCTGGTCCCGCCTGGGTGACCTGGGCGACGGCCGTGCCGGTGACGCCGAGGATGTCAACGCTCGCCTTCACCTTGTTCGGGCCGTCGGCGGACAGCGTGATGCCCTGCGGGATGCCGCCCGCATTCCCCAGGGCCGTGAACGTGATCAGCGCCGAGGCGTTGAACTGATCGATCGTCGCTTTCTTCAGCCCGTGGATGTGCATCCCGTGCAGCGTGGCGGTCAGGCTGGCGATCTCGAGCTGACCGCCTGGCCCCGCGGTCTCGTTGCTCGCGTTGATGTCCACGGTGCGGAAATCACGGGCGGCCAGCTGGGTCAGGAACGGGAACCCCTGGATGGTCACGTGCGGCTTGCCGGACAGGGCCAAAGACGACTGGACCTGGCTGGCCATCTGGTCCTCGGTGTACGCGTTGGCGGCCCGGTCGGCGACCACCAGAACCAAGATGATCACGATCAAGGTGATGAACGGCCATCTCCTGCGCCGTCGGCGCATCCGGGGAGGCGGTCCCTGGTAGCCCTGGGCCTGTGGGTATCCCTGGTTTACAGGAAACCCTTGGGTTCCTTGAGATCCCTGATGGCCTTGGTAACCCTGGTTGCCAGGATAGTCCTGATTTTCCTGGTACCCCTGGTTCGATGGAAACCGCTGTGTCTCTTGGTATCCCTGGTTCCCGGGAAACCCCTGTGCCCCTTGGGGATTCTGGTGATCCTGGGCCCCTTGGTAGCCCTGATCGCTCTGGTTCCCCTGCTTCCCCTTAGGGTCCTGCGGCTGCCGCCACCACTCGGGAACGGGCTGGGTCGGATCGTTGCTCATGCCGCGCCCCCCAGCGTGCAGGCCATGGTGACCATATCCCCGCGATGTGTACCTACGACGATCATTTCCCACCTCTGTGGTGCCACTTAGTTACGGGGGATAACGTTGAGTCACCTATGGCGTTCAGCGCATGTGTGGCTCGGGTATTTAGACGTTCGGTTTCGGACGCATGGCCAGACGTTCCAGTATCAGGGTGTCCGCCTCCCAATATGTCAAAACGTGCGGTCAACCTGAATGGTTCTCCCGATTCCCGTTTGCCCTCGACGGCCCTACACTTTGTAAACATGCCACCCGAGCGTTTCGACTGGTCTGACCGGCAACCGCCGCAGGCCGGTCCTTCCCCAGCCGGGCTCGCGCCAGCCGGGCTCGCTGAGGCCACGCCGCCGCAGGGCGGGGCCCTCGGCCCGTCTGCCCTGCCCGATCTCGTGGTACGGACCAGGCGCTCGGATCACCAATTGCAGGGCGGGGCCACCTACCGCATCGGCAGGGATCCGAAGTCCGATATCGTCATGACCGATTCACGCGTCTCGTGGCGGCACGGCGTGCTGCGGATGGACGGGGACGCCTGGATCCTTGAGGACCTCGGCAGCACCAACGGGACCTTCCTCGGGTTGCAGCGACTCGACCGGATCGAGATCAGCGGCGATTGCGTGGTGCGGCTGGGCAACCCGGACGACGGGCCGGTCCTGCGCTGCATGCCCCTGGCGCCCGCGGCTGCGGCGGGCCAGGCCGCCTCGCCCCCGGCCGACCACCCAGGCACCTCCCTGTCGGTCTCTCCCGCTCCGCCGGCCCCGGCCGCCCCGCAAGCTGAGCCGCGCCGCGATCCCGAGTCCTGGTGGCAGCCGCCGCCGGCGGCCGGACCCGTGTCGCCTCCCGGCGGCGTCGGGTCCCGGCCTCCCGCTCCGTCGCCCGAGCCGACTCCGCCCGAGCCCGCCGCGCCGCGCGACCCCGCCCCGCGGGACGCCGGCCGGCCGTGGCCTGAGCCGGCCGTCAATCGCGAGCCGGCCGTCAATCGCGAGCCGGCCGTGCGGCGCGAGCCGGCCGTCAATCGCGAGCCGGCCGTGCGGCGCGAGCCGGCCGTCAATCGCGAGCCGGCCGTGCGGCGCGAGCCGGCCCCGGCCCCTGCGCCTCCGGTGGGGCCCCCAGGCCATCCGGACCAGCTGCCGAGCGTGGACCGCAGGCCCACGGCGCGGATGCCGCTGCCGGCCAAGGCCATGCGCATAGGCCGCGTACCAGATAACGACCTGGTCCTTTCCGATCTCAACGTTTCGCGGCACCACGCGGAATTGCGCAAATCGCGCACCGGCAGCTACGAGATCGTCGACCTCGGCAGCCACAATGGGACCTTTGTAAACGGCCAGCGGGTTTCCTCTCAAATGCTGACAGAACACGACATCGTCGGCATCGGGAACTCCACGTTCCGGCTTAAAGGCGGCGAGCTCAGGCAGTTCGTCGACGAAGGCAACATCACCTTCACCGCCCAGGACCTGGTCGTGAAGGTATCAGGCGGCAAGGTACTGCTGGACCGGGTCACGTTCCCGATCCCGGAGAAATGCCTGCTCGGCGTCATCGGGCCGAGCGGCGCCGGCAAGTCAACGCTGCTGGGCGCGCTGACCGGGATGCGTCCCGCGGACACGGGCACCGTGCTCTACGACAACCGCGACCTTTACCAGCACTACGCCGAACTCCGCTACCGCATCGGCTTGGTCCCGCAGGAAAGCGTGCTGCACACGCAGCTCACGGCGCGCCGCGCGCTGCAGTACTCGGCTGAGCTCCGCTTCCCCGCGGACACCAAGGCCACCGAGCGGGACGGCCGCGTCGACGAGGTGATGGGCGAACTCGGCCTGACCAAGCACGCGAAGACGCGCGCCGACCGCCTCTCCGGCGGCCAGCTCAAGCGGGTCAACGTGGCGCAGGAGCTGCTGACCAAGCCGTCACTGCTGTTCCTGGACGAGCCGACCTCCGGTCTCGACCCCGGCCTGGACAAGTCGGTTATGGAGCAAATGCGGGACCTGGCCCACGGCGGCCGGACGGTCATCGTCGTCACGCACAGCGTCGCCAACCTCGACACCTGCGACCGGCTGCTCGTTCTGGTTCCCGGCGGGAAGGTGGCCTTCTACGGCCCGCCCGAGGAGGGGCTCGGCTACTTCGGCCTGCCCGGCTGGGCCGAGGTGTTCCAGGCCTTCGAGCGCTACCCGGACCGCGACTGGGCGGCCGAGTTCGCCGCGTCGCCCGCCTATGCGCAGTACGTGATGGGCCAGCGGCCGCGGCCGCCGCAGACGCCCAACAGCCAGGAGCTGCCGGCCGCCCCGCCGCCGCAGCGGCGCGGCGCGTTCCGGCAGATGACCACGCTGACCCGGCGGTACGTGCGGGTGATTGCGTCGGATCGCGGCTACCTGGCGTTCATGGCCGTGCTGCCCATCATCCTCGGCGCGCTGATCGCCCTCGTGCCGGCCAAAGAAGGCCTGGGAGGCAAGTTCGGCACCAACCCGGACGCGCTGACACTGCTGCTGATCCTGGTCATCTGCGCCTGCCTGGCCGGAATGGCGAGCTCGGTCAGGGAACTGGTCAAGGAACGCTCGATCTATGTCAGGGAACGGGCGGCCGGCTTGTCGTCCGGCGCCTACCTGTTGTCCAAGCTGCTCGTGCTCGGCGTCATCAGCATCCTGCAGTCGGCGGTGCTGGTGCTGCTCGGAGTGGCCTGGCGGCCGATGCCCCACCAGGGCGCCTTCCTCACCGGCGCTCCGCTGGCGGAGCTGATACTCGGCATCGCCGTGCTCGCCGCCGCCTCGATGTGCCTCGGCCTGTTCGTGTCCGCCCTGGTGAGCACGTCGGAGAAGGCGATGCCTTTCCTGGTGCTGTTCACCATGGTCCAGGTCATCCTGTCCGGCGGCGTGTTTTCGGTGGCTAAGAACCCGGGACTCTCGCAGCTCGCCTGGCTCGCGCCGTCCCGCTGGGGCTTCAGCGCCGTGGCGTCCACCGTGAACCTCGACAAGATCAGCCCCTCAAGCCCGATTAACGACCCCCAGTGGGCGCAGACATCGGCGAACTGGCTGCGCGACATGGGCGTCATGATCGGGCTGGCGGTGGTCTTCACGGTGCTCGCCTGGATCCGCCTGCGCCGCCTCGGCCCGCGTCGCCGCAAGGGCTGACGTAGCTGGAGGGCGAACCGCAGCAAGGAGCCGGGGCTAACGGGACGGGTTCCGGTGGTACCAGGTCGCCGAGCAGGGCCCGCCGCAGTTCGGCCAGCATGGCCTCGCTGACCTCAAGGCCGTAGGCCAGGAATCGGCCGAACGATCCGTAGCAGCGATCCGCTTCCTCGAACGCGGCGCCCAGATAGGTGGGACTTTGCTCGAGGATGGGCCGCAATAGCTCGGGATCGGCCACGATCCCGGTCTTGACCAGGTCGAAGCGAAGCTTCTGGTAGCCCGTGCGGTGGAAGTCGTTGGACAGCAGGTAATCGCGCAGCACCAGCTCACGCGGCACCCCGAGGGCGGTGAGCACGATGGCGGTCATCCACCCGGCCCGGTCCTTGCCGCCCGTGCAGTGGTAGAGCAGGGGCAGCCGGCCGGGTGCGCACAGCAGCCGCAGCGCGGCCCCGAACGCCTCCCGCTGCCTGGTGTCCGTCACGAACCCGCGGTTCATCTGGACCATGAACGAGGCGGCGCGCCCGTCGCCGAGTTCACGGCGCTGCCGCTGGTGGTCGCCGCTGGCGATGACCTCGTAGATGGACCCGAGGTCGCCGCCGCTGACCGGCAGGCTGGCGAATTCGATGCCGTAGGGCAGCCGGTCGGCGCCGCTGAGCAGGACCTCGCCCGGCGTCCTGAAGTCGATGACGGTACGCAGCCCGAGCCGATCAAGGTGTTCCGCATCGGAGCTGGTCAACTGGCTGAGCGAGTCGCCGCGGAACAGGCGCCCGCGCATGACCTCGAGCCCGTGGGCGCTGCGGTAGCCGCCGATGTCCCGCACGTTCACCGCGCCGCCGAGGGCGACATGACGCGACAGGGCCCACTCTCCGGTCATCGGACCAGGCCCATAGCGCACCGCCTAACGTGCCCCCAACCACCATAAGCGTAACTCCCACACGCCACTTCACCAGCATGAACGTCGGCTATTGCGGATCACGCGAGCGGACGGGGCCCGCGCAGAAAGCAGCCCGGGCCGCCGCGCGCCCGGTGACACGTAGGCTGGCGAGGTGACGGAGTTCCACCTTCAGGCGCGCGCCCTGCTCCGGCGGTTTCCGCTAATCGACGGCCACAATGACCTGCCGTGGGCGCTCCGCGAGCGAGCCGCCGGCGACGTGAGCAAGGTACGCCTGACCGCGCCCGGCGCGGCCGCAGCCGATACCGCGGGCCCCGCCCCGGGCGATCCCGCCGCGGTGAACCTGGCCGCGCCGGTCGCCGGTACGCACACCGACCTGCCCAGGCTCGCGGCCGGCGGGGTGGGCGCGCAGTTCTGGTCCGTCTACGTGCCGGCCTCGCTGGCCGGGGACGCCGCCGTCGCCACCGTGCTCGAGCAGATCGACGTGGCCCGCCGGATGATCGCGTGCTATCCCGAGGCGCTCGAGCTCGCGCTGACCGCGGGCGACGTGGAGCGGATCTTCGCCTCCGGCCGGGTGGCCTCGCTGCTCGGCGCGGAGGGCGGGCACGCGATCGCGGGGTCGCTCGGCGTGCTGCGGATGCTGTACGCGCTCGGCGTCAGGTACATGACGCTGACGCACAACGCCAACGTCGGCTGGGCCGATTCGGCCACCGACGCGCCTCAGGCCGGCGGGCTTACCGGCTTCGGCCGGGAGGTGGTCCGCGAGATGCAGCGGATCGGCTCGTCGACCTGTCGCACGTGTCCCCGGACACGATGCGGGACGCGCTCGACGTCGCCGCGGCGCCGGTGATCTTCTCGCACTCCTCGGCCCGCGCGCTGTGCGACTACCCGCGCAACGTGCCCGACGACGTGCTCGCCCGGCTCGCGGAGGTTGGCGGCGTCTGCATGGTGACGTTCGTGCCCGGCTTCGTCTCCCAGGAGTGCGCCGACTGGCTGGCCGGCCTCAAGGCCGAGGCCGCCCGCCGCGGTCTGGACCCGAGGGACTTCGGCCATCTGTTCAGCCTCAAGCCCGAGTGGGAACGCGCCCATCCGCCGCCCCGGGCGACGCTGGCCCATGTCGCCGACCACGTGGAGCACGTGCGCAAGGTCGCCGGCGTCGAGCACGTCGGCCTCGGCGGCGACTTCGACGGCACCCCGGAGGTGACCGTCGGCCTGGAGGACGTCTCCGCCTACCCGGCCCTGTTCGCCGAACTGCTCAGCCGCGGCTGGACCGAATCCGACTGCGCCGCCCTGGCCGGCGGCAACCTGCTGCGCGCCCTGCGCGAAGCCGAGGCCTTCGCCGCCCGCGCGCAGGCCTGACCCTGGCGCCATTAAGCTCTCACCCGATGACCTCCGATACCCTCCCGGCGGGCATGGTTTCCGCCGGCCCCACCGTCCTGCGCTCCCTGGCCGTCAGCGCCGCGGACCCGGTGAGCCCGCTGGCGCTGCTGAGCTGGCCGGCGCTCGACGCCGCGGGTGTGGACGCCGCCGTGACCGCCCGCTCCGGCGGGGTGTCGTCCGGGCCCTACGCGACGCTGAACCTGAGCCTGAGCGTCGGCGACGACCCGGGATGCGTACTGGAGAACCGCCGCCGGCTGGCGGCTGGCATCGGCGCCCGCCCGGAGGACTTCGTCTTCGCCCGCCAGGTGCACGGCGCCGGGGTCCGCGTCGTCGGCGAGGCGGACCGGGGGAGCGGCGCGTTCTGCAACGATGACGCCATCGCCGACGCCGACGCGCTGGTCACCTGCTCGCCCGGCGTCGTGCTCGCGATCCTGACCGCGGACTGCGTACCGGTCGTGCTGCACGATCCGGTGGCCGGCGTGCTCGCCTGCGTGCACGCGGGCTGGCGCGGCACTGTGGCCCGGGTGCCGGCCGCGGCCCTCGCCGCCATGCAGGCCCTCGGCTCCCGCCCGTCAGACGTCATCGCCGGGATCGGCCCCGCCATCGCCCTGGCCCGCTACCAGGTCGGCCCCGACGTCCACCAGGCTGTCACCCAGGCCTTCGGTCCCGCCGCATCCGCCCTCATTGGCTCCTCGACCTGTGGGCCGCCAACCGCCACGCCCTCCGCGAGGCCGGCGTCCCCGACCCCCAGATCCACACCACCACCCTCCCCACTGGTCCCATCAACCCCTCAGCCCCCGCAAACCCCGCCGCCCTCACCGGCCCCGGCCACTTCTTCAGTGACCGCGCAGCCCGCCCCTGCGGCCGCCTCGCCCTCATCGCCCGCCTCCGCACCCCGGGCCGGAACGGCATGGATGTGACAACGTGATCCATAGAGGGGGTACGGTGCCACAACCATGCGTGCGCGGAAGCGTGTTCCGGTACCACTCATACGCCATCGACGCGGAGCGGGGGGTGCTGAGCTGCCGGTACGAGCTGGACGGGCGTGAGTTCACTGAGCGAATTACGCTGGCGCCTGGGCCGCGCTGGCACACCGAGGCGGCCCGGGCCGCGGCGCGGCTGGTGTTCCTGCTCGCGGGCGTCTCGTACTACAAGACCGCTGCGCCGCCGGTCATCGACTTCGGCGAGACCGCGCTGACCGAGCGCGAGCTGGCCTTCCTGCGCGAGTTCTACCTGCAGGGCCTGGGCGAGTTCGCCTACCGCAACGGCCTGGACCTGACCTCGCTGCGCCTCGAGGGCAGTGTTCGTCCCGGGGGGACGACCCCCCCGGATCCCCCCAGACCCCCCTTGGGAGGGGCTCCACCCCCCCGTACCCCCCTGGCCCCCTTGGAGCGGCGGGCCTTGGTGCCGTTTGGCGGCGGGATCGACTCGATCGTGGTGGTGGAGCGGGTGCGGCGCCTCGCGGACGCGGCCCTGTTCGTGGTGAGCAGGCCCGCCGACCGGTTCGACGCGATCGAGCAGCCCGCCGCGGTGACCGGGCTGCCGATCGTGCGCGCGGAACGGGAGATCGATCCGCAGCTGCTGCGCTCCGCCGAGCTCGGCTTCCTCAACGGGCACGTGCCGGTCACCGGGATCCTGTCCGCGATCGCGGTGCTGGCCGCGGTGCTCGAGGACCGGGACTCGGTAGTGATGTCCAACGAGTGGTCGGCGTCCATCCCGACGCTTGAGTACGCCGGACGCCCGGTCAACCACCAGTTTTCCAAGAGCGACGCGTTCGAGGTGGCCTTCCGCGACGTGCTGGCGGCGAGCCAGGCGCGGATGCCGGAGTACTTCTCCTGGCTGAGGGACCGGACCGAAATGTGGGTGGGGCAGGAGTTCGCGGCGCTCGAGCAGTACCACGGGTCGTTCCGCAGCTGCAATAGAGCTTTCTATACCGAACGGGCCCGAAGGCTCGACCATTGGTGCGGGCAGTGCGACAAGTGCTGCTTCATCGATCTGATCCTCGCGCCGTTCCTGCCGGCCGCAGCGCTGCGGCGGATCTTCGCGGTGACCGGGGAGCCGCTCGATGATCCGGCGCTGGCCGGCAAGTTCCGGTCACTGCTCGGCGCGGGCGCCAAGCCGTTCGAGTGCGTCGGCGAGGTCAGCGAGTGCCGGGCCGCGGTGCTGCTGGCCGCGCGGCGCGATGACCGGTCCGGCCGCGGCCTGCTGCGGGAACTCGCGGCTGAGGTCGCCGGGTGGCCGGACGCGCCGTCCGCGGCGGACGCCGCCGCCATGCTGCAGCCGGTAGGCCTGAACTTCATCCCGGCCGGATACCGATGAGCCGGGTACCCGCCCTGCGGCCGAAGCTGTCCTGGTCCGACCTGGCCGGCGCCCGGGTCGGCGTCTGGGGCCTGGGCCGGGAAGGCCACGCCAACCTGCGCAAGCTGCTGGCCCTGGGTGTCGAGCCGGTCCTGGTCGATGACCATCCGCCCGCGGCGCCCGTGCTTCCTCCCGGCGGCCGCCCGGTGCTGGCCACCGGTGACGGCGGGCTCGCCGCCCTGGAAGGGTGCGACGTGGTGGTGAAGACGCCCGGCCTCAGCCGCTACCGGCCGGACGTCGCCCGGCTGGCCGGACTGGGCATCCCGGTGGTGGGCGGCCTGGGCCTGTGGCTCGCCGAAGCGGACCTGCGGCGCGTCCTGTGCGTGACCGGCACCAAGGGCAAGAGCACCACCTCGTCGGTCACCGGGCACCTGCTGACTCAGCTGGGCTACCGGTGCATGGTCGGCGGGAACATCGGCGCCTCGCCCTACGATCCCGCCGAGCCCGGCGACGCCGATTTCTGGGTCATCGAGGTGTCTAGCTACCAGGCCATCGACCTGCCGTGCTCGCCGCCCGTGGTCGCGGTGACCTCGCTGCACCCGGACCACCTCGACTGGCACGGGGGAGTGGAGCAGTACTACCGGGACAAGCTGTCCGCGTGCTCCCAGCCGGGCGCCGAGCTCACGGTGGCGAACGGCGACAGCGACCTGCTCAAGGAGCGGACGGCGTTGCTCGGGCCGCGCGTGGAGTGGGTTTCGGAGCACGACGATCCCGGGGCCGACTGGATGGAGCCGCTAGGCCTGCTGGGCCGGCACAACCGGCGCAACGCCCTCATCGCCCACCGCTGCCTGGTGGCACTCGGCGTGCCGGGTGCAGGCGATGAGGGCAGGCTGCGCACGGCGGCGGCCGGCTACCGGCCCCTGCCGAGCCGGCTCGCGCCGATCGGCACGGTCGGCGGCGTCACCTTCGTCGACGACAGCCTGTCCACCAACGTGCTGCCCACCCTGGCCGCGCTCGACGCCTTCCCCCGCCGCCGGATCGCGCTGATCGTCGGCGGTCACGACCGCGGCATCGACTACGCCCCGCTGGCCGCCGGCGTCCTGGCCCGCCAGGCGCCCACCTACGTCCTGACCCTCCCCGACAGCGGCCCCCGCATCCGCGCCGACATCGAGGCGGCCCAGATCGAGGCGGCGCAGCAGGCGGCCGGCTTCGCCGGCGTGACCGACTGCCCAGACATGGCCGCCGCCGTGGCCGCGGGATTCCGCTGGGCGCAGCCGGACGGGGTGGTACTGCTGTCCCCGGCCGCGCCAAGCTTCGGGCGGTTCCGGGATTACCGCGACCGCGGCGAGGCCTTCGCCCACGCCATGTGCGCGCTTTCGTGACCATGTGACCGCAACCTTAACCCGGTTCCGTCGTCTCACTGTGCAGAGGAGCACGGAGGCGGTGAGTGATCGTGGCGTCTGGACGGGTGCCGCTCCTAGCGGTGGCGATGGCCGGGCTGCTGCTCGGCCTCACTGCGTGCGGACCTAGCGCGCCGGGCGTCGGGGCGTCCGGCCAGGGAACGTCGAGCGGGGCCGGGGCAGGCACCCCGGCTCGTTCGGGATCAAGTTCTTCAATACCAGCCCAGGCCCCGGCCGACGGTACGGCCGGAGGCGGGCCGGTGCCCGCCGGGTTCGCCGCGACGTCGGTCACGTTCGTGTCGGCGGATGAGGCGTTCGTGCTCGGTACCGCGCCGTGCGCGCAGGCGCCGTGCACGTCGGTCGTCCGCACCCTGAACCGCGGGCAGAGCTGGGTGGGCCTGCCCGTCCCGGCCGAACCCGTAGGCCAGCCCGGGCTGGCCGGCGCGCCCGCGGTGTGGGGGATCCGGTTCGCGACACCGGGGCACGGTTTCGTGTTCGGCGACGGGCTGTGGGAGACCGCCGACGGCGGTGCCGTGTGGATCCGCGACGCCGAACCCGCTGGTTCGATCCTCTCCCTGGCCATCGTGAAAGACCAGGTGCTCGCGCTCACAGCGCGGTGCCTGCCGGACGGCGGCTGCGAGCAGCCCGCCGTCCTGGAGCGCAGGGCGCTCGGCGGCGGCGCCTGGACGGCCGTCGGGAAGGTCACCATCGGCAACCTGATCGACCCCGGTGACCTGATCGCCACCCAGGCCGGGGTCGCGGTCGTCACCAACGGCCGCGACGTGCTCGTGACCGGAGACGGCGGCATCACCTTCACCGTGAACCCGATCCCGTGCCCGGCGCAGGCTCAGCGTCCTTCGGTCGCGGTGACCTTCCCGCACGGGCTGGCGCTGCTGTGCATCGGCGAGGGCTACACGGGGCACACGATGAAGCAGGTCTACCTGAGCCGCGATGACGGGGCCCACTGGGCGCGGGCCGGGGCGCCGAATCCGGACGGCGACGGGGGCACCATCGCCGCCACCGCCACCGGCCAGGTAGCGATCGCCACCGAGAGCGCAGCGAGCTGGCTGTTCTCGTCGGGCAATGCCGGGTCGAGCTGGCGGATCGTGCAGACCGACGACGACGGCGGGGCGGGCTGGGCCGACCTTGGCTTTACCACCGCGACCGGCGGCGTGGTGGTGCACGGTCCCGCTAACAGCGACGGCAACTCCACCCAGCGGCCCGGCCAGCTGCTCCTCACCTCGGACGGCGGAACGACCTGGTACCAGGTCAGTTTCTGATCCCAATCCCGGGAGCGCAGCGGTCGGGGTGCTGGCCGAAGTCGCGGGCGTGCACGAGGGCGAGGTCGTGCCGGTAGTAGGGCACCTCGTCAGTCCGCGACCGTGATGCCCAGGTGGCCCGCGAGCAGCGGGGCCAGGGCGACCAGCTGGACGCTGTCGATGGTGGCGCCGCGCAGCGACTCGTACCCGGCGGTGATGCCGATGGTGGCGCCGCGCAGGTCCACGTCGGTGCAGCTGACCTTGGCGAAATCCGCGCGGATCAGCGTGCAGCCGCCGAAGCTGACCCGAAGCAGCGTGGCGCCCCCGAACTCCGTGTCGCGCAGCAGGCAGTTCTCGAACCTCACGTCGGTGAAGGTGCCGCTGCGGAAGTTCACCGAGTCGAGCTTGCAGTCGCGGAACGTGACGCGGCGCATCGATGCGGAGAAGGCCTGCACCCCGGCCAGGGCGCAGCCGGTCAGGCTGGTGTCCAGCCAGCCGGTTTCCGCCAGGTCGCCGGCCACGAACCTGGTGTCCCGCACGCGGGTGTCGGTGAACCGGGATTTCCTCAGCCTGCCGCCGTCGAAGGAGACGCTAGCAAACTCGCAGTCGAGGAAATGACAGTTCCCGGCGGCGGTGTCGGTGAACGAGGCGTCGGCGAACAGGGCACCGTCGTACTCCTCGTCCGGCTCCAGGTCGCCCTTGTACGGGGTGAGCTCACCGGCCATGGGTCGACCCTACCGGCCCCCTATGATCCTTCTGGACAAGCAGAGGAAACCAGAAGGGAGCCAGCCATGGCCGAAGGTGAGGACTTCAACGGAAAGGTCATCGAGGAGTTCCGCGCGAACGGCGGGAAGGTGGGCGGCTGGTTCGAGGGAGCCACCCTCCTGCTGCTGCACCATACCGGGGCCAAGAGCGGCACCGAACGGGTGAACCCGCTGGTCTACCAGCAGGTGGGCGACAGCCTCGCGATCTTCGGCTCGGCGGCGGGCGGGCCGCGTGACCCGCAGTGGTTCCGCAACCTGATCGCGCACCCGGACGCCACCGTCGAGGTGGGCACCACGACGGTCGAGGTCAGGGCGCGGGTCGCGAACCCGGACGAGCGGGCGACGATCTACGCCAGGCAGAAGGAAATCGCCTCGAATTTCGCGGATTACGAGAAGAGCGCCGCGCCGCGCGAGATTCCCGTCATCCTGCTCGACCCGGTGGCGTAACCTCCTTCCTGGCGGCCATAAGGGTCCGCATCCAGATATATCCGGCCCTGGGCCCGCCGGCGAAGGGGTACGCATGGACGTAACCGAACCCGTCGTGCGCACGGCCGGCGGGCTGGTCCGCGGACGGGCGGGCGACGGCGTGGCCATCTTCCGTGGCATCCCGTTCGCCCAGCCGCCCGTGGGCGACCTGCGGTTCGCCGCCCCGCGCCCGGCCCGGCCGTGGGACGGCGTGCGGGAGGCGGCCGCGTTCGGGCCGCCCCCGCCGCAGTCCGGGTTCGCGCTGACGCCGGTGTCGCCGGCCGCGCCCGGCGCCGACCCCGATGACTGGCTGACCGTCAACGTGTTCTCGCCCGATCTGGGCGCGGCCGGGCTCCCGGTCATGGTCTGGATTTACGGCGGCGCCTACCGGTCCGGCGCGTCCAGCCTGATCGGTTACGACGGCACGCTGCTGGCCAGGCAGAACGTCTTGGTGGTCACCTTCAACTACCGGATCGGCGTCGAGGGCTACGCCTACCTGCCCGGCGTCCCGGCCAACCGCGCGCTGCTCGACCAGGTCGCGGCGCTGCACTGGGTCCGGGAGAACATCGCCGCGTTCGGCGGCGACCCGGACCGGGTGACCGTGTTCGGCGAATCGGCCGGGGCGGGCGCGATCGCGTCCCTGCTCGTCATGCCGGCCGCGGCCGGGCTGTTCCGCCGCGCGATCGCGCAGAGCGTGCCCGGGACCTTCTTCTCCCCGGCCCTGGCCGCCGACGTCACCGCCGCGATCGCGGCCGCGGCCGGCCTGCCCGCCACCACCGAAGCCTTCGCGGCCGCCGACCCGGCCCGGCTGGCCGCCGCCTCCGACGCGGTGCGGCCCGCGGATCACCTGGACCGGTGGGGGCCGGTGGCCTACACTGGCGTGCCGTTCTCGCCGGTCGTGGACGGCGAGGTGCTGCCCGCCGCGCCGTGGCGGGCGCTCGCGACCGGCGCCGCCTGGAACATCGACCTGCTCACCGGGCACAACCGCGACGAGTACCGGCTGTTCACCGAGTTGTACGGGCTGCGCGGGAAGGTCACCGAGGAGGTGGCCAGTCAGGTCCTGCACGGGCTCGCGGGCGGCCCGGACGGCGAGGCCGCCTACCGCGAGGCCTACCCGGACGCCGACGCCGAGACGCTGTTCGAACTGGTCAACTCCGACTGGCTGTTCCGGATGCCGACCCTGCACCTGGCCCAGGCGCACGCCGCGGCGGGCGGGCGGACCTTTCTCTACCAGGTCAGCTATCCGGCATCCGAAGGCGGCCTCGGTGCCTGTCACGCGATCGACGTGCCGCTGGTCTTCGGCGTCTACCGGGGCATCGGACGGATGCTGTTCGGTCCCGAGCCGCCGGCCAGCGCGGTGGCGCTCGGCGACCTGATGCGCTCGCAGTGGGCCGCGTTCGCCGCGGACGGCGACCCCGGGTGGCCGCAGTACGCCCCGGGCCGCCGGACGACCCGCATCTTCGACGACCCGCCGGACGTGGTCCGGTACCCGGAAGAAGCCTCCCTGCACATCTGGGACCAGCACCGCTTCGGCGTACTTGAGCTGAAAACGGGCCGGGCGTGAGCGATATTCTCGTTGCCTAGCCCGCACCCGAGCAGCGAGAGGGTCCGATAGTGCCGATTTACGCGCTGGGTGAGTACGAGCCGGACATCGACGAGAGCGCCTTCGTCCACCCCGATGCCGTCGTCATCGGCCGCGTCCGGATCGGCCCGGAGGCGTCCGTGTGGCCCTGCGCCGTGCTGCGCGGCGACCACGGCCGGATCGAGGTCGGCGCGCGGACGTCGGTGCAGGACGGGACCGTGGTGCACTGCACGCGCGACTGGCCGACGCTGATCGGAGCCGAGTGCGTGGTCGGGCATAACGCGCACCTGGAAGGCTGCGTGGTGGGGGACAGGTGCCTGATCGGCTCGGGCTCGATCACCCTGAAGCGGGTCACGGTGGGGGCCGGCGCGATCGTGGCGGCCGCGTGCCTGGTGCCCGAGGGCTTCGAGGTGCCGCCGGGCGCCCTGGTGGCCGGCGTGCCCGCCAAAATCAAGAAGACCGGGGTGGCCGCGGACTGGATCCAGGCCTCCGTAAAGACGTACATCGAGTCCGGCCGCGCCCACCGGGCGGGGCTTCGGCGCCTGGACCGGGACCCTTGATCGACGGCATGGCGGTCGTTGACGCCCACATGCACGTGCCCAGGCTGAGCACGGTGACGCCCGCCTGGATGCAGTGGGCGGCCGACTTCGGCCAGGACTCCCGGTGGCGGGACGTGTTCGGCCCAGACGGCGATCCGGTCCCGGCCCGGCTGGACGCCCTGCTCGAGACCGAAGGCGTGGACGTGGCGCTGCTGTTCGCGGAGTACAGCCCGGGGACGACCGGCGTCCAGCCCGTCGAGGACCTGCTGCCGGTCATCGCGCACGACCCCGGGCGGTTCCGCCTGGTCGCCAACGTGAACCCGGCCGTGCACTCCCAGCCCGCCGCCGAAGCCGAACGCCAGCTCGACCTGGGCGCCGTCGCGGTCAAGGTGCACCCGGTGCACGGCGGCTTCCGCCCGGACAGCGCCGACATGTACGCGGTCTACAACCTGTGCGCCGAACGCGGCGTGCCGGTGATCGTGCACACGGGCGGGAGCATCTTCCCCGGCTCGCGGCCGGAAGCGGGCGATCCGAAGCTGATGAGCCAGGTCATCGCCGACTTCCCCGGCGTGGACTTCGTGCTGGCGCACGGCGGCCGCGGCCCGTGGTACGGCGACGCCGCCCGGATGGCGCTGGCCCGCGACAACGTCTGGCTCGACCTGGCCGGACTGCCGCCGAAACGGCTGCCGGACTACTACGCCGCCTTCGACCTGCCCGAACTGGCCAGGAAGTGGATCTTCGGCACCGACTGGCCCGGCGTCCCCAGCGTGGCCAGGAACGTGCGCGCGGTGGCGGCCCTCGGCCTCCCCGATGACATCCTGGCCGGCGTGCTAAGCGGCAACGCCGCCCTCGTCTACCTGCGGGTCTAGGCTTACGGCGTGTCGCCGTGTTCGCCACGCGGGCCGATGAGGTGGGCGCCGAGCAGCTGCCTGGTGTCTGGGTCCGCGAGCACCTTCACGAAGCTGGTGGTGTCCTCGAGCGCCCAGCCGTAGGCCGTGTCACTATAGCGCCGGGTGGCCGCCGCATACCGCCGTCCCTGTGCCCGGAGCTCATGCTCGGTCGCGCCCGCGCTGGCGACCTGCGGGTCGGCGAACACCGCGGACGGGACGACGGGGAAGTGCGCCCGGCGCGGCTTGTCCGGGTGCAG
>WNFD01001526.1_pt1 | contig 27663 bp, 19 predicted proteins | sample 5400491 | NCBI WGS metagenome assembly WNFD01 (sample SAMN13153343, study PRJNA577476) | soil metagenome | isolation source: 120 cm saprolite under Douglas fir tree site 2 hole 2 replicate 2 | place: USA:California | collected 2015-04-18
AAGACTCGGCGGGCCGGCGCGGGTTCAGCAACGTCGTCACGGTCACGATTCAGTCGGTCGCGACGGACAACACGCCACCGGTCGTCGCGCACAGAATCGCCTCGCGCGTCGAGGTCGACGACACCGTACACGTGCGCGCGCAGGACCCGAGCGCGATCTCGTGGATCGGCTTCAAGGTCGATACCGGCGGCGTCACGATGAAGTTCGATACCGTGAACGTCGCGGCGGGCAACCTCACCGACGTCACGCGGCATTTCACGCTTGGCCTGGGAGGCCTCCAGCCGTTGCCGCACACGATCGTCGTGGTCGGCTATGCCTGCGACGGCGCGGTGGCGCGTAACTGCTCGTTCACCAATAGCACGACGCTAATCCCGAGCGCGCCTGCGCCGATCGGCACCGCCGCGATGGTCTTGCACCCCTCAGCACAGGCGCTCATCGACACGGTGACCGTCGTCGCCGGCGTGACACGGGGGCTGCCGTTCGGCGGCAGCATCGCCGACGCAATTTTCAACGGCAACGATAGCAGTCTCTATCTCACGAACCCCTCACTGGGGCGGGTGGAGATTTTCCAGGTCGCGAACACATCGTTCGTCGCCGCCGGCATCCCGACCGCGGGTCCGCAGCCCTGGGGCATCGCGCTGTGGCCGCACGACACGCTGGGCAACTACGGCGACACGATCGTCGTCGCCAACGCCGGCGGCGTCGAGCTCTCGGTGATCGATGTCAGTCCGGGCGTGCGACGGCTCGCATGGCGCCAGGACCTCCCCGACTATCTGATCGAGACGTACCGCGTCCTGACGAACCCGCTGCGCGCGGAGATCATCGTCTACGACGTGTCCGACCGGCCGCAGTATGTCAGTACCGTATGTCGGGTAACCGCAGGCACGAGCAACTGTAACGCGGACTCGATCTTCGCGATCTACTCGACAACGCCGACGGTCAGCAGTACGGCCCCGTTCAGCGGTCGGGCGACGCTCCGCATGGAGAAGCTGATCAACAGCAGCGATACCGCGAAGCTGTTCAGCCATCTGTTCTGGGAGCTCTCGGGCGACAGCACGCTTTCGAGCTCGAGCCGTGACACGTTGCGCGTCGAGATGCGCCGCGGGCGGCCCTACAATCAGCAGGCGCTGCAGCTCTCGGCGTGCGCGGGCGTCACCATCGAGCTGGCGAAGTTTGGACTCGGCGACTCGACCTATGCTCGCAACTCCGGGAACTTCACGCACGCAGTCGTGGGCGAAGGCGGCACGATCACGACCCAGTTCGCGCGCGTCATCGGCTATACGACGAAAGCCCAACTGCTCCATGGAGCGACTACTGCGCGTCGCTGCGATACGAGCCTGGGCGGCCTCGTGTCCGATAGCGGTGAGAACGACCGCGATCTCGGGGTTACGCCGTCGATCGATGTGAGCGACTTCATCAGCAACACCGGCGTCAAGATCCACTCGATCGCGACGAACTTTAACGGTCAAACCAATCTCGTCCGCGCCGATTCGATCTACTTCCTGGACGAGGGGATGAAGTTGAAGGGAACCGTGCCCGCTCCAGTGGGTGCGTTCGGCATGGATATGAACTACAACCATGCCTTCTCGGCGAACAGTCCGGGAACGCCCACGTTCGGCGGCACGGGCAACCCCAACGACCGCATCGCGTTCTCCGCACGGACCGACGGCAACATTGACGTGTGGGATACCTTCTTCTTCAGTCAGGTAGGGACGATCGTCGTGCGCGATCCGATCATCGGACCGCTGCGCGTCGCGCGCAACAAGGCCAACACGCGGCAGTGGCTGTTCGGCGTAACGCCCGCGGGCATCGTGATGGTCGAGCTGCCGGTGATCACCAATCCGTTGCCGTCGCCGCTGTGGGGGCCGCCAGTCCCGATCCGCTGACGCCGGCATAGCCGGCTCGGCTAGTGCGTACGCGAGCCCGACGATGTCGGGCTCGACTGTTATAAGAACTTGAAGCAGGGTCTGGGGGTCTGGCGGTCAGGGGGTGAGGATGTCATTCCGGTTCACGACGGCGGGCGAATCGCACGGGCGCGGCCTGGTCGGGATCCTCGAAGGCATTCCCGCAGGTCTCCCGCTCTCCGCCGTCGACGTGGATACCGAGCTGAAACGACGCCAGGGCGGCTATGGGCGCGGCGCCCGGATGAAGATCGAATCGGACCGGATCGAGTGGCTCGCCGGCGTGCGGGCAGGCGAAACGCTCGGCTCACCCATCGCGATGCTGATCTGGAATCGCGATTGGGAGCATTGGCAGGATGTCATGGCGCCGGAAGCGGACGACCCCAAAGCGGAGCGACGCCGGCAAGTCACCAGACCGCGGCCCGGCCACGCTGATCTCGCCGGATCCCTCAAGTACGACCGCAACGATGCGCGCGACATCCTCGAGCGCGCCAGTGCGCGGGAAACCGTGGCCCGCGTGGCCTGCGGGGCGGTGTGCAGGAAGCTGCTGGGCCAATTCGGAATCGACATCGGGAGCCACGTCGCGGAGCTCGGTGGCGTGATCGCAAAACTGCCCTCGCCGCTGCCCACGCCGCTCAACGAGGCGGCGGATCAGAGTCCGGTGCGCTGCCTCGACACAGCCGCCGAGGCGGAGATGATTCGGCGCATCGATGCGGCGAAAGCCGCCGGCGACACGCTCGGTGGCATCGTCGAGGTGATTGCCCTGGGCGTGCCGGTCGGGCTCGGATCGCACGTCTCGTGGGACACGAAATTGGACGGGCGTCTCGCGCAGGCCCTGATGTCGATTCCCGCCGTGAAAGGAGTGGAGCTGGGCCTGGGTTTCGAGGCCGCGCGTCGCAGGGGCTCAGAAGTCCACGACGAGATCCTCCCGGGCTTTTCACGCGCGACGAATCGGGCGGGCGGCACGGAAGGCGGCATGACGACGGGCGAGCCGCTGGTCGTACGGGTGGCGATGAAACCGATTTCCACCCTGATGTCGCCGCTGAAGACGGTGGACTTAAAGACCGGCGGGCCGGCGCAGGCGCAATCGGAACGCTCCGACGTGACCGCTGTGCCCGCCATGGGGGTGATCGCCGAGGCGATGACGGCGATCGTGTTGACCGAAGCGCTGCTCGAGAAATTCGGAGGCGACGCCTTGAGCGAGCTCAAGCGGAACGTCGACGGCTACCTCGCGCAAGTGCGCGCGCGCACGCCCAAGGGAGCGGCGTCGTGAAAAAACACCTCGTGCTCGTCGGACTGCCGGGCGCGGGGAAGACCACGGTAGGTCGCATCGTCGCCGAGCGATTGCACGCAGGGCTAGTGGACATCGACACGATCCTGATTCGCAAAGAAGGCAAGCCGATCGCCATGATCTTCGCCGAGAAAGGCGAGCCCGCGTTTCGCGAGATGGAACGCAAAGAAGTGGAGGCGGCGCTCGCGCATCAACCAGCGGTCATCGTACCGGGGGGCGGATGGGCGGCACAGCCGGGCGCGCTAGAGACTGCAAAGGCCGCAGCATACGTCATTTACCTCATAGCACGTCCGGAGACGGCGACCGCGCGGGCCGTACCGTCGGGAACCCGCCCGGTGTTAATGGGTGGCGATTCCGAGACGCAGATGCAGGAGCTACTCAAGGCGCGCGAACCGTTCTACAAGCTCGCGCATACGACGGTGCATACTGAGGGGAGAGACGCGGAGCAGGTGGCCGTGGACGTCGTCCGGCTTGCGCAGACCAGCGCCGGATGGTAAAGATGCAAACTCGAGTTGACGAAAGGTTGAGCAGTGCCTGATAAAGAAGATGATGTGAAGCCGAAGAAACGGAGGGCGCCGCGCAAGAAGCCCGCGGAGCCTCCCACGGCGGATTCCGAGGTTACCGACGCCGCTCCTGCAAAGGGCGGCGTACTCGTCATTGTGGAGTCCCCGACCAAGGCGAAGACGATCGGCAGGTATCTGGGGCGTGGCTACACGGTCAAGGCGACCGTGGGGCACCTCCGCGACCTGCCGAAGCGCGAGCTGGGTGTCGATGTCGAGCACGGCTTCACGCCGAAGTACGTGACTATAAAGGAAAAGGCCAAGACCCTGGCCGAGATCAAGAAGGCGGCCAAGGCAGCGGACCGCGTGTTGCTGGCTACGGACCCCGACCGCGAAGGGGAAGCGATTGCCTGGCACGTGGCGTCGCAGCTCAACGGCGACGGCAATGGCAGAATCCGTCGCGTCCTGTTCCACGAGATCACCAAGGACGCGATCGCTGAGGCTCTGGCGAACCCGCTGGACATCGATCAGCGCAAGGTCGACGCCCAACAGGCCCGCCGAGTCCTCGACCGCCTGGTCGGCTACAAAGCGTCGCCGGTCCTGTGGAAGAGCATCAAAACCGGTCTGTCGGCAGGACGCGTGCAAACCGTAGCGCTGCGGCTGATCATCGAGCGCGAAGAGGAGATCCGGAAGTTCGTGCCGCAGGAGTACTGGACGATTGCGGCCGATCTCGAGAAGGATGGCCAGCCATTCCAGGCGCGGCTGCAGAAGCTCGACGGCCACAAGCCGGACATCAAAACCGAAAAGACGGCCCGCGACATCGTCGCCGAAGTCGAAAAGCTGCCGTTTGTCGTCACGTCCGTCAGCACCGGCGAGCGCCGCCGGAAGGCCCCGGCGCCCTTCACGACCAGCACCCTGCAGCAGGAAGCCGCCAAACAACTGGGCTTTTCGGCCGGGCGCACCATGCGGGCCGCGCAGCGGCTCTATGAAGGCGTGGAGCTCGGCGAGCAAGGGTCCGTCGGCCTGATCACCTACATGCGCACCGACTCGGTGCGTGTCTCGGATGCCGCGATCAAGCAGGCGCGCGAGTACATCAACGCGCAGTTCGACAAGCGCTACCTGCCAGCTGAGCCGAACGTCTATAAAGGGGGCCGCGGCTCGAAGGTGCAGGATGCGCACGAAGCGATCCGCCCGACCGAAGTCGGACTCCGCCCCGAAGACCTGAAGAAGTATCTCGAACGCGATCTCTTTAAGCTCTATCAGCTCATCTGGCGCCGGTTCCTCGCGTCCCAGATGACGCCGGCGGTCTACGAGGCGACGAAGGTCGACTTCGACCTCGCGAACGGACGCTTCCTGTTCCGCGCGACCGGCTCGCGCGTTCTGTTCGACGGCTACCACGCGCTCTACAGCGAGGCCCACGAGGCGGAAGACGCCAAGACGCTCGACAGCCTCGAGCCCATCCCCGCGCTCAAGGAGGGCGACCGCGCGACGCTCAAGCAGGTCGTGCCCAGCCAGCACTTCACCGAGCCGCCGCCGCGTTACAGCGAAGCGAGCCTGGTGAAAGAGCTCGAGCGGCTGGGGATCGGGCGCCCGTCCACGTATGCGGCGATCATCTCGACGCTGCGCGCGCGCTGGTACGCCACGGCAAAGGACCGGCGTTTCCACCCCACGCCGCAGGGCGAGACCGTTTGGAAAGTGCTGAAGCGCTCGTTCCCGGAGGTGTTTGAGGTCGGGTTCACGGCGCAGATGGAGAACGAGCTCGACAAGGTCGAAGAGGGCGATCTCGACTGGCAGGCCGTGCTGGGCGACTTCTGGGGGCCGTTCAATCGCGCGCTGGAAGCGGTGGACATCAACAAGATCATCCACGAAGTGCATGACCTCTCGGGTCTCGAGCAAGAGAAATGCCCGAAGTGCGGCAGCTCGCTCGTGGTCAGGAGCGGAAGGTTTGGGCCGTACATCGCCTGCGCGCGCTACGAGTCCAAGGAGTGCGACTACTCGCGGTCGATCAAGAAGGACAAGGTGCCCGATCGCCCGTCGGACGAGATTTGCAAAGAGTGTGGCGCGCCGATGGTGATCAAGACGGGACGCTACGGCGAGTTCCTCGCCTGCACGCGCTATCCGAAGTGCAAGTACACGCAGCCCGTTCCGCTCGGCATCAAATGTCCCAAGTGCGGCATCGGTGATCTCGCCGAACGGCGCACGAAGAAGGGACGGACGTTCTACGGTTGCCTGCGCTATCCGGACTGCGATTATTCCACCTGGAACAAGCCGGTGGCGGTGGCGTGCCCGAGTTGCGGCTTCGTGGGCATGGAAGAGCTGAAGTCCAAGACGACGGGAGAGACGACACGCAGGTGTCTCAAGTGCGGTCACGAAGAGCGAGTGGAGGACGCGGCGCCGGAGGCGGAGGAGGTGGCGTCGTAGTACATGTCGTCGGCGGTGGCCTCGCCGGTTGCGAGGCCGCCTGGGCGCTCGCCGAACGAGGCGTGAACGTCACGTTGGACGAGATGCGGCCCGTCCGGATGACGCCGGCGCATCAAACCGATGGACTCGCCGAGCTGGTCTGCAGCAACACGTTCAAATCGACGGATCCCCTCCACGCGCACGGACTCCTCAAAGCCGAGATGCGGCTGCTCGGCAGCATCGTGCTCCAGGCCGCGGATGAGGCGCGCATTCCGGGTGGCAGCGCGCTCGCCGTCGACCGCGTGGTGTTCTCGAGAGGCGTGGAAGCTCGCGTCGGTGCGCACCCCAACGTGACCGTGGTCCGCGCGGAGGTCACCGCGCTTGTCAGTCCCGCCGTCATCGCGACGGGCCCCCTGACGTCGGACGCGCTCGCGGACGCCATCGCGGCCCGCCTGGGCGTCCAGTCGCTCGCATTCTACGACGCCATCGCGCCGATAGTCTCCGCCGACTCGCTCGACTACGAACCAATGTTCAAGGCGTCGCGCTACGGCAAGGGCGGCGGCGGCGACTACTGGAACGCGCCGTTTACCAAAGGGGAGTATGAAGCGTTCGTAGCCGCGCTGATCGGCGGCGAGCAGTACGTGCCGGGACATGAGTTCGACAAGGTGCCGTACTTCGAGGGATGCTTGCCGGTCGAGGAGATGGCGCAGCGGGGAATCGAGACCCTGCGGTTCGGCCCGATGAAGCCGGTCGGGCTCATCGATCCGAAGACCAGCCGCGAGCCATATGCGGTCGTGCAGCTGCGGCAGGAGGACCGCGCCGCGCAGATGTGGAACCTCGTCGGCTTCCAGACGCGGCTCAAGAGCGGCGCGCAGCAGAAAATCTTTCGGCTCATTCCCGGACTCGCGGCAGCGGAGTTCCTGCGGTTCGGCAGCATTCACCGCAACAGCTACCTGAACGCGCCGCGGGCGCTCAGCCCGCATCTCTCCGCACGAGACGATCCGCAGCTCCTGTTCGCCGGACAGCTCACGGGCGTCGAGGGCTACACCGAGTCGGCGGCGACCGGCATGCTGGCGGGAATCAACCTCGCGCGACTGCTTGCGGGCGAGGAGCCGGTGCTGCCGCCGGCGGCGACGATGTTGGGTGCGCTGTACCGCTACCTGCGCGAAACGGACCCAGCACGCTTTCAACCCATGAACGCGAACTACGGGCTGATGGAGCCACTGGCGGACGCGCCGCGCGACAAGTTCAAGAAGAAAGAGGCTCTCGCTGCGCGCGCGCTCACCCAGATGAGCAGCTTCGCGAAGGAAATCGGCGTCGAGGTCGCCGTATGAAGGAAATCGAGGAGTTCGTGACGTTCCTATCCAAAGAACGCAACGACTCCCCCCATACGGTCACAGCCTATGAACGCGACCTCGGAGCATTCGCGGCGTTCTGCCAGGATTATTACGGTGGCCCCTGGAGCTGGGCCGGGGTGGATCGGCTCGCGGTGCGTGGCTTTCTCGCCGCGGAGCAGCGGCGCGGCCTCGCCAAGCGCTCGGTGGCACGCTCGCTCTCGGCCCTCCGGACGTTTTACCGGTTCCTGAACGCCACGCGCGGGCTCGAGGTGAATCCCGCTCGCGCCGCGCGAACTCCCAAGCTCGATCGAACGTTACCGACCTACCTCGAGCGGGCCGAGATGGAGATGCTGTTTGCGGAGGCGGAGCAACGCGCGGCCGCTGGCGGACTGCAGGAGGCACGTGACCTCGCGATGCTGGAAATGTTCTACTCGAGCGGCATGCGTCTGTCGGAGCTGGCGGGCTTGAACGACCCCGACGTCGATCTCGTATCCGATCAGGTGAAGGTGCGTGGCAAAGGAAAGAAGGAGCGTATCGTGCCGATCGGTACGCATGCGACGACCGCGCTGCGCCAGTATGTCCGGCACCGCGATCGTTTGCTCGCGGCGAACGGCGCGACCACGCGAGCGGTATTTGTGAATGGCCGGGGCAAGCGCATCACGCCGCGCGGCATCCAGCTCGCGATGAAGCGACTGTTCGGTACGCTGGCACGCGGCAAGGAGCTGCACGTGCACGCGCTGCGCCATTCCTTCGCCACCCACCTGCTCGATGCGGGCGCCGATCTCAGATCGGTGCAGGAGCTGCTGGGTCACGCCTCGCTGGGGACCACGCAGGTGTATACTCATACGTCGGTTGAACGCTTGAAGAAGGTCTATCACCGGGCCCATCCGCGGGCCTAAGGAACCAGATGCAGTTGATGCATAGCACGACGATTCTCTGCGTCCGCAAGGACGGCAAAGTTGCCATCGGCGGCGACGGCCAGGTCACGGTCGGTGAGACCGTCATGAAAGCCAACGCCAACAAGGTGCGCACGCTGCGCGGCGGGAAGATCCTCGCCGGCTTCGCGGGCGCGGCGGCTGATGCCTTCACCCTGTTCGAGAAATTCGAGGAGAAGCTCGAGCGCTATCCGACGAATCTGCCGCGAGCCGCGGTCGAGCTCGCGAAAGACTGGCGCTCCGATCGCGTGCTGCGGCGGCTCGAAGCATTGCTCGTCGTGGCCGACAAGGAGCACGGCTACGTCATCAGCGGCTCAGGCGAGCTGATCGAGCCCGATGATGGCGTGCTCGCCATTGGGTCGGGCGGATCGTATGCGCTCGCCGCGGCACGCGCCCTGATCAAGGACACGAAGCTCGATCCGACGGAGATCGTGCGCCGCGCGCTGGAGATTGCGGCTGAGATCTGCGTCTACACGAACGCGAACATCACGGTACTCGAGTTATAGATATGCCCAAGGCTCCAACGTCACCGCCGCCTCAGCACCCCACTTCTCCGGCTCCAGCTACACAAGCCACGGCACCGGAGGAAACGCTCCCCTGGCTGGAGGAGATGCCGCCCAAGAAGATCGTGGCGGAGCTCGACCGATACATCGTAGGCCAGGAAGCCGCGAAGAAGGCCGTCGCCATTGCGGTGCGCAACCGTTGGCGGCGCGCCCAGGCGCCCGAGGAAATCCGGGACGAGATCATGCCGAACAACATCATCATGATCGGTCCGACGGGCGTGGGGAAAACCGAGATCGCCCGTCGTCTCGCGCGGCTCGCAGGCGCACCGTTCCTCAAGGTGGAGGCGTCGAAGTTCACCGAGGTGGGGTACGTCGGTCGCGATGTGGAGTCGATGGTGCGCGAGCTGGTGGACGTCTCCATCAACATGGTGCGCTCGGAGCGTGAGGATGACGTCTATCCCACGGCGGAACAGCGCGCCGAAGAGCGGCTGCTCGACTTGCTGTTGCCGCCGGTTCCCCCGCCGCCGCCGGCCGCTTCTGCGCAGGGAGCAGGCAGCGGGGAGCAGGGAGCAGTCAGCGCTGCTCGGCCGCTCTTCGTGGTGTCATCGAAGGGCGACGTCCAACCCAAGCTCCCCGAGGCCGAGACGGAACAGAACGAACGGCGCCGCCGCACGCGCGAGAAGCTGCGCCAGCAGCTCAAGGACGGCTTGCTCGAGGAGCGTGACGTCGAGATCGAGGTCCAGCAGCAGAGCTTCCCGATGCTCGAGATGATGCAGCCGCCGCAGGGGATGGAAGGTGCGGAAATCAATATCGGGGAAATGATTCAGGAGATGATCCCGAAGAAGAAGAAACGCCGCACCGTGCATCTCCACGAAGCGCGCCGCATTCTGATCGATGAAGAGCTGAAGAAGCTGGTCGACATGGACGACGTCGTGAACGAGGCGCTCGATCGCGTCGAGAACCACGGCGTGATCTTCATCGACGAGATCGACAAGATCACCGGCCAGCGCGGCCAAAGCACCGGCCCCGACGTGTCGCGCGAAGGTGTGCAGCGCGATCTGCTGCCGATCGTCGAAGGATCGACGGTCCAGACGCGCTACGGCTACGTGCGCACCGATCACGTCCTGTTCATCGCCGCCGGCGCGTTCCATATCGCCAAGCCGAGCGATCTGATCCCGGAGCTCCAGGGCCGCTTCCCGATCCGCGTGGAGCTGTCGTCGCTCACCGAGGCCGACTTCGTGCGGATCATGACGGAGCCCGAGAACGCGCTGACCAAACAGTACGCCGCGTTGTGCGCGTCCGACGGCGCGACGCTCGAGTTCACCGCGGACGGCGTCAAGGAGATTGCGCGCATCGCCGCCAAGGTGAACGAGCGCATGGAGAATATCGGCGCCCGCCGCCTGCACACGGTGCTCACGACATTGCTCGAGGAAGTGCTGTTCGAGCTGCCCGATTATCCCAGCAAACACATCGTGTTCGATGGACCCGCGGTCCGCGAGCGGCTGCTCCGGATCGTGGAAGACGAGGACCTCCGCAGATATATCCTGTAGCGCGCTCAGCCTTGTTCTTCCCCGGACCCCCGGGTAAAATCCGCCTGTCATCGTAGCCTGTCATTTTGACCGATGACCCCCCGGTTCCCCTCTCCCAACGGGAGAGGGGGTCAGGGGGTGAGGACAACGGGAGCGGGTCAGGGGGTGAGGACTTGGCGAAGCGCGACTTCCTCCAGATCACCGATTTCAGCCGCAAGGAGATCGAGCAGCTCTTCGAGCTCTCCAAGCGCATGAAAGCGCGGGGGTACCGCGAGACCCCACTCGCCGGCAAGACGCTGGCGATGATCTTCGCGAAGTCCTCCACCCGCACCCGGGTCTCATTCGAAGTCGGCGCCTACCAGCTCGGCGGGCAGGCTCTCTTCCTCTCGAGTAAGGACATCCAGATCGGCCGCGGCGAGCCGATCCCTGATACGGCGCGGGTCCTGTCCCGCTACGTCGATGGAATCATGATCCGCACGTTCGACCACGCAGAGGTCGAAGAGCTGGCGCGCTACGCGACGATTCCGGTGATCAACGGGCTCACCGATCTCACCCACCCCTGCCAGGTGCTCGCCGACCTGTTCACGATCAAGGAGCACGTCGGCGGCTGGGAGGGAAAACGCATCGCGTGGGTCGGCGACGGCAACAACATGGCGAATGCCTGGCTCGAGGCGGCCCGGGTCCTGGGCTTCGAGCTGCGGCTCGCGTGTCCCGAGGGGTTCGAGCCTAACCGGGCGAAGTTCGAAGCGGCCAAGCAAGGTGGGTGTGTGCTGGTTACGGAGGTTCCTGAGGAGGCCGTTGAGGGTGCGCACGTCGTGAACACCGACGTGTGGGCCTCGATGGGTCAGGAAGGCGAAGCCGAAGCTCGGCGCAATGCCTTCAAGGGCTACACGGTGGACGCCGACCTGATGAAGCTCGCCGACCCGAAGGCCATCTTCCTCCACTGCCTGCCCGCGCACCGAGGCGAAGAGGTTACCGCCGATGTCATCGATGGACCGCAGTCGCGCGTCTGGGACGAAGCGGAGAATCGGCTGCATGTCCAGAAGGCACTTCTCGCAACCCTGATGGTTTGATGACGACTGAAACCCTCAAGCGCACACCGCTCCACGACGTGCACGTCGCACTCGGCGCCAAGATGGTGCCCTTCGCCGGTTTCGAGATGCCGGTGACGTATCCCTCCGGCATCAATGCCGAGCATAAGGCGGTGCGCGAGTCAGTGGGGGTGTTCGATGTGTCCCACATGGGCGAGTTTGAGATCACCGGGCCCGATCGGAACGCGTTCGTGCAGCGCGTCACGTGCAACGACGTCGCGGCGCTGAAGCCCGGCCAGGCGCAGTACTCGGGAATCCTGACGAAGGAGGGGACATTCGTCGATGACTGTCTGGTCTATCGGTTCGAAGACAAGCTGATGATGGTCGTCAATGCGTCGAACATTCAGAAGGACTGGGACACAATAGTCGCGCAAAAAGCGGGCGCCAACGTGCGGCTGCGCGATATCTCCGACGAAACCGCGCTGCTCGCGGTGCAGGGTCCGAAGGCGGAAGCGCTCCTGGGCCAGCTCACGAGTCTCGGCCTGGCGATGATTCCGTACTACCACTTTGCGCAAGGCAAAGTCGCCGGCGTGCAGTGCTTCGTCTCGCGTACCGGCTACACCGGCGAGGATGGATTCGAGCTGTACTGCCGCGCCGCCGATGCCGAAAACTTGTGGCACGCGTTGGTCGGCGCGGGACGCGCCGAGCCCGTGGGCCTCGGCGCCCGCGACACGCTGCGTCTCGAGGCTGGTCTGCCGCTGTACGGCAACGACATCGACGACACCACGACACCGTACGAAGCGGGCCTGGCGTTCATCGTGAAGCTCGACAAGGGCTCGCCGTTCACAGGGCTGGAAGCACTGAAGCGTCAGAAGCTCGAGGGTGTGAAGCGCCGCCTCGTAGGCTTCAAGATGTCAGAGCCGAAGTCTGTGGCGCGGCATGGATTCCCCGTGTTTCTGGATGGCATCCAGGTCGACATCGTACGCAGCGGGACTGTGACGCCGACCGTGAACGCAGCGATCGGAACAACCTATCTGCCGACCGAGCGCGCCAAGCCGGGGACGAAGATCGAGGTCGACATCCGGGGTAAGAGAGTGGCGGCCGAAGCTGTCAAAATGCCGTTCGTTCCACACAGAACGAAGAGATGAGAATCGGCATCCTCACCATCTCGGACCTTGGCGCGGTAGGTCAGCGCACAGACACGTCCGGTGATGCGGTCGTCGATTGGGCGGCCGAACGCGGCTACGAGGTCGTCGTGCGCAGCATCGTGGCCGATGAAACCGATCGCATCTCCGGTAAGCTCGCGCGCTGGGCGGATTCCGGCGAAGTCGACGTCGTGCTCACGACGGGCGGCACGGGTCTGACGGAGCGCGACGTCACTCCGGAGGCTACGGCGGCGATCCTCGAGCGGGAAGCGGAAGGCATCGCAGAAGCGCTACGCGCCGCGTCGGGGCCCGCGTTTCCACGTGCCTGGTTATCACGCGGCCGCGCCGGTACGCGCCGGAAGACATTGATCGTCAATCTCCCGGGCTCCACGAATGGTGTGAAAGAAGGCCTCGCGGTTCTCGAGACATTCCTCGATCATGCGGTGGATCTCCTGAGCGGCACGGACACCTCTCACCGCTCACCTCTCACGCCTGCTTCTCATGACTGATCGAGTCCTCATCACCACCGACGACCTCGAGCAGGCGGTCCGCATCAACGCAGCGCTCGAGCAGGCGCGCTTAGACACCGCGATGGTCTCCTCGCTCGACGACGTGCGCCAGGCGGTGCGGGGGAAACAGCCACCACCAGATGCCATCATCCTGACGGGCGGGCTGCACGAGACCACCGCGCAGCGGCTGCTCACGGCGGCCCACGAGCACGGCGTGCCGACGTTGGGACTCGTCGAGGCGACCGACGAGGCCGCCGAGACCGTCGCGCATGAGCTCGGTCTCACCGGCTGGCTCGTAAAGCCGACCGATCCGGCCGAGGTCACGGCGACGGTCAAGCGCCTCATCGAGCGCCACCGGCTCCAGCAGCGCACCGGCATCCTGGGCGAATCGCCGCCCGTTCAGGAAGTGCTGGTGAAGATCGAACAGATGGCGCCCGTGACGTCGACCGTGCTGATCGAGGGCGAATCGGGGACCGGCAAGGAGCTCGTCTCGCGCGCGATCCACGATCTCTCGCCGCGGCGCGGCAAGGCGTTCATCGCCGTCAACTGCGCCGCATTGCCCGAGACGCTGCTCGAGAGCGAGCTGTTCGGTCACGAGAAGGGCGCCTTCACCGGCGCGGCCGAGCGGCGGTTGGGACGATTCGAGCTGGCGGACGGCGGCACGATCCTGCTCGACGAAATCGGCGAGATGCCGGCGTCGACGCAGGTGAAGCTGCTGCGCGTGCTCGAGGACAAGAGCTTCTTCCGCGTCGGCGGAACGCAGCCGATTCAGGTCGACGTGCGCGTCACCGCGGCCACGAACAAGTCGGTGAAAGAAGCCGTCGCCCTCGGCCGTTTCCGCGACGACCTCTACTACCGGCTCAATGTGCTGTCCGTCTATCTCCCGCCGCTGCGCGAGCGACGCAGCGACATTCCCCTGCTCGTGCGCACCTTCGTCGCCGAATTCGCCAAGACGCACGCACGCGCGTTCCGCGGCATCACGCCGGAAGCGATGCAGATCCTGGTCGAGGCGGATTGGCCCGGCAACGTGCGCCAGCTCAAGAACCTCATCGAGTCGATGGTGGTGCTCGCGCCCGAAGGCGAGATCCGCGCGACCGACATCCCGCGCGACATCCGCGAGCGCACGCGCACGATGCCGGTGCGCATCGCGGAAACGCCGGGTGCGCCGCGCGAAATCACCGGGCAGGAGCTCGAGTTCATTTTCCGGACGCTCGTCGAGATGAAGGTCCAGCTCGAGGAGCTGCGGCGGCGCATCGAGGAGCGCGCTCCGGAGCGCGTGGAAGTGATCGAAGTCGGCGGGAGCAAGCGGCTCGAACCGGCAACGGTCGATCCGCTCGACTCGACTCCGGAACCAGACGGTCCCGTCGTCTACAAAGCCGGTATGACGATGTCCGACGTCGAGCGCGCGGCGATCGACGCGGCGTTGCGCGAGACGCGCGGCAATCGTCGCAAGGCGGCGGAAGTGTTGGGAATCGGTGAGCGGACCCTCTATCGCAAACTCAAGGAATACGCGATATCTTAGCCCGGCCCCCACGACCCCAACAGAAGAGCCTCTAGCGCCCTGCCGGAGCTCGCGTGGATTTTAGAATCGACCCGGAGCTGTGTGTCGCATGCCTTGCCTGCGTACGGGTGTGCCCCTCCGATGCGGTCGCGGTCGAAGATCAAAAAGTCTGGATTGTGGATGAAGCCTGCACCCGCGTCGGCCTCTGTCTGCCGGCCTGCCCCCACGAAGCCATCATCGCCGTCGGTGATGCGACCCGCGCCCTCGAGTTCGCACTGGCGCGCAATGCCATACTCATCCTGGCCGTCGAATCGGCCGCCTATTTCTATCCCGCCACCCCCGAGCAGGTCGTAAACGCCTGCTACGCCGCGGGTTTCGCCATCGTGCATCGCGGCGTCCTGGGCGACGAGCTGGTGGCCAAGGAGTACCTGGACCTGTGGGCTGAGGAAGGGTGGGGAAGCGGTGGCACCGTCATCCGCAGCACCTGTCCCGTCATTGTCGAGACGATCCGCAACCAGTACCCCGAGCTGATTCCCTATCTCGCGCCGATCGCCACGCCAATCGAGGCCGAGGCCCGCTATCTCAAGGCGATGTATGGGGAAGACACGCCGGTCGCCTATGCGGGCGTGTGCCTGACCGAGGGTGGAGAAGACGTCGACGCCGCGATCACGCTGGCCGAGCTGGAGGGCATCTTCCGCAAGCGGGGGATCCGGGCTCAGGACCAGCCGCTCTATTTCAGCCGGATTCCGGAGGAGCGGCGCCGGTTCTGGAGCACCGCGGGCGGGCTGCCGCTCGACTTACTAAAGGAAGAGCGGCAGTCGAGCCGCCGCTTCCGGAAGGTCCGTGGTTTGTCCCAGCTCGAGGGTATCGCGCGCGCCGTCGCCGTCGATCGGATCGAACTGGGCTTCGTGGATATTCTGCCATGCGAAGGCTGCCTCGACCATCCGCTGCTCGGACCCAAAGAGGAGCTGTTCCGGCGCCGCGAGATCGTCGGTGCGACGGAGCCACCGCGCGCCACCGAGTCGGTGTTGCGGGAAGGGGTTCGCATCCAGGTCGGGGCGGCGTTCACCGTCGAAGTGAACGACACCGGTCCGTCGGTCGAAGCGGTGGAAGAGGTGCTCGACCAGATCGGCCTTGCGCCGAACGGGCGGCCCTGGGATTCGGGGTCGTGCGGCTACACGACGTGCCGCGAGTTCGCGGTGGCGGCGGCACTGGGCCGGACCACCCTGAAGTCCTGTCCGCGCTATCTCGAGCGCCAGGCGACGCTCGCGCAGCAGCAGGCCGCGATCGATGCGCTGACCGGGCTCGCGTCGTTCCGCGTGCTGCGCGATCGACTGGCGAACGAGGTCGCACGGTGCCACCGTACGGGCGACCGGTTCGCGGTGCTGTTCCTGGACCTCGACAACTTCAAGCAGGTGAACGACCGGTTCGGGCATGAGGCGGGCAACGCGCTGCTCAAGGAAACGGCGCGGCAGTGCGGCGCCCACATCCGCCTGACTGACCTGGCGGGGCGGTACGGCGGCGACGAGTTCGTGGTCGTTCTGGTCGGCACCGGGGAAGAGGGCGCGCGCGTCGTCGGCGAGAAGGTCCGGTCCGCGGTCCAGGAAACCGGCAAACAGATGGGCTATCCGGAAGGGCTCGTAACAGCGAGCATTGGTATCGCCGAATACCACGGAGGGCCCGACAAGCCGGATGAGGACGTGCTGGTGGCGGCCGATCGGGCGCTGTATCGTGCGAAAGCCGCCGGTCGGAATCAGGTGGCAACCGGAGGGGAATCGTGACGTCGAATCCTTCACCAGCTTCAGAGCAAGAGCCGTTGCCCCTCGCCACCGGGGGGACGCCCGATCCGTGGGGCATGAAGCGGGTGGAAAATCTGATCACCACACTGACCGGCATCCTGTCGGCCCGCGTGGTGACGACGCCGCTCGGCGAAGTCAGCGAAGTCCACGTCCTCACGCGCAGCGACATACAACCGAAGCAGGTGGTGCGCAACATCGAGTCGGCGCTCATGGCGCAGCTCGGCTTCAAGATCGATCACCGCAAGATCAGCGTTGCGCAGACGGCGGACGTGCGGCCGATCGAAGCGTTGCACGAGGAGACGATCAGCGAGCGCGCCAAGCGGCGCGTGGTGGTGTTCAAGAGTTTGGAAGTGCGGCCGTCCGAGCGGCCGCAACGCGTGCAGGTGCGCGTGAAGCTCGCGTTCGGGGAGAAGGAAGCACAGGCCGACGAAGTCGGGACCGACACGACGCGCAATCGCGTGGAGGCGGCGGCCCGGGCGGCGGCGGCGTGTCTCGATACCCTGTTGCCCGACAACTCGATCGCGCTCGAGGGAGCGCAGATCATCGAGGCTTTCGATCGCAAATTCGTGCTCGTCGCCGTCCACGGGCTCGGAGGCCGCGAGGCGCAATTGCTGACCGGAACCTGCGAAATTCGCGAGTCGCCCGAGCGCAGCGCCGTGTTGGCCGTGCTCGACGCGACGAATCGCTGGGTGGACGCGAGGCGGTAAACTCACTTCTCACAGTCAGTTAGCTTTCTGGGCTCTCGGTGTTGCTTTTTCTCCTGATCCCCTACCCGTTCTAGCATTAGTCCCATCTAGCGGACTTTCCGTTTTAGCGGTATTTGGGGTTCTGTGGCTCCTACTAGAACCAAGCGCTATTGGGGGACGCAGCGCGTAGCGCGCGTCCTCCAGGTGACGCCGGCGACGGTTGCGAGTTGGATCGATCAGGGACATCTGAAGGGTCATCGTACGCCGACGGGCCGGCGGCGAGTGGCGTCGGCGGATCTCGCCGAGTTTCTGCAGGCGCATGGCATGTCGGTGCCGCACGAGTTGCAGGCGGCGCGCGAGCGTCCGGTGGTGGTGCTGGTGGAGGACGATCCCGGCTACTTGAAGGCGTTGGTGCGGATGCTCGAGCGGGACGCGCCGGAGGTCGACGTGGTCGAGACGTCGACGGGTGTGGACGGGTTGCTCGAGATCGGGCGTGTCAGTCCCGATCTGGTGGTGCTCGATTACGCGTTGCCCGATTTGAACGCGGTGCAGGTGGTGGAGCGGTTGCAGGACACGTCGAAGCGGCTGACGGCGGCTGTGATGATCGTCACGGGCGGGATGCCGGCGGCAGCCGAGAGTGACCTGCGGCGGTTGGGGGTGCAGGCGATCGTCAACAAGGTGGATGGGATGGGGGTGGTTATCGAGGCGATGCGGCGTGCGTTGCAGTCGCGGATGGTGGCGTAGTTCTCACAAATGGAAATCTCGAACAGGGGGCCCCTGGTCACCGCTAGCTAGAGCGGAGCGTAGCGAACAGTAGACGAGCGGAGCGTCGGGCGCGCTATAGAGAGGCGTGCCACTCCTAAGGCGAGGCTGAACTCACTCGCTGGACCCGTTAAGGGGGGTGACGCTCGATGTTGCAACTGCTCGCTTTTCTGTTCACGGCAGTCGCGAAGTTGTTTTTCGCAGATGGCATGGTTGGACTCTAGCGGAGTACTTGGGCCCCCACGTTTCTTCTCAGCCGGTGGATGGCGACATGAGCGAGCGGATCTCACAGCGACGAGAGTCTCTGCGCCTCTACTTGTTGACGGCGTTTCTGTCGGCGCTTGCGGGCGTCGTTCTCTTGGTTCCTGATTGGGCCATTCCGAGTTCCGCACAACCGCAGTATTGGAATGGGCTGGTCGCGTTCTCCGTACTCGCCGTCATCTGTGACTCCAGCTTCCTACCGATTTCGCGGATCACATCAGCGAACGTTCGAAGTTCAGTGGCGTTCATCCCGCTACTAGCGTCGGTGGTACTGTTCGAACATCCGTGGCCGATGCTGATGAGCGGTTTGGCTGCACTGGTTGTGGATGCATTCGTTCGCCGTAAGCCGATGATTCGCGTCTGGTTCAACGTAGCTCAGTACATGCTTGCCGTTGGTGTTGGAGGTCTTGCCTACAGAGCGGCGGGTGGTGTGAGCGGGCTGCAAGACTTTCAGTTTGGGTTCGTTCCTTTCGTTGCGCTGGTGATCACGTTTTTCGTGATCAACCAAGGAAGCGTCGCGTTTGGAGTGGCGTCCATAGGGCAGATGTCAGTATGGGAATCATGGTCCAGGATCGCGGGCGGATCGCTCCTCTATGATTTCATATCAAGCTCGCTTGCTGTTCTCCTTGCATTTCTCTACATCAAACTGCAATTGGCTGGGTTGGCCATCCTAATCTTGCCTCTCTTCTTTGTTCGTCATATGTACCAGATGAATCTCCAAGTTGAGCGCGTAAACAGAGAGCTTCTTGAGCTGATGGTTAAGGCCATTGAGGCTCGCGATCCCTACACATCTGGCCATTCGGTTCGAGTTGCTGAGTATGCACGTCAAATTGCACGAGAACTCGGACTAAACCCAAAACATGTTGATCAAATAGGCACAGCAGCTCTCTTGCATGACGTCGGCAAAATCCACGAGGACTTTGCGCCACTTCTTCGTAAAGCAGGTAGGCTCACACCTGAAGAGCGGATGCTGATGCAGGCTCATCCGGTTCGTAGCGCCGACCTTGCAGGAACCATTGCCGAGTTCAGAGGACGAGTGCAGATGGACATTCGTAACCATCATGAGAACTATGATGGGACGGGTTACCCTGACGGGCTAACTGGTGACGGCATACCGATTGGCGCACGCATCATCATGATCGCGGACACGATTGACGCGATGACCACGGATCGTCCCTACCGAAAGGCGCTTAGCCTCCAGAGGACGCTTGAGGAAATCACAAAACATGCAGGACGACAGTTTGATCCTAGACTCGTAGAGTTGGTGTCAAAGTCTCCTGGAATACGACGTCTTCTTGGTCCGCAGCTGGTCCCTGATGTTCCCCAGATTCCGAGTATGAACTCGCCAGCTAGAACCGGGAGGCCCGGCGTAAGGGCTGCAAATTAGAGCGGAATTCGGTTTCGCTGAGACGCGCCATCCGGTCGATTAGCTAAGAAACCCTTGTGCCTCGAGTAGGGCTCGTTTTCCTGGCGCACCCCATGTCTCGAAGACCTGGAGTTCTTCAAGCGTCTTACTCGAGTATCTCCCGTCCGTAAGCTTTTCTAGCCAGGCGGATACCGCTAACGCGTCGAGGTAAAACACGGGGACACGGTTTTTGAAGAAACGTAGGCGTTCGAGTGCCAGTTGCTTGGCTGATTCTGGCCCCTTCTCGTGCAAGGCCTTGAGGGCATCGAGTTTTACACTCAGCCCGCCCTGAACATGTAATTGTTGGCCGCTTCCGGTCATCGTATCAATCTCTCTCTTCACGTTTAGCGCCAAGGCGACATTGCCAGTGGCCAACGCCCGGCTTGCACTTTCAAAGAGAAAAATGACCGTCATGTACCAGTCGTCGTGTGTCGCGACCCATTCCTTCGCACGTTCCAAGCAATCCCAAGCACGCTCACGTTCTCCCGTTAGTAGATACGCGTCACCAAGGTTAGCGTACGCAGTCACGAGCTCAGGCTGGTTTATGTTTCGCTTTCCCAACTCAATGCTGCGGCATCCTAATTGGATGGCTTCGTCGTAGTGAGCCATGGTGGTGGTTACAAGAGTCAGGTTGGATAAGATGCGAGACGCCCGGGAATCGTCGCCGAGCCGCTCGGCAATCTCGAGGCCTTTGCGTAGGTGTCGTAAGGCTTCAGGAAAATCGCAGAGGCTGGAATAGCAACCGCCTATGCCACTGTGGACAAACGCAAGCTGCGCGAGGTCGCGTCCGTTTAGCCGAGCGACCTTTTCTAACGAATGTAACGCGGAACGGATCTCGTAAGTGTAAAAGTCGCAATAAGCGATTGTCAGATACGCGGACGGCAGTTGAATGCCCGAGTCTATGATTGTCTCGGTTTCACAGCGTGTTTGTCGGATTCCCTCTACGTCTCCGAGGTTCTTGCAGGTCCGCGCATATTCCAAGAGCGCTTTGAGCAGTAGCTCCGCGTCCCCAGTCTGCCTGGCCGCTTCTAAAGCCGTTTTGGCTGCTGCGACTCGAAGGCTTCTTGGTGATTTCGCCAGAAGGAATTCCGCATTACTTACGAGTCTCGTGACTTCTGCCTTATCTCGAGGAGTCAGGAAGCCAGATAACAGCGTTTCAAGGAGCGGCATCGCCTTAGACGCATCGGATCGGTCGAGAAGAGCCTTTGCAAGAAGTAATTGCATGCGCCTGCTGTGATCCTCATCTTGCTGGAAGGATAAAAGTGCTTCGAGCATCCGCTGCGCTTCGGCAGGCGCTCCAGCAGCGAGTGCTTCGTCGGCGCCGGAGATGCCAAATGATGCGGCCAACTTTGGCGATCCACCTCGCAAGTAGTGCCAACCAATCTCCAGACTCGGACCGTCAGTCTTCCGCCCTACTTGCGAGAGGAGGTTCGCGATTCTCACATGAAGATTCTGCCGAATCGGACCAGCAACCGCGTAATAGGCTTGAGCGCGGATCAACTCATTTCGAAATTCCAGGTCTCCGTGCACTTCTCGAAGCAAACCGTCGTCCTTTAGGCGTGATAGCGCCTCCGCGGCCTGACCTGGAGTAATGTCACTGGCGGCATATAACTCCAAGGCACTCAAACGTCTCCCGAGCACAGCGGCTGTGTCTAGCACGCCCCTGCTGATCGGATCCAACCGACGAGACTGACGCTCGAAAATCTTCCCAATCGCTCGGGGTATGCCGACCGTTGCCGCAGGTTGAGTATCCAGAGCCTCAAGATCATTCAATAAGGACGTCGATCCGTGCGCCATCCACTCGCGAGTTAGGAGCTCGATCGCGAGCGGGTTGCCGCGCGCCGCTCTGAGGATCCGTCCAACCGGGGGGTTAGTTTGCTCGGACGTCACGCGGAGCTTTCGGACAAGCGTCCCCGCCGCTTCATTTGACAACGCGTCAAGGTGACAACTGACGAGTCCAGATAGCGCTTCGTCAGACGTCAGCGCGTCTGCCGCCGTGGAGAGACGCAATTCGCTGATACGACCTACCAGGACTATTAGTACCCGAACGTCGGCAAGCTTGCGAGCAACCGTATGGATTATAGCAATGCTCGCATTGTCTGCCGCATGTATGTCATCGACAACCAGCACGACGGGACCATCATCTGCGGCTGCAGTGACCGTCTTCAGAAACGCATCCGCGATCCTCAACGGCACCAGCTCCGGCGACCACTCCACCGGCTTTGGCACACCCGGAAACGCCCGCACGACCTCGCCGCTTATACGCGTTAGTTCACTCAAGGCTTCGGGATCCGCGCCACCAATCGCCCGCTGCGTCGCCAATTGCTTGACCAGCTCACCCAGCACCGCGAACGGCAGCTCCCGCTCCGCATCATACGCCTGCGCTCTGGCTACCACGGCGCCATCCATCTGACAGCTCGACGCGAACGCATTCACCAGCGTCGTCTTGCCGACGCCCGGATCGCTAGTGACGACCACGATGCGTGGCGACTTGCGCCGCGCTTCGAGCCATGCGTCGTATAACATGCTGAACTCGCGCTCGCGGCCGATGAGCGTCTCGGGCTCGAAGCGCCGATCCGCGCGTTCCCGCGGAGAACCGGGAACGGCAACGCGACCCGGCGAGTGACCGTCGCGCAACAAATCAGCCATCCTGATCAGATCGGGTCCCGGCTTTGCGCCGAGCTCCTCGGCCAGGTTGGCTTCGTAACGCGCGAACGCCTTGAGCGCGCTACTGCGGTCGCTGGCCCACGCTCGCGCCTCCATGATCCCGCGAATCCCCTCCTCGGCGAGCGGGTCGAGCTCTTGCAACCGGGTCGCATGCCGCTCCACCGTCGCGAAATCGCCGATGCGGCGGGCGGCATCCATTTGGCGCACGAGGCAATCGCGGACCTGTGGACCGAGGCGCGCGCGATACTCGTCCTTCCACTCCTCGAACGGGCGAGCTGCAGGGATCTCGAACCCGTCGAGGAAGGGACCGCCAATCGTTGCATTGCCGGCGCTCAGGTGACTGATGTCGGCGTCAATCCAGCCGGGTGCCAAACCCACTGTCGCGCGCTGGATCACGACCGCCTCGCGCGCAATCTTGGCTTTGATGACGGAGAGCCCTTGAGCGAGGGAATGATTCGCATGCTTCGGCGGCGAGTCCGGCCACAACAGATCGGCGAGATAGTCGCGCGTGAAGCGCTTCCCGGGCTCCAACGCGAGCCGAATGAGGAGCGCGAGATGCTTGCGCGTGCGGAAGCGCACCTGCTCACCAGCGACGGTGAGCAAGGCAGGACAACCCAAGCAGTGCAGCACGAAATGGTGGATCACATGTGGCGCGTATTATTGATTCGCTGTACAGATTAGGAACGCGAATCAACGTTGTGTCAACACGTTGTCCGGTATGGTATTGAGTGGCTTCGAAGGGGTGCTTCTAACCGCTCATCAACAGCCTAGTTGCGTCTCGGAACTCGGCAAATCGGACACGGCCCCATCCGTGGCTCCTTGCCATAAGCGAGCTGCACGGGACCCAGTGTCACCGCCATATCCGTGAGCGTCACAACCAGCGTCATCCATCCATCGGCCACTCGGCCGCTAAAACGCGCCGCATGCCGAGCGCCGCGATCTACCGCATGCGCCGTGATGTTGTGCTCGCCCGGAACGTCGAACTTCCCCGAACTATACGGAGACGGGCGAGGGATACAACAGCTTCGATACTCGCGGCAAATGGGGCGACCAAGTCGAGACCATGAGGTACGCCTAAGCCCGGGGCCTAGTCACTGAAGGCTATAGACCCGGACGTAGTCGATGAGCATCGTTGCGGGAAATATGGCGTTCGACTGCGGATCGCCGTCGAAGTTCCCACCCACGGCGAGATTCAAGATCGTGAAAAACGCCTGATCGAAAACCCAGCTGCCCCGTTGGGTGACGGAAGTCCGCAACACCTCGTAGTGCATGGTGCTATCGAGAAGTAGCGAATCGACTGGTGGTCCCATTCGACGGCATAGACGTGAAAATCGGTCGTGGTGACCGGCGCATCGACATGCACGAACGGCGTGTTGCCCGAGTACCCCGGCCCATGAACCGCCGAGCTCATCCGGTCGGTCTGGCTGCCGCGGTTCTCCATGATGTCCATCTCGCCGCACGTCGGCCATCCCACGGTGGTGATGTTCTCTCCGAGCATCCAGAACGCCGGCCACAGGCCCTGTTGAAGGACGCAACCGCTTACGTTCTTGTCCCCTTTGATAGAAAACGACTCGCTGCATGTCATCCGAAGGATCTGCTTCGATGGCATTGCCGTTCGCTGTCAGCCCCGTAGCTTGGACTGTTCGATCAGGCTGGCGATGGCAAGATGGCCTCAGCGTATCCCGCAGAGCTGAACCGGATGCTCGCTGCCACGGACGCACCCTCCCGTGACTCGGCGTGGGACGATTTCGTGGCGATGCACAGTCGAGTCCTCCTCAACACGGCGCGCTCCCTCACCCGCGATCACGACGTCGCCATGGACAGCTACGCCCACGTACTCGGCGCGCTGGGCGCCGATCAATTTCGGCGATTGCGGGAATACGTCCCCGATGGGCGAACAAAGTTCACCACCTGGCTGGTCGTCGTCGCGCGCCGGCTGTGCCTCGATTTCCTTCGCCAGCGCTACGGGCGCGCGGCCAAGATTGAAGATGGCGTTGCGGCCGGCGAGCGTCGCACCCGTGGCGACCTGGTCGATCTCGTGTCGAGCGAAGACCCCGACCACCTGCCGACTCCCGCACATGGTTCGTCGCTTGAAACCGACGAGATCCGCCGCGCGCTCGTCGATCTCACGAGCGGTCTCGAGGTGGAGGATCGGCTGCTGCTGAAACTGCGATTCGATGACGGCCTATCAGCGCCGGAAATCGCCCGCGTGCTCGGTTTTCCTACGCCATTCCATGTGTATCGCCGGTTGAACGCGCTCTATGCCCGGCTCCGCGGTGGCCTCCGGGAGCGAGGCATCGAGGAGGGCGAGGCATGAGGCGCAAGCCGCGGCGGGGCATCCGTTCAATGCAGTGGAGGAGGAGGGTTTGACTGCTCATCTGACCGAAATGGAAGTAGCTGCGTTCATCGACCGCGGCCTCGATCCCGACGGGCGGGCGCGTGTCGCTCGTCATCTCGTTGGATGCGATGCCTGTCGCTCCGAGGTCGTGGCGATAACGCGTTGGATGAGAGCCCAGAATCGGCCCGGGTGGTTGCCGCTCATCCCGCTCGCCGCGGCCGCCGCCGCACTCCTTCTGTATCTCGGCCCCCCCCCTGGACAACGTCGCGATGCGGCCGAGCCTCCGCTATTCCGCGAGCCCGCCCTGACCGTGGCGCCCGCTCCAACGCCCATCGCGCCACGTGGGGAGATCGAAAACATCGCCGCCATTACCTGGTCGACCGTGCCTCACGCCGATCGCTACGTCGTAACCGTGTTCGACAGCACCGGCTCCGTCGTCTGGCGAGCGCGCACCACGGATACGATGCTCGCCGTGCCTCGCTCCACCGCGACCCTCCTCTCCCGCCAGATGCCATACTATTGGAAAGTGGCCGCGCGCGTGGACGCGGGCCGGTGGGTGAACTCCGATCTCGTCTCGTTCACGCTCGCGCACGAACCGCCGCCAAAATGAACGTGTTGCTCGCGCTTGCCGTCGCGACGTCGTTGGGCCAGTCAGACGATCCCACTGGGCCCGATTCGATGGCAGCCCGCGCGAGGAACGGCTCAATCGCCGTCCTGAACGAAACGGTACGGAATCACCCCGACGACATCCGACCCGCCTTTCGGATCCTGCTGCGCGCCGCCGCGCACGCCGCGGGTGACAGCCTGGAGTCGTTCTCGGCGGCAGAGTACCTCGCGGCAGCCTATGCCAGCGCTTGGCGTGACTCCTTCCTCGTGCGCGAGGTGGTCCGGTTCCGTTCATGGTCACCCGCCGATCGTCGCGTCAAAGTCACCGCCGACAGCCTGCGCGCCGCGGGCAACGGCGCCTTGGGGAGCCAGGGCGCGACGGCGGCTGTGCAGCTGTGGCGGCGGAGCGTGCGGCTCGCCGCGACGATCGGCGACACGGCGGATATGGCGGCGGCGCTGGGAAACATCGGCCGGGCGTTCTATGATGAGACCGAATCGGACAGCGCAGCGGCGTATTGGACCCGATCCGCGGATCTCGCGCAGCGCATCGGGGATTGGCGGACGGCAGGCAACGCCGTCGGAAATCTCGCCAGCGTGCACAAAGACCGAGGGGAACTGCGCCAGGCGGAGTCGTTGTACGCACGCGCGGGGACGATTCGAGCCCGCACGGGCGACAGCCGAGGCCTCGCCGCCGACGAGAACAATCGCGGGTTGATCGCCCAGACACTCGGCGATTTTGCCGCCGCCGAGCTCGCGTTCAGAGCCGCGTTGGAGTCAAACCGCCGCGCGAATCGGTCCGACCCCGCCGCCATCAACCTCATCAATCTCGGAAATCTCGCCGCCCTCACGGGACAACACGACTCGGCCGAGGCGCGCTACGACGAGGCGTTGGCGTTATGCCGGCGGGAGAATAACCGCGTGCGCGCAGCTGACGTCTGGCACGACATCGGCCTGCTGCGAATCGCGCGCGGGGATTACCCCGCCGCGATCACCGCGCTTGTCAGCGCGCTGCGTGTCTACGATGTCATGGGCCCGCTCACGGATGCCGCGAGTACGCGACGCGATCTGGCGATCGCGCGCGCGGCCGGCGGCGACTTGCAGCAGGCCATGCGCGAGCTACAGCGCGCGGAGTCTGCCGCCGGTCGCGAGCCCGGCAATTGGGGTCTGCTCGCCCGAATCGCGATGGCCCGGGCCGACGTTGCGGCGCAACTCAATCTACCCGACGCCGATCGCGCCTATGAACGGGCGCAGGGGCTGTATCAGCGTGCGAAGGATGAGGCGGGAGCCGCGGAGGCGATCCAAGGACGCGGATACCTCCTGCTGCGCCGTGAAGAATACGCCAGGGCACGAGATGTGCTCCGTGCCGCGCTGCCTCGTCAGGCGTCTGCGCGCGGCCGCGCCTGGACTCAGCTCCTCCTGGGCTTCGCGCTCCGCTCGAGCGGCGACACCGTTGGCGCCCGGACCGTGCTGATGACCGCCTTCGATACGTTGCGCGTCATTGGCGACGTCGCAGGAGAGGGTGCGGCCTTGGGAGCGCTCGGCGATCTCGCGGCGCTCGAGGGGATCGGGTTCACGGCGGAGTCGCTGTACCGGCGTGGCCTGGAGCGGCTGAGCACCGCCGGCATTGGGCCGGTGCCGAGTGTGTCGTGGACGTTGCACGCGGGCCTGGGTGCCGTGTTACAGGATCGCGGCGCGCTCAGTCAGGCGGCGGCGGAGCTGCGCGCCGCCGCCGCGGATGTCGAGAATGTGGCGCGGTTTCTCCCGCTCGAGCAGCGACGCGCTTCGTACCTCGCCGACAAATGGGACGTCTACGCACAGTTGGCGCTCGTGGAACGCGCGCGCGGTCGGATCGACGCGGCGTTCGAGACGAGCGAGGAGCTGCGGGCGCGGCAGATGCTCGATCTCCTCGCCCGCGGGCGCATCGCCTGGCGAAGCGCCATCCACGATTCGCTGTTCATCAGGGAACAGGACTTACGGCTTCGCATCTCCGATCTCACCAGCCGACTCGAGTCGCCGGGTCCCGATCAGCTGCGCGAGAAGAGCGGCGCGGCGACGGCCGCCCTGCGCGAGGCACTGAATCGAGCACAACAAGCCTATGCAGACCTGCTCGCCCGCGTCCAGGAAGCGCGGCCCGAGTACGCCCACTTGGTCAGCGGCCAGGTCGTGGCATTGCGTGATGTGCAACGGGAGCTCGCGCCCGACGAGGCCTTCCTCGAGTATATGGTGGCAGATTCGGCGACCCTGGCGTTTGTCGTGCGTCGCGATACGGCGGCCATGGTCGATCTCGCGATCGGGCGGGACGCGCTCGCCGCATTGATCGATTTCAGCCGGGCTGCGTTGACGGCGCCCGCGGCCCGTGGCATGAGGCCCCCCCCCTCCTGGCGCGCGCCGCTTGATCGGCTCGGCACCATCCTGATCGATCCTCTCGAAACGTCCGGCTTGTTGGACGGCGCCCGCGTGCTGCTCATCGCGCCGCACGGTGATCTGCACTATTTACCGTTCGCGGCGTTGCACCGCAGCGGCGCGGCGCCATCGTTCCTCGTCGAGCGATACGCCA
>WNFD01002274.1_pt1 | contig 27651 bp, 23 predicted proteins | sample 5400491 | NCBI WGS metagenome assembly WNFD01 (sample SAMN13153343, study PRJNA577476) | soil metagenome | isolation source: 120 cm saprolite under Douglas fir tree site 2 hole 2 replicate 2 | place: USA:California | collected 2015-04-18
CTGAAGCAGGAGCCCCCGAAGCCGACGCTGACCTTGAGGAAGCCGCCGCCGATCCGGCTGTCCATCCCGATGGCGCGCGACACCTCGGCCACGTCGGCGCTGGTCTTCTCGCACAGCGCCGAGATGGAGTTGATCGACGAGATCCTCTGGGCGAGGAACGCGTTGGCCGCCAGCTTCGACAGCTCGGCGCTCCAGACGTTGCTGGTGACGATGCGCTCGCGCGGAACCCAGTGGGCGTAGATGTCGACGATGGCGTTGCGGGCGGCCCTGCCTTCGGGAGTGTCGGAGGATCCGACCAGCACCCGATTGGGAGACTCGAGGTCCTCGACCGCCGTTCCCTCCGCCAGGAATTCCGGATTCGAGAGCACTTCGAAATGGATGTTCCGGTGGTTGGCGTTGAGGATCCGCTCCATGGCGCGAGCTGTCCGCACCGGCAGCGTGCTCTTCTCGACGATGATCTTGTTGGCTCGCGAGGCGTCGAGGATGGTGCGCGCCGTCTTCTCCCAGTATTGCAGGTCGGCGGCCTTGCCCGCGCCTTCGCCGAACGTCTTGGTCGGCGTGTTGACCGACACGAAGATGATCTCGGCGTCGTCGATCGCTGCCTCGATATCGGTGGAGAAGAACAGATTGCGCCCGCGGGCGGACCTCACCAGCTCCAAGAGCCCGGGTTCGTAGATGGGCAGGTTGTCGGTCTGCCAGGCCCGGATGCGTTCCGCGTTGATGTCGACCACGGTGACTTCGTACTGCGGGCACCTGGCCGCGATCATCGCCATCGTCGGTCCGCCGACGTGGCCTCCGCCGATGCAGAGAATGCGTCTGGCGAATCGGGGCATTTCAGACGATGACTGTAGCTCAGAAGAGCAGCGTCGTCGCGCTCGCCACGTTCGAGTAGGGACCGAGGTTGCCCGCCGCGTCCGTCGCGCGCACCCGGTAGCTGTAGCTCGTGTTCGCCGACAGGCCCGTGTCGTTGAACGACGTGCCCCCCACCCTCGCGACCTGGGCAAAGGCCGTGCAGCCCGCGCCCTGGCAGCGCTCGACCAGATAACCGGTGACCCCCACGTCGTCCGTCGCCGCCATCCACATCAGGTTGATCTGGCTGCCACTCGTCGCGAGGGCCGTCGCCGAGCCCGGCGCGGTGGGTGGCTGGGTGTCGGTCACCGGCGGCGGGATCGCGAGCTCGCCCCCTTCCCACGCCATGAAAGTGAAGGCCGGGCTCAACGCCTCGATCCCGACGTCGCCGCTGGCATACGAGCCGTCCGCCGTGAACGTGAACTGGGACACGCCATTCCTGAAGACCTCGAGGGTGTTCCCGTTCGCGGTCAGCCGCCACTTGTCTCCGGAGACGATCAAGGGAGCGAAGGATCGGACCTGGGTGAAGCTCCCGTCCGGGTTCATCTTGAAGAGCCCGGACCCCGCCGGGTTGTCGGCCCAGAGGAACAAGAGCCATCCCGTCTGCCCGGCGTTGCTGCGGTCGATCCGGACGATCGGTCCTCCGCCGCCGCTGGCGACCGTACCCAACGTGACCTCGGAATACTGGGTCGGGGGCGGCGCGATGCTCCACACGCCCGAGGCGTTGTGACCGAAGTCCCGCCCGATGGCGAGACCGCCCGCCTTCCTGAACCCGGAATAGCCTGGCAGCGGATACCAGCGGTCTCCTTCGTCCAGCGGATTCTCCAACCCGGCAAAGGTCGAGGAGTCCCGGGTCCCGGAGGAGACGGGGGCGGCACCCGTGGACCACGAGGCGATCGTCGCGTCCGTCAGCGACGGACTGGAGGTGAACGCGAGCATTCCCGCCGTGCCCGCGGGATATTTCGTCGCGTCCGGGCCGGTATTGTAAATGAAGTCGCGCACGCCATTCTTGATTCCGTAGATCACCTGGCCGCGCGCGATCAGCCGGAGCGTGTCTCCGTCGGCGACGGGCGAGCCCGGGAGGAGGACGGACGCAGTGTAGCTGCTTCCATTTGCGTCGATCCGATAGAGGTTGTTGAGCCCGTTCGCCTGGCTCGCCCACCACAGGTAGTGGCTGTCGATCGCCGCGCCGGAGGTCTGGACGCGGACGGTCGGCCCCACGTTGCTGGTGTTGGTTCCCACATGCCCGACGATGATCTCGGAATAGTGGTCCGTCGGGACGAGCGCCGTGGTGCGGGCACCCGCATGATCGGGCGAAGCTCGGTCGGGGAAGGCTCCATTGTTCTTCCGGAACCTACCGCCGTTGGGCGAGAGGGAGGTCAGGGCCGCCCACGCACCGTTCTCGAACAGCGGATCCTCCGCGCCGGCGAAGCTGGAGGATGCGATGGGGGTGTCCGCTACGGCGATGGCTGGGAGGAGGGTGGCCAGGAGCAAGGCTCTGCCTTGCAGACGGCGCTGACACAGTGCGCGCTCAACGATGTCCACGGGGGCCTCGGGTCAGAACTCGGGAAAGTCCGCGAAAATGTCCACACGGCACTGCGCTAAGCCAAGCCCCCCGCGCGGCTTGGAAAGGACGAATATGAGTTGATAGTCGGACGATCAGCGCGGCGGCGGGCCGGCTCATCGGAAGCGGCGAGGAAGAGCCGGACCTCCGCCTTGCTCGTGCAGGAGCCCGCCGCGCGCAGGCTCAGTCGCCTTCGCCGATCTGGAACACCGAGGCGTAGCGGATCGCCCAGTCAGGTCTTCTCTTGTCGAGGGGCTCCAAGCCCCAGTACTTGCACGGCCAATCGGCGCGCAAAGACCTGTCGCCGTCGTGGATGCCTTCCAGCAGATCCTGGACCGGTTTCCAGCCGAGCTCTCTTGCGACCTTGGTCCGAACGTCCAGATCGATCCCGGAGACGAAGAGGTGCCCGCCCGGCCCGAGCAATCGCGCGGTGCTCCGGAGGCAGCGTTCCGCCTCCGGCGGAGCCATGTGGCAGAGGAACCGGTTGGCCACCACGATGTCCTGGGACCCCAAGGCATCGCGCATTCGTGGATCTCCCGCGTCGCCGGCGAGCCATGTGATCCCTTCCTTGAACCGCGGCTTGATGGCCAGCCGCTTGCCCTCCCCGTCGAACATCTCCCTGATCTCGTCGGCAGTCATCAGGGCGCAGATCGGCTCCCGAACGAGGCCAGACACGCCGAGCGCGTAGACTCCTTCGCGCGCACATTCCAGGGCCGCCGTGGAGATGTCCACGGCGTGCATGACGAGCTGGGTGCCCGGTTTCATCGAGCGGAGCGTCCATCGGATGGAATAGACCTCCGCGCCGTTGCTGCACCCGAGGACCGCGATCTTCACGGGACGGCGCCTGGCGATCGGATCCGAAAGCCGGCGGATCAATTCCAGCTCGGGACGGTTCCTGAAGAAGAAAGTGCCGAGGTACATCTCTCGATCGGCGTGAAGCGCCAGGGAATGCAAGAAGCGGCCGTACGAATCGACCGGCCGGAGGGCCGCAATCTGGCGGGGGAGACGGCGCCAGATCCAGTCGGTCAGGCGCAGCCATGCGCCCACGGGAGACTTCCCCAGGATGCGCGCCTTCGCCATCGTTCCGAGGATCGCTCCGGGCATCATCGAGACTCGAAGAGGCTGGCGATGCGCGCGTACTGCTCGTCGAGGGACTTCCGAAACTCCTCCGCCTTCCGTTCGATGAGCGACCGTGCGGCCCCCGCGTTCCGCTCGAGCCGGGTGAATCGCTCGACCAGCCCGTCCACGCCCGGCACATCGATGTCCTGGCAGTACTCCGCCAACCCGACCCCCGACATGAGCGAGGTGATCTTCTCGTGGTACGCGAGCGCGACGACGGGCTTGTTGAGCATCAGCGCCAGGAGGATGTTGTGGAATCGCGTGGCGACGACCATGTCGGTGTTCGCGAGCTGCTCGACGAGCTGCTCGACGGAGGAGACGGGGAGGTCGACGATCTTGCCCTTCGCCCGGGCCGGATCGCGCTCCTGCAGCCTTGCTCTCACGTCTCGCTTGACGCGCGTGTCGTAGGACAGATCGCCGATGAGGAGCTGGACGGTGTAGTCGCGGTCGAGCAGCCAGGCCACGAAGGCGGTCACCTTCTCGACGTAACCTCGATAGATGTCCTCGCCTTCCTGGGGAAGGCTGCGCCTGCCGTAGTAGTCCATCAGGCCGATGCCGATGACGCGAGCATTCCCGTTTCGCTGCGGCGGGCGAGGGATCTCCGGCCTCAAGCTGAACGCCAGATCGGGGTAGACGAAGTCTCCCCGGGTGTCGAAACCGATCCGCGCCAGGTACTCTCGCGAGAAACCATCTCGGTACGATCGGTAGTCGGCCAGTGAAATGGCGCGTTTGACGATCCACCTGCTCAGCGGGTGCTCGATCGGGCCCGCCCCGACGCTGACGAACAAGAGTCTGGCGCGCCGCAGCTTGGCGACGATCGACCATTTGAGGATCTCGTAGTGCAGATCGAGAGGGCCGATGCCGAAATCTCCCAGCATCCCGGTTCCAGTCATCACCAGCATGCTCGTGTGCTTCAATCTCCCGAATGCCTTGAACCATTCGACGCATTCGAGCGGCAGGCGAATCAACAGGCGGCGCAGCAACCTCGCCACCCGGCTGCTTCGCCCCCCGGGAGACCGGAAGTCCTTGGCGTAGCGGTAGGACATCAGGAACGCCGGGATGCCGTACCTCGCCGCCGCATCCTGCGGGTCGGGGCAGATGCAGTTGACTTGCGCGTCCGGGAGGTACTTGCGGATGTTTTGCAGGATGGCCTTCAGCGTGTATTCATTGCCCAGGTTCTGCGTCCCGAAATTGCCGAAGAAGGTGATGGCTTTTTGCTTCATCGGGACGGGCCCTCGAGAAAGCGCGCGACTGCGTTCCGGACCGCCTCTCGTTCGCAGGTCGTCGCGCGGTGGCCGCACCGCCCGTCGAGCACCACCACTTCCGCGCGCGCGAGCCGGGCGAACTCGAGCGCCGGAGCGGGATCGACCACCTCGTCCCGCTCGGGGACGATGACGAGCAGCTTCGCCTGGACCGCGGCCGCCGCGCGCTGCAACGATCCGCCGAAGGGGGTCGAGACGTCCAGCGCGGCGATCGCGCGCGCTTGCCGCTCGAAGTCCTCCGCGTCACCGAAGAGTTGCCGCATCGCCTGGCGCGGGGCCGCCTGCCGCAGCGACCGGACGGCCCGTTTCCAGGCGGGGACGCGGCGGAGCTCGTCGATCCAGTCGTTCCATCGCTGCCGGTCCGCCGGGGAGGAGCGGGGAGAGCCGGCGATGGCGACCGCTCGCTCGACGAACTCCGGGTGGGCCGTCGTCCACTGGAGCGCCTGCATGCCGCCGGCCGACGTTCCGATGACCGCCTTCAGGTGGGGCACGCCGAGCACTCGCGTCAGCAGCTGGTATTGGCCCTCCACCACGTCGCGCATGGAAAAACGGGGGAACGCGCTGCCGCGCTGCCGCTCGCTGTTCGAAGGCGACGAGGCGACACCGTTCCCGAACGCATCGACGGCGATGACGTATCGCCCGGCGGGGTCGAGCAGGTTGCCGGAGGCGATCTGGCGCGCCAGCTGCCAGGAGGTCCCCATCGCCCAGGGAGTGACCAGGACCGCGTTGGAGCGTGCGGCGTCGAGCTCGCCGAAGGTGCGGTAACCGATGCGGCAATCCCGCAGGATCTCACCGTTCTCGAGCGCGAAATCGCCGAGCGTGGCGAACTGCTGCCCGGGGGCGCAGGCGAGGAAGAGCGCGAGGAGCAGCGGCCATGGCCGGCAAAGGTCGCGTTCCAAGGCAGGGGCGGCCGCGCGGGTCATGCCCGCCGGACCTCCGCGGCCAGCGACGCAAGGCGCGCTTCCCGCGCCAGCATCCGAGGCGGGGGCGCCACCCCGACCGACTCCAGGATCGTCCGCAGGCGATGCACCCAGTCGTGGCGGAGGAGCGCGTTCGCCACGTTTTCCTTGCGGATCCGCGCCTGGCGAGCGGGGTCGGCGTCCAGCTCCTCGATCCGCTTCGCCACGTCGCGGGCGTCGAACGGCATGGGGATCACGGCGTCCGGCCAGTCGAAGCGCTCGCGGAACTCCTCGATGTTGGGAGGATCGCCCAGGACGACGGCGCCCGACGCCACGCCCTCGAAGAAGCGGCCGGCGATCTCGTCCCGGCCGCGGATCATCTCGGGCTGGTTGGCGCGCGCGCGGTTGGCGATGAAGTACCGGCTACGCTTGAGCAGGTTGGCGAGCAGGAAGCGGTGCTCGGGGCCGCTGCTGACCCGGAAGGTGACCTGCTTCGCGGCGGGCTTGATGGTGTCGTAGTAGTAGAAGATCTTCCCCTGCCGCGCGGCCTCGAGCAGGTTCTCGTGCGTGACGGGCGATCGGCGGCCGATGTTGCACACGTCGATCGACCGCAGCGGCGGATCGGGCCACGGGCAGAATCGCAGCGCGTCCACTCCCTGAGGCATGTAGCTGCAGGGGCGCCCGATCATCTTCGACACGGTGGGGATCACGTGCTGGGCGGCGATGAACAGGTGATCGAACTCGCCGAGCAGCTCGAGCAGGTAACCGGGCAGCATGTCGTCCCAGGCTTCCACAATGAAGCAGGCCGCCTTGCGGCAGCGCTTCCGCCATTCCGGAACGCAGCTGAGCGCGAAGAGCTGGTGGGGATGGCTGAAGACGGGCAGGAAGAGGTCGTAGTCCTTGTCGAGCACCGGCGGCGAGAGCGGGCGGACGACGGCGCCCGCGAGGCGGCGCGAGCCGCTCAGGTAGCGGACCAGCTTGTACGCCTTGCGCGAGAGCTCCACGCCGTCGAGCCTCTCGGGAGCGGCCATGTCCGCCGGGGCGACCGAGGAGATGACGTCCTCGAACTCGTACTGGGCGCAATACGCGACCACGTCCTCCACGTTGCGCAGCGAGAGGAGGAGGACGTTCGAGTCCCGCCGCGAGACCCACTCGATGTGCTGCCCGCGGCGCTCGGGCAATCTGTCGGGGACCAGCATGGCGCTTGGGACCTCAGAAGACGGCCTTCCGGCAATAGAAGGCCTCGGCGAGCGATTCGGGAGCGACGCATTCCATCCCCCGGATGCGGGCCACGGCCCGGAACAGATCGGCGGTGAACCACTGCCGGCCGGCCTGGGTGGCGTAGTGCTGGAGCAGCAGCGCGATCTTCCGCTCCAGCGTCGCGTTCGAGAGCGCCGAGAAGAGGTTGGGCGATCCGAAGTCACCGTCGAACTTTGGAATCTCGTATTCGAGGATGAGGTGGTTGCGCCAGGTGTTCCAGGTCAGGTCGGAGACGAGCCGGTGGTCCTGGTGGAGATCCCGCCGGTAGTGCGTGAAGATCAGGTCGGGGACGAACTCCCGCTTGATCGCTTCGAACTCCTCCTTGATCGCGGCGCCCGCCCAGGGCAGGTAGCCGTCCCGGTAGTCGCGGACGACGACCGTCGCTTGCGGCACACCCGTGAGGAACGCGGACGCCGACGCGCGGGCCTCCGCGGCGCGCTCGGGCGTGGCGGAGAACACCACCCATCGGACCTCGAGGTCGCCTCGCTCGGCCGCCAGGCGCAGGACGGTGCCGCCGCAGCCGATCTCGATGTCGTCCGCGTGCGCTCCGAGGAAGAGGATGCGCCGCGCGTCCTGCCCGTGGAGGATGGACAGCTTGCGCATCAACGGAGGACGGGCTGCGCTTGGTGATTCGCCTTCCAGACTTCCCAGGGCACCTGGCCGCGCGTGTAGAGGTCCTCCAGCAGCTGCTTCTCCTTGAACGTGTCCATGCAGGCCCAGAACCCGTCGTACGGGTAGGAGATCAGCTTGCCCGCCGCGGCCAGCCGCTGGAACGGCTCCTGGACCAGCTCCTCCCCGGGCCTGATCCAGTCGAAGATCTCCTGCCGCATGACGAAGAAACCGCCGTTGATACGCATGCCCACGTCGCGCACGTGCTGGATGCTCGTCACGCGGCCACCGTCCGCCAGCGAGACGAGATGGAAGCTCGCCGGCGGCGCGACCCCGACGAAGGACGCCACGGCGTCGTACCGGTGGAAGTGCTCGATGATGGCGGGCAGCGGCAGGTCGGTGAGCCCGTCGCTGTAGTTGGCGAGGAAGACTTCTTCTCCGCGGAGGAACGGCTGCACCGCCCGGAGCCGCATCCCGATGTTCGAGTTGAGACCGGTATCGACGAAGGTGATCTTCCAGTCGTGGATGTCGCTCGCGAGCAGGTCGACCTTCTTCCCTCCCTCGCTGATCACGAAGTCGTTCGACACGGTCTCGTCGTAGTCGAGGAAATACCTCTTGATGCTGTCTCCCTTGTAGCCGAGGCAAAGGATGAAGTCCTTGTGACCGAAGTGCGCGTAGTAGCGCATCACGTGCCAGAGGATGGGGCGGTACCCCACCGGCACCATCGGCTTGGGAATCGTCTCCGAGTACTCCCGGAGCCTCATGCCCATGCCGCCGCAGAAGATGACGACCTTCACCCGTTTCCCCCTCTCAAGCGCGCTGCTCGGGACCTTCGCGGCGTTCAGGCGCGCGGGGCGCGCTCAGGAGCTCGTCCAGCCACGTCTCCCCGCGGAAGTGACGGTACTGCTCTCGGGCAGGCCGACGTCGGCGTAGGTGAGCACCTGGTCCTTCGCCACGCTCCTGCGCAGCTTGCAGCCTTCCACCAGCCCTTCGGGGAGATAGCGATTCGAGCTCATCTCGTCCGAGTTCACGGCCTCGCCGTAGGTCATGTACATCCCGTACTCGTCCAGCACCTCTCCTGCGTCGAGGTCCCTCTTCGCCACCGCGCAGACCTCCACCACCGGACCACCGAGCGGCGGCGCCAGCTCGTCGCCGAACAGCACCACCCGGGCAATCGAGAACGGCGCCTCGAAGTGGACCAGGTGGTACGGAATCCAGAACGGATACAGCGGCCCTTCGCCCATCTTGTAGAGGTTGAGGTAATGGCGCTGCTTGGGATCGGGATGCTCGGCGAGGACGAACACCTTGATGAGGGGAGGACCCACCGTGTAGTCGACGATCCCGCCCAGCGCGCGCAGCTCGTCGATGTCGTAGATCTTGTGGATGTCCATGATCGAGCCGTCGTACTTGCGCCCGCGGGACATGCCGCGGGAGCGCACCTTGAAGCCGGTCGCGTTCGCGACGATGGACTCCTCGAAGCTGATCTTCGACCCATCGGCGAAAGACGTCACCATGGCCGCGTTCTGGCCCCAGCGCTCGGCCCATCCCTTCTGCGTGGTGGGATTGCGGTAGGGGTCCTGCAGGCCCTTGACGTTCCCCACCACTCGCGGCGTCAGGCCCAGCCCCTTCACCCAGCGGACCAGGTTCATCTGCACGCCGGGCTCGTCGCCGTCGCAGGCGGAGAGGATCTGGCCGTACTTCTTCGCGTACACGCGCAGGATGGGCCCGATGGTGGCGTCCACCTCGGCGTTCATCAGCACCACGGACTTCCCGTGCTGGAAAGCTTCGAGGATGACCCGCGCACCGAACTCCACCGAGCCGGTCACGTCGACGACGACGTCGATCTCGGGCGAGCGGCAGATGGTGAACGGATCCTCCGCCACGACGGGCACGCCGCGCCGGATTCCCTCGTCGACCGCCGCCTGCGCCGCCGTCGAGACCACCTGCTCGTGTCCTGCATAGCGGTAGACAGAGGCGGCGCGCTCCGGCCTCCGGTTGTAGATGGCGGCCATGCGCATGCCGGGAACGCTGTTCTCGATCTGGTTCGTCAGCCCCTGACCCATGAACCCGGCGCCGACCATTCCGACGCGGATGGGCTTCCCTTCTTGCTCGCGGGCCTGCAGGGCCTTGTCGACGATGATCATGACGACCTCGGATCTCGGATGGTCATCTTTCGTTTCAACTCCGGCTCGATCTCCTCGAGCAGCTTCCAGGACTTGTCCTTGCCGGACATCTCGCCGGTGGGCAAGGGCCAGGTCAGTCGCAGCCGAGAATCGTCGTACATGAGCCCGCCCTCGGCCCCGGGCGTGTAGAACTCTCCCACGTCATAACTCGTTTCCGTGCCGTCCTCGAGCACCTGGTAGCCGTGCGCGAACCGCTCCGGCACGTACAGGCTACGGTGATTGTCCGCGCTCAGCTCCACTGCGACGTGCTGCAGATAGGTCGGACTTTCCGGCCGCAGATCGACGATGATGTCGAGGATGGCGCCACGCGTGGCCCGGACGAGCTTCGTCTCCGCCGCGGGAGGATACTGGAAGTGCATCCCTCGCACGGTTCCCTTCTTGCGGTTGAAGGCGACGTTTGCCTGCGCGATCACCGGCTTCAACCCGTGCTGCTCGAATTCGCGCTGGCAGAACTTGCGCGCGAAGAAGCCGCGGTTGTCCTCGTGCCGCTCGATGTCGATGACGAACGCACCGCGCAGCTTGGTTTCGGTAAAGATCATCTCAGGCGGTCCTCGATCCTCGTCATGCAGCCGCAGGCTCGCTCTTCCAGCGCAGGTCCGCGCCCAGGTTGCCCTCGGCCAGCAGTCGCTTGAGCTGATCGATGCGGCGGTACCTGGGCCCTTCGAAGTCTTCGAGCCGGAGTCCGATCGCGTTGTAAGCCTCGTACAGCTGCCGCGCGCCCTTGCGCGCGTCCCACTGCGGTTGAAAAGACGGCAAGACGCGGAAGATTTTCGAGAAATCGGCGCGGTAGTTGCGCTTGTCGGGTCCCGCCCCCTCGGCGAACGCGATCTCGCAGCCGGGGACCGTCTCCTTCACGATCTGGGCGATCTCGCGGATACGATAGTTCTGGTCGTTGCGTCCCACGTTGAACGCCTGCCCGCTCACCGCCTCCCGCGGCGCGGCCAGGACGGCGAGGAACGCGCGGGAGATGTCCTCGATGTGAACGATGGGCCGCCAGGGCGTACCGTCGCTCTTGAGCAGGACCTTGCCGGAGGTGAACGCCCAGGCGACGAGGTTGTTGAGCACGATGTCGAAGCGGAGCCGCGGCGAAACGCCATAGGCGGTGGCGCAGCGCAGGAAGGTGGGTGTGAAGGATTCGTCGGCGAGCCTGGCGATGTCGCGCTCGGCGAGCACCTTGGATTCGCCGTAAGCCGTGACCGGGTTGAGCTCGGAGTCCTCGCTCACCGGCGCGTCTCCGGCAGCTCCGTAGTTGCTGCAGGAAGAGGCGAGCACGAAGCGGCCTATCCCGACTTCCTTGGCGAGCGCGGCGAGGCGGACCGAGGCGAGGTGGTTGATGTCGAAGGTGAGCTGAGGGTTGAGATCGCCGAGGGGATCGTTGGAGAGCGCCGCGAGGTGCGCGATCGCATCGACCCCCTCGAGATCCCGGGCTTCGAGCGCGCGCACGTCCTTCGCGATCGTCCGGATGGCGTCGGACCAGGCGCCGAAGGTCGATCGCCGGTAGAAGTCTGCGTCGACGCCGACCACCTCGTGGCCCGCGGCGATCATCATCGGCGCCATCACGGTGCCGATGTATCCCCTGCTTCCCGTGATCAGGACCTTCAAGCCCGCCCCCTGGCTGCAGTCGTTACTATAGCTCTAGAATTTGCGCAGGTGTGCTCCCCCAGCCAGACGTCGGAATTTGTCCGTAAAAAGACGGATGACTTGCACTGGACGGCGGGGGTCCACGCGGGTTCCAGGACGGGTGTAAGGTTCTCGGCATGCAACCGCTGAAAGGCAGGGCCCCTTCCTGGGCCTGGTCGCCCTGGCGGCGCTCGGCTGCGCGGACGTCGGCAAGTACGTTTGGGCGGACCGTCGTGCTGTGCGTGCGGCGCGGGCGCGACCGGATCGCATCGGTGCGCGACACAATCCAGTCCGTCGGCACGGACCGGATCCTCTGCTGCGTATTGGTCGACTGACTCCGTTCGAAAGACCTCCCGAGGGCGAGGTCATCGTTGAGCCCGGTCTCCACCCGCTGGCTGTCCGTCCATCTTGACGGGGCTGGCCAGCGTGCGGTGTAATCGTTAGGCTGTGAACGAATTCGACCTGACGGTCATCCGCTTCGTCAACCAGTTCGTGGGTCGATGGCCTGAGTTCGACCGGTTCATGGCGTTCCTGACCTGGCAAAACATCCTCAAAGGCGGAGCACTCGCCGCACTGCTCTGGTGGGCGTGGTTCTCCGGAAAGCAGCGGGCGCGGGAGCTGGTGCTCGGCACGCTGTCTGGATCATTCGCGGCGGTCGCAGCAGCGCGCCTTCTCGGCAGCGTGTTGGTCTTCCGGATGCGCCCGCTGGTGAATCCCGAGCTCCACTTCCACACCCCGCCCGGCATCAAGGCGGCGGACATGATCTCGTGGAACGCCTTCCCCAGCGACCATGCCGCGCTCTTCATCGGCATCGCCACGGGACTGTGCTTCATCTCGATGCGCGTGGGGATCGCCGCGCTCGTGTACACGGTCGTGGTGATCCTCTTCCCAAGGCTCTACGGCGGCATCCACCACCCGACCGATCTGATCGCGGGAGGTCTTCTCGGGTCCGCGCTCGTCGTAACAGCCTGCTCGAGCCGATGGATCGAGAGACTCTGGCGTCGGCTTCTCGAGTTTGAGAAGGACCGCCCTGCGATCTTCTATGCCGCACTCTTCATCGTCTGCTTCGAGATTGCAGAGATGTTCGAGAGCGTCCGCAACTCCGCGCAGACCACGCTGCGTTTCTGGACGCGGTTTTACCACTAGGTCACCGCCCGGGTCCGACTCATGGGAATGAGGACGCCGAGCTACACTGCGCTGGTGATCGAAGACTACCGATCGGAGCGGCTGCTGGTGAAGCGTCAGCTCCATCGCCTCGCCTTCCACGTCCTGGAAGCGGCGGACGGCCGGAGCGCGATGCGCCGCCTCAGCGAGACGCACCTCGATCTCGTCTGCCTCGACCTGATGCTTCCGGATGTGAGCGGCCTGCAGATCTGCGAGTTCATCCGCGGCTCTTCCAGCCACCAGGACGTGCCCATCCTCGTGCTCAGCGCGCGGGCCCTCCCCGAGGACAGGGCCCAGGCCGAGCAAGCAGGGGCATCGGGATATGTGGTCAAGCCGTTCGATTGGTCCGACTTCAACGCCGAGGTCCGCCGACTGCTCGCCTTGCCGCGCGCGAAGAAAGGTCCCTGATCGAGGAGCGCTGGTCTTGCGGCCGCAAGGCGGCCAGAACCTAGCGCGCGGAGACCTTCAGATTGTAGCGTCCCGCGCCGCCCTTCACTGGCTCTCCGCTTCCAGTCACTACCACTGGAATCGTGCGCAGGACGACCTCCGCGTCCTTGAGGAGGTTCCAGTGATCGACGTATTGCAGGTCCAGGTACATCCATTCGTCGAACGACATCTCGTGACGGGCGGCGGAGATTTGCCAGAAGCACGTCAGACCTGGACGCACCGAGAGCCGCCGGAGCTGCCATGCCTGGTATTTCGCCACCTCCTCCGGAATCGGTGGTCGCGGCCCGACGATGCTCATGTCGCCGCGCAGCACGTTGATGAGCTGCGGAAGCTCGTCGATGGAGTACTTGCGCAGGAGGCCGCCGATGCGCGTCACGCGCGGATCGTTCCGGATCTTGAACACGGGGCCGTTCCGCTCGTTGAGCGCCTCGAGGGTCTTTCGCCGCTGCTCTGCGTCCGCCAGCATGGAGCGGAACTTGAGCATCTCGAAGGGCTTGCCGTGCAACCCGCAGCGCAGTTGCCTGAAGAACACCGGACCCCGCGAGGTCGCCTTGATCAGCGCCGCCGCGACCAGGAACAGCGGGGCGAGCAGCCAGAGGGCGAGGGACGCGATCAGCACGTCGCAGATCCGTTTCACCGCGCGCTGGCCAATCTTCGCCTCGATGACGGCATAGTGGAGATACCCGTCGGCGACGGCCTTGCCGACGATCGGTCGAGCGCGCTGCAAGCGGAACGTGTACGCCGGCAAAGCGAACGGCATGCCCAGGTTCTCGCAGACCGAGATGGCGTGCTGCACGGCCGACGCGTGTTTCAGCCCGTCCCCCGCGATGTAGACCTCGTTGACCGGCTTCGTCCGCAAGGCGTTCTCGAGGTCCATCCAGGTGCCGAGCAGCGGCCAGGTCAGTACGTGCGGGCGCTGCTCATCGGCGAAGAACAGATACCCGATCACGCGCTGCCGTCCGCGCCGCTCGAGATCCTCGCCGGTGATGCGGGCCAGCGCACCGGTGCCGACGATCAGCACCTGGTCGACGGGTCTCTCCCACCTGGAGGCGGGGCGGAAGAATGCAACCCGCACCAGCATCATGGTGGGCCAGAGGAGGAGGATGTGCCCGATCGGCATCGAGTGCGGCGCCGCCAAGTTGAACAGGGCGACGACGAACATCATCCCAACCACCATCGTCGAGACGAGCGCAGCGTCGTCGAGCGGCTCACGCACGTTCGCGGTCGCGTCGTAGTAGCCCAGCGCCGACCCGGCCACCACCCACACGGCGTCAACCAACAGCAGCAGCAGCGCCAGGGCCGGCAGGCCACTGACGTCCGGGAGCGTTCGAAGGCCGTCGACGAGCAAGATCCCGCTGACCAGCGACAGATCCAGGACCAGGTTCAGCCGGGTGGCAGAACCGGCGGCGAGCGGCCGCGGCGGCTCGGCGTGCCGTGGCTCCCGCGGCATGATCGCTCCGCTCGCCCAGGCACGCGCAGAATCAGGTTCGCAGTGCCGCCGTTGGAACTCCGTGGGAAGGACGTCGCAGGCGCCGCGCTCCGCCGAAGCTTCGCGAGCGGCGCCGTCCATCCCGGGGGTGTTCCCCATCGCAGCGCGCGCGGAGGATTTTGGCGATGACGCCGCAATTGCGCTAGCGCGCACGCCCTCGCTGCTCGAAGTTGTCATCCCCCCCCCGGGATGGTGAAGTCAGCCGCCGCACTGGTACTGCGGCGTCGTGCGTTTCGTCATGAATGACTACACGCTTTAGAGCCCGGTGGTCAATGGCGAATCGTCGGATATCAAGGCGTTAGCGCCGACTTTTGGACTAATCCGCTAAAAACGCCAATGCGTACGCCAACGTACATATGCGCATTTTCGCGCACCCGGATCGCATCGCAACCGATCCAAAACGGGCTGTGACGCCTGGCCGGGCATCCCCGGCGACTTCTTCGAAACACCGAGAAGGCTCTCTGGGCGCGAGCAGGACGATTCCAGCAACGGTCGGCTCGGGTGTAAAGTCTGCGCGGTCGGAGAAGGAGGGGGGATGCCCTGCTGGGTGCGAACACGACCCAGGTACACGTGTTCAACCAGGAGCGCGGCTTAGCCCCCGGACATCCTCGGTCGGTCGACGGCCGAAGAACGGGGAGCGATGAGCGGAATCCGAGAACACGTCCGGGCGCGCCCGATCCGTTCGCAGCATCCTGCGAACGATGGTCCGCGCGACGACCTCTTCGACTGGCAGAAGCTGCGCCGGTACGTGGTATTTTCTCTGCGATCGATCGGCCGGCGGCGCTTCTTGTTCCGGTTCGTCCCCGCCGGCATGGTCTCGCTCGCGGCCCTCGCGCTCAACGACTGAGCGAATCGATCCAAATTCGGCGGTGCGAGTCAATGGAGATGGGGGAGACGCGGATCGCAGACGGCAGCATTGCCCGCGGATCGCCCGCGGAGGGCGCGCAACTGTCCGTCGCGAACGCGGGCCACGCCCGACCAACGCGCACGACGATCAGCTTGTTCGGAAACTTCGGCACGCAAAATCTCGGCAACGAATATACGCTGCAAGCCTTCCTGCGGAACCTTCGCCGACACGCGCCCGGCGCGGCGGTGAACTGCATCTGCCCGGGACCCGAAGATGCGTCGGCGAGGCACCACCTCCCAGCATTTCGTATGTCCTACCGCTATGGCGCCGGATTCAATTCGGGAGCGAAGCGCCGCTCGAACCATCCGGTCGTCAGGCTCCTCCGGCGCTGCCTGGTCCGGATCCCGCTCGAGCTCATCGAATGGGTCAAGGCGTACAACGCCCTGAAGGGCACCAGCATGCTCGTCATGCCGGGAACGGGGATGCTCGGCGATTTCGGCATCGGGCCATTCGACCTGCACTACGAGATCCTGAAGTGGTCGATCCTGGCCAAGGCGCGCGGTTCCAAGGTCCTGTTCGTCAGCGTCGGTGCAGGTCCCATCGAGCACCCGCTCAGCAGGTGGATCGTGAAACGCGCAGTGTCGCTGGCGGACTACCGCTCGTATCGCGACAGCTTCTCGAAGGCGTACCTCGCTGCGATCGGCTTCGATACACGCCGGGATCTCGTGTACCCGGATCTCGCCTTCAGCTTGAGGCCCGAGATCGCCGTCTCCGAGCGGCGAAAGAGCGACTCGCTCGTGATCGGTCTCGGCCTGATGGATTACTTCGGCAAGCACTGGACCGGGTCAAGCGAAGCCACTTACTTCGCCTACGTGGACAAGGCGGCCATTTTCCTCCAGTGGTTGCTCGATCGCGACTACACCGTCCGGCTGCTCATCGGCGACGTGGCCTATGACAGGCGGGTCAAAGTTGACGTGATGGAGGCGCTGCGCAAACGGCGGCCGGATCATCACGACGGTCGGATCATCGACGAGCCGATCTCGTCCGTGGAGGAGCTCATCGCGCAGCTCGGGAAGACCGACATCGTCGTCGCCACCCGGTTCCACAACCTCTTGTTGGCGCTGATGCTGAACAAGCCGGTGCTCGCGCTTTCGTACCACGAGAAGATCGCGTCCCTGATGGCCGGGGTCGGAATGGATGCATATTGCGAGGACGTCGAGGCGTTGGATGTCGACCGGCTGATCGAACGATTCCTGGCTCTGGAACGGGACGCCGACGCGGTCAAGGCGCTCATCGGACGGAAGGTGGACGAATATGGTGCGGCGCTGGATCAACAGTACGCTCATATCTTCAACCAGTTGTGCTCCGGGCGACGAATGGCCCTAGCGATGCCGGAGAGGATGGCGCGATTGGAGGTGTTCGGAAAGTCTCCGCTGGGGTTCTACTTGCGCCTCAACGAGTGGATCTGGAACCGTCTGCCCGCGGCCACCACGGCGCTCCCGCCGTTCCGCTCTTATGGTCACTTCCTCCATTCCCTCGTTCGCCTGCAGTCGATCCGTCAGATGTCCCTGGGCACGTTCTTCCTTCGCAACCGCCCGGAGCTGGAGCTGGTCCAACGGCTGGCGAGCTTGAAAGGCACAGACCGTCCCGTGAAGCTCGCCGTTCTCGGCGCCAGCAACGGGGCCGAGGTCTATTCCTTCGTCTGGGCAATCCGCTCGGCCCGGCCGAGCCTGAAGCTGGTCGCACACGCGGTGGACATTTCAGCGGCAGTCCTGGAGTCCGCCCGCGAAGGCGTCTACTCGCTCGGCGGCTCGGAACTGGTGGACGAGCCGATCTTCGAGCGGATGACCGAAATGGACATGGAGGACATGCTCGACAGGAAGGAGGACCGGTTCCCCGTCAAGCCATGGATCCGCGAAGGAATCGCCTGGCACGTCGGCGACGCCGGAGATCCACGGATGCGGGAGCTTCTGGGTCCTCAGGACGTGGTGGTGGCCAACCGGTTTCTTTGCCACATGGGTCCCGTCGAGGCGGAAGCATGCCTTCGCAACATCGCTCGACTGGTCGTTCCGGGCGGACACCTTTTCGTCTCGGGGATCGACCTGGACGTTCGAACGAAGGTCGCGATCGATCTCGGCTGGAAGCCCGTTCGCGAGCTGATGGAAGAGATCCATGAGGGCGACCCTTCCTTGCGGCGCAGCTGGCCTTGCAAGTACTGGGGGCTGGAACCGATCGACAAGAACCGACCCGATTGGGGGATCCGATATGCTTCCGTCTTCCAGCTGGGCGAGCGCGTCGATGGCAGCGCGCCAATGGAGAAGTGAGCCGGTGATCTCGATCGAGCAACTGCTGGACGAGGTGCGTTACCTTGGCTGCCACGATCGCCGCGTCCATGCTCCCCATGCGCACGCCGGGTCCGGCGCGGGCTTCGAGCGTCGCGGACGCCTGCCCGCGTGGCGCGCCGGCGGCGCCCCACGGGGCAGGTAGCGCGCACACCGTCCCCACTCTCCAGCTATCCGGCAAGTTGCCGCACCGCCAGCGCGGAACCGCGGGAGTTCCCGCGGCGCGCAGCGATCGCTCGCGGCCGAGTACACGCGGCGGGACGTGGAGCAGGCGAGCGGACACGTCGAGGAAGGAAACCTTGCGCTCCACGCCGGCCAGACTGCCGCAGCGCTTGCCGCCTTCGAGGCTGCGCTCCTCATCGACCCGACCCGTCCCCGAGCGCGGGCTTGCGGCGGCGTACCTGCAAGCTGGCGACGAGAAGAACGCGCGCGCGCACTACGAATCGTATCTGCGCTTCGCACCTGGTGGCGCTCGGGAAACGCATCCGACGCATACTCCTCGACGCGCGAAAAATACGCTGCTCGAGAACCTTCTTCAGCGTGAGGAACTGGATGCGGTGGCGCTCCAGCGCTCGGCACCTCGGGCATTTCGCATGCCTGCGCGTACCCGAGGATCGTGGACGTCCTCGAAAGGACCCTCGTACAGACAGACCGGACAGGCGAACCGATCCGTGTTCTGCGGATGAGCTCACGCCAGCGGAGCGAGCCTCGCGATGCAAACGCCGGGACGTTTGTCGCTGCCTCCGGTGCCATGGGATAGTGATTGCGTGATCCCACTTCGGCGCGTCCTGTTGCTCGGCCTCGCGGCGATCGGCTCGTCCTGCAGCACGGTCGGCCCCTACGTCTGGGTCGACGAGTACGTCCCTCCGCAGGATCGCGACGCTCGCGACGGCTACCGCATCGTCCCGGGCGACGTCCTTTCCGTGCGCGTCTACAACCAGGATGGGATGTCGAGCCGCGAGCGCGTGCGTCAGGACGGGAAGATCTCCCTCCCCTTCCTCAGCGACGTTCAGGCCGCCGGATTCACACCTGACGCGCTCACCAAGGAGCTCCAGCACAAGTTCAAGGACTACATCAATTCCCCGATCATCACGGTGGCCGTCGAGGAATCTCGTCCCGTCCCCGTGCCGGTCATCGGTGAGGTCGCCCGGCCCGGACAGTACCCGCTGGAGCCCGGCGCCGGAGTGCTCGAAGCGCTCGCCGCCGCGGGAGGTCTGAGCGACTTCGCGCACCGCGACCGGATCTTCGTCCTGCGTCGCCATCCTGCCTTGACGCGCATCCGTCTCACCTTCGAAGCGCTGACCCGCGGCAGGGGGCGGGCGGCTTCGCTGGGGCTCCAGGCCGGCGACTCCGTCGTCGTCGAGTGATGCTCCCGGCATTCTCCATTGTCGGTCTGCTCCTCGCCGCAGGCGAGACGATGGGGTGGACGGCGAGCTGGCAGACGCTGGCACGCGGCCGCACCGAACCAGCCGCGGACGAGAGCGCCGCGCTCGGCGAGCTCGAGCTGGGCGCGCAGCTCGGGCTCTCGGCGCACGGCGCGTGGGGGACGGCTACGTTGACCTACTCGCCCCGGCTCCTGCTCCACGAGGTGGTGTCCGGCTCGCCCGCGGAGGCTGGCAACGCGACGCGGCAGGGCGGCCGACTGGAGCTGGAAGCGCGGCTCGGGCCCACGACGCGGCTCACCTCGCGAAGCCTCGTGGAATGGGGTCTCACCGACTTCTCGCCGCTGTCGAGCGCAGGGGTGGCAGGCGCCCCCGCCGATCCCGGCACCGTGGGCACCCCTGCGGGCATCGCCCGGCTCCCCTCGCAACGTTTCGTGCACACCCTCCAGCTCGAAAGCACGCTCGGCGTCACGCACCGGTTCTCACGCCGCCTCCAGGTTTCGCTCGCGGCGGGCGCGGTGAGAAGCGGTGGGATCGGCCATGACGGAGTACAGGCCGTCCCCATCCAGGTCGGACCGCAGGCCAGGGCCGCGCTGGCCTTCATCACCGACCCGTCCGGCAGCAATTTCGTCCTCTCGGCAACGACCTCGCAGAGCCGGTTCAGCACGGGCCGCGACTCGCTGCTGTCGAATCTGCAGGCCGGCTGGGCGCTCCGCTCCTCCCGCGAGATGCTGCTCGACGCGGCTGCGGGCGCCGGGTGGGTCCGCTCGTACGGCGAAGGCGGCGCTACACAGGCCATGTACCCGGCAGCAGGGCTCGGGGCTACGTGGGAACCAGCGCTGGCCCGGCAGCGCGCGCTGCACCTCTCGCTCCGCTTCAACCTGGTGCCAGGCGTGGACCGGTTCACGGCGCTGGCGACGGAGACCCTCCGCGTGGACCAGGCAGTCGAGCTTTCCGACAGCCGGCTCCGCGTGGGGCTCGTCGCCTGGGAGGTGCGCGCCGTGAGCGGAGTGTCCCCCGCGGGCGAGGTGCGCTGGTCGCTGAGCGGCGGCGCAGAAGAGCTGCACGTCCTGGCCCGCTCGTCTTGGGCGGCGGCCGAGGAATGGAGCATCCAGGGAGAGCTGGGCGCCGCCTGGACGAACCAGGTGCCCTTCGCCGGCTGGCAGGGCTTGGCCTCCGTTGGCCTGCGCTGGACGGGGATGGGCTGGTTCTAGCGTTGCCGGGCCGGCTAGTCTCAGGTGCTGCTCTCGTGGTATTCAAGAAGCTTGAATGACCGTTCCGCGTGGCGGAGGCGGCACGGACGTGCTCAACCAAAAGGCCAGTCTGCGCCCGCTCGGACCCGAGCCCGCTTTTGAGGGCTATGACGTCCAGCGCCTCTGGTATGCGCTTCTCATCCGCCCTTGGTCCTGCCTTGGGGTGGTGGCGCTGCATCGGACGCCCAATGCCTGGCGCCTCGCGCGCAGCCTGGCAGAGCTCGCCGGCCGCCACCGGCGACGGCAGATCGAGGCGATCGACGGCATCGGCCTCGACCTGGAGCGGGCCGCGGCCATCGCCAGCCGGGTCGCATCTGCGGAAACCGTGCCGCGCGTCGGGGAGCCCCGTTTCGTGATCGCCGTCGACTCCCCGGTCGTGAACCCCTCGGTCCTCGAGGTGTTGGCGGCCTGCGACACGGCGGTGTTGCTCGTGCAGATGGGCGTCACGGACATTCCCAGGGCGCGGAAGACGGTCGAGATCGTCGGACGGAACCGGCTCGCCGGAGCAGTCCTGGCGTTCGATTGATCGCGGTCCGGGCCGCTGGATGTATGCTGGATCGGAGATGGGGGGGTTCATGGACAAGCTCGCGATGATATCGATCATCATCGCCACCGCGGTCGTGCCGGCGATCGCTGCCCGGGATCCCAACGGTCAGCGCGCCCTGAGGAGGATGATGTTCTTCCTCCTCGTGTTCAACGCCCTGTACCTTGCCTACGTGACGATGGTGCACGCGCCATTCTACGCGCCGGAGCGCTGGTAGATCCTTGACGACCATCCTGCAAACTCCCCAGGTTTCGCCCCCGTCGGCCCAGAACGCCGATCTCTTCGACTACGCGCTCCTGCGCGATTATGCGGGCTTCATCTGGCGAGCGCCGCGCAGGCACAAGCTGCTCGCGGCAACCTGCTTCTTCGCCGTCGTCTCGCTGGCGGTGCTGGCGCTCCAGGTGCTGCCGAAGCGCTGGCGGGTCGCCGCGACCCTCCTTGCCCAACGCAACCCGATAATGAGCATGCTCTCGAACCCGGGCCTCAACCGGGATGCGGACTCTCCTACTCGCGGGGCGAGGGAACTCGTACTGCGGCGGGAGAACCTCGTCTCGCTCCTCAAGCAGACCGGTTTCGTGGAGCGGCACCTCGAGGGCCGTTCCCCGGCGGCGCGCGCGCGCGCCTGGATCTTCGAGAAGTTGGGCAAGCAGCGGTCCGCCCAGCAGTTGTTCGAGGAGCTCGTCGACGCCGTCGAATCGAGGCTCTGGGTGCAGGTGAGCGCCGACGCGGGCACGATGGAGATCGGGTTCGAATGGTCCGACCGGGACCTGACCTACGACTTGGTCGAGGCTGCCCTGCAGAACTTCCTCGAGGCGCGCCAGGCTTCGGAGACCTCCAGCGTCAGCGAGACGATCGCCATCCTCGAGTCACATGCCGCCAAGGCGCGTAACCAGATCGTCCTGATGCTCGACGAGCTCGAGCAAAAGGAGCGACAGCCCCGGAAGGGCCAGCCTCCGCGCCGCCAGACCGCGACCTCCTTGCGGGTCCCAAATGTCGAGGACGTGGCGATGCTCCAGGCGCGGCTCGCGTCGAGGAGGCGCGCGCTCACCGACCTAGAGGAATTCCGCCAGCGGCGCCTCGAGGAGCTGCAGGGGCAGCTGGTGCAGCAGCTCACGATCTTCGCCGAGCAGCACCCGATAGTGGCGGGCACGCGGAAGAACGTCGAGGCGCTGAACCGGCCTTCGCCGCAGATCGAACGGCTGCGGGCCGAGATCACCAACCTGGAGCGGGAGATCATCCGGCAAGGCGGCCGTCCCGGAGAAGCGGCGGTCGCGCAACCCGAGCTGACGCGCGATGAATTCAGCGATGTGCGGCTGCGGCTCGACTCGGACGACCCGCGTCTCGAGTATGAGCGCAACCAGCTGCGGCTGCTCTTCCGGCAGTACGCGACCCTCACCGACAGGATCGACGCGGCGCAGGTCGAGATGAATACCGCCCAGGCCGCCTTCAAGTACCGCTACAGCGTGATCACGCCGCCGCTGATGCCGAGGAACCCGGTCCGGCCCAACGGGTTCCTCATCTTGGCGGCCTCCTTCGTGGGCGCGGTCTTCTTCGCCTTCTTCGCCTGCGCGGCAGTCGACCTCCGCTCGGGCGTCATCATCGAGCGCTGGCAGATCGCGCGCCAGCTCGACCTGCCCGTGTTGGCCGAGGTCGGAAGATGACGATGGCCGCCCCCACGGGCGGGACGCTCGCCGGGCAGCTTTCGGCACGGGAGAAGGCGTCGCTGGCCCTGATCATCTTCGCGGTCGGCGCGGCGACCGTCATCGCCGTGATCGCGGGAAACGGCAGGTTCGGCGTCGCGCTGGCGCCCATCCTGCTGGTCAGCGCCTTCTACCTGGTCTGCCGGGTGCCGCTGCGCTGGACCGCGGCTGTCCTGCTTACGCTTCTGCTCTCACTCGACGTCTCCACCGATGCGGCTGGCCTGTGGCACACGCCGCTGGTCTCCCTCGGCGACTTTTTGGTCAAGAACCTCGACCTGTCTGTGGGGGTGCCGGGGCTCAAGGTGACCGGGCTGGAGGTCATCCTCGCCCTCCTCCTCGCCATCTGGATCTACCGCAAGGCGACCGGCTCGAAGATCGACGGACCCGGAGAGGTCCAGACGGCGGCCGTGCTCGGCGATTTCGTGCTGGTCTACCTGGCATCGCTGGCGTTTGCCGTTGCCAATGGGCTCCTGACCGGCGGCTCGATGGCGATCTGGCAAGTGCGACAGCTGCTCCATACGCCGCTGTTCTTCTTCTTCTTCCGTTCCACGCTGCGCGGGCCGCAGGACCAGGTTCTGCTGGGACGGATCATCGTGTTCTCGGCGCTAGTGAAGGCCGGTCTCGCGGCCTGGGTCAAGCATCAAGCTGTGACGCTAACGGGGGGAGATCTGGCCTACGCCACCAACCACGGCGACTCGATCCTCTTCGCGCTGGCGATCGTGATCCTCCTCGCGCAGCTCGCGGAACGGACCGATCGCCGGCGGCTGATCCTCACCGCCGTGCTCCTGCCCCTGCTCCTGTGGGGCACCTACGCCAACAACCGCAGGCTCGCCTTCGTCGACGTGGCCGTGGGCCTGCTTACCTTGTACTTCTTCGGCCCCCCGAGACCGTGGAAGCGCGCCGTCAGGAGGTTCGCGATCGTTGCGGCCCCGATCGCGTTCCTCTACCTGTCGGCGGGGTGGAACTCGACCAGCGCCGTGTTCCGTCCCGTCCGGACGCTGCGGAGCCTGAGCGACACCCGCAAGGACCGATCCACTTTGTGGCGGGATGTGGAGAACTGGAACATTTCCATGTCGATGCGGGAGCGACCGCTCTTCGGCATCGGCATGGGCAAGGAATACACCGAGCACATGAAGAACGACGACATCTCCGGATATCGCGAGTACCGCGTCTGGCCGCACAACTCCGTGCTCGGGCTCCTCCTCTTCGGCGGGCTCTTCGCCTTCACCGGGATGTGGGCGCTCTTCGCGGTCACCATCTTCCTGGCGATCCGCTCGGTGCATCTCGCGCAGCTGCCCGAGCATCGCACGACCGCGCTGTGCGCCCTGTGCGCAGTGCTCTTCTGCGTCGTGCAGGCCTACGGCGACGGCGGCGCGCCCTTCACCCAGTACCGCGTGTTCACCGGCCTGGCGCTGGCCGTGACGGGCAAGTTGGCGGTGTCCACCGGCGCCTGGCCCACGGCCTGGCGATGAGCTCTCGCGACGACGCGGCCGCCCGCCTGCAGCGTGCGGTGACCTCTCCCCTCTGGCTCCTCGGCTGGATCGGCGCCGGCTTGGCCATCCGCGTCGCACTGGTCCTCCACGGGAGGGGAACGTTCACGTTCGCGGACGAGTACGATTACGACTCTCTCGCCACCGCGCTTCTCGGCGGCCATGGCTTCTCCCTGCGCGGCTCGCCGTCGGCCTTCCGCCCCCCAGGCCAGGTCGTCTTCCTCGCGGCGATCTACGCGCTGGCCGGGCACCGGCCCTTGGTGGCTGAGCTGGCGCAAGCGGCGATGCTCGCGCCCGTGCCATGGGCGGTGCTGGCGATCGGGCGCAGGACTACCTCCCGCCCCTTCGTCCCGGAGGTCGCAGCAGCCCTCGCAGCCATGCACCCCGGCCTGGCGTACGCGAGCGCAAGCCTCTACCCCGCGTCGCTCACCGCTGCGGCGCTCGCGCTCGGCGTCTGGCTTGCGGTCGAGGTCGCCTGGCGGGGCGGGATCGTCCGGGCCGCGGCAGCAGGCCTGGCGCTGGGCGTTGCCGGGGCCGCAACGCCCTACTTCGCGCCTCTGCCCGTCCTGACCGGGCTCGCCGTCCACCGACGCGCCGGCGCCCGCGCCGCGGTCGCCCTGGTGGTCGTGGGTCTGCTTCCCGCGGCCGCTTGGACGACGAGAAATGCGCTGGTCCTCGGCGCTCCCACGCTGGGTACCAACGGAGGTGTCAACCTTGCCCTGGGAGCCAACGATCGCGCGACGTTCCGCTCCGGCAACTGGATCGATCCCGATCCCATCGATGAGTCGGCCGCCCGCACGGAGCTCGCGCGCGACGCCGCCTGGGCGCGCGCCGGCCGGCAATGGATCATCGAGCACCCGGTCCGCTGGGCCGAGCTGGCGGTAGGGCGGGCAGTGGCCGTGCTCGATTCGGTGGGCAAGCCCCGCACCCGGGGGCTCCACGATCGGCCCTGGGCGACGCTGTCGGCATGGGCAATGTTCCCCTGGATCGTCTTCGGAGTGGCCGGTCTCTGGGTCGGTCGCCACGCTCCCGAAGCCCGCATCGTCGCGCTGGCGTTCCTCCTCGTGCTCCTGTCGTCGGCGGCGACAATCGTCAAGCCGCGATTCCGCTTTCCCGTCGATCCACTGCTCGCCATCTTCGCCGTCGATTTCGTCTCGCGCGCCCACGCCGCCCTCCGCGAGCGCTGGCGATCGGGCCCGGGTCGCGCGCGCCCTGACGTGATCGCATGAGCCGCTGATGAATTGGATCGCTGACAGGCCCGTGACGATCGGCGTTGCGACGCTGGGCTGGGTTCGCCTCCTCGTCCGGCAGCTCCGGCTCTACCAGTGGGCGAAGAACGCGCTCCTCTTCATCCCCCTGCTCGCCGCGCACCGGCTCGGCGATCACGTACTCTGGGTGCGCACCTTGCTCGCCTTCCTCTCCTTCGGGCTGGTCGCCTCTAGCGTCTACGTGCTGAACGACCTGTCCGATCTCGAGGCCGACCGGCGCCACCCGCGGAAGCGGTTCCGTCCCTTGGCCTCGGGCGAGCTGCCGGCCGGGGTGGGCAAGGCGCTGGTCCCGACGCTGCTCGTCACAGGCGCCGCCGTGGCCTTGCAGCTGCCCAGGGAATTCGGCTTCCTCCTCGCCGGCTACTGGCTAACGACGCTCGGCTACTCGCTCGGGCTCAAGAAGCGCCCCATCCTCGACGTGACGCTCCTCGCGGGGCTCTACACGGTGCGGGTCTACGCGGGTGGCGCAGCGACCGGGGTGCCGGTCTCCGAATGGCTCGCCAGCTTCGCCATGTTCCTCTTCTTCTCCCTGGCGTTCATCAAGCGCGCGGCCGAACTGGTGGGGGCCGCCGAGGCGCTCCCCGGCCGCGGCTACCGCCCCGACGATCTAGCGCCGGTCTTCTCGATGGGCATCGCCAGCGGCTACCTGGCGGTGCTGGTCCTCGCTCTCTACATCTCGAGCCAGGACGTCCGCCGTCTCTACGCGCATCCGAGCTGGCTCTGGCTCCTCTGCCCGCTGGTCCTCTATTGGCTGAGCGATCTGTGGCTGCATGCGCGGCGAGGCAAGGTCGACGACGACCCGCTCCTTTTCGCCCTGCGCGACCCGTCGAGCTGGGTGGTCGCGGCGCTCGCAGCCATCGTCGTCTGGATCGGCGTCTAGGGCGCATCCGATGCGAGAACGGCGCTTCAAGCTCCTCCTGCTCGCCGAATCGGCGAATCCGGAATGGTCGAGCGTGTCGCTCATCGGGTGGAGCCTGAGCCGCGCGCTGCTCGAGCACGTCGACGCACACGTCGTCACCCACGTGCGCAACCGCGATGCGCTGGAGAGGGCTGGCTGGCGCGAGGGCCGCGACTACACGGCGATCGATCCGGGCCGCCTCGAGGCCCCGATCCGGGGCTTCGGAGGGCTGGTCCGCAAGGTGGCGAAGCTCGGCTGGACCTGGACGACGGCGCTGGAGACCGCCGTGTACTACTACTATGAACACCTGGTGTGGCAGCGATTCGGCGAGGCGATCCGCAGCGGCGCCTTCGACATCATCCATCGCGTGACGCCGGTCAGCCCGGCGACGCCAAGCCCCATCGTCCGCCATTGCCGCGCGGCGCGCGTGCCCTTCGTTTGGGGCCCGATGAACGGCGGGATACCCTGGCCGAAGGAGTTCCGCGCCGAGCTTCGCCGCGAGGGCGAATGGCTGTCATACGTCCGCGAGGCGCACCGACTCCTTCCCGGCTACGCGGCCACGCGGAGCGCGGCCGCGGCGCTCATCACCGGCTCGATCTGCGCCTGGGAGCAAATGAGGGGCCATCACGAGCGCTGCGTCTACCTCCCGGAGAATGCGATAGAGCCTGGCCGCTTCGCCGTGGCGAAGCCAGAGCGGCTTGGAGGTCCTCTGCGGGTGGCGTTCGTCGGCCGCCTTGTCCCTTACAAGGGCGCGGACATGCTCATCGACGCGGTGGCGCCGCTGGTCCGCTCCGGCGATGCGGTCGTGGACGTCATCGGAGACGGGCCGGAGATGGCCTCGCTCCGGCGGCAGGTCGCCTGGAAGCAGATCGAGCGAGGAGTGACGTTCCACGGCTGGGTCGACCACCGCGACGTCGTCAGGCTGCTGGCGCGGTCGCAGGTCTTCGCCTTCCCAAGCATCCGTGAGTTCGGCGGAGGAGTAGTCCTCGAGGCGATGGCCCTGGGCCTGGCACCGGTCGTCGTCGCCTACGGAGGGCCGGGGGAACTCGTCACCGACGAGACCGGCTTTCGCGTCCCCCTCGGCCCGCGCGATTCGATCGTCGCCGCCTTCCGGGAGGTCCTTGACGCCCTCGCCGCGTCACCGCAGCGCGCGCGGCTGGTCGGGCGGAAGGCGCGCCAGCGTGTCGAGACGCTGTTCACCTGGGGCGTCAAGGCGGGGCAGATCTTCCAAGTGTACCGCTGGGTGCTGGGGGAGCGGGACAGGCCTGATTTCGGCATGCCGCTGACCAGCTTGGCGGTTACGTCCGACGGACTTCGTCCGCCAGCGACCTGAGCCGGGCCTCCCGGGCCAGCATCCGCTCCGGAGGCGCCATGCCGACCGCATCGAGCATCGTCCGCAGGCGGTGGACCCAGTCGTGGCGCAGGAGCGCATTGGCGACGTTGTCTTTGCGGATCCGCGCCT
>WNFD01002346.1_pt1 | contig 27622 bp, 33 predicted proteins | sample 5400491 | NCBI WGS metagenome assembly WNFD01 (sample SAMN13153343, study PRJNA577476) | soil metagenome | isolation source: 120 cm saprolite under Douglas fir tree site 2 hole 2 replicate 2 | place: USA:California | collected 2015-04-18
GGCAGGCACGTTCAACTTCCAGGTGACGAGCGCGCCGGTCTACCGATACGCGGAGCCGTCCGCGGCTGACGCCAACCAGTTCGCGGTCGCCCTCGGAGCGTCGCGCCAGGTGGGGCAGCAGGGCGGGATCCTTGGCGGTTATGGCGGCAATGGGTTTGTGTTGACCGTGACTGGCAGCATTCCAGTGCTCACGCGAGAGCCGTTCTATTCGATCACGCCTGATCGATCCACGCTGCCCCCTCCCGGGCCGACTCCAACCGCCACCGCCGACGCCTTCCTCTCCGCGCACAGCCTCTTGCCGGCGTGGCCTTACGTGACGGTGGTCGTGCAGGCCGGGGACGTGCAGCGTGTTCTATACCTGCGGCAATTCGCCGTGGCGGGGGCCGGACAGGTGTTCATGGTCGACGGCTTCGGCGAGCGCCATGGGCTCGAGGTGGACATTCGGGGTGGGCAGCCTCTGCAAGCGATGGGGCCGTTGCCTGTCAGTCTCGTTTCTGCCGACTATCGCGTCATCTCCGCAGACCAGGCGGTGCGATCGGCGCTGTCGTCCGCCCCAGTCGCCGGCGCGACGATCGAACCGACCCCGACCATCCAGCTGACCAAAGTCGAGCTCGTCTACGCCCTCGCCATCGCCGGCGACCACAGCTTCTACGAGCCCGCATTCCTTTTCTCGGGCACCTTCGTGCACAACGGCGTCACCTACACGAAGCGGGTGCTCGTGCCTGCGGTGAGTTCGTAGCAAAGATCGATACACTCCCCTTGTAGTGGGGAAGCGGTAGTGGGGAAGAAGCGCGCGCAGGTCCGGCAGGTGCGCCAGCAGATGCGCAAGATCCAACCCAAGTCCGCCCCGCCGGCGAGCGCCGGGCAGACGAGGAAGCAGCGCGAGCAGTTCGTGCAGGCCGGCGGGATGCTGCAGGGCTACGCGCCGGACTTTGTCGTCCGGCTCGGCTATATCGCCGTCGGCATCGCCGTCGCGTGCGTTCTCATCATCGCCGCCATCCTCATCGTCGTACCGCGCTTTTATGGCCTTGCGGACGCCATCGCGGCGTCGGTCGCCTGGGTGCTGCCGATCGCGCTTCTCGCCAGCTTCGTCGCGCCGGGGTTTCGGCTGGCGCTCAAGGATCGCAAGGCGGAGGGCCGCATCGTGCAGGGGCAGCTCATGGGGGCCAGCTCGGTAAGCACCTCGATGGGTCTGGGGATGCTGATGGTCCAGACACGCGGCGGTACCGAGCAATACCTGGTCCCGCCGGCGCGCCTGAAGCAGGTGCCGGGAAACCAGGTCAACGTCCTCCTGACGGTCACGCCGAACCTCCGGCACGTGAAATCCGTCGGGGTGATGGGACAGCGGATGGTCGGGCGGCTCGAACCGCCCGTGCCGCCGGTGATGAAACGCCTCCAGCAGCTGCCTGTCATCACGCCCATCGCGCTGGCGCTTGCGGCGATCATTGGTGACGATGCCGTGGCACTCTCGCCGATCCCCAACCAGCCGGTTCACGCCGCTCTGGCGATCCTCGCCGGGACGGCGCTCGCCGGAGCCGTCTACGGCGTGTCGTTTCTTCTTCAGCGCCGGATGATGAAAGAGGTCCAGGCGCTGGTCCCGAAGGGCTAGCTGCCGGTCGGCGTCGGCGTTGGAGTCGGGGGCGCCGGAGTCGTCGGCGGCGTCGCGGTCGGGGCCTTGGGCGGCGCCGTCTTGGAGGCGTTCGTGGCCGGCGGAACCAGGGCCTTGCGCTCGGGGTAGAGCGCCACGAGGAGCAGGGCGCAGGCCAGGCCGAAGATCACGGGCCCGATGTTGAACGGCGCGCCGAGCAGGAAGTGGGACCCGACCTCGAACCCGAAAACGACGATGCCGTACAGGATTCCGGCCCTCACCCAGCCGATGTTGCCGGCGGGGTTGACGGCAGCCGCCATGAGACCGATGCCAAGCACGGCGCCGGCCGCGGAGGTGTGCGTGCCGACCTGCTGGTCGAGCGGCACGAGCGCCCCGCCGACCAGGGAGGCGGCAGCGCCGCCCACCAGCGCCATACCCATCAGGAGCATCACGAAGGTCAGGAAAAGCCTTTTCATGGCGCGACTGTATCCGAAGGTGACCCAGATCGCGCCACGCTTGGCAAGACTTCGCGGGCGCCGCCGACGTTTAGACTCGGAATGATGACCAGCGACGTTCACATCACACCCGAAGGCCTCGAGGCAGTGAGGCGGGAGCTCCACGAGCTGACCACCGTGAAGCGGCCCGCGATCGTGGCCAAGATCAAGGCGGCCCGAGAGTTCGGCGACCTCTCGGAGAACTTCGAGTATCACGCGGCCAAGAACGACCAGGGGATGATGGAGGCGAGGGTCAAAGAGCTCGAGTCGATCATCAAGAACCACGTCCTGATCCAGCAGACCAAGAGCTCCGGCGTGGTTGCGATGGGGAGCACGGTTCGCTTCCAGGAGGATGGTGAGGGCGAGGAGAAATACCGGATCGTAGGCCCGGCCGAGGCCGATCCCAAAGCCGGCCGCGTGAGCTATGAGTCGGCCCTCGGCAAGGCTTTGATCGGGCACCGCACCGGTGAAGAGGTCGAGATCAAGACCCCAAATGGTTCGTATCGGGTCCGAATCGTCGGCGTTGACTGACGCACCCGCAAGTGTCCCGCCTCCCGAGATCCGACGCATATTTCGCGGCATCGGCGGCCGGAGCCAAGGAATGGGTGGCGCAGCTAGGAGCGCATCGCTAGATGCGTGACGACGCGGCGCCGGGTCCCATGACGCAGGCTTCAGCGCCGAAGGCGCCCGGTCGCCTAGGACGCGAAGATGCGAGGAGACTCGGGGGCGGGGCACTAACCCGAATCGACGACCTCCGCGCCTGGATGGCGAGGCACGAGCTCGACGCCGCTTATGTGACGGGGCCCGTGTCCATCGCGTACCTGACCGGCGTCCGCGCCGAACCGTACGAGCGGCTCATGGCCCTCGTGGTGAAGCGAGACCACGCGACGCTCATCCTCCCCGCGATCGAGCGCGAGAACGCGGAGCGGACAAAGACGGATGCGGAGATCGTTTCCTGGCGCGACGGCGAAGACCCCTATCGACTTGTGCAAGCGGCGCTGCGAGGCTCGACCCGCCTGGCCGTCGAAAAGGAGCACCTGACGCTTGCCGCCGCCGAGGCGCTGAGCGACCGCCTGGAGGTGCGCGAAATGGTCGATGTCGCGCCCGAGATCCGGCGCCTGCGCCGCACCAAGTCGCCGGGTGAGCTGGAGACGATTGCGCGTGCCGCGGCGATCACCGACGCGGCCACCGAAGAGGTCCTGGACCGGCTTCGAGCGGGACAGACGGAGCTGGAGGTCGCGGTCATGCTCGGCGCGTCGATCGGCGCCGGCGGCGGAACGCTCGCGTTCGAAACGCTGGTGCTGTCGGGTCCCAACTCGGCCCTGCCCCACGGCCGTGCTTCGAGCCGGCGCCTGGGCGCGGGCGACCTGGTCCTGCTCGACTTCGGCGCCGCTTACGACGGCTACCGAGCCGACACGACCCGCGTCGCGGTCATCGGCGAACCGAGCGCGCGCCAGCGCGAGATCCACGCGCTGGTCCTCGCGGCGCACGATGCCGCCATCGCCGCCGTGCGGGCCGGCGCGACCACCGGCGACGTCGACTCGGCGGCTCGAGCCCTCATCGAGGCCGCGGGCCTCGGCGAGCGGTTCTTCCACCGCACGGGCCACGGGCTCGGCCTGGAGACGCACGAGGACCCATCGCTCGACCCCGGATCGAAGACCGTCCTCGAAGCGGGGATGGTCTTCACCGTCGAGCCCGGCGTCTACATTCCGGGTTGGGGCGGTGTGCGGATCGAGGACGACGTCGTCGTCGAGGCGGGCGGCTGCCGGCTGCTGACCACAGCCGGCAGATCGCTGCGGGTGGTCCCCCTATGACAATCCTGGCTCCCGGGATGCGGCGCACCGCACAGCGGACGATGGTTTACAACGCGATCGTCGGCCTGGGCGGACACTGCACCGCCGACGAGATCACCGCCGAGCTGCACAAAAGTCAGCCGCGTTTTCCCCGCAGCACCGTGTATCGCTCGCTGGAGGCTCTAACCGCTTCGGGCTCGGTTTACGCCGCGCACCTCGGCGACGGGCCCACCCACTACGAGCTCGCGTCCGGCGACCATCACCATGCGGTCTGCCAACTGTGCGGCGGAGTCCTCCACATCGAGGAGGCGATGGTGACCGAGCTGGAGTCGCACCTGGAACAGCTCCATCGATTCAAGCCGCTGCACACCGAAGTGCTCGTCGTCGGGGTGTGCGAGAGCTGCTCGCGGACGCCCGGCCGCAAGTCCTCACGCCGTCACACCCTCGAGCACGTCCACCACGCGGGAGGCGGTTCAGGCTCCTGATACAGTGGTCGCGCCCGCGGCCGCTTCCATTCACCGGGAGGCAACATGGAGCCAAAGATCGTCGGAACCGTCATGCCGGTGCTCGAGCTGAGCATGCAGCCCAGCGAGAAGGTTTTCGCCGAGTCGGGTCAGATGGGCTGGCTGTCGATGGCGGTCCAGATGGAGACTTCAATGTCCGCCGGCGGCCAGCAGGGTGGCTTCATGAGCGCGCTCGGCCGGGCGGTTGCGGGCGGCACCCTCTTCATGACCGAGTACACGGCGGTCGGCGGTCCCGGCCTGCTGGCGTTCGCCGCCAAGCTGCCCGGCCAGATCTTGCCCCTGGAGGTCGCTCCGGGGCAGGGCTACATGTGTCACCGGCATGGCTTCATGTGCGCGACGCCTGGCGTGCAGTTCTCGGTCGGCTTCCAGCAGAGGTTGGGCGCCGGGGTCTTCGGCGGCACCGGTTTCACCATGCAGCGCCTCCAGGGACAGGGACATGCCTGGGTGGAGCTGCACGGCGAGGTGGTGACCTACGACCTGCAGGCGGGCAACACCCTTCGCGTGCACCCCGGCCACGTCGGCATGTTCCAGGAATCGGTGCAGTTCAGCATCACGTCGGTTCCTGGTATCAAGAACGCCTTCTTCGGCGGGTCCGGCCTCTTCCTGGCCGCGCTCACGGGTCCCGGTCGCGTGTGGCTTCAGTCGATGAGCATGCAGCACCTCGCGCACGCGATCCAGGAGTACCTGCCGAAGGCGAGCTGAAGATTCCGCGCACGTCAATTCGTTAGTTCGGAGGAGTGGGTAATGGGGCGATACATGTTCCAGGCTTCGTATTCGGCCGATGGCATCAAGGGCGTGCTCAAGGACGGGGGCACCGGGCGGCGCGCCGCCGTCGAAGCGGCGGTCAAGTCGTTGGGCGGCAAGCTCGAATCGTTCTACTACGGCTTCGGTGAGACCGACGTATACGTCGTCGTCGACGGCATCGACAACACCACGGCAGCGGCGTTCTCGATGGGTGTCGCATCCAGCGGGGCGCTCTCGCGACTCAAGACGACGGTGCTGCTGACGCCCGAAGAGGTCGATCAGGCCGGCAAGAAGACGATGTCGTACCGCGCACCCGGGCGCTGACCGATGAAACCGCTTCGCATTGTTTTCGCTTCGTTCGCCGCACTGATTGCGGTCGGGTTCTCGGCGACTCTCGGCGTGGCCGACGCATCGCCGAACTGGCACGTGTACAACCTGGCGCCGTCGGGTCGTGCGTTGACCTCGCCCGAGGCGACGGGCCAGGGCGCCGACCTCGCCACTTTCGACTTCCTGTCGACGCCGACCACGTCTTACTTGATGACCCACCAGGGCCCGAGCGGCCTGCTCGGCGACATCCGCGGCCGCACGGTCTCGGCAACGTTTTCGATCGACGATTCGGCCGGGGCGTCGCTGTTCGGCAACCCAGACGGCGACGCATGCGGAACTCTGGCCACCGTCAGGCTGTTCTTCCAGACCTCGAACGCGGGCGGCTTCGACGAGACCCACTTCTGGTGGTCCCACCCTGGCTCCACGTCGTTCGCCGCAGGGAGCGGCCAGGTGATCACGAGCAGTGTCGATGGCGCCGACTGGTCCGACTTCTTCGGGCATTTCGGCAACGATCCGGCCTTTGCGTCAGGGTTCGACGCTGCGGCCGCCAACGCCACCTACATCGGGCTGAGCTTCGGCAGCGGTTGCTTCTTCGCGAACGGTGTCGGCGTCCAGAACGGAACAGCCACTTTCCACCTGGTCGATTTCTCGGTTACATAAGGACTCCATGGCGACTCGATGGCTGACCTTCGACTGCTTCGGGACGCTGGTCGACTGGCGTCACGGCATCGGAACGACCGGTGAGCTGCTTTTCCCGGGGCGGGGAGCCGACCTGCTCGGCGCCTACATCGAGCTCGAGGCGGAGGTCGAGAAGGAGAAGCCGTTTCGGCGGTATCGCGTCGTGCTCGCCGAGACGCTGCGGCGCGCCGCGGCGAAGCTCAAGCTCGACCTCAAGCACGACGACGCCACCGCGCTCACGTCGACCATCCCGCACTGGCCCGTTTTTCCCGACGTCGGTCCAGCCCTCCGTGCGCTTCACGCGGAGGGCTGGAAGCTCGCCCTTCTGACCAACTGCGATCGCGACCTCATCGCGCTCACGGAGCGCCGGCTGCCGGAGCCGTTTGACGCGGTTGTCACCGCCGAGGACGTCTCCGCCTACAAGCCGGACCACGCGCATTTCGAGAGGTTCGAGTCAGTGTTCGGCGGCTCCGCCGACGCCTGGATCCACGTCGCCCAGAGCTACTACCACGACATCAAGCCGGCGGCCGCACTCGGCATTCGCAGGATCTGGGTCAACCGCCAGGGCGAGAAGGACGACCCGGCGCTCGCCGACGCGACCCTATCCGGACTGGCCGATCTTAAGGAAACGGTCAAGCGACTGCTCGTAGCGACCTGATGATCAAGGCGCACACAGATGTCGTCGGGAGCCTGTTGCGGCCGGTCGAGCTCCTTCAGGCGCGAAAGGACCGCGAAGCCGGCAGGATCACGCCCTCCGAGTTCAAATCCGTGGAAGACGCCGCGGTAGACGCCGCGGTCAGGCTTCAAGAGGACGCCGGCATCGACGTCATCACGGATGGCGAGATGCGCCGCCTCTCTTTCCAGAGCGCTCTTACCGACGCGGTGGACGGGTTCGGAGATGTACCGCTCGACGCCTTCCTGTGGGGCGAGTGGCACAGCGACGTTCTCGGCGAGATGGACATCGCGCGGCCACCCGACCTCGGTGTCAGGGCGAAGCTGAAGCGGCGTCGCCATCTTGCCGCCGAGGATTTCACGTACCTGCGGTCTCGCGCGAAGCGGATTGCGAAGGTCACGCTCACGAGCCCCAGCCTGTACGCCAATCTCTGGTCCAAAGAGCGCTCGAGCGAGGTCTATCCCACCCTCGACGACTTCCTTACCGACGTGGTCGAGATCTATCGCGGCGAGGTGGAGGAGCTGGTGCGACTTGGCTGCACCTATATCCAGCTCGACGCGCCTCACTACCCGCTGTTGATCGAACCCAAGTGGCGGGCGTTTTACGAGGCTCGGGGCTGGAGCGTGGATCGCTGGCTTTCACACGGCATCGACCTCGACAACGCCGTTATGGCTGGTCACGACGATGTGACCTTCAGCATGCACATGTGCCGCGGCAACCAGGTGAGCCGCTGGCTCGTCTCGGGCGACTACGAGCCGATCGCGCGGCAGATCTTCACCAAGATTCACGCGCAGCGGCTGCTGCTGGAGTACGACGACGAGCGGTCAGGCTCGTTCGAACCCCTGCGTCACGTGCCCGACGACAAGATGGCGATCCTCGGCCTTGTCACCACCAAGACACCACGGCGAGAAACGGTGGACGAGCTGGCCGTCAGGATCACCGAGGCCGCTCGCCACATGGACCTCGAAAGGCTCGGGCTCAGCCCACAGTGCGGCTTTGCCACCTCCATCATCGGCAACGCCATCACCGTCGACGACGAGATCGCCAAGCTGACGACGATCGCGCACACGGCACAGAAGGTGTGGGGCTGACCCGACGCTAGCGTTCAGGACAGCGCGTCATCGGATTCGGTCATGGGCCGGATCAGGCACATAATCCCGATGTGGCGACCGCGGCGCTCGCCCGAGACGACGTCGACTTTCTGTCCTTGTTGAGCGCGGCCAACCGGCGCCGTGTCCTCGAGCGGTCGACACGAGCTGTCTACTCCGCCGGCACCATTGCCTTCCGCCCCGGTGACCCGCTTCGGGCTTACCTGGTCGAACGCGGGCTTCTCCGTATCTTCATGAGCATTCCCGACGGGCGCCAGGCCACCGTCGCGTTCATCCATGCCAGCGAGCTCGCCGGCGGAGTGACGATCATGACCCGACCCCCATCGGTGTTCGCCCAGGTTGTCGTCGAGTCGATATTGACGACACTCGAGGTGGAAACAGTTCGCCGTGTCGTTGCGAGAGAGAACCAGGTCAGTCGCGCTGTGGCGACACACCTGGCAACGCAGGTTCGAGACGCCTTCAGGCTCATCGCGGTGCGATCGCTGGGCAGCATCAGGGAGCGGCTGGCCTACGACCTACTGGAGCGAGCCTGCCAGTGCCAGCTCCAGTCCGGGCAGCTCGAGTCCGAGGCGACGCAGGCAGATCTCGCCGCCTCGATCGGATCGTCGCGGGAGGTGGTGAGCCGAGCGATCAAGGGATTCCGCGCCACCGGCATCATCAAGACGAGGCCCGGAGTGGTCCGCGTCATCGACGCCGTCCGCCTGGCCCAGACCGTGCGCGCGTTTGTTGCGGCCTAGGCGAAGTCGGCGGTGTCGATGGTCGCCCGGTAGACGCGGCGGGCGGGGCCTGACTGCACCAGGCTGCCTGATTTCTCTCGGCGGACCTGGAGGTCTCCGCCGGGCATCTGGACGGTGACGTGGTCATCGACCAGCCCCGCCCGCATGCAGGCGGCCGCCACCGCGCTCGCGCTCGTTCCCGAAGCCAGCGTGTAGCCCGCCCCACGCTCCCAGATCTCGATTCGGACACGGCCTCTGTCGACGACCTCGAACAGCTGAACGTTGGTGCGCTCGGGGAACGCCGGGTGCGTTTCGAGAAGCGGCCCGAGCTCCAGGCAGCGTTTCCTCGTCGCCGGTTCGCCGAAGACAACGCAGTGCGGATTGCCGACCGAGACGAGCATCGCTTCCACCCGACCGGCCGGCGTGTCGAGGTGCACCAGGTTGGGCTCTCCGTCGAATCGCGCGGGCAGGTCGGCGGCCCGGAACGAGGCCCGGCCGATGTCGAGCTCGGTCGCGATCTCGGCGCCGTTGCGGGCAAGCACGCGCACCGGGTTGGCGCGGCCCACCGTGCGCACATAGAACTCGTCGCCCGCGCCGTGCTCGAGTACCGCGTGGGCGGCGGCGATGCGCAGTCCGTTGCCGCTCTTCTGGGCCTCCGAGCCATCTGGGTTGAAGATGCGGACCGCCATCGTGGCTGGGTCGAACGCCAGCAGCCCGTCCGAGCCCAGCCCCCGGTGGCGGTCGCACAGGACCGGCAGGAACGGCACCAGCTCGTCCAACGGTCCGGGCAGGTCGATGACCAGGTAATCGTTGCCGAGCGCCTGGTACTTAATGAGATCGATTCGCATTTACGGCTCCATGATCAGGAATCCGGTCACCCTTTCGCTGGTTGTCATAAAATGTCATGACCATGCGGGACCTCGTCTGGCCTGCTCAGCGTCTGGTTCACAACCCGGCCTGCTTCTGTAGTTAGGCCCCGGGCTTAAGCTCGCGCCTCCTCGAGGCGCGCCCTTTCGACCCGCGTTTTTCGAGAAGTCAAATCGATTCGGTTATTTGCATTTATTTGGAGGTTCGGAAATTGAGCTCATCGACATCAACGAAACCACTCGTCTCCACGGAGTGGGTCGCCGATCACGGCAAGGATCATGGACTTCGCGTCGTCGAGGTCGACGTCGACCCGTCCGCCTACGACAAGGGACACATCGAAGGCGCGGTCGGCTGGAACTGGAGGCGCGACCTGCAGAACCAGATCAACCGCGACATCGCCAGCAAGGAGGCCCTCGCGAACCTGCTCGGCCAGAGCGGGATCGCGCCCGACACCACGATCATTCTCTACGGCGACAACAACAACTGGTTCGCGGCCTACGCGTACTGGGCGCTGAAGTACTACGGGCACGACAAGGTCCAGTTGATCGATGGGGGCCGCGTCAAGTGGGAGAAGGAAGGGCGCGTGTACAGCACGGACGTCCCCGCCTACGAGGCGACCTCGTACCACTTCCACGGTTCTCCAAAAGAGGACATTCGCGCCTACCGCGACCACGTGCAGTCCAAGCTCGGGAAGGCCGGGCTGGTCGACGTCCGCTCGCCGAAGGAGTACTCGGGTGAGCTGCTCGCCCCCGAGAACCTGCCGCAGGAAGGCGCACAGCGCGGCGGGCACATCCCGACCGCGGTCAGCATTCCTTGGGGCACCGCGGTCAACGCCGAGGACGGCACCTTCAAGAGCACCGAAGAGCTGAAGCAGATCTACGGCGGCAAGCAGATCACACCGGACCGCGAGATCATCGCGTACTGCCGGATCGGCGAGCGCTCCGCCCACACCTGGTTCGTGCTCAAGGAGCTCCTCGGCTACGAAGACGTGCGCAACTACGACGGATCGTGGACGGAGTGGGGGAGCTCGATCCGGCTTCCCATCGAAAAGTAATGGCCCTCACCACTGTCGACCACTCGGCGCTCAAGGTCAACCAGACCGGGATCGTAGCTACGGTAGTCGTGGCCGTCGCCGGCAGCTATTTCTTCCGGCCGGCGCTGGTCTTGATCCCGCTCCTCGCGGTGGTGCTCCTGCTGGGCACCTTCGCGCCGCGGTTGGCGCTTTTCAAGCAGATCTACTTCAAGGTCCTGAAGCCGCTCGGCGTCGTCAAGCCGAGGCCGGTGCAGGATCGCCCCGAGCCCCACAACTTCGCGCAGGGCCTGGGCGGCGTGTTCCTGGCAATTTCGTCGGCCTTCTTGCTACCGCTGCCGGTGCTGGGGCTGGCGATCGCGCTTCTCGTCGCGGTGCTCGCGTTCGTCAACCTGGCGTTCGGCTACTGCCTCGGATGCCAGATCTACTACCAGCTTGGCAAGCGGGGACTGATCCGAGCGTGAGCACCCAGCTCTGGGCTTTGGCGGTCGCGGGCATCGTGGTGCTCGCTGCCGCCGGCCTGGAGGCTTACCGGTCGGCCCGCGCTCGTCGCTTAGCGGCCACCGCCACTTTTACCCCGGCGGCGGAGCCCTACATCCTCTACTTCACGGGCGAGGGCTGCACGGTGTGCCGCACGCACCAGGAGCCGGCGCTGGAAAAGCTCGGGGCCGTTCGGGTGGACAAGGTGGATGCAATCGCCGAGCGTGAGCTGGCGGATCGCTTCCACGTTTACACCCTGCCGACAACAGTGGTGATGTCTCCGGACGGCCGCGCCCTTCACGTCAACTACGGCTACGCGCCCGCGAACAAGCTGGATCGCCAGCTGGCCGAGGCGCGGAACGGTTCCGCTATGGAGCGCACCGCCACCGCCTAAGCTGGTCGCTTGATGCGCGTTGTCGTTGCCGCTCTCGCCCTTCTGCTCGTGGTGGCCGCCGCGTGCGGCCAATCGCAGGCGAGGCCGTCCAACGAGCTCGCTTTGGGGGCGATCTACCCGCTGAGCGGTCCGCAGGCGGCCGGCGGCAAGGAAGAGCTGGCCGGAGTGCGGGCGGCCCTGCATGTGGCCCAGAGCACCGGCGCGATCAAGGTCCCGGTGCGTCTCGACGTGGTCGACGCCACCACCCCCGACGCAGCCGCCGCAGCGGTCGACCACCTGGTGCGCGACGACCACGTCCCCGCGATCCTTGGCACCTACGGCAGCACTCTCTCGGCGGCGGCGTCAGCGCGGGCCGAGGAGCTGAAGACCGTGTACTGGGAGACGGGGGCCGTCGCGGACCCGATCACCGCGCAGCGGCATTACGTCTTCCGCACCGTGGCGACGGGCAGCTCGCTGGGACGTATGGCGGTCACGTTCACGCGCGACGTGCTCGTCCCGACTTTCAAGCTGCAGGCGCCGCGTGCCGTCGTCATCCGGGTGAACGACATCTACGGACGCTCGGTCGGCGGCGGCGAGCAGTCCCTCGCCGCGAGTCTCGGCATCTCGGTTGTCGACGTCATCGAGTACGACCCACGCGCATTCGACCCTGGCGTCATCGCGGCGCGCGTCGCGGCTGACCACGCCGATTTCCTGTGGGACGTGAGCTATCTCGACGATGGCGTCGCCATCTGGCAGGCGCTGCTCCGCGAACACGTCGTTTTGAGGGCCGCGGTCGGGACGAGCTCCGCATTCTGCATGCCGGAGTTCAGCCGGCGCCTGGGTGCGGCCGCGGTCGGCGTGTATGCCGCCGACAAACCCGATGCCGACATCAGCGCGGCGGCGCTTTCGCCGGCAGGTCTTGCGCTGCTCGATCAGGCGCGTTCGGTTTACGCGCGGGACAACGGCGGCGCCTCGATGTCGATTCCCGCGGTGGCCGGTTTCGTCGGAGGCTGGACCCTGTTTCACGACGTGCTCGGCAGGATGAACGCGCACGCGACGTCCGACTCGATTCGCGCCGCGGCGCTGCAGGTCGACGTGGCGGTCGGTGACACCATCAATGGCGGCGGCGTCCGCTTCGGCGGGGCGAGTTCGCTCGAGGAGGGTCAGAACACACGCGCGGCGGCCGTCGTCGGCCAGTGGCAGGCCGTCGGCGTCATGAGGATTGTGTACCCCGCTGCATACGCAACTGGATCGCCGATCTAGAGTTCTGCCCGACCGTCATAACCTCCCTTCTAGTCGAGGGAGCGCTGGACGAGCGTGATGTCCATCCACCGGTCGAACTTGTGCGCCGCGTTGCGGATGGTGCCGACCGCCTCGAAGCCAAGCCTCGTGTGCAGCTGGAGGCCGGACCGATTGTCGGTCGCGATGGTGGCGACGATGGTGCGGTAACCGAGGCCGCGCGCTTCTTTGATGAGCTCCGTGAGGAGCGCTTTGCCGATGCCGCGCCCGTGGTGGACCGGATCGACGTAGACCAGGTCCTCCACCACGTCGAAGCCGCGCTGGTTCCAGGGGAAGAGACGAGCCCAGCCGAGCACGCCGGTGTCGTCCGTCGCCACCAGCAGCTTGGAGCGCTTGCCGTGGGCCTCCCACCAGTGGGCGGCCTCCTCCGTGTCGAGCGGCTCCGAATCGATCGTGGCGAAGGTCTGGTTCACGGCCCAGTTGTAGATCCCGACGATGGCGCCAAGGTCGTCGTGCGTGGCGGCCCGGACGCTGGCGGCTTTCGTGGCTTTAGCCATTTAGTGGTCTGCCCCCGGAAGTTCCTTGGATCTTCGCGGGCCTAGTCGGGCGGGCGCCGTCTCACCCCATGGAATCTGGCGATTCCGTGGGGGCCCCGAGAGAGGCGCCGAAGCCTGCGTCAAGGGGCCCGGCGCTGCGTCGTCACGCATCAACGGATGCGCTCCTCCTGACGCCAACCTTTCCTTGGCTCCGCCCGCCGATGCCGCGAATATCCGGCGGACCTCCGAGCGCAGACCACACAATCCATCATTGCATGTGAATCCGTTCCGGGGTCACCTTCACGATCACCCGCTTCTGATCGGGCCGGAAGCCTTTGAATGCGCGCCCGGTGTACATGCGCGCGAGCTTCTCTATGTGCTCGTTGGCGCCCTCGGTGATCAGCTGGGCGCGGCCCCGGATCGCAACCGCATCCCGATATGGATGGGCCGGGTCGAACACGACGATCGCGACCCGGTTGTCGCGCTCCAGGTTGCGAGCCTTGAGGCGAGGAAAGGCGGTGTTGAAGTAGACGTACGTGCCGTCTGTCTCGATCCAGACCAGGGTCGCTTCGGGACCGCCGTCGGGCATCACCGTCGCGACGGTGGCGTAGTTCTTGCCGTTGAGAATCCGAACCTGACGCTGCGTGAGCTTGACCACGCTGATATTGTCCGCGGGCATGGCCGCCGATCGCCGACCCCTCATCCAGACCCCGCTCCCCGGCCCGAAGGCCGCCGAGTGGATCGCCCGCGACGCGAAGGCGATGTCGCCCAGCTTCACGAGGGCCTACCCGTTCGTGATGGACCGCGGCAGCGGCTGCTGGGTGACCGACGTCGACGGCAACCGTTTCCTCGACTTCACCGCTGGCATAGCTGTCGTCACCACCGGGCATTCCCATCCTCGCGTGGTGGCCGCCATCGAGGAGCAGGCCAGGCGGTTCCTCCACATGTCGGGCACGGATTTCTACTACCGCTCCGAGATCGAGCTGGCCGAGCGTCTCGAGGCCAAAATCCTGCCGGGGACGCCGGCGAAGGTCTTCTTCACCAACTCTGGAGCCGAGGCCATCGAGGGCGCGATGAAGCTGGCCCGTTACGCCACCGGCCGGCCCAGCTACATCGCCTTCATCGGCGGCTTCCACGGCCGGACGTTCGGCGCCCTTTCCCTCACCGCATCCAAGGCCAGCCAGCGCCGGCGCTTTGCCCCGCTGCTGTCATCGGTCTTTCATGCGCCGTACCCTTCCGCCTCGCGCGGGGTCACGACAGACGACACCATGGCCCACCTGGAGGAGCTGTTCGGCACCGTCGCGCCGCCCGAAAGCGTGGCGGCCGTCTTCGTCGAGCCGATCCAGGGCGAGGGCGGCTACCTGGTCCCGCCCGACGACTTCCTGCCTCGACTCCGGGAGCTGACCGGCAAGTACGGCATCCTGCTGGTCGCCGACGAGGTGCAGTCGGGCATGGGCCGGACCGGGCACCTGCTGGCGGTCGAGCATTGGGATGTCGAGCCGGACATCGTGTGCCTCGCCAAGGGCATCGCGTCGGGACTGCCGCTCGGCGCGTTCATCGCGCGGGCCGAGCAGATGAGCTGGCCGCCCGGCTCCCACGGGAGCACGTTCGGCGGCAACCCGCTCGCCTGCGCCGCCGGGCTGGTCACGCTGGACCTGCTGGAGGAAGGGCTCATCGACAATGCAGCCCGGATCGGCGCGCAGCTCCAGGACGGCCTGCGAGAGATCGCTGCCACGCACAGCGAGATCACGGACGTCCGCGGTCTGGGGCTCATGTTGGCGTTCGAGCTGAAGACGGCGGAACAGGCGGCGCAGGTGGTGCAGTCGGCATTCGAGCGCGGACTCCTCCTGCTCACCGCCGGGACACGCGCCGTGCGGATATGTCCGCCGCTGGTCATCGACTCGGACGAGGCCGCCACCGGCCTCGAGATCGTCGAAGCCGCACTGGGCTAACTCCTGGCTAACCCAGCCAATCGCGCCCGATTGGCTGGGACCAATGCCGCGGATGCGACCATTCATGCCCGAATGGTGCCCGAATGGCGGACTCCGGCAGTGCCAAGGGCGTGGCGCACTTGCATCGCGACCAGGTCCGGATTCCCATATACGTCTGCCGCGGTGAAGCGGAGCAGGCGAAGGCCGGCGCCGATGAGGCCGTTTTGGCGGCGGTTGTCATCCACCAGCCGATCGCGGTGGTTGCCGCCGTCGTATTCGATTGCCAGGCCGTGAAGTCGATAGAGTAGGTCTGGCCGGCCCAGGAAACGGCCCTGGTCGTCATGGATCGAAACTTGAGCCTCAGGCGGTGGGAGCCCGGCAAGCACGAGGAGCATCCGCAGCCGGGTCTCCATTGCGGACTCGGCTTTCGGCTGCGCCAGCTCAACAACCCGCCGAACCCGGGCGATGCCCTTTACACCCGGATGCTCGGCGACGTGGGTGCGCAGTTCGGCGATGGTGACCAGCCCGGCATGAAGGAACAGATCCGCAGCGACGACTCCTTCGGTCAATGGATCTCTGCCTCCGAGGTCGACCACCGTACGGAGTGCCGACGTGGTCGGCAGTCCACGGCGCAGCACGATCTCGCCGCTGGCGAGCGCGGCTCGGCGAACGCACGCGCCGGCACGGCGCCCGCTGCCCATCGGTTCTGGGATCGTGACCTCGATCGGATCGCAGGGCGCTACGTCCAGTCCATGTAGCCAGGCTGCAGTGGGGCCGGAGAAGGCAGCGCCGGTCGGCAATCGCCGGGCGACTGCGGTCAACATCACTTGCGGGCTTTCCTTCAACCCCACCCAGCGATAGAGACCTGAGCCCAATCGGCGATACCGGGCTCCACGCAGCTGGCCCCGGGTGACACCGACGGCACGGGCTTCGGCAGATGTGAACGGGCCTGTCCTAAGTGCGGGAGGCACCCGAGGCTTTGCTGGCACCGAACCAGGATCGCCGCCCCGGCAAATCAAGACAACGTCAGTGGTTAAGCACGACCAAGTGAGCCCGATTGGCTGAATCCGTGTCCAGCACGTGACCATTAATGCCCGAATGGCGGAATCGGGCGGCGTCAAAACCTCGCGGGCGGCGTCAAAAACTCGCGGGCGGCGTCAGAACTTTGCGGGCAGCTTCGCCACCGCCGCGGTGGCGATGACGTCCGCGATGGGATACGTCGCCGCCGCCGCCGTGTGGTCGTCGGCCGCCACCACGGTCGCCGCCTTCGACCTCTGGTCATCGATGACCTTGATCGTGTCGGTGACCTGGCTCTGCACCGCGCTCGAGATCTCAGCCTCGGGAAGATCAGTCGAGTCGTGGACCAGGCTCGAGAACTGCGTAACGAAAGCGTTGGTCAGGCTATCGTGCGCCCCCTGCCTGGCCGCAGCGTCGGCGTTTCCGGCGTAGACGACCAGCTCCGCGTCGTGCGCGCCCCACACCTGGTCGAACCTGGTCCCGGTGGGGGCGCCGAACACCTGGCTGAACAACGTCCCGAGGGTATCGGCGTTGGCGGCCAGGGAGTTGAGGGCCGCGGCCTGCTCGCTGCTGCGCCCGGCCGCAGTGGCGCTGGTGGCCATGGTCGCTAGATAGGAGTGCTCCTGGAGCAGGTTGTCGAGCGCCACTCGGAAGTCGACCGCCTTGCTGGCCGGATCGCCCGGAAATTTGTCTGGAAACTTCCTTGCGATCGCGGACGCCACGGCGTCGCCGACCCTCGACGCCTGCGCGTAAGCCAGGTGCAGGTCCGCGAACATCTTCGGATTGCTCAGCGCCGCCTCGTCGTCGATGATCGCCTTCGTCTCCAGGACCTGCTCGGTCAACAGCTGGGTGATGGGCTCGAGCGGGATCGAGGTCATCGAGTTGAGGTACTGCGCGAACTTGGGCACGTAGCCGTTGACGAGCCCCGACGCTGCGCCGTTGGACATGGCGGCGTTGTGGCTGACGATGCCGACCGTGTAGTCGACGAAGTAGTTGCTCTGCTCGGCCCAGACCCCATCAAAGGTCGCCGCCGCGCTCGCGCCGAACGCGGAAGCCATCACGCCGCCGAGGTCGCTGCCGTTCGTGGTCAGGAGGGTTGCGTAGCCCTTGTACTCGTCAGCGCGGTTGGCGCTTGCGGCGAGGGAGCTCTTGGCGATCACCATGACCTGCTCGCCGAGGAGCCCGTCGAGGCGGGCCCTGAGGTCGGCTGCCTTCGAGTCCGCCGTGGGTCCAGCAGCCTGGCTCGGCGAGGCCACGCGAGCCCCCGAAGCAGGCGGGCCCGAGCTGGAATTCGAGCATGCGATGGCCGCCAGTGCCACGAGGACGATCAGGGCCACGAAGCGGGCGATCCTCAAACCATCAGCGTCTTACCATGATTCGGCCTTGCCGGAATGGCTGCTGGTGGACGGGTCGAGCATGATTTTTCGCGCTTTCTACGGCGTGCCCCAGACGAATCGCGCGCCCGACGGGACCCTGATCAACGCCGTGCGCGGGTTCCTCGACCGGCTCGCCAGCCTGATCAACGAGCGCAAGCCGAAGCGCGTCGCGGTCACGACGGACGAGGACTGGCGGCCCGACTGGAGAGTCGAGCTGATACCGAGCTACAAGGAGCATCGGACCGCCGAGCCGGTGCCGCCTTTGCTCGATCCGCAGATGCCGGTGATCATGGAATGCCTGGCCGCGGTGGGCGTCGACGTCGTGGGCCTGGACGGCTACGAGGCCGAGGACATCATCGCCACGCTGGTGGCGAAGGTCGAGCCGCCGATCGAGATCGCCAGCGGCGACCGCGACCTCTTCAGCCTGATCCGCGACCGCGAGGTGGTGGTCCTGTATCCGGAGAAGACCGGCCTTGCGGTGGTAGACGAGGACGAGGTCGCGCGCCGGTACTCGATCCCCGGACGCGCTTATTCGGATTTCGCGATCCTGCGTGGCGATCCGTCCGACGGCCTTCCCGGACTCGCCGGCGTCGGCGCCAAGAAGGCGGCGGACCTCGTGCGCCGCTACGGTTCGGTGCAGGCGATGCTCGACGCGGGGGTGTTTCGCTCCGCCGATGCCGAGTACCTCGAGAAGGCGCAGCGGGTGGTTCCGCCCGTGACCGACCTGAAGATCGAGGTGCCGCCCGGCCGGCGGGACCGGTATCCCGATCACCCCAAGAAGGTCGAGGAGCTCGGGGCGCGCTACGGGGTCGGCGGCTCGCTCAAGCGCCTTATCGATGCGTTGAGCAAGATGCCCAAGTGAGTTATCGCCCTTACAAAGGCTTTACGTCGCGCTGGAGATGATCTGACGGGCAGGCCCGATCGTATGTCCTGTTGTGACCCTCACCTGGATCCTGCTGCGAAGGCGCGGCGCGGGACGGATAAGTGGAGGTAGGGCTGTGCGCGTCATGCAAGCACTCGCGCACGATCACGGCGAAGCGCAGCACTTTCTGGATGTGCGAGCGGTCGAAGACCGACCCGACGTTTCCGCGCTACCCGCGCCTGCCCGTGCTGGCGTGTCGAGGGTACGAACCCTCCACTAGGAACCCGGAGCCGCCGCCACCCTGAGCAGGGCCATGGGCAGGCCAGGCGCCCCGCCGAAGGTCGTCGCACTGTGCGTTCCCGTCATCGACAGCTCGGCGATCATCCCGGCGTCGTCGATCGCGTAGACGGTCGTGCCGTCCGGGCTCATCGCCAGGCTCCGGACCGTCCAGCCTGCCAGCGCGCTGTCCCGGGCCCGCAGGGTCGTCGTGTCGACCCACTCGATTCCCTTGTCACCTGACATCACGAGGGTGCCTCCGTCCGGGCTCACCGCCGCTCCGCTGCTCGCCGGCTGCCCTTTGGCGATGTGGGCGGTCCTGGTGATCGATGGCGGCCCATTGCCGCCGGTGCTCACATCCGCGACGATCCCCATGGCTCCGTTCGCTGCGTACAGATGATTTCCGTCCCACCTGCCGTTGCATCTGCAGACCCGGGCAGGTCGATGCAATAGGCGATCAGGTTGCCGTCGAGGCTGAGGGCGTGGATGAACGCGCTCTTGTTCGGGCGGACGTAGACGCTGTAGAGCATCTGGCCGTCTGGCGAGACGACACCAGAGAGCCGCAGGCCGGCCATGGCGGCGCCACCATCGAGTTTGTCGAAGATGATCGTTGGGTTCAACTGGCCGATCCCAACGTCAAACTGGCGGACGTAGTACTCGGTGCTCGAAACGTACTGGATCAGGTAGACGCGCCGGCCGTCGTTGCTGATCGCGTCGAAGTTGAAGAAACCCTTGAGATCGACGGGCTGCGGTCGCATCGCGTACGACGTATCGATCAGCAGCAGGTGCGTCGCGCTGGGAGTTGTGGACGTGGTGTCGAACGCCTCGAGGACCAGCCAGCGACCGTCTTGTGAGAGTCCGCCGGGCACGCCGCTCAGCGTTGCCGGTGGCAATTGATAGCCGCCTGGCAGTGCCAGTGTGTGCAGGGTAGTTCCGGTCTGGGGATCGAGGTCCAACAGGGCGCTCGAGCTCACGGTGTAGAGGTGCATCCAGTCGGGCGACGGAGTGCCCAACGGCAGGTTGCGTTCCACCGAATGTGCGCGCGAATCGATGACCGAGACCTTTTGGGAGACCGCCTCGTAGAGCTTGTAATCGCCGGCGGTCACCTGGCCGCCTGGCAGGTGGCCGCAGCCGGCCACGATCACCAACGCTCCGATCGCCAGCACCAAACCTCGCATGCTCGTCACCTCGCCTCCCATACACCTCTGCCCCGCGCTGGGTTCCATGTCAGGACAGGGAGGCGGCGATCTGCAGCGCCTGGGCCTTGGTGAGGTCGCCCTCGATGCGGATCACGGTGCCGTTGTCGTCGATCAGGAGCGTGTTCGTGGCCAGGCGCAGGGTCGCGTCGCGGACGTTGCCGTTGGCGTCGATGTAGAAGACGACATGCGGCTGGCCGGCGATCCACCAGCCCCGGTGCCCGTTGACAGCGACCTCCTCGACGGTCGTCCCGTTGCCGATCAGCTTGCCGAAGAAATTGGCGTCCACCCGGCCGTCAGCCTCGGTGATGAGCACGGCCACGCCTGTCTGTCCCGACGCCTTCATGCCCGGGCGCGCCTTGTAGACGAGGGTCACCTCGCCCCCCGGCGGGCCGAGCGGAGGCAGCAGGAGGTACACCTCGTCGGGCGGGCCCAGGGAAGCCGGCACCAGGATCTTCCACGCGACCTTGCTCTGGGCCTCGGCCAGGGTGGTCGGCTCGCCGAGCCCGAGTCGCTTGCCGATTGGGCTTGACGGTTGCGGCGAAGGCGTCGGCAGGTGGTCGACCCGGGTGATGGTCGTATGCAGGTTCAGCCAGTTCGCGATCGCCTCGCGGGAGGGCGGGTAGGCGAGCAGCGCCGCCAGCACCACCAATGCCACCGCGGCCGCGAGCGCCCACTGGGTCTGGAACCATGCGCGCCGGACCGGGGCGGGGGCCGCGATCTGGGCACGGACGCGGGCCGCCAGCGCCGGCGTGGCCGGCCAGTCGATGTCGGCCCGCAGGCCCGCAAGCCGTCCTTCGAGCTCGACGGTTTCAGGCACCGGCGCCCTCCTCCATCCGCTGCCGCAGGCGCGCCAGCGCGCGCGAGAGACGCGACTTGACCGTGCCTTCGGGGATGCCGAGGGCGGCGGCGGTCTCCTCGCCGCTTAGCTCGAGGAAGTACCTGTTCGCGATGACGAGGCGGTCGTCATCGGGCAGCGCATTGACGTGGTCGAGCAGGCGACGGCGGTCCTCGGCGGCCACGGCCGCCGCCTCGGGGGATGGGGCCGCATCCCCCGGGCGGAAGCGTTCCGCCAATCGCAGCTCGAGATGCTGGCGGCGGCCGGCCGAACGAGCACGATTGCGGGCCTCGTTGGCGACGATCCGCAGCAGCCAGGGCCGCGGCTCCGCTCCAGTGCGGAACGTCGCCAGTGAGCGATATGCCTTCACGAAACCCTCCTGCGCGGCATCCTCGGCATCGGCCGCTGAGCCGGTGATCACGTATGCAGTCCGAAAAGCGATGTCCTGGTAGCGCTGCACGATCTCCTCGTAGGCGACCTGACTTCCGCGCTGAGCGCGCGTGAAGAGTTCGCCATCCGTTGGTCGGCCCTCCATCGGATGCACCTATTACAACCGGCGGGGCATCATGGTTCCACTTGCAACGGAAAGGTTGCTGGGCGTGTTCAAGGGAGCGTCATGGAGGGCGTAGACCGCCACTTCGAACGGATGGTGCACGAGCACAAGGACCGCGTCTTCGCGGCGAGCCTCGCGATGACGGGTAACCGCCACGACGCGGAGGAGGTGGCGCAGGACACGTTCTTTCGTGCCTATCGGGCGCTCATGACCTATCCGCCCGAACGCGTCCGCGAATTGAAGGAGAAGGCCTGGCTGCACCGAATCGCCGTCAACGTCGTTCGGAACCGCGTGAGGCGGGTGAGACCGCGACTGGTCGAGCTGAACGGCAGCGAGCCAGACCATTCTCCTGGCACGGAGGCTCAGGCGATTGAGCGAATGCAGATCGACGAGCTCGCCACGCGCGTCGCCGAGCTTCCGATTCGGTTTCGAGAGGCGGTCGTGCTGCGCCACGTTCGCGAGCTTTCGTACGCGGAGGTGGCCGAGGCGCTCGGACAGCCGGTGGGGACCGTGAAGGCGAACGTGCATCGCGGGCTCAAATTACTCAGAGGAGACGACGATGAACACGCTGACGACTGACCTGAAGAGACTGGGCGCCGAGAAGGCCCCGCGCGGCTTTGCCGAGCGTGTGCTCGGGCAGGTGGGGATGGCCGACTCCTACGCTCGCTTCGAAACCGTGCTGGGCGACGTATTCGTGGCCTGGAACCGGCTCGGGGTGTCGGCAGCAGCCCGTTCGGCCTCGGCCGCCGAGTTCGAGGCATGGTTCCAGAAGGACGTCGGACGGCCGCTGCTGGCCGCCGAGGCGCCGGCCGACCTCGCCGAAAAGATCCAGGACGAGCTCAGCGGCAAGCGCCGCATGCGGTTCGACCTGCGCGGCCTGACCCCCTTCGAGCAGGCGGTGCTGCGCAAGACGCGTCAGATCCCGCGCGGCGAGGTGCGGCCATACGGTTGGGTCGCTCGCGAGATCGGCCGCCCGGCAGCCGTCCGCGCGGTCGGCACGGCGCTGGCGAACAACCCGATCCCCTACTTCATCCCGTGCCACCGGGTGGTGCGCACCGACGGCCAGATCGGCAATTACGGTGGCGGCGGGCCGGAGGCGAAGCGGGCCATCCTGACGCTGGAAGGCGTGCGCGTGAAGCAGCTCGAGGACTTGGCGCGCGCCGGCTTCCATTACCAGGGCGTCCGGACGACGAAGGTGTTCTGCTATCCGACCTGCCACACCGGCCGGCATGCGCTCGAGAAGAACATCGTCTGGCTGCACGATGCGGCCAGCGCGCGCGCGGCGGGGTTCCGGCCGTGCAAGGTGTGCCGGCCGGCGGTGGCCTCCTAGCCCAGCGAGTGGATGTCGGGCAGCTCGCGATACAGGCCCGCGTAGTCCAGGCCGTAGCCGATCACGAACCGGTCGGGGATGGCGAATCCGCGGAAGTCGATCTTCACGTCCACCGCGCGGCGGGCGGGGCGGTCGAGCAGGGCCGCCAATCGCAGCGACGCCGGCTTCTCCTGGCGGACGCGCTTGGTCACCGCCTCCGCCGTACGGCCCGAGTCGACGATGTCCTCGACGAGGAGGACGTGACGGTCGGCGAACGTGCCCTCGACCATGTGCGCGATGCGGACCCTTCCACTGCTCGCGGTGCCGCCGCCGTAGCTCGCCGCGCGCACGAACTCGAGCTCGGCCGGAACGCTGAGGCTTCTCAGTAGGTCGGCGGCGAAAACCGTCGCCCCTTTGAGGACGACGAGCAGCACGAGCGGCGTCTCGATGTCGGCGTACGCATCGGAGATCTGGCGGCCCAGGCGGCGGACGCGCCGCGCTATGCGCGCAGAGTTGATCATGGCCTTTCCGGAGCTGCTGGTCGCAGGCGGTTTGGTCTGAGTCAGCACTTCGGGCATGCAGGTCTAGCTTATCGACTCCAGGGGCGCGACGGAGGCGCCAATCGGAGAGACGCGGCGATATTTCATGTGGTGCCTGCTGAAAACTCCGTCGACGTTGATCGCCTTGCCGCCGTAGTAGACCGCGGGGGTCCGACCGTTGTGCGGTGTATGACCGAAAACGACGCGGCGACTATTCGTAGCTTCCAACCATCTTTGTAGCCGCTCGCGCTGCTGATCGAAAACATTGCGGGCGCTGAGGACGTCCCAGAGCTCGGGCTCGCCCTCATGCATCAATAGGTCGCGCGCGCGAGCGTTGATCGAGCCGACTGTGTCGTTTGCGTTGGGCTCGGCCCATCGCGAATAGCCGTCGTGCCCGCAGTGCTGGATAAGCGTTGCATCGCTTAACCGCACCAGCGCCGGCCGTTCGCGCATCCATTCCTGCAGCCCTGCATCGCCCGCGAGCTCGTCGAGGTCGTGATCCTGGCCGCCGATCGACATCCAGAAGCCGATGCGCGACGGATCCCTGAGGGCCCACAGCATCGCGACCTCGTGGTTGCCGAGAAGAACAGTGGTGTTGGCCCGGTCGCGCGCGTAACGGAGAGCGCCGACCCCGAACATTCCGTAGTCGACCAGGTCGCCGACGAACACCGTGTGCCACTGAGGTGCGGGATACGGCCGGAGGGCGTCGAAGAGGCGCTCGAGGTCGCCGTGGACGTCGCCGACGATCAGAGCCCGCAGATTTTCCGGAGCCAATCGGACGATGCTAACCTTGCGTTCGGCCTATAGGGGCGTAGCTCAGCCTGGTCAGAGCATCGGTCTCCAAAACCGAGGGCCGAGGGTTCGAATCCTTCCGCCCCTGCCAACCCCTACTTGACGCCTTTCGTATCACCATCGCCAGTTTTCTGGCTGCTGGACCCGCCGCTCCGCACACTCGGCGATCTATCGCGTCTCGGGGACGGTCGCCCAGCTCGCAAGCATGTACGCCCCTCGACCTGGTTCACGTTCGTGAGGCTGCGGACCGCATGGCTGCCAGCACGTCCCTCAAAGACGGACGGTCGTCCGACGTGCGGCTACGATGAGCCAGGACCACCTCACCTCTCGGCTCGATCACGAAGTCGCCCCCCAGCTGTGCGAGATCTCGCTGCTGGGGTCTCCACACGTGGCCGTGTACGAGTTGCTTGATGCCGTAGCCGATCGATCGCAGCGTGAAAATGTCGCGCGGGCCCGCCCGTCCGAGATCGAAAGCGTGGTATGAGCGCCTCTCCGGATCGGCGAGCCACCTGTACGGATGCCCGAGGTGGCGTGCGAAGTGCGCGACATGCTCCGGGGTTGCGAAGGAGATGACCACGATCTGACCGCCCAGGCTCTCGATCTCCGGCGCGATCTCGCGTAACTGCGAGAGGTGCTCTTGGCACGACGTTCAACCGAGGTACCGGAGGAGGACGAAGAGGAGCGGGCGGCCCAACAGCGAGCGGGCCGGCACCGTGACGCCGTCCGTGCCAATCAGGTCGAAATCCAGCGGAGCCAACGCCCGTCGCATCGCGTTCAGCCTTCCACGACCAGACCAGGCTCCATGTCGTCAATCACTACTCGAGCTGGTGACATCGGGCTGTAACACAAGCCTGAGAACGTGCCCGGTACCGCGAAATCCCGCGGACATTAAGAAACACAGAGGAGTTACGGCCATGAAGCTCGTCCGCCTCGCGACAATACCAGCGACCATCGTGAGTCTACTGGCGCTCGCCCAGCCGGCCTCGGCTACGGTGACAGCAAATTCGGGCTTTTACGACCATCAGGTCATCGAGTACCAGGCGACCGCGGAGGTCACCTCGTCGCCACACGCGGCTCAGTTGATCAGCAAGGGCAACATCGTCTTCCATATCGTCGACTCCAATGGCAACATTCCAGCCGTGCAGCTTGCACGCCTTCACGCCGCCCTACCGAACGATCCCACGGGCGGCAACGTGCTCAACTTCATTCCAACCGAGATCGGCTATTCAGGCGGCGCCTGGAATCTGCAGATCTTCCACTGGAACTCCGGAGTGACTCCGGTCGAGTTGAGCAAAGACGACGACATCCTCGCTGCCGTCGCGGCGGGGCAGGGGACGCTCGAAGTCACGTCGACCCTGGTTCGCTGCCCGGTGATCGACTTCGCATCCCTGCGCTGAGAATGCAAGTCGCGCAGTTGCTGGGCAGCGTCAGGGGTCGGATCGCGCTCGCCTCGCTGGCGGTGTCCGGGCTCGCGCTTGGTGTGGAGGCGGTCGGCGTCCAGGGTGTGGGCGCCGCCACCTTCCAACGCTTGATGGTCGAGCACGGCGCCAGCGCCGAGCTTGCTCACGCCATGTTCGACGAATCGGTGACTAGAGTCGTGATCGTAACCACGCTTCTGGCCTTGCTGGCTTCCTTCGGGTTGGCGATCGTACTAGCCCAGGCTGTGACGCGGCCTTTGGACGGGATTGCCCGTGCAGCCCGCCGGCTGGCCGAGGGGAACTATGGGGTGAGGGTGGACCGACCCGCCGCCCCCGAGCTGGCGTCACTCGCCGACTCTTTCAACCAGATGGCGGCGGGACTCGAAGATCAGGAGCGGCTGCGGCGCGACCTGATCAGCAACTTTGCGCACGAACTGCGGACGCCACTTACAAACCTGAAGGGATACATGCAGGCGCTTCGAGACGGAGTCATGCCAACCAGCGCAGAGGTCTTCTCTTCACTCGACCAAGAGGTGGATCGCCTCTACAGGCTCTCGCTCTCACTTGACGAACTTGGGACTGGCGCATCACCAATGGCGCGCTCTGGGCTCGACACGATCGATCTCGGACAGGTCATCGAAGCCGCGTTGAAGCTCTCGTCCCCGGGCTTCGACCGTCGCCGCATCAGAGTCGAACTGACTTTGACTGCCGGCCTGCGGGTTTTGGCCAACCCAGACCACATCGCCCAGGTCCTACTCAATTTGTTCCAGAACGCCGCCCGCTACACGCCGGAGGGTGGCTCGGTATCGATTCGCGCAGAGGTAGACGACGGGTCAGTGGTGGTCAGCGTAATCAACAGCGGTGAGGGCATCCCGGCCGTCGACCTGCCTCACGTCTTCGAGCGCTTCTATCGGGTCGAGAAATCGCGCGACCGGTCTCGGGGCGGGGCGGGGATCGGGCTGGCGGTGGTCAAGCAGCTTGTCGAGGCGACGGGGGGCCGGGTGGGCGTCGAGTCGGACCGCGGTTTGACCAGGTTCTGGTTCAGCCTCCCAACCTGAGCTGCAGTCGGCTCATGTTGTCGGGGGCTTGGGGAGAGCCGCAGCGCGATAACCGGCTCCGCGCACCGTACTTATGTAACGCGGCGCCTCAACATCGTCACCGAGCTTGGTCCTGATGCGTTTGATGGCGACATCAATCGCCCGGCCGGTGACCTCGCCGCCCAGTCCGTAGACCGACTCCACAAGATGCTCGCGCGAGAGCACCCTGCCCTTGGCACGGATTAAGGTCACGACCAGACGGAACTCGAGGCCACTCAACGCGACGAGGCGCCCAGCGCACAGGACCTCTCGTCTCTCCAGGTCGATCTGGAGGTCGCCGTGATGCAGGGTCTCGGTGGGCAGGTCCCCCGGCGAGCTTCGACGCATTAAAGCGTTGACCCTGGCCACCAGTTCGGCGGGGCTGAAGGGCTTGGCCAGATAGTCGTCGGCGCCTTCGACCAGCCCAGTGATGCGGTCGCTGACCGTTCCGCGCGCGGACATCATGAGAATCGGCAGGTTGTCGTGCTCCTCCCTGAGGTGCCGGGCCAGGACCAAACCGTCGACGTGCGGCAGCATCACGTCCAGCACAACGAGGTTGGGACGATGCGCCTCAATCTTGCGCAGCGCGTCTTCGCCATCCACCGCCGTGACCACTGCATAGCCTGCCCGCTGCAGGTAGGCCCGCACCAGCTCGAGGATTTTGGGATCGTCGTCGACGACAAGCACGGATCCTGCTTCCATGGCCTTCATCGATCGTACTGGACCCAAACGCCGGTCACGGCCCGTGTAACCGGCGTGTAACACGCGCTCCCGATGCTTGGCGAGAGTTCATGTCAGCTCATACGAAACGCTTGAGGTTCAACAAATGAAAGTCCTTCCAGACCGCCCTCGCCTCTTCAGCGTGGCCGTCGCCCTCGGAATCATTGCGTTCACTGCCGCATGCGGCTCGACCACCTCGGGCTCAGCTGGAACCACTCCGTCGCCGGCGGCGTCTGCACCGAGCGGGATAGCTCTGGAGGAGGGCAGCGCTACCGTGATGAATGCCCAGGAGACGGTTCTGACGTCGCCTGATGGCTTCACGCTGTACTACTTGACGGTCGACACCACGACCGCGCCCAAATGCACTGGCGCCTGCCTTACCCAGTGGCCTCCCCTGCTTACCAAGGGAAATCCGAGCAGCATGATGCCGCTCTCCGGAACACTGACGGTGACAATGAACGCTAACGGCGACCAGGTCGCCTACAACGGTCATCTCCTGTACACGTTTTCGGGGGACAAGGCCAAGGGCGACGCCAAAGGAGAGGGCA
>WNFD01012143.1_pt1 | contig 27617 bp, 23 predicted proteins | sample 5400491 | NCBI WGS metagenome assembly WNFD01 (sample SAMN13153343, study PRJNA577476) | soil metagenome | isolation source: 120 cm saprolite under Douglas fir tree site 2 hole 2 replicate 2 | place: USA:California | collected 2015-04-18
TGGCCTCATTGTCCCACCGCACATCCTCCTGCAAGAGCGAGCTTGCCGCGGCCTTAATGGTGGTGAGTGGCGTGCGCAGGTCATGCGAGACGGAGGAGAGCAAGGCCGCACGCAGGACATCGGTGCGCTGTAAGACCTCAATGCGCAGGTTCTCCCGCTGCAGGCGCGCGCGTTCGACGAGCGAGGCCGCCTGGTCGAGAAAGGTCCAGAAAAAGGTCGTCCGTGCATTGGGAGCATGGTCATACTCATCTTCCAGGCCTTCATCACGAGGAACGCGGCGCTCATCATCCCATATCCGCAGGCGCAGCACGCCCACCGCCTGCTGGCCGACCTTAAGTGGGATCAGGCGCAAGGAGCCGTGCACAGCACGCCCGGCGGCAGTACTATGCACGATGATACGCTGCGCGACACGAGCGAAGGTGGAGGAGGCGCGAGAATCATCCTCATAGAGACCCATGCTTCGACCGTGGGCCATCACCATGGAGGCGATGGACTTCTCGTCGGAAGAGAGCGTGATCTGCTCGACTGGTTGGTAGGCGCTCGCCTGGACCTGCAAGTTGCCCGTTGCATCGGGCTGTAGAATGGCGCAATCACGCACCCCCCAGGAGGAAAACACGTCGGCGATGGCCTGTGCAATGGTGTGCAACTGGCGTTCCGGCTCTGCCTCCCGGTTGGTAACGCGTACCAGGTCGTAGAGGATACGCGTCTCGCGCTCCCGGCGTGACGCCTGCTCCGCACGCTCGCGCAGCGCCACGGCCAGTTGACCGGTCAGAATGGCGTCGATTAGGAAGACGAAGAGCGCAATCCACTCCTCGACGTGGTAGATGACAAAGGTATATAAGGGCGGAACAATGAAAAAATCGAAGGAGAGAAAGGCCACCACTGCCGCGAGGATGGCCGCATAGCGTCCACGCACGGTGGCCAGCGCCAGCACTACGAGCAGGTACACAATCGAGATATTGGGAATACGCGGGTAGAGATGGAACATGAAGATGATCCCCGTGACCAGCAGGGAGCCCATGATAGCCAGCACACTATCGAGCAGATACTGTTGCCAGGGGAGCTCTTTGCTCACCTCGATGGGCGAGAGATGTTCAACAGTACTCATAACAGAGCGACCTTTCCTGATCGACGCAGCATAGGGAAAGGATCGTGAACACCGCTCCCCTCCCAGTCTATAGTATATGCCAGAGGTGCTCAACGTGCATTCTGGATAACCGGCAAAACGTTCAGGATATGCTCAAGAAACAGGCCAGGCTCAACCCGGTTAGGCAATCTTTGAGCATTTCTTGATAGTCCTGACGAACTTCTTGAGCATTTATTGAGTGCCGAAAGCACATCATTGTTATACGATTAATAGTAATGCTGCTATGGCAGAAACGTATGTGCCTTTTTGGAGGAAACTACATGGCTAGCAAAGTAGCGCCGGACGTGACTGAAACGAACGGCGCAGCTGCCGATATAGCTCAAGAAAACCTGGGCCTGCGACGCGCTGTGGGTGTCTGGGGGTCCTATACCTGGGGGTATGCTGATGTGGGGGCCGATGTGTATGTCGCACTCGGTATCGTTATGGCGGCGGCTGAGGGAGCAACAAACGTCGCCTTTCTATTTGCGGGGCTCGTCTACGTGATGGTCGGCCTTGCCTATACAGAACTGGCAGCCGCCTATCCAATGGCCGGCGGCGGTCAATTCTACGTCCTGCGCGGCCTGGGCGATTTCTGGGGCTTTGTAGCGGGCTGGGCCGTCCTGCTGGACTTCACGATCGACATTGCGCTGTTTGCGTTAGCATCGGCAGGCTATCTCAACTTCTTTTTCCCCGTGCTCAATCAGCATGTGAACGTCAATCTGCTCGGACTCTCCCTTCCTGGCGTCCAGCCGATCTTGATCCTGGAAACCACGATCCTCGTGGTCTTCCTGACGACGCTTAACATCCTGGGGGTACGCGAATCAACAAGATTTAATGAGATTCTGGGTGCGCTCGATATAGTGAGCGAATCCTCGATCCTGTTCTTTGGCTTCCTGTTTGCGTTCAACCCCACCCTGCTCATTCACCAGATGACAACGGCCTGGCCCGATCCGTACCACCTGGCCTATGGGGCATCGCTGGCAATCATCTCATTTGTTGGATTGGAATCGATCAGCCAGGCCAGCCAGGAGACGATCCGCCCCGGCAAGGTCGTGCCGCGCACCTCGATCGCGCTTATTCTGACGGTGCTGATCTTTGCGCTTGCCTTTTCAAATCTGGGCCTGGCCATGTTGCCGTGGCAGAGTATCGTTGCCCACAATGCCGATCCCGTCGCCTGGCTGGCCAGTCACATTCCCATCGTGGGTCTCTTCGCCGGGCCCTATGTCGCCTTGCTCGGTGCAACGCTCCTCCTGATTTCAGCCAACTCCGGCGTCTTTGGCGCCTCGCGCATCACCTATTCGATGGCACGGTTCAATTTGCTGCCCCACTGGTTCGCAAAGGTCCACCCGAAGTTTCGCACACCGGTCCGCTCACTCGTCGTCTTTTCCGGTATCGCCCTGGTCGAACTCTGGCTCGCCGGTCTCTCACCGAATGTCTATGATGTATTGGCCAACGTGTATGCCTTTGGCGCTGCAACATCCTACATGCTGGTGTTCGTTTCGCTGCTCACGCTGCGTTTCAAGGACCCGTGGACCCCCCGTCCTTTCAAAGTACCTCTCAATATCCGACTTCGCGGCAAAGACGGCGAGACACGCCTGCTACCCATAGCTGGCATACTGGGTTTTCTCGGCATCAGCAGCATTCTCTTTCTGGTCGTGCTCACCCATAGCATTGGGCGGATTGCCGGGCCCAGCTGGATTGTGCTGGGGCTCCTCATTTACTTCTGGCACCGCCGCCGCAACAAGCTTCCAATCAGGAAACCGCTCAAACGGGACTGGACAAAGGAACAATTGGCAGTGTATGAAGACGCAGGCGAACACGAACTTGCGGACGAGTACCGCGAGAATCTTGCGCGCAAGCGGCGCCTTCATCATGAACAGGAAGAAGAAAGCAGGCTCCCCATTGGCACACAGGTTCTCGATGTACCAATCGACGACCACGCCAACGGCGAGAATCGCCGGAAGCGCAAAGGAGATACGCAATGAAAGAGCAGCCACAGCGACTACCCCGGCGTGAACAGTATCGCGCATTGGTAAGCCTGCTCATTATCCCTCTTGGCTTAACCATCATCGTCCGTGCATCAATGGTTGGACTGCAAGCCTGGACGCTTATCGTACTCGGATTAGCCTTTGTCGTGCTGGGGATCGTGCGACTACGCGCCTACGCACAGTATAAACGCACGCCCGGTTCGACACCGGGCCGAAGAAAGCGAGCATAAGATATGCCCATCCTTGCAGCACAGGCGACCAGTCCCTTACAACTTACTTTCGTTGGCACAGTGATTGCCGTCGTGTTCCTTGCCTCTATTGTGGGCGTACTTGGCTGGATGCTCCGCCTACCCAAAGAGACTGAACGCACACGCACAGCAACCAGGGCGGCACGTTCAGTAAATAGGCTGACGCGTATCCTCGTGCCTCTTTTGAGCAAGAACGAGGCTACAGACCGCATCGTGGCATTAGCCGCGCAAATGGTCCATTCGCGGGGTGGCAATGTGGAGCTTCTAGCGGTAATCGAGGTGCCTTTTACGCTCCCACTCAACGCCAGGGTAGAGGAAGACGAAAAACGCGCGCTCGAATTGCTCGACAGAGCCGAGTCAGTAGCCAGGCGATGCGTCACCGGGATGAATAAGGCCGGGGTGAACAAACGCATCTTGAAAGCGCGCAACGCCGGCCCGGCCATTGTGCGCGAAGCAGAGATGCAGGCCGCGGACCTGGTCCTGATGGCCAATACGCCCGTTCGTCCACGAGGAAACGCACAACAGATCAATCCGGCGGTCGATTACGTCATGAAAAATACTCCCTGCGAGGTACTCGTGCTCAGCCGGGGACAGGCCGGAATCGCACAAAATGGCGCGGGAGATTCGGTGGGGAAAGTCACCGCAGCGGGGACGGCCAGGTAGTCAACTTTCTTTCACCTTGTCCCCATCGGAAACGTTACCTCTTCTTCGGAACTTTCCTGCGCAGGGGCGAGCCTGGCTCGTTGCTTGCGACTCAAGGATAGCCAGCGAGAGAATCCTTTGAGCAATTTTTGTGCTACACCCTCGCCGTCACCTGTTTGCAAGCGCAAGATATAGAGTCTACACGTCGTCGTCTCCATGAGGTGTTTAATCTCACTCGCCTGGAGGAGAATACCATCGTTACGGCCCACAAAGAGCAGAATACCCTCGCATTCCAGGTCACTGGCGATCGTATTGATGCTTTGCACAACATCACTCGTAAAAACCTCAAATCGCTCGATAGGGACAGCGTACCTGCCAGCCTTGTGTTTCACGGCCTCCAAGAAGTCCTTTGATTGCTGCACATGCTCAAGACGCGCTCCCTTAGCTCGTCGCTCCTCCGGCACGTGGATAAGCGCAAGGGGTACCAGTGTAGCCTGGCGACCTTTGGCGAGTAGCAAAGCCTGCTCAATTGCACGCATATCCACTCCATGGGTGAAGGGCAGTAATAAATTGATTCTCTTCATCATGATCTCCAAACACCCTGGACAGTTTTTACTCTTTGCTCACAACTACAGTGTAGCGGAAAGCGTGTCAATGTAGGCTAAAGAGGGAGAAGAGAAATCTAAAGATTCGCTCAAAATTCAGCGGGCAGGCACGCGCTCAGTCTTCAGCGTTGAAGCGGTAGCCGACCCCGGATATCGTGAGGATGAAGCGAGGATGCGCAGGATCAGGTTCGATTTTCCGCCGCAGTTGCCCAATATACACATGCAGGTAATGCGACTCGCTACCATAGCCTGTCCCCCACACTTGAGATAATAACATGTGGCGCGTCATGATTTTACCGCTATTCTTGACCAGCGCCTTGAGCAGATCATACTCCGTTGGCGTCAACTTGACCTCTTGTCCGTCAACTTGTACCAGCCGCTGCGCAAAATCAACCTTGAGTGGTCCGGCGCTAAAGATCGGCTCCGTTCCCGATTCCACGTGGGCTGTATGACGCAAAGCAACGCGTATGCGCGCCAGCACTTCATTCATGCCGAAAGGTTTCGAGACATAGTCGTCAGCCCCCAGGTCGAGCGCCATGACCTTATCACGCTCGGTATCTTTTACCGAGAGCACAATAATGGGTAAACTTGATTGCTCGCGTACCCTCTTACAAACCTCCAGTCCGCTAATACCTGGCAATCCCAGATCGAGCAGCATTAAATCGGGCCTGTGATGGGCAATAGCCTGCAAAGCTTCCTCCCCGCTATCAGCGGTGAACACTTCAAAACCGTGTGCAGTCAGACTGCGCTGCAAAGCCCGCATGATTTCGATCTCGTCATCAACAACCAGGATACGCGCCCCACTCTTACTCATCTGTTCTCCCCTCTGTCTTTATAAGCGGTAACGTAAAACGAAAAATAGCCCCGCCCCCATCGCGATTTTCCTCCCAGATACGCCCGCCATGCGCTTCGACCAACCCCCTGCTCACGGCCAGGCCAAGCCCTGAGCCTGTAGTACGAGTAGTCTGAGTCTCCAGCACACGGTAGAACTTATCGAAAACCCGCTCCCTATCGTCCGGCGGGATACCCGGGCCACGATCCGCAACGCTAATGACCATCTGGTCGCCATCTACCCGCGCACTAAGTTCAATAGGTGATCCGGCTGGCGTATAACGCACCGCGTTTTCAATGAGATTAGTCAACACCTGATCGATCTCAAGATAATCAAGTTCCACAGGTGGCAGGTCAGCTGGCAAGTCTGTATGGACTGTGCGACCATCCAGCACCGGCTGCATATGGCCCAGCACATCATGGACCAATTCATCTATAGGATACCACTCTCTCTCGGGTTTGAGCGCACCACTTTCGATGCGCGACATATCCAGCAGGTTCGCCACCAGGCGATTGAGCCGGTCGGCTTCCCTTTCGATGGACAGGGCGAAACTGCGCCGTGCTTCCTCATCCCACTGCACTTCCTCCTGCAGCAGGCTAGTGGCAGCAGCTTTAATCGATGAGAGCGGAGTGCGCAGATCATGAGAGACCGAGGAGAGGAGCGCCGCGCGTAGTACATCCGTACGTTGCAACAACTCCATTTGTAAGCTTTCGCGGCGTAAACGCGCGCGCTCGATTACGGCAGTAGCCTGGTCAACAAACGTCCAGAAAAAGGCCATCTGAGAGTTTGATCGCTCTCGTTCCGCTCCCAGGCTTCTTTCTACAGCAAATAATCGTGGATCATCCTCCATGAAAAGGCAAAGCACACCGATCACCCGCTGGCCCAATTTTAGAGGAATCATGCGTTCGTAGCGTCGCAGCGCTTCCTGATTAGCAGTACTTCGCACTATGGCTCGTGACACGTAACCGCCAGGCTTTTGAGGGACAAGCGAGACATCATGCAGTTCTACCGTTTGGGCCTGTGACATCACCCATGACGCCGTCGCTTCCTCATCGGATGAAAGCCTCACTCGCTCCACCGCCTGACTCGCGCTCCCCTGAACTGTAAGCCGTCCCTTCATGTCAGGCAGTAGGATTGCACAATCGCGCACTCCCCAGGAAGCAAACACATCAACGACTGAGCGCGCGACAATGTTCAGTTGCCGGCCCAGATCCTCTTCACTATTTGTAACCTGCACCAATTCATAGAGGATGCGCGTTTCATTTTCCCGGCGCCTTGCTTGCTCCGCCCGCTGGCGCAGAGCCGAGGCGAGTTGACCCGTAATGATCGCCGTTACCAGAAACACAAACAGCGCCAGCCACTCGTCAATTTTCCCAATGGTGAAGGTATAGAGCGGTTGAACAAGAAAATAGTCAAATGAGAGGAACGCCACTACAGAAGCAAGAATAGCAGCATAAAGCCCGCGTGTGCTGGCCAGGGCCAGGACGACCAGCAGGTAAACAAGCGAAATATTAGGAATGCGCGGGTAGAGATGAAATGCGTAGATCAGGCTCGTGACCAGCAGCGTCCCCACAATCGCAAGCATACTATCACCAAGGTAACGCTTCCAGCCTGCTTCCTCCCTGCCCGCTAAAGATGGTAAATGTTCTATCTGGCTCATCGATTAACTCGTGCGTATATCATAATACAGGCATAAATATAGCATAGGGGATACGTCAATAGGAACGATTTTGCTTGACGCGCCTCCAACTCAACGCTATACTCCCCTTATGAGGCGACAGCGTATCAGCATGCTACTTCTACTACTCCTGGCAGCAGCCCTGGCATCTTGCAGTCCTGGCCACCTCGGAGGCACCGAAATCGCTTTCGTACGCGATGGGCACCTCTGGACGATTAGAGCCACCAACTCCGTCACTGGACTAACAGGAGACGTACCGAGTGGACTCAATACGGTTGGCATCGACGGAGGGGTCCCTATCCCGATCATTCCCTCCATCCCCGGCATACAGCACAGCAATGCCTGGTGGAATCCTACAGGTAATCGCTTGCTCTACCGAGAAGAACCCACCGCTACCACCCAAACACCAGGCACAGTATCATGGTGGGTATCACAAAACGACCAGCCCGAGGGAATCGCTCGTAAGTCACTCCCCGCTACATTCTCCATTCCCTCTATTTCAGTAATAGATTCAATGGCTATAGGAAATTCCGCACAGGGCATCTTTACCACAACACTCGCCGGAACAGATACGCAATTTATCATCCATAGCGTACTTCCTGGCCACCCGCTTCCTGCAATGCTGGAAAGGGTTCTGTGGCAACCCGCGCACCAGAACCCCGCCATCCTCTATGCGGTCGCCTCAGATTCTACACAGCCCCCTACCATACAACTTCTAGTGCGCGATCCCCGTGGTCATATCACTACTATCGCAAAGTGCAATTGCACGCAGTTTGCCTGGTCGCCGGACGGCAACTCTGTACTATTCAGTACAGGCACAACCTATACCATTCTCCACATCAAAGATAATGCAGCGTTTAGCGTTTCTGGTGAAGATGGCAGCGTGCCGTACTGGTCACCCGACAGCCAGTTCCTGCTGCTGGATGGTTTACACACCTTGCAGCTCGTGTACATCGCGGGTCAGCAACAGCAATTACTCTTGCGCGATACGGCGACCATCGCTGCACCGGGGGCCGCCTCATCGATGGTGCCAGGTATCCACGCATTGCTTCAGCCGATTTCCAATAGTGTCTGGTCATCCGACAGTCGTCATTTCCTCTTCCTCACGCGGGGTCGATTGTTATGGCAAGGAAAGAGCTTGAGTTCCGGCAGCGGTCTCTACACTGTATCTATCGACGACCAGGGGCGAGTCCAGGGGCCGCCTGTGGTCGTCGATACCGGCAACGATGTGCAAGCGGGTTGGACCTACGAAGACCCAAATACCTCGTTCCTGTTCTGAATCCAGCCTAGAGAAGCGCAGGATCAGTACCCGCCTCTGCGACCTGTTTCAAGTACCTATTCCTGCTGAGCAAAAGCCCTTTCATGTAGCGTCTAAGGACCAGCATTTCAGCCAATCGCCCAAGGATGCCCAGGGGAGCCCGGAACGAGAACAGATCAATCATGAGCGTCCCAGGTGGTTGGGGAACAAACTCGTGGAGGTGGGTGATTTCCTGAAAGGCTCCTCGGACCATTTCATCGGTAAAACGGTACGGTCGCTCATAGGCCGTGCATTTTGACACCAGACGCTGCTTGATGCCAAAATGCACGGCCTCCCAGGTCACGGTATCGCCCAGTTTCATCATGCCCGTTGTCACACCAGCAATCGGGCGTTCGTGCGTATGCGCTACGGAGTGACGATGCAGGTCAACACTGAGCGAGAGATCGAAACAACGCTCTATCGGGGCGTTGATGTACGTTTCTAATCGAATGGTAGGCATAGTTCAATTATCGCACAGGGCACCTGGCTGCGTCGATACTCAAAAAAGAGGGAGCCGTGCATGGCTCCCTCTGGCATTCTCTCTGATGCTATCCTCCGCCAAGATAAGCCTGGCGCACAAGGTCATTGGTGAGTAGGTTCGGTGCGGTATCGCTCAGTACAATCCGGCCGGTTTGCAGGACATAGCCACGATCAGCCAGGCTAAGTGCCATTGATGCATTTTGCTCCACGAGAAAGACGGTGACGCCTTCATTGCGAATGCGCAGAATGGTATTGAACACAGTCTCAACGAGTATAGGCGAGAGACCCATGGACGGCTCATCCATGCACATCATCTTGGGACTGGACATCAAGGCCCGTCCCATCGCAAGCATCTGCTGCTCGCCGCCCGACATCGTGCCTGCAACCTGTTTTATGCGCTCTTTGATGCGCGGGAAAATCTGGAAAACGTGATCTAAATCTTCTTTTATCTCTGCTCGATTGTTGCGGATAAATGCCCCCATCTCCAGGTTTTCCAGCACCGTCATACGTGGGAAAATGCGGCGCGCTTCGGGTACAAGCACCAGGCCAGAACGTACAATATCTCCGGGCAGTTTGCGCTCGATGCGCCCGCCCTCGAACTCTATCGTGCCATGGCGCGGACGTACCAGGCCGAAGATGGTTTTCATGGTGGTCGTTTTGCCGGCCGCGTTTGCTCCCAGCAAGCAGACAATTTCGCCGCTCTTCACTTCGAGCGAAACATTGTGTAGAACCTGGCTGGGACCATAGAATGTATCTACATTGGTAAGTTGTAGCATCGTAGACCGCGTGGCTACTGCTACATTCTCACCAGAGGGAGAGGGAGAAATATCTGCACTTGTCATTCCGGGGTTATCCTCCTGCACCACAACCCCCTGGCATCACATCTGCTAGAGGGTTTCTGACGAACTTACCTATAACGAGCATTAATCGACACTTTTTCGCTCCGCCCTCGTTGTAGGTGTGCCAAGGTAGGCAGCAATGACTTTCTCATCATGGCGCACCTCCTCAGGCAAGCCTTCCGCAATTTTCCGGCCATAGTCGAGCACACTGATGCGATCCGATATACCCATGGTCACCGTCAGTTTATGCTCGATCAACAGGATGGTCAGGTTCAACTCATCACGCAAACGCCGTACATACTTCACCGCTTCCAGCGTTTCTACCTCGTTCATACCTGCAGTAGGCTCGTCCAATAAGAGCAGCTTAGGCTCGGAAGCCAGCGCTCGTGCAACTTCGACGCGCCGCCGTGCAGCATAGGAAAGGTTAATTACGTATTCGTCCTGTCGCTCTACCAACTCGGTGCCAAAGAAACTCAGCAGCTCAATAGCACGTTTGCGCGCTTCAGCTTCTTCGCGCACGACATTTGGGGGGCGAAAGAGAGAACCCAGTACGCCCGCTTTGAGCCGCGTATGCTCTCCCACCAGCACATTCTCCAGTACCGTCATGTTATTGAAGAGGCGAATGTTCTGAAAGGTGCGGGCAATGCCCCGCCTGAGAACCCTGTCGGGGGTCAGGCCCGAAATCGACCGGGCATCAAAACGTATATCACCCGTCGTCGGGCGGTAAATGCCGGTTATCAGGTTAAAAACGGTCGTCTTTCCAGCACCATTTGGGCCGATAATGCTCACTATCTCCTTTGACCTGACCTCTAAATCCAGGTCTTGCACCGCTGCAAGGCCACCAAAATATTTGCCGACGCTGTCCAGCTTCAGCAATGGCTCCCCGGCATGCTGAGCCTGCTCAAGGCTCATAGCCATCTCGCTGCTACTCAATATGCACCTCCGCTTCGAATTCAGCCGATCCCGGCGTCACATCCAATGTGCCTAGCTCTACCTCCCCATCACCTTCGGCATGGTGCAATTCGCGCCGTCTACGCGCGCTGGGAATAAGCCCTTCCGGTCGGAAGATCATAATCACCACCAGGATGATGCCAAAGAGCAGGTTTCGTACGTTGCCGAAGGAGAAACCGGGAACGAAATGGGCGATAGCGTTATGCAGCGTGTACAGCGGATTGGTCGAGTCGGAAGCCAGAGTATCGAGCTGCGCCAGAAGCAAAATGTTGATAGAGTAGACGGCGAGGGCACCAACGATCACTCCCGGTATGCTGCCGATGCCGCCAATGACCACCATCGCGAGGTAGATCACGGAGTTGCCGAAGCTAAAGTTATCCGGCGAAACACCGCCAAGCTTTGCAGAATAATAAGCGCCCGCAATCCCTGAGAAAAATGCGCCCGCTGCAAAGGCAAAAAGCTTGGTATTGCGGAGATTGACACCAGAAGAAGCGGCCGCAACCTCGTCTTCCCGCATAGCTATCCAGGCGCGGCCCAGCCGCGAGTCACGCAGGCGGACATTCGCAAAGATGGTTAGCGCAATCAGCGCCAGAATCAGATAGTAGTAGGGAACCGGTGTAACGATAGACCAGAGGACGCCGGGAAATGCAGGTGAGTTAACGCCAACAATCCCGTTGGTCCCATTGGTATACTGATCCAGTTCCAGAAAGACGATAGGGACAATTTCTCCAAAGCCCAGGGTCACAATGGCCAGGTAATCCCCGCGTAGCCGCAGCGTCGGCGCACCAAGCAGCACCCCGAAGAACGCCGCAATCAGTGCAGCCACGAGTACCATCGGCCAGAAGAGCACTGACAAAAGATGCGGGTTCAAGGGCGCGAGATTCAAGATTTGGGTCAACTTCGCCGAGCCGATAATGCCCCAGGTATATGAACCAATCACAAAGAAAGCAACATATCCCAGATCGAGCAATCCCGCGAAACCAACCACAATGTTGAGGCCAAGTGCCAGGATCACATAGTAGCCTGCCTCCCCATAACTGGCCAATCGCCCCGATGTGCCAAAGCCAAATAAGAAAGGATCAAGGACTGGATAAAAAAGGACGAATGCCACAATCAGGATCAGGTAGAAACGCTGCGCGCCACTGCTTCGCAGCGGCAGATCATTCGGTACCAGGTCCCTGGCCTCCTCGCGAGCGCGGCTCGTTGAGAGTACCTCGAGTTGACGCTTTTGGGATACACCCCTGCCATCCCCACTTGCCTGCTGGTTGCCATTACTACTGTTCTTTGCAGCAAGGGTCCGGCGCACGGCTACCACACCACCCAGCCGCCCCAGAAAATAGCCGGCAACCGGCAGGATGACCGTACGCACAACCGCTAAGATCAAGAGTAGTATTGGTAATGCGCCACTAATGTAGTAGATGAGATCGACGATGAGCCAGACAACCCCAAGCACTGCCCCAAACCAGAAGCCTCCTGCCGCCCCACGACTCAGCAGCACAGCCCGCTGCTCTGCATCAAGCACTTTTAAAGCCTTCAATGGTGTGGGAGGGGTATAGTGGAGCGCCTTACGTACGCGACGGCGCACAATGAAGTAGAGAGGCCAGATCACAGCACACAACGCCAGGCCAATAACCAGGCCCAGGCTCAGCGCAAGCAACATCGGTACCAGCGTGAAGATCGCTAGATCGATCCATAACTCGAACATGCCGCGGTTGCCACTATCAGCAGCCACAAGATACCCCACAAGCGCCATCATTGAGGCATAGAAGACCACGATAAAAATAGCCGCCTGGATGAGCGTCGGCGTATCATAAGGAGCGCTCCCTGCCCCGGTCAAACCGAGCAGCACGTTATTAAGGATCTGCTCACCGCTCCACACGAAGGTAAACACTATCACAGGCACCAGCAGCCCTACGACCCACTTGATCAACAGCGCGCGTGTATCGCGCGCTGGGAGAAGCATTCTAGCTGTAGCCACGCTCGCATCACCTCGCTTCTGACAGAATACTACTAGACCTTCTCGGGCAGCTGCTGGCCAAGGAGGCCGGAGGGTCGGAACACCAATATAAGGATCAGTACCAGGAAAATAATGGCCTCATTCCAGGCCGCTCCTCCATGGGGCAAGCCAAAACCTCCCGCGTTAGAGTCGGGGATGAGGGTTGACAACGCCTGGATCACGCCTATCAGCACACCCCCGAGCATAGCGCCAACAAGGTTCCCAATACCTCCGAGCACCGCTGCCGTAAAAGCTATCAGGCCCAGAAAAAAACCAAGCGTGAAATTTGTGGTACCGTATTGCAAGCCGTAGATTAAACCGGCCGCGCCTGCCAGTGCCGCGCCAATGAAAAAGGTGGTCGCAATAATGCGGTCAACGTTCACACCCATCAGCGCAGCCGCTTCCCGGTCTTGCGCCACCGCGCGCATTGCGCGTCCCGTGCGTGTACTGCTAACCATCCACTGCAGACCCACCATCAATACAAGCGCTACTGCGAGCACGAGTATATTGACACTGGTGATATATATTGGCCCTACATAATAGTTAACCTGGGGAAAAACTTGCGGAAACGAGACAATCGTGATACCCTTCCACAGTTTTCCAACGTCCTCGAGAATCAAGGAAACGCCAATAGCTGAAATCAATGGAGCCAGGCGCGGAGCGTTGCGCAGGGGACGATATGCAACACGCTCAATCACCACCCCCAGTACAGCACACACCAGCATCGAGATCAAACAGGTAAGGAGCAAAATACCTACCAGAGGGAATCCCCCCAGGTGCGTTGTTGAGGTAATACCGAACTGGTCGAAAATGGTAATACTCATCATGGTGCCGATCATGAAAATATCGCCGTGGGCGAAATTAATCAGCTCGATAATGCCGTAGACCATCGTATACCCAAGCGCTATCAGCGCGTAGATCGCCCCGGTGGTAATCCCGATAACCAGTTCCTGCAAAATGAGTGTTAGATTCATTGCGTGCGGATCCCCACCTTCCTGCCAAATAGAGTAGCCTGAACAGTTACAAGATTTATACAACACCAGAGGCCAGATAGCAAGTAGGGGAGCAGCCACACAGACTTCAATCTGCCCGCTACTCCCCCTGGCCTCTCTCTGAGCCAGACAGCGTTACAAACTATCTAGCCAGGGCTCAATGCAATCAGTAGACTACGCGACTGTGACCGACGATGCGAAAAGCCAGTCGGGCTTGCTCGAACTATTCAGACCCATCTTGTAGATCGTGATGATCTTGTCCGTGGTATCTCCGTTCGCGTCGAAGCTTTGATGCCCGGTGACGCCGGTGAAGTTGATGTTCTGGATCGCAGCGATGACAGCCGTGCGGAATGCCTTTCCCCCGGCCGCATCACTGGAGCTTGTGGGGGTGTGAGCGCCGTTTGCAAGAGCCGTCTTGATCGCCTGGATCAGGATGTTGGCGCAGTCATAAGCCGCCGCGCTGTAGACGTTGAGCGGGTCGGTAAACGCCGCCGCGTACTGCTGGCGGAATGTCGCGGCCGCCGGGTTCTGCGACGTATCTACCACCGCCACAGTACCATAGACGGGGCCACCTCCAGTGGGTTGGATGGTCGTGGCAAACGTGGGTGTCACGATACCATCACCACCGCCAAAGGGCAGATTCGCCAGTCCAGGCACCGAGAGCATCTGTTTGCGTACCAGGATGCCACCGGTGGAATCTACTCCACCAAAGTAGATCGCATCGGGATGCATCGAAGCGATCTGGGTGAGCAGCGAGACATAGGAAGTAGTCTTCGGGGACTCGCTGCTGCGGCCGAGCACCGTGCCGCCCAGCTTCTTCCACTCGCCGACGAATGCATCGGCGATACCGACGCCATAGGTCTCCGTATCGTCAATGACATAGACCTTGCTCAGGTGCAGCGTAGTATACATGTAATCGGCCCCCGCTGGACCCTGGTGGTCGTCCGTCGTCGCAATACGGAAGTAGTTGACCGTGCCTGTGGGGCGCAGCGTGGAGAGCTGGTCGTTGGACCCGCTGCAGCCCGAGGCGGCCGTATTCTTGGTCAGGCAGGGATTGGTATTGGCCGGGCTAATCTGGGCCAGCGGCGCCTGGTTGGAAATCGGCATCTCTGCTTTGGCCACACTACTGTTAAACGGGCCAACAATGCCAGCCACCAGGTAATCGCTGACCAGCGATGTCACATTGGCAGCGCCTTGTGCCGGATCATGCGTGCCGCTCGGACCCACGTCGTCTTTGGGCACAAACTGCAGCGTAATGCCGGAAATGGTGTGATTGGTGTTGGCCTGGTTCACTGCCAGTTGGGCTCCATCCTGGGCAGGTTTACCACTGCTTTCGTCTGCACCAGTTACCGGCAGTTCGCTTGCAATCTTGATGATCGTCGAACCAGCCGCCGTGGGAGCAGCGCTCCCGGTACCCGTCGTGCCCGAGCCGCAGGCGGCCAGCAGCCCAAGCAACAGGGGAATGCCCATAGTGAGGGCAAAAATACGTGACCAACTTCTCTTCATGATGTAGTCAGCCTCCTTCAGCAAAACAATTCCATAAATTTTAGAGGTATTCAAGGACACAAGCTCAACTTGTGTAGCAGGGTTTCCCCTCCTACGATAAATACGCTCGATTACTCGTAAATCTCACCAGATCAAGGTGAGATTGTTGAGCTTACTTGTAGAAGGTACGATAATCCCAAAGGAAAGTGCCACTTCGGTGGGACAAGCAGATGCGCAAATTATACGCACCAATAGTTGTGCTGTCAATAGATAAAGAACCACTATTCTCAATAATTTCATCAACCAGCGGTAGCTTGTTTGCGACCGGAGGTTGAGCGCGAATTCGTGCTAATGCCTCCGCCGGGCTTAGACGGCTTCGTGCCACCAGGCGCGCGAATTCCTGCTCCTCTGTACAGACCACCAGCCATATACCCTGGCATAACGCTGCTGAGCCGCCTTCCAGCAGCTTCACAGCATCGATGATCGCAATACCACGGGGGCTGACAGCAGCAAGCTCGTTCGCTATCGCCAGGCCCACTGCAGGGTGAACAATCGACTCCAGGCGCTGCATCGCTTCAGCATCCTGAAACACAATTGCCCCTAACGCTTTACGATCAATGCTGCCATCAGGAGCAACAACGTCCGGGCCAAACGTTTCTGTAACTTTGACAGCTATGGGCTTCCCGCGCTGGTAGAGTTCATGGACTAGCGCATCTGCATCGATATATCGCTCAGCGCCTAGCTCAAGCAGCATATGTCCCACAGCAGTTTTGCCACAGGCAATGTTCCCGGTGATTCCGATGATTCGCGGCATCCGCAGTATGTCTCCCACATGTCAGGGTCTTATCGAGTAAAGTATATCATAATGCTGAGCGTGCCAGCCCCTCCAAAAGTACTGATTGATTACCTCAACCTCACCAGCCTGGCGTACAATATACTTCGTAGGGGCGGGAGAGGTGCGGATGGGTGGTGGGGATGCTTGCATCGCCCCTCGCCGGTAAAAAGGTGTAGCTTTGACTGCATATTCCTCTAAGGAGATATAGTGTGGGTAGACGCCTGGGGTTAATTATAGGTATTAACCAGTACCAGCATGCAGCTTTTCAACCATTACAATTTGCTGAAAATGATGCGAAAGCACTCGCGCAATGGCTGGTTAATGTTCGTGGGGGGAACTGGGTTCCTTCTGACCTGCAACTTGTCCTGGGATCCCAGGCGACCTATGAACTGGCCGCCTCACTTTTCATGCAAATTTGTGTGAATGAAGCAGAGCCAGGTGATCTCGTTTTTATCTACTTTGCCGGTCACGCCTTCGTAGACGAGGCCAGCGGAGATGGCTACCTGGCCTTTGTCGACACACGCTACCGGCAGCCGTCAACATGTCTTCACCTCCTTTCAGTCGTGCGCCACGCCATGGCTCGTAGTCGCGCCGCTCAGGTAATAGTAATGCTTGATTGCTTCCAAACGGGTCCCATCTGGAGCATGCGACGAACCTCCACGTTTGATTTCAAACCGCTGCTTGGCCCAACGGTGCAAAGCAGCCTGCAACAAACCAAAGGCCGCCTGCTGTACTGCTCGTGCCGGGGCAATGAATATGCGCCAGAGACGGGCGAAAAAAATCTAGGCACCCTGCTTTATCGTATGATTTTGGGCCTCTCCGGGCCTGCAGCCGATCGCGCTTCAGAACGGATTACACTACAACAACTGCATGCCTATCTATCCGATTCTCTCGATGAACAGCACCAGCCGCAAGTATTTGGCCAGGATCAGCGCCCAATCGTACTCGTAGGTGCTATGCCACCTGTCGCCTCCCTTTCGGCGGACGAGCAAGGATATGCGAACCCTGTTGCTGCTGCATCCATCCCCAGGTCAGAAACAGCACAGCCCTCTAGTAGCGGCCCGCTCCAGCAAGTCTCAGCGGCTACAGCAAGCGCACAGATGTCACGATCGACTTCCGGGCAAATTTCGCTGTCGACACTTGAGCAGAATCGCAGACAACAATGCTTGAAACTACTCAATCAAGCGCATCAACTGATTCAGATGCACAATCTTTCTGAAGCATTTACTGTTGTCGAGAGTATACTCCAGATGGCTCCTGACTTCGTCGACGCGCTTATTCTTAAAGGACAGCTATTAGGCGCAACCGGTCGTTTTCAAGAAGCTTTGACCGTTGTCAACCAGCTACTGCAAATCGACCCTGATACTGCCCTTGGCTGGAGCATGCGTGCAGCAATATTGACAAATATGGGACAGTTGCACGAGGCCCAATCGGCAATCGAGCGATCGCTCATGCTCGACCCGACCAATGTAGAGTCGCAAGCAATACAAACAACGATTCTCACCGGCCTGGCAAAAGATTCTCAGGGCGAAATTGGGCAAAAACTATCCTCGGCAGCTTATCAACGCCAAAAACGTGGCGGCCCAAAATCCTTCTTCCTCAGTGCAGGCATACAAATCCTCGCCCTGGTCGCCGGGGCCATTGGTGCCTCGCTCCTGGTCATACGTCCCCAATTGCCCATCATCGTGGCTTTCCTGTTAGAGAGTGTAGCGCTGGCGGTCTTATGTGTGAATGCCGCACGAGGAGCCTACCTGTACGGTGCAACGCGTGTACTGCTCGCCTTTCTCATCAGCTTGCTGCCTGTTGGCATACTGGGCGCATCGTACAAGCTCGGCTATACCTGGTTTACGCATAAAGTAATCGCGTTTCCACCGCTCATCGTACCCGTACTTTTCCTCGGCCTCTGGCTTGCAGCAGCGGCTGTCTTGCCACTACTGACAGCTCTTGGCGGACTTATCGCAGGTATCACCGCGGGTGTGCGGCGAAAAGCCCGCTAATTCAGCTCGCGGCACCAGCTAGCTGTTCCCACTCAACAAGCAGTTCCTCTATCCTCGTCTTCGCCTGCTCGTAGCCGGCGGAAAGCTGCGTCAGTTGCTCGGCATCAGCCTTAAGCGCAGCTTCAGCCAGTTCGTCCTCCAGAGCTTTTACCTGCGCTTCAGCCTTCTCAATGTCGCGTTCTACGTCCTCAACAGTGCGTACTTTGAGCCTGGCGCTTTTCTTGCCGCCTAGCCGCGAGGGAGCAGCAGGCTTCGCCGTGCTCGACGGCTCTGCATCAGCCCTTTTTACCTGTGGAGCGGGCGGGACATCGAGCACAATTGGCCGCTTGCGTGTGCGGTACTCCGTGTAATTCCCCAGGTAAGGAATCAAGACCCTATCTTCGATCACCCATACCTTGGTCGCCAGTCTATCGATAAAGTAGCGATCATGTGAGACAAAGAGCAAAGTGCCCTCAAACTCGCCCAACACCTCTTCAAGGAACTGGCGCGATTGCAGGTCCAGGTGGTTCGTCGGTTCATCCAGCACCAGAAAATTCGACCCTTGCAGCGTCAACTTCGCCAACGCCACGCGACTCCGTTCGCCCCCACTGAGCGCGCCAATGGGTTTAAAAACATCATCGCCAGTAAAAAGGAAGCGAGCCAGGAAGCTGCGCGCCCCATCTTCACTGAATGCGCTCATTTGCCGGATTTCGTCAACGACCGTCCGGTCAGGGTTTAACCCCGAATGTGTTTGCGAATAATACCCGGTACGTACATTGTGACCAGGATAAACATGCCCGCTCACGGCAGGTATCTCACCGGTGATCGTGCGCAACAGGGTTGTCTTACCCGCGCCATTGGGTCCCAGCAGCCCGACACGATCCCCACGCAACACTTCCAGGTCAGCAACTCGTACCAGTACCGCTTGCGCATAGCCAACGGCAAGCTTTTGGGTCGAAAGTACAACCTGTCCACTATCTACGACCGCATTGAACTCGAAGTGCATTTCTGGAAAATCTCGTGGACGCTCGACACGCTCTAATCGGTCCAGCAGTTTCTGACGGCCGCGCGCCTCGCGACTGCGCTGACCAGCCTTGTAGCGTCGAATAAACTCCTCCGTGTGGGCAATGTGCGCCTGCTGCGCCTCGTATTCGCGCGTGCGGCGCTCCATGCGTTCTTCGCGCAAACGGAGATATTTGGTGTAATTGCCCGGATATTCCTCGATCCGGCCAAAGGCCATTTCGATGGTACGTGCCGCAACCTTGTCAAGAAAGTAACGGTCATGCGCAACTACCACCATCGCGCCCTTCCAGCTCGTCAGGTAGGCCTCCAACCACTCGAGCGCCGACAGGTCGAGGTGGTTCGTCGGCTCATCCAGGAGCACCAGGTCCGGCTCTTGTAACAGCAGCTTCGCCAGTGCCGCTCGCGTTTGTTGGCCGCCACTCAGATACACCACCGGAGCGGCCTTCTGCTCGCCTGTGAAACCCAGGCCATCCAGCACCTGGTCTACTCTATTTTCAAAGGTATATCCACCGGCAAGCTCAAAACGCGTCTGCAGCTCATCATAGCGTTTCAACAGTTCTTCGTGCGGAGCGCTATCAGCTTGCGCCGCTGGAGTTGCCAATTGAAAGGCAAGCTCGCCCAGTTCATGCTCCCACTCCCCCGCCTCGGCAAAAACGGTGAGCATCTCCTCACGCAAGGAATTCTGGGGGTGGAAGTCTATGGTCTGCGTCAGGTAGCCAATGCGCAGATTACGTGCAATGGCAATCGACCCCTCGTCAGGTTCTTCACGGCCTGCCAGGAGATTTAGCAGGGTCGATTTACCCGCCCCATTTGGACCAATAAGGCCAATCCGATCATTTGCTTCTATTTGAAAGCTCACACCTGCAAAAACACGTTCCGCCCCAAACGATTTTCCCACCTGTATAACACTTACTATTGGCATAGAGATTCACCTGCATAGCTGCATATTTTTATCACATAAATCGTGCACAAGCACACTACCATTGTACCATGTTTCTTGCGCAATTCCGCCCGAAGGTAGTTGCAGTACTGGCTGACGGACTTGACAGGCCTAACTTGACGTGCCGGTGTAATGCCTTAAGCTCATGCGAAAAAAAGCCGAGACGAACTCTCTTCAGCATTCGCAGTCATTGACGAGTATCACGCCTTCATTCATCAAAGTCGTCGCGAAGTGGAAGAGACGCTGGGAGCACTCCAGGCGATAGTGACAGCTCTTCCAGCTGCAACGGCAGTTGGTGGTAAGAGAAAGCAATTCCATATAGGCGAAATAGCCCGGTATACTGGAGTGCGCGTTTCAGCCATTCGTTTCTGGGAAGAGCAAGGATTGATCCATCCGGCACGAGACAAGACCAACAGGTATCGCCTCTATGATGAGCAGCACGTTCGTCTGCTCCAGGTACTTGCCCTCCTGCGCAAGACAGGATACGGTATCGAAGCCGCGCGCATAGTATTGACGCAACTAGCAAGGGGGACACCCGAACAGGCTCTGGCCGCTGCTGAGAACCGGCTCAGAGAGCTGGCTGAAGCGAGTCGCCGCTGTATAGAGGCAACGGCTGTCATGTGGACATATCTCCAAGAACAAGCTAGGTTAAGACCTTGACCACTCGTACATCGCGGCTGCTAGCAGCTTTCTTTTGAACAGATCTCATAATGTAGTGACCCCCCTGGCGGGGGTCAGGCACTCGTACATCGCGATCCCCTGGCGAGGGTCAGGTGCAATTGCGTACTTTTCGGGAACATTCACAGACCCTCCGTAATGTAGTGACCCCTCTGGCGGGGGTCACGTGCAATTGCGTACTTTTCGGGAACATTCACAGACCCTGCAATAATTCACAAGCCCTGGGATTAGGGGAACAGGTCGTTGACGTCCGAACAAGTTATGATATACTGGGTAGGCATATAGCCTCACTTTACAAGAGAAAGGATGCTGAGAGGTGGCGAAAGAGCAGACTCTGGACAATTTGTGGTTGGCTCAAATACTGTTCGATCTTGGAGGAGTGCAATTCGGCAATTTTACAGTCAGCGAGTCGGCGGTCAGCTCCCCCGTATTTGTTAACCCCAAGGTACTTATCAGTAACCCAACCGCACTTCGCGTTGCAAGCAAGCTCATGCAGCAAGAAATCAGCTTGGCTCAATCCTTGCGCCGGGCGCGGGTTCACCCCTTTGGCGTAGTAGCCGGAGTCCCCGTGGGAGGCTTGCTACTGGCAACAGCTTACTCATTGGAAACCAATATCCCGCTCATCTACGCACGCATTCGACCAGAAGGCACAGGCAAACGCGGTATAGAAGGCCACTTTAACATCGGCGATACCGCCCTGATTATCGACGACCTGATCACCAGGGGCAGCAGTATTCTAGAAACAGCCGAAATGCTCGAAGAGAATGGCTTGAAGGTAAAGGATGTCATGGTTTTGATCGACCGCGAGCACGGCGCAACAGCTCGGCTTAGAGCTAGAGGATACAACTTACTCAGCATCCTGAAACTCGATGTAATGCTCAACCACTACATGTCCAGGGGTCTGATCTCAGAAGAAACCTACCATACCTCCGCCGAGTATTTACGCAGCAAACAGGGAGAATAACACGCCAACAATAACGAACAGATGTTTGTAGGCAATCACCCAAACGGGAGCAGGCAACGTAGGGGCCTCAGCGAAGCGGAGCGGAGCGCGTATCAATACTCCGCGCCCACCGCCGATTTATCGGCCCCTACACCATCCTTGCTTACGCTCGTTTGCCTTCATTTATCCTCCACACAACGATTGTACAGAGCACATAGAAAACCAGGTGAGGCAGGCTCAGCACCGTCGGATAGAGCAGATTCCCTAGCCAGGGCACTGTATGACTCTCATAAAGCAGAACAATCAAGAGGCTCCAGAGTGCAGGCGTAAAAAAGATCATCCACCTGGGAAAAGGTGAAGCTTTACGCAGGATCGTGACCGTGAAAATTCCCCACATCGTCAGGTAACACACGAGAAAAAAGAGACTGAGCGGCACAATAGCTATATTCAACTGCGTTTCGAGCGTAAGAAATATGCTCTGTGCGCTCGCAGGAGCACCAGCCGCCGCTTGCTCGGCAAAAACCATAGCCATAAAGGTGCCATGAAACACTGTCCCGATCACAACACCATACGCCATGACCCAGAACAGTACGCGGAAAAGGCGAGGAGCTTGCTTAAGCATCAATGTGCCTACAAGCCAGTATCCAATAATTTCCAGCGGCAACATAAAAACACCCAGAAAATGCCCGGTAAACACTCTCCACGGCGCAATGCCCAGAAATGCCCCTGCTCCCTCGTAGCCCTGTGGGCGATATTGCAGACTAAGATCATCCACCACATTGCATATCGCCACCAGAATACTGATCAGTCCCGCCCAACGCAAAAATTGATTACCGCGCAGGCGAGGAAGCAGCCCCTGATCTTCAAGAGCCCGTGTAGACAGAAAGCGAGCCATGAACAATTACCTCCCCTTTTTGCTCAGAACCATCACGGTATGCACATGCCCTTCTCCACTCTGCCAGTGCCGCTCTCATCCTAGCCGGGAAGCCGCCAGCCAAAGAAAGGAGCAAAGGTCGAATAGAGGAGCCAGAGATTGAGACCGAGAATGAGCACACTACACGCAATGGCCGCCCACGTCGTGATCGGCTTATTTACCAGGGTACCCATCAGATCGCGACGACGTGTAAACATGATCAGGGTGATCACTGGCAGCGGCAAAACGAAACTTAGCACGACCTGGCTGATCACCAGGGTGCTGGTCGGATTGAAGCCGATCGCGGCGACGAGCACGGCAGGAATCATCGTCACCAGGCGCCGTAGCCAGATGGGAATGGTGAAGCCCACAAACCCCTGCATAATCACCTGCCCGGCCATCGTGCCGACGGTGGAACTGGAGAGGCCAGAGGCCAAAGACCAGACTGGCAGCCCCTCCAAGCAGGGGTGTGAGGGTCAGGTAAGCAGTGTTGATATCAGCCACATTCCTCTGTCCATGAGCAAAGAAGGTGGATGCTGCCATATAGAGCATCGCCATATTGACGAGTCCCGCTAGCCCCATCGCAATCACCACGTCCGGAATGCTCCACCGAAAGATGCGTCGCGCTTCCTTTTCACTACGCGGGATAATCCGTTGTTGGGTGAGCGAGGAGTGCAGGTAGATGACATGTGGCATCACTGTCGCCCCAATGATCCCAACCGAGAAGAGGATGCTTTGCGTCCCGCCCAGCCAGGGGACAACGGTATGGAAGCCCACCTGTCCCCAATTCGGATGGGAGAAGAACGTCTCGATCATGTAACAGACCGCGATCACTCCCACCAGAGCCGAGATCACCGCCTCTATGGGACGGAACCCGCGACGCTCCAGCATCAAGATCAGGTAGGTGGCGACACCCGTAATGAGCGTGGCATAGAGCAAGGGAAGGCCAAACAGGAGGTTGATGGCAATACTGGCTCCCAGAAACTCGGCGAGGTCGGTCGCCATGGCCGCAATCTCGGAGATGATCCACATGGCATAAACGACTGGCTTGCGGAACTCTTGCCGGCACAATTCCGCCAGGTTATGCCCCGTTGCCAGACCAAGCTTCGCCGACATGGTTTGCAGCAACATCGCCATCAGATTGGCCAAAGCAATGACCCAGAGCAGGTTGTAGCCAAAGGCGCTTCCACCCTGAATATTAGTGGCAAAATTGCCAGGATCAATATAGGCCACACAGGCAATAAAGGCCGGCCCCAGGAAAGGGAGCAGGGCAAGCACACCTTTCTTGCGTCCATCAAGCGCCGCGCGAGCGGCAGCCCGCGTCCCGGTTTCCTGAGGGAAAGACCCAAAGGCCTCGCCCACACCTGCAGGGGATTGCGAAGCCGGTGGCAGGGGAGGGTAGGTTCTCATGCGTGTTCTCCTGATGCTTTCAGGGCCGACCCGGGCCCACTAGCAGGATCAGGCGTAGCCGGACGAACGAGGACCGCCTGGGTCACCGCCTCGCCAACGGCATGAGTCTGCGCCCCGATGCGCAGCGTGTAGACCCCACCGTAGGGAGCGACCGCTTCGACCTGCACGAGGACTCCCGGAACGAGTCCCAGCGAAGTCAGATAGCGCAGTAAGTCAGGATTGTCATCACTGACACGCTGCACGATCACCTGCTGCCCCTGTGACACCGTCGAGAGCGGCTGACCGCTTGAAACGATGACTCCATCTCCTTTGTTGGGGATGGGATCCCCATGCGGATCCTCGGTCGGGTGCCCCAGCAGCGCATCCATCCGATCCACAAACTCATCTGAGATCGCATGCTCGACATGCTCCGCCTCCGTATCGACCTCGTCCAGGGGAAAGCCCATCACCCGGACGAGAAACAGTTCGAGCAAGCGATGGCGGCGCACGAGCTCAGCGGCGATCGCCTGGCCGGCCTCGGTCAGTTCCACGCCATGATAGGGGGTATAGCACACATAGCCACGGTCGCCCAGCCACTTAAAGAGCTGGGTCACGGTGGCATCAGAGAGTTGTCCCGTCGGTTCCAGGGATTGCAAGCGTTCCCGCATCGTCGAGGTGGTACTGGACTCGCCACGCTCGCACAGTTTGTAGCAGAGCTTCAAGCAGTCAATGGCGCGAATCGGCATTGTACGTAGTTCCGGTGACATTAGCAGGCCTCATTTCATGTTTCATTCGTTAAAATACTATATTTTACTTCTCTAAAAAGAAATTACCACAAAGAGTACTACTTTGTCAAGAGATCATGAAAAAGCGATTTAGAGGGGATAAACACAATATGCTTCCTCCCTAAAACGAAGAGGGGAAAGATCTGCTGCGCCATGCAGGTGATGAAAACAGAGGGCTGGGCAACCTCGAGGTTGTCCAGCCCTCTGTTTCTCTTACATCCCTCAGCCACCTCCTTAAGTGAGGTGACCGGAGGCCTAGGTGCTCCGGACGCCCGCTTTCGCGGGCCATCTCAATCGATCTGGAACACCATCCCTAACAAGCGAACCGGTATCTTCATAGGCCCATCAGTCTCCCTTCGGCTTACCTATCAAGGACCCTCGCTCAAGCACCAGGGGTTCATGACTTCCCTGACGATTCTCATTGTAATACGTCAGAGAAGCAATGTCAAAGTCAGCTATTCAGGGTTACCACCTGGCCGTGGCTGCTGCGGCGTTGGGTAGACAGGGGATCGATCATGCCCATCCACCGAGCTGGCTGCCTCGCTATGCCTCATAATTCCCAGCAAAGGCTCGATCAGATCAATGGGAAGTGGGAAGATGATAGTCGAGTTTTTCTCAACAGCAATCTCCGTCAGCGTCTGCAGGTAGCGCAGTTGTAGTGTGGCAGGCTGTGAACCAATCACACTCGCGGCCTGGGCCAGTTGCGCAGAAGCCTGTAATTCGCCCTCGGCATGAATGATCTTGGCGCGCTTTTCGCGCTCTGCCTCTGCCTGCTTCGCCATCGCGCGCTGCATTGTGCTGGGCAGCTCAATGTCCTTAACCTCCACCGCGGTCACCTTCACTCCCCAACGCTCCGTATGCTCATCAATGATGGCTTGCAGTTCGCGGTTGATCTTGTTGCGCTGCGACAGCAGCTCATCCAGTTCCGACTGGCCCAGTACGTTGCGCAGCGTCGTTTGACCGATCTGCGTCGTCGCCTGGAGGTAGTTCATCACGTTCACAACCGCGTGTTCAGGGTTTACTACGTAGAAGTAGACGACCGCCGTAACCTTTACCGTCACATTGTCGCGCGTGATCACTTCTTGCGGTGGAACCGTCAATGTCACAATACGCAGATCGACCTTAATCATGCGCGTAATGAACGGCGGCACCAGGAATATACCAGGCCCCTTGGCCCCGGTCAAACGACCGAGCACAAAAATCACACCACGCTCATACTGCTGCACTACCCGGATCGCGGAGAAGAGCACCATCAACACGATAACTACAACGATAAGGACTACAATAAGCACAACTGGATCCATGGAACGCCTCCTTTATGACCCCTGCATGTAGGTAGGGGTGGAATCTGAGAGCCTATCAAAAACTGGTTTAACATGTAAAAGCAATCCTTCAACGGCGACAATGCGCACTTCAGTGCCGGGATCGATGGAAGCTGACGGATCGTCCAGCACAGCAGCCCAGTCTTCGCCCCCGTATTGTACCCGCCCGTCAGGCTGGAGCAGAGTCGTAGCGATAGCTGTAGCGCCAATCATACCCTCCGTCCCTGTGCTGACCTGTCGCCGCCTGGTCCGCACAATCATACTGACAACATATATACCGACCAGCCCGACTAGCCCACCCATCGCATAGACCAGAAGGGTATTTACGGGCGGCTCTTGATAGGGACCGCCGCTATTGAAAAAGAGCAATGCGCCGAAGATGAGGGAGATCGCAGCCCCCACTGTCAGCGCGCCATGCGTGGCTAAGCGCGTATCCAGCACAAGCAGCACAAATGCCAGGGTCATCAATGCCAGTCCTGCCCAGTTCGGAGCAAGCGATCCCGCCGCGAAGAGGAACAGTAACAGGGCTATGCCTCCTGTCACCCCCGGTAAAATTGCGCCTGGATGCGAGATCTCCACGAAAATGCCTATCATCGCGACAATGAACAGCAGGAAGGTTATATTAGGGTCCAGCAGCAGATTATAGAGGGTATCGACCGGGCCCGCGTTGATATCCTGCAAAGCAGCCCCCGCCGTTTGCAAGGTGACCGGGATACCGGAGGCAAGCGTGACTGACTGGCCATTGACTTGATTGAGCAGATCACTCATGCTCGTAGCCTGCAAATTAATGATTCCCTTGTCCTTCGCCTGTTGATCAGTATACGATGCAGCATCGGTCACCATTTTTGTCGCGTCAGTGACATTTCGACTGTAGTGCATCTGGATATTGGTCATATCCGAAACCAGCACGCTTTCAATCTTCTTCATCTCCGTACTACCGATATCGCCTCCTGTAGGCTATGTGAGCAGCCAGCGCGATAAACGCCCCGGCAGAAGCCGCGTAGGCGCCCGTTGGTGATACATAGGAGATGATGGGCACGGTGCTGTTCAGTTCCGCCACCTTCATGGACTCCATCGACTGTATATCCCCACCCGGGGTGTTGATCTCAACCACGAGCGCCTGCGCACCATCCGTCTCAGCAGTACTGATTGCACTTGTGAGAAAGCGCAAAGAAGCAGGGTTGATCTGGGTGTTCAGGTTCATTACATCAACATGAGGTGATGCTGCGGAGGCAGTCCCGCCGGTCAAAGATAGGGATATCATAACGAGTACAATCACAATGATCGACACGGGAACATATGATTTGCGACGAGCATGGCGCGAATTCATGGCAATTTTCCTCCAACTGTTAAACAACGCGCCTATTACATATATGCCAGCTTACACTGCTATCATACCATAAGCAAGACAGAAACACGATACGTAAGTGGCATCTCGTAACGTTTCGAATTCCATCATGCGTCATAACGAATTGCTATAATAAATATAGCACGCTGTTATTTCATTGTCAAGAGGTAACTATTCAGTAGGGCTATGCAGTTGCGGAATGACGGGCAATCTGCTAAAGTAGCCGCATGACGAAAGACGAAGAACTGGACCAACTGCGAGCCGAGAAGACGGCCTTGTATGAAGCGTTGCGGCGCAAAGACGAAG